>Ga0209006_10004884_pt1 | contig 12171 bp, 12 predicted proteins | sample JacPin_JW_Ref_O2_FD_188567 | JGI IMG/M metagenome (GOLD analysis project Ga0209006, IMG submission 188567) | Forest soil microbial communities from Algoma, Ontario, Canada - Jack Pine, Ontario site 1_JW_Ref_O2 (SPAdes) (version 2) | ecosystem: Environmental > Terrestrial > Soil > Boreal...
CCCCGCTGACGATGCCCACCCCCAGGCAGCCGACCACGGCGCCGGTCAAACCGAGGCCGAACGATTTGCCGAAATCGTTGCCGACAGGTTCGACGGCTTTGGGGGAATTCACGTCGCCGATGGGCCGCCCGTCACTTTCGTCCTTGCGTAGCCGTCGCGCAGGCCGATCGTGCGGTTGAACACTAATTGTCTTTGAGCCACTGTCGCGCCCCACTGTCGCCGGCCGCGGCCTTTTCCATCCATCGGCGCGCCTCGGCGAGATCGCTCGGTACGCCGAGCCCGTTCGCATAGATCAGTCCGACATCGTACTGCGCGGCAGCTTCGCCTTGATCGGCGGCCAGACGGTACCAGCGCAGCGCCTCGGTATAGTCCCGCGTCACGCCTCTCCCATTTGCGTACATCGTGCCGAGGTGCAGCTGCGCGGGCGAGTACCCCTGGTCGGCGGCCATGCGGTACCAGCGCAGCGCCTCGGCATCGCTCTGGGCTACGCCGTTCCCGGCGGCGTAGGCGACCGCGACCAGGTTCTGCGCCTGAGGCAGCCCCTGGACGGCGGCCATGCGATACCATCGCAGCGCCTCGGCATCGTCCCGCACCACGCCCTCGCCCTTGCTGTGGGCGATGCCGATGTTGAATTGGGCTTCCGCATCGCCCTGATTCGCCGCTTCGCGATCCCAGCGGATTGCCTCGGCAAAATCCTGCCGCGTACGGGCGTCGTCCGCCCTTTCCCGGACCCCGCGCGCAAAGACCACGTTGACGGTCCCCCGTTGCGAGCTTAGCCGCACCGTCCAGTGTTGCGCATCGAGGGCCAGGCCCGCCACGGTGCCAGTGCCGTCGAGATCGGCGCGCTGCATCGCGACTTGAGCCAGGTCGGGCAGATCGGAAATATCCTCCGGTCGCAGGGCAAATGATGGCCCGTGCTCGTTCTGTGTATTTCCCTCCTGGGTCGGGCCGGACACTCTGTACCATTCGGTCCAGCCGGAAAACAGCGTCCAATGGGAGACGCACCAGCTTTGCTCGTGCATATCGGGGACGGAATCGTCGCGCCCGAGATGCAGTCGCGCCCGCAGATCCTCAATCCAAGATGACGCGGCCGGGCCGATGGCCCAGACCGTCATCTCACGCGGGGTGATTTCGAGGATCTGAACCTTGATCTCGGGGCCCGCGCGTTGCTGAACCGCCGCGAACGCGCGTTGTGCCGGGACGTTTTCGAGCATCGTGTCGGTTTCGCGCACTCCAGTGACCCACGCCATGCCGGCGGCAGCGGCAAGAACTGCCGCGGCAAGGCAAAACACGAGCACCGCCACGATCCGCGGCTTGGCGCGGCCCGCCGTATCGAACGGAGGCGAGGTCACGACGATCGGCTCAGCTACCGCGCGGCGCCTGCATCCGGGCGTATCCATCTCTGAGCCCGATCGTGCGGTTGAACACCAGCCGGCCGGGCGCGCTGTCGAGGTCGCGGCAGAAATAGCCGAGCCGCTCGAATTGCACCGAGGCCTCGCTGTTGTCGGCGGCGAGCGCCGGTTCGAGGCGGCAACCCTCCAGGACTTCGATCGATTCCGGGTTGAGGTCGGCCATCAGATCGCCGTCGGCGCCGGGATCTGGCCGGTTGAACAGCGGGTTGTAGAGCCGCACCTCGGCGGCCACCGCGTGCGCGGCCGACACCCAATGGATCGTGCCGCGCACCTTGCGCCCGTCCGGCGCATCGCCGCCCTTAGTCGCCGGGTCGTAGGTGCAGCGCAGCTCGATCACCTCGCCCGCGGGGTTCTTCACCGCCTCGCGGCACGTGACGAAATAGGCGTAGCGCAGCCGCACCTCGCGGCCGGGACCGAGGCGGAAGAAATTTTTCGGCGGGTCCTCCATGAAATCGTCGCGTTCGATGTAAAGCTCGCGCCCGAACGGGAGCTTGCGCGTGCCGAGCGCAGGGTCGTCGGGGTGGTTGATCGCGTCGAGTTCCTCGCTCTCGCCCTCAGGGTAGTTCTCGATCACCAGCTTCAGCGGCCGCAGCACCGCCATGCGGCGTTGCGCGGTGCGGTTCAGCTCGTCGCGCACCGCGTGCTCGAACATGCCGACATCGACGGTGCTGTTGGCGCGGGCGACGCCGACGCTCTTCGCGAAAACGCGGATCGCCGCCGGCGGGATGCCGCGGCGCCTCAATCCCGCGAGGGTCGGCATGCGCGGGTCATCCCAGCCGGAAACACGGCTTTCATCGACCAGCCCCTTTAAAAATCGCTTCGACATGATTGTATAGGTCAGATTGAGCCGTGCGAACTCGTATTGCCGGGGCCGCGACGGCACCGGCAAATGCTCGATCAGCCAGTCGTATAGCGGCCGGTGGTCCTCGAATTCGAGGGTGCAGATCGAGTGCGTGACGCCCTCGATCGCGTCGGACTGGCCGTGCGCGTAGTCATAGGTCGGGTAGATGCACCAGGCGTCGCCGGTGCGCGGGTGCGTCGCATGCAGGATGCGGTAGAGCGCCGGGTCGCGCAAATTCATGTTGGGCGATGCCATGTCGATCTTGGCCCGCAGCACCCGTGCGCCGTTGGGGAATTCGCCCTTTTTCATGCGGCGGAAGAGGTCGAGGTTTTCGTCGATCGACCGCTCGCGATAGGGACTGTCGCGGCCCGGCTCGGTCAATGTGCCGCGCGTCGCGCGCATCTCCGCCGGCGACTGGTCGTCAACATAGGCGAGTCCGTGGCGGATCAGGTACTCAGCCCAGGCGTAGAGCTGCGCGAAATAATCCGACGCGTGATAGAGATGTTTGCCCCAATCGAAGCCGAGCCATTTGAGGTCGCGTTCGATCGCGTCGATGTATTCCTGTTCTTCCTTGGTCGGGTTGGTGTCGTCGAAGCGCAGATGACATCTGCCGCCGAATTCGGCGGCCACACCAAAATTCAGACAGATCGACTTGGCGTGGCCGATATGCAGATAGCCGTTCGGCTCCGGTGGAAACCGGGTGACCGGCCACACCACGCGGCCGGAATCGATGTCGGCCTGGACGATGTCGCGAATAAAATCGCGCCCGGCCTCTTTCGATTCCGCCTCAACCGCACTCATCTCCGCTCGCTCCAGTCTCATCCGCCCGCTTATGCTATCATGAACTAGGGATTCTGCTTCTGCATGGCTGATCCGCCACGTCTTCCGCCACCTCCTTTCTGGCGAACGCAATATTTCGCGCTTACGGTCATGGCCAAGGCTGATCGGCGGTGGATTGATCCGCTCGACGTCGAGTTCGCTCTATCGCGTCCGGTCCGCGAGAAGGCCAAGCGGATGGCCGCGTTCGGTATTGGGCTGACATCCCACGCCTCGGCACATATATTCGGGTGGTGACGCTCGCCGACGGCTATACTGTCCACAACGTATTCAAGGACAGGACCTCTCCGAATGAGTGCCGATCTCGACTACGATCCCACGACCGACGGCCTCTACATCAAGCTGCGGCCAGGCGAGTCGGTCGATAACCGCATCGTTAGCGATGATGTGGTAATCGATCTGGGCGCCGACGGCGAACCGGTCGGCTACGACATTCAGCACGCCAGTCGCCATGCCGAGGCAATCGCCGAGGCGCTAGGTTACCTCCATCAACGTCACGCCGCCTGAAAGCGGTCTTACAGCTCGGCGATGATCTCGGCCCAGCGGTCGAGGAGCGGCATGATCTTGTCGGCCTTGTCCGCGGTGAGCTGCACGACGCCGCGGCTGACGCCCTGGTCCTCGTAGCGCCGCACGCGGTCGATGTCGGGCTGAATGCCCCAGACCGTCACCGGGCAGGTCGCGAGGTCGCGGCCAGCTTCCGCCGCCATCGCCTTGAACTGCGGCAGGAAATCGGTGACATCCTCGTATTGCGGGCGGCGCGAGTGCGGGATCCAGCCGTCGCCGTAGCGCAGCGCCCGGCGCGCCGCGTGCGGGAACATGCCGCCGATAATGACCGGCGGGTGCGGTTTCTGGACCGGCTTCGGCCAGGTCATCATCGGCGGGAAATCGACCATCTCGCCGTGGTATTCGGGCTTGGTCTTGGTCCAGATTTCCTTCATTGCCTCGATGCGTTCGCGCATCAGCTTGAAGCGGGTCTTGAACTCGGTGCCGTGGTCGGCCATCTCGTCGGCGTTCCACCCGCCGCCGATCCCGAAGAGGAACCGCCCGCCCGACACCTGGTCCAATGAAGCGACGAGCTTCGCGGTCTGGATCGGGTCGCGCTGCGCGACGAGGCACACCCCGGTGCCGATCTTGATCGTCTTGGTGACCGCCGCCGCATAGGTCAGCGACACGAACGGGTCCATCACGTCGTAATACTGCTTTGGCAAGTCGCCGCCCGACGGGAAGGCCGACTGACGCGACACCGGGATGTGCGAATGCTCCGGCGCCCAGACCGACTCGAACCCGCGCTCCTCGAGCGCCTGGGCGAGCTCGCCCGCGTCCATCGAGTAATCGGTGAAGAACATCGACGCGCCGAACAACATAGCAATTTCTCCCTTGCTTCCCGTGCGGTCCCAGGCGGCGAGCTAGGGCGCGCTCGCGCCGAGAACTTCCTCGTCGCAGACCGCCCGAGCGATCGCCGCCATTTCCGCCACATGCGACGCTCCGGATGCGGCGCCCAAGTTCGGCGCCGGTGGAGCGGCGTGGTCGAGTGATGCTCCGTAATGTCCCAGGAACAAGCGCATGACATGCGCGACCCCGGGCTCGGTAACCGATCTGAGATCGTCAGAGAAGTAAGCGCCCCGCGTATAGGCTCCGGTCACGATCTCATAAGCTGGAAAATACGCCACCTGGGCATGATGTTTTGCGATTTTCTCGGCCGCGACCCGCAGCACGGCCTTCGACAATGTGGTGGAAACCAGCACGCTGCGGTCTTCCGCAGTCGCGATCAGCGGCACCGGCGATACGGTGAGCACAACGCGAGCCGACGAATTGCGCTGCCAGATCAACGAAAGCGCCGCTTCCAGATCGGCGACGACCTCCTCTACCTCAAAATTCACGAATGCGTGCCGGCCGGCATCGAACTCGCCCCCGGCTACGCCGGGACACAGCGGAAAGACGGCGCCATCGACCCGCGAAACCCATGCTTCCGTCAGCCCCAAGGTAAAGACGAACACGTCCATCGTCTCGAAGGCGCGGCGGACCGCTGCAAAATGCCGTATCCGGTCGGCGCGATATTCCGCGAGCGAGGAAAAGCCGTCGGGTTGGATCTGCGGCCGAAACGGGTCGACGCACCGCCCTAAATTGTCGATCCATACATCTTCCGCCGGTTCGAAGTTGCCATAGGCGCGATGGATCAATTGATGAAGTTGGCGTGCCGTGTAGATATTTCCGTAACGCGCCGAGAAAACCCCGTAATTATAGCCCTCGGCGAACCCTCCCGGAAACATCGGGTGAACGCTCTCGACGACTGAATAAGCAAAGCCGTTTTCTTGCAATACCCTGCCGATATATTGGGCAAAGCAGCTCCCCGCAGTGACGATCCGGTCGGTTCGATCGATGCGGAATTTTCCGGAAACGACGGGGTCCACCTGCGCTGGCGCGACCTCGGCGATCGAGGTTCGCCAGAAGCAGTACGGCGGCAATTGCCGATAGGGGTGGACGCTCATTTGATCAGCCTAACCCGATGGCGGGGCAAGGAGCGCATCGATCTGCTGCAGCACCAGTTCGCCGTAGTCGAGATTCCCGTGGATCGAGTCGCCACCCCAATACTCCCGAACGCGGAACCCGTCGGGTCTGACCGTCCGTGCCGGCGGTGGCAACAAGGGAACCTGGCGCTGACTGAGGTATTCGTTCGCGATGATCTCGCACAGCTTCCAGAACCGATAGCGCAGGGCAGGTGGCGCATAACCAAGCTGTCGCACTTTTTCATCCAGCTCCGGCGATGACGTCCCGTTTACGATGCTCACGACGTCGTCGACCGGCGGCGGCGCCGCGGTCACCACCGCGGGTCCCGCGTAAAATTGCTGAAGGAAATCGACCAAACCAAGCGTTTCCTTGAATATGTGGCTCATCATTTTTTTCATCAAATCAAACGGGACCAGTTCTGCCTCAGGATCGATCGGGAGATCGTCGTCATGCGGCAAAACAAAATCAAAGCGGCGAGGATCATTACTTATACTGAGGAAAAAGTGCTGGTTCGACCAGAACGACATGACCACGAGAGCTGACGAATTGCGCTTCACCGCATCGGCAGCCGCCCAGCCAATCTGTTCGTTATAGATGCACTGGCCGTCGACGTGCTCGCACCAAGGAACGAATGCTGGATTGCTTGGGGGCAGAATCGTCAGCGTCTCCAGCGCAAAGGTTGCGCGGCGCTCGGCCTCCCGGATCTGTTGCGCGACAAGAATTGCCTGAAGATGACTGAAGCCGATTGCCGTTACGTGCGGGATACTCATCGATCGGTTTTGCTCACGCCGCCTGCTCCAAGGTCGGGCGGTCGTCGGCGACGGTGGTGCGGTGCAGTTCGCGCACCTCCCCGGGGTCGTAGCGCCGGGCGCGGTGCATCATCGCGCGGTTGTCCCACATCACGAGGTCGCCGACCCGCCACTGGTGCGCGTAGACGAATTTGCGCTGCGTCGCGTGCTCGGTCAGGTCGCGCAAGAGGGCGCGCGCCTCGGGCATCGGCATGCCGCGGATCGCGCCGGCATGCGCCGACAGGAAAATCGAGCGCCGGCCCGAGCCGGGGTGGCGCCGCACCAGGCGCTGCGGCACCGGCGGGTTGCGCAACCGTTCCTCGTCGGTGAAGTCGAACCCCAGGATGCCGCGCGAATATTGCTGACTGTGCTCACACACGAGGTCGTTGATCTCGGCCTTGGTGTCGCCGTCGAGCGCGTCGTAGGCGGCGCGCATGTCGGCGAACTCGGTGTTGCCGCCTGTCTTGGGCAGCACGCGAGCATGCAGCAGCGAATACTTCGCCGGGGTCGCTTTGAACGAGCTGTCCGAATGCCACAACATGTTGCCGAGGCTGAAGAGCCGCCGCCGGTCCTCGCGCGACATGAGGTCGTTGTTCCGGCCGAGGTTCGACACGTCGGCGATTTCGGGTGCGAGGCGCCGGTCCTCGTCGCGACGGATATCGGCGTTGGCCAGCTCCAGCGTGCCGAAATTGCGGCTGAACGCGAGCTGCTGCGCGTCGTCGATCTTCTGGTCGTGAAAGACCAGCACGGCGAACTTGTCCATGCCTTCGACCACCGCGGCGACTTGTTGCGGTGTCATCGTCTCGCGCAAATCGACGTCGGAAACCTCGCCGGCGAAATCGGGTCGGTTGACGGGATCGGTCGGGCGGAATTGCAGGGTCATCGCTCGGAACTCCGGCATAAAGACGGGGCGAACGATAACGGGGTTGGACTTTCCTGTCAGCACGCACCGTCTCGAACGGCGCAAAGGCTGTGCCGCGCCATGCTAAGATGCTGCAATGGCGTCGGACGTCGTCGATCTCAGGGATTTCTACCGCACCGCGCTCGGCCAGGTGGCGCGGCGCATGATCCGTCAGGCAGTGCGGCGCGTGTGGCCCGACCTGCACGGGATGCGGCTCCTCGGCATCGGCTACCCGTCACCGTTCCTCAGCGCTATCTCGCCCGATACCGAGCGCACCATCGCGTTGATGCCCGCCTCGTTGGGCGTGCTCGCCTGGCCGCCGGACGGCGCCAATCTCGCGCTGCTCGCCGACGAGGGCGAATTGCCGTTCGCCGATTATTCGATGGACCGGGTGCTGCTGATCCACGCGCTCGAAACCAGCGAGCAGGCCGGGACGATGCTGAAGGAAGTGTGGCGCGTATTGGCCGGCGGCGGCCGGCTCCTGATCATCGCGCCGAACCGGCGCGGCATCTGGGCGCGGCTCGACCGCACCCCGTTCGGCTCCGGCCGGCCCTACACGATGTCGCAGCTCTCGCAATTGCTGCGCGACGAGCGGTTCACCCCGGTCGCGACTGGTGCGGCGCTCTTCGTGCCGCCAAGCCGCAGCCGGATGGTGCTGCGCTCGGCGCGCGCCTGGGAGCGCGTCGGGGTGCGCTGGTTCCCGACCTTCGCCGGCGTCATCATGGTCGAGGCGACCAAGCAGATCTACGCCAAGCCGATCGCCGCGCGCGCCCCAAAGCGACGGCTCGTCTACACCCCGGCGCACTCGGGGATGTAAGGGACTGCGGAGGTTCCGGTAACCCATTGCTGTAGGGCGGAAGAGCAAAGCGTATTCCGCCGAAATCGATGCTGCCTCCAGATGGCGGAATGCGTTGCGCTTTTCCGCCCTACGCTTCCGTCAGGCCGGCGGCGCGCGGAACGGGAAGGGGCCGGGCCAGTCGCCGAACACGGCGGTGTGGCTGACCAGGCCGACGCCGTCGCGCCAGTGATGCAGCTGGTAGCCCGGCGGCTCGAAGGTGAACTCGGCCGGCGCGCCCGGCGCCAGGTCGGGCACCAGCTGGTGCGCTGTGCTCGGCGCGGTGCCGGCGATCGTGCCGGCGAAGCGGTGGTCGATCGTGCGGTGCAGATGGCCGCACAGGATGCGCTCGATCTGCGGATGGCGCGCGACGACCGCCGCGAAATCCGCCGGGTTCTTGAGCGAATGGCGGTCCATATGCTCGATGCCGGTCGAGAACGGCGGGTGGTGCATCATGACCAGCGTCGGCTGGGTCGGCGCATCTCCCAGCGTTCGGTCGAGCCAATCGAGCTGCTCGGTGCCCAAGAGGCCGCCGTGGTCGCCGGGAATATGCGTGTCGAGCGCGACGAGGCGCATCGGATAGCCCTCGACCGCGTACTGCAGAACACCTTCCGCCGGCAGGTATCCGTCGGCGGTGAACGCGGCACGCAGCCCGTCACGTGAATCATGGTTGCCGGGGATCACAAAGACCGGCATCTCCGTCGCCGCGAGGATCGCGCGCAGATTGGCGTATTCCTCGGGCGCGCCGTGGTCGGTCAAATCGCCGGTGATGACGATCACCTCGGGCCGCGGCTTCAGCACGTTGAGCTCGGCGATGGCGTGTGCAAGGCACGCGGCGGTGTCGATATGGCTCCAGCCAGGCTCGGCGTCGGCCGGGATCGCGCGGTGCGGAGAATGGTAGAGCTTGCCGGCTGCCAGGATGTGGGTGTCGGTGATCTGGGCGACGAGCATCACGCAGCTCCGTGGGTCAAAACGAAAACCCCCTGTTCCGCCAGGAAATTGGCGAGCGATCCACGGGGATCGAGTGAAAACGGGCGACCGTAGCGATCCAACGTGACGCTTTTCTCGATACGCAGGCCGATCTCGTCACATAGCGCGACAAAGTCGCGGATCGTGCAGAGATGGATGTTCGGCGAATCATACCAGTGATGATCGAGCAGCGGCGTCACCGGCATGCGGCCGCGCAAGGCGAGCGCGACGCGAACTCGCCAGAAACCGAAATTCGGGAACGACACGATTGCCCGCTGGCCGATCCGCATCAGCGTTTCGAGCACCCGGCGCGGCTGGCGCGTCGCCTGCAGCGTCTGGCTCAGCACGACGACATCGAAGGCATCGGTCGGATAGGCGTCGAGGTCGCTGTCGGCATCGCCCTGGATCACCGAGAGGCCCTGGGTGACGCAGGCGTTGACGCCCGACTGGCTCAGTTCGACGCCGCGCGCGTCGACGCCCTTCTCGCTCGCCAGATAGGCGAGCAGCGCGCCGTCGCCGCAGCCGATATCGAGCACCCGCGCGCTCGGTTCGATCATGTCGGCGATGATCCGCAGGTCGCGGCGCAGCCGGTCGCGCGCCGGTAGCACGGTTTGCGGCGCGGCAAGGCCGAAATCGAGCGCGTCGCTGCGACTCATCGCAGGCCTCTCAGCCGCGGTGAAGGCCGCGATGCTCGGCGCAGCCGTTGAGGAAACCGCTGAGCGTCTCGAACAATTCGGGCTCGTGCAGCAGAAAGGCGTCGTGGCCCTTGTCGGTCGCGATCTCGACAAAGCTGACATTGGCGGCGACCGCGTTGAGCGCATGCACCAGTTCGCGGCTTTCGCTGGTCGGGAACAGCCAGTCGCTGGTGAACGAGATGATGCAGAAGCGCGATCCGGTGCCGGTGAACGCCGCCGCGACCGACCCCCCGTGCTCGGCGGCGAGGTCGAAATAATCCATCGCCCGGGTGATGTAGAGATAGGAGTTGGCGTCGAACCGGTCGACAAAGGTGCTGCCCTGATGGCGCAGATAGCTCTCGACCTGGAAATCGGCGTCGAAGCCCCAGGTGACCGTGTTGCGGTCCTGCAAATTGCGCCCGAACTTGCGGTGCAGCGCCGCCTCGGAGAGGTAGGTGATGTGCGCCGCCATCCGCGCTACGGCGAGTCCGCGCGCCGGTCGTCTTCCCGCTTCGAGGTATTGCCCGTCGCACCAGTCCGGGTCGGCCATGATCGCTTGCCGCCCGACCTCGTGGAAGGCGATGTTCTGTGCCGAGTGGCGCGCGGCGCTCGCGACCGGCACCGCGGCGAACACGTTTTCGGGATAGCTCGCCGCCCATTCGAGCACTTGCATGCCGCCCATCGAGCCGCCGATCACGCAAAACAGCGACTCGATGCCGAGATGGTCGACGAGCCGCTTTTGCGCCCGCACCATGTCGCGCACGGTGATGAGGGGAAACGACAAGGCCCAGGGCTGCCCGGTCGCCGGGTCGAGGTCCTTCGGGCCGGTGGTCCCCATGCAACCACCCAGCACGTTGGCGCAGATCAGGAAATAGCGGTCGGTGTCGAGCACCAGACCCGGCCCCACCATGGTCGACCACCAGCCGGGATGGCTTGTGATCGGGTGCGGGTCGGCGACGTACTGGTCGCCGGTCAGCGCGTGGCAAATGAGGATCGCGTTGGTGCGCTCGGCATTGAGCCGGCCGTAGGTCTGATAGGCGATCGTGAACGGGCCGAAATCGACGCCGCAATCGAGCCGCAAGGGCTCGCGGACCAGCAGCCGATAGCCGGGCCAGTCGGCGTCCGGTCGCTGCAGGATGCGGGGGCTGGTGGCGGATGACACTTCGGTCTCTAGGGTTTCCGTGGGATCTCTATGGCAATTCGCCGATACCGCGACCCTTCATGGCCGCCGGCGCGTGCCGGTCGTCACGGCCGCGCGAGGAAGACGTAGGTAGGGATCGCGGCCCTGGCATGTCAACGTTTTCTTTTGATTTCGGAGGTTCCTGACCCTACTACTAGCGCCGTGTGGAATGCGATCGATGCCAATGTTGTCAGCCCAGTCCGATCTTGAAGAATTACGCCGTCGACTCGATGCGATTGACGACAGACTGCAAGATCTGCTGATCGAACGCTTGGAGATCGTATCGCGGGTGGCGGCCGAGAAGCGCAGCGGCAGCGTGCCGTCGCACGTGCCCGCGCGCGAGGCCCAGATCATCCGCCGCCTTGTCGCGCGCCAAGGAAATGCGTTTCCGGCGGGCCCGCTGGTGCGCATTTGGCGCGAGCTGCTCGGCGCGACGACGCGGGCGCAAGGACCGTTCGCGATTGCCGCCTATGCGCCCCAGGACGCGCCCGGCGTTTGGGACCTGGCGCGCGATCATTACGGCAGCCACGCGCCGATGACGTCCTATCAGACGACGCTTCAGGTGATCCGCGCGGTCACCGACCACCGCGTCGCGATCGGCGTGCTGCCGATGCCGCAGGACGGCGACAGCGGCCCGTGGTGGGTCCACCTGCTGTCGCCGGATGCCGATGTGCCGCGGGTCATCGGACGGTTGCCGTTCGGCCCGCGCGGCAATGCCCGCTCGACGAGCGGGGACGCGCTGGCGATCGGCTACGGCGTCCAGCCGGCGAGCGGCAGCGACCGCACGCTGCTCGCGACCGAGAACGCGGTCGACATCAGCCACAGCCGCTTTGTGACGGCGCTCTCCGCGCTAGGCCTCAACTGCACGTTGATCGCCTCCTATGGCCAGGGCCAGTCGGCCAACACGCTGATCGAGCTCGACGGTTTCGTGACGCTCGGCGACCCGCGGCTCGAACAGTTGCGTGAGCGGCTCGGCGCCGATCTGCTGCGCCTTTTGGCGATCGGCGCCTATGCCGTGCCGCTGGCAGACGCTGCGGGGTCGCAGGCGAAGTCGGGGCAGGGCCAGCCTATCACGATGTCCGCCGCTGCCGGTCACGGCGCCCGAGGATGAATTGATGGCCGCGAAAGACGCCCCGGTCCCGGGACCGGGGATAATGGAGATCGCGCCTTACGTACCGGGCGAGGCGAAGATCGAAGGCGCCGAGCGGCCGATCCGGCTCGCCGCG
>Ga0209006_10004885_pt1 | contig 12170 bp, 12 predicted proteins | sample JacPin_JW_Ref_O2_FD_188567 | JGI IMG/M metagenome (GOLD analysis project Ga0209006, IMG submission 188567) | Forest soil microbial communities from Algoma, Ontario, Canada - Jack Pine, Ontario site 1_JW_Ref_O2 (SPAdes) (version 2) | ecosystem: Environmental > Terrestrial > Soil > Boreal...
GACTGGTTCGATCTGCAAAAGGCGCGGCTCAGCGTCGGCTGCTTCACCCGGCCGATGATGGAGCTGGCGGTGACGGTGATCCGCTCGCCGGCCGGCGTGGTCGCGGCCGGCAAGCACGGCCTCGGGCTGCTGACCCTCGGGCCGATGAGCGACGCCGTGCTCGAGCATCACGTCGCGAATTGGGGCATCTACGAAGCGGAATGCAAGAAACACGGCCATGTCGCCGATCGCAGCAAGTGGCGCATCACGCTGATGATGCATATCGCCGAGACGCGCGAGAAGGCGCGCGCCGACGCCGCCTGGGGCTTTCCCGAATTCAACAATTACTCGCACGACATCGTGCCGGCGCCGCCGGCGATCCCGCGCGACGCGCCCGACCTCGTCGACGCCGCGATCGAGAAACAGGTCGCGATCATCGGCACGCCCGACGACGCGATCCGCGAGATCGAGCGCGTGCGCACGAAGCTCGGCGGGTTCGGCGCGGTGCTGCTGTTCGGCAACGATCTCGCGCCCTGGCCGGCGCAGCAGCGCAGCTTCGAGCTGATCGCCGAATTCGTGAAGCCGCATTTCTCGCGCGCCAACGCGCTGCGTGCGGCGAGCTACAAAGCGACCGCCGCGGTCATCGGCGACTACCGCCAGGAAGCCGGCGCCGCCTCGGCCGCGGCGACGGATGCGTATAAAAGTAAACGATAGATCAGTAGGTCATTGCGAGCGAAGCGAAGCAATCCAGAATCGCGCCGCAACCCTGGATTGCTTCGTCGCCCAGGCTCCTCGCCATGACATGGGCTGTTTACCCGGCCAATGCCTGTTCGAGGTCGGCGATCAGATCGTCAGCGTCTTCGATACCGACCGAAAGCCGCAAAAGATCGCTCGGCACTGGCGTGCCGGCGCCCTCGATCGAGGCGCGGTGTTCCATGAGGCTCTCGACCCCGCCCAACGAGGTCGCGCGCTTCCAGATCTCGACGCGCGCAGCGGTCGCGATGGCCGCCTCCTCGCCGCCCTTGACGCGGATCGACAGCATGCCGCCGAACCCGCCGATCATCTGTCGCGCGGCGACGGCGTGGCCGGGATGGCGCGGCAGGCCGGGGTAGAGCACTTCCAGCACCCGCTTATGGCCCGCCATCGCCTCGGCGACGCGCTGCGCCGAGCGGCAGGCGCGCTCGACCCGCAGGAAGAGCGTGCGCATGCCGCGCAGCAGCAGATACGCCTCGAGGCTGCCGAGGATCGCGCCGCCGCTGCTTCGTCCGGCGACGAGGCGCTGCCAGAATTCGTCGTCGCGCGCGCCTGTCAGCGTGCCGGCGATCACGTCGCTGTGGCCATTCAGGTATTTGGTCGCCGAATGCATGACGATGTCGGCGCCAAGCTCGATCGGCCGGGTCAGCACCGGGCTCGCAATCGTGCTGTCGACGGCGAGCAGCGCACCGGCTTTGTGCGCGATCGCCGCGGCGCCGGCGATGTCGGTCACCGACCACAGCGGGTTGGCCGGAGTCTCGATCCAGACGAGCCGGGTGCGGCCCGGCTCTACCGCCTCACGCAGCGCGTCGAGCGAGGTCGTATCGACAAAATCGGCGGCGATGTGACCTTCGGCGGCTTGTCCGGCGATCCACCGCCTGAGGCTGTGATACATGACCTTGGGCGCCACGACATGCGCCCCGACGGGCAGCGCGCGGAACACCGTCGTCGCGGCCGCCATGCCCGAAGACAGCACGAGCGACGCCGCGCCGCCTTCGAGCGTCGTCAGGAGCGCCTGCGGTTGGTCGTAGCCCGGGTTGTCGGCGCGCGCGTAGTTGCGGCCGCGGCGATATTGGTTGTCGGGATCGCGGATATAGGTCGTCGCCGGCTGAATCGGCAGCACCACCGCGCCAGTCGCGGCGTCGGTCCAGCCGAGGCCCTGCGCGGCGAGCGTGGCGGGATGGGGCGGCTGGCGGTTGGTTTTCATGCTGGCTTCCGAAAGGTTATGCGACAGCATATCGCCGGGCTCGAGCGATTGCAGCGATTGACCGGGTCGCCGGGCTGGCATAGAGCACGGGCATGCCCCTGCGCCGCCACCTTCTGGTCCTTGCTTTGCTGCTCGCAGCCTTGCCGGCGAGGGCGCTCGAAACCTTCGGCACGTCCGAGCTGACCATCCTGACCTCCGGCGGGCCGCAAAAATTCGCCATCGAACTGGCGCTCAGCGACGCGCAGATGGAGCAGGGGCTGATGTTCCGCCGCAACCTCGCTCCCAATGCCGGGATGCTGTTCGACTTCAAATCGCCGACCAACATCTCGATGTGGATGAAGAACACGCTGATCCCGCTCGACATGCTGTTTCTCGACGCGCGCGGGCGGATCATCGATATCCACGAGCGGGCGGTGCCGCTGTCGACCGACGTCATCGCCGCCAAGGCGCCGGCGCGCTATGTGATCGAACTGAACGGCGGCACCGCGGCGCGGCTCGGCATCAAGCCGGGCGACCAGGTGACCTCGCCGTATTTCGGGCGCGGGCCTTAGTCGCCCCAGGTCGCGAACATCGCCACCACCGTCACCGCCATGACTGCGGTCGACAGCCAGCCGACGGCCCATAGCGGCCGGGGCAGCGTGAACTCACCCATGACCTTCGGCTGCACCGTCATGATCATCATCATGATCATCAGCGGCACGGCGACGACACCGTTGATCACGGCCGTCCAGAACAGCGCCTTGATCGGATCGATATGGACGAAATTGATGCCGATCCCGACCAACGTACCGCCGACGATCGTCGCGTAGAAGCGCTTGGCATCGGCCGGACGCTGATCAAGGCCGGTGCGCCACTGCATCGCTTCGGCGAGGGCGTACGCAGCCGAGCCGGCAAGCACCGGCACCGCGAGCAGGCCGGTGCCGAGAATCCCCAACGCGAAGATGATATAGGCAAATTCGCCGGCGATCGGGCGCAGCGCCTGGGCTGCCTGCTCGGAGGTCTGAACGTTGGTGACGCCGTGGGCGTGCAACGTCGCAGCGGTTGTGATGATGATGAACAGGGCGATGATGTTGGATAAACCCATGCCGAGATAGGTATCTATCCTGATCCGTTGAAACTCCTCGGGCGCTTGACTCGGCGTTTCCGTCAGCGGGCTGGCCGACGGATCGATGCGCTCTTCCTCCGCCTCCTCCGATGCTTGCCAGAAGAAAAGATAGGGGCTGATCGTCGTTCCCAGTATGGCGACGATCAGCGTGAGATAATCGGTGCTCCAAGTGATCGACGGGACAAAAGTATCGTGGGCCACCTCACCCCACGGCACCTTCACGACGAGGGCCGCCGCGACATAGGCAAACAGCGCCAATGTCATCCATTTGAGGATTTTGACGTAGCTGTTGTAGTTCGAAAAAATTTCGAGGGTCGTGCAGAACGCCGCGAAAAGGATGACATAAAGCCCCGACGGGCCGCCGATCAGCAGGCGTAGCGCGTCTGCCATCGCGCCGAGGTCGGCGCCGAGATTGATGAAGTTGGCAATCACCAACAGCGCCACGATCCCGTACAGCAACGGCCTGGGATAATGCTCGCGCAGATTGGCAGCGATGCCTTGGCCGGTGACGCGGCCGATGCGCGCGCTGATCTCCTGGATCGCCGCCATCAGCGGCCAGGTGAACAGCATCACCCAGCCCGTCGAGTAGCCGAATTGCGCGCCGGCTTGCGAATAGGTGGCGATGCCGCTCGGATCGTCGTCGGCCGCGCCGGTGATCAGACCGGGCCCGAGGATCGCGAGCAAGCTGCGCCGCTTGCCCGGCGCAACGCGGGCCGGCCTGCGTTGCGCCGCCCAGCGCGGGCGCCCCCAGTGGTGCAGTCTCGTCTTTCGCGGGATGACGGCGGTATCGCGCGGCATGGAACTCACAGAAAGCCGCGGAGGAGGTCGAGGAAACCGTCGAGCCGGTCATGGTGCACCCAGTGCCCGGCACCTTCAAATTCAACGACCTTGGCGTCCTTGAAATGGCGGATGCGACCGTCCCGTTCCGGGTTGGAGGCCCAGCTCTCCTTGCCGTAGACGAGCAGTGTCGGACAGGCGATGCGCGACCACAGATCCTCGGTCTCCGCCTGGGTCATGCCGTAGGGTCTGTCGGCACGGACGTAATTATCGAATTTCCAGCTGTAGGTGCCATCTTCGTTCTGGTTGACCGCGTGTTGAGTCAAATGACGCGCCTGTTCCGGCGACAGATAACGGTTGGCCTCCTGCATTCGTTGCAACGCTTCGTCGATAGAAGCGTAACGGCGCGATAGCCGGCCGGATAAACCTCGCTGCTCCTCGATCCAGCGCCGCATCCGGTCGGCGATCGGTTGTTTGGCGCGCTCGATCACCGCGCGCGGCATCATGCCGAGCCCTTCGATGGCGACGAGCTTTCGGACGTTCTCGGGATAGATGCCGGTGTAGCGCAGCGTGATCATGCCGCCCAGCGAATGGGAGACGACGGTCACCGGCGCCAATTCCTGCTGATGGATCAGCTGGGCGAGATCGTAAATGTAGGCGGCGATCGAATAGCTGCCGTCGGGCGACCACTGGCTGTCGCCGTGGCCGCGCAGGTCGGGGGCCAGGACATGCCAGTCGTGGCGCAGCGCTTGGGCGACCCAGTCCCAGTTGCGGCAATGGTCGCGCCCGCCATGGACGAGCAGCAGCGGCGGCGCGCCAGGGTTGCCCCAATCGACGTAATGGAGCCGCAGGCGCTGCGAGAAATAGATGCGCGAGGTTGGGCCGTAGCTATCGGGATTGCCGGTTCCGGTTTCTGACGGCGCCATGGATTATCCTTGGTCTGGAAACGACAAGACCCCCGCGCGCATCATAGCGCCGCGGGGGTCCGATTTGCGAAGCTGTCCTTCGCGCCCGGCATCGAAGCCGGGCTAAATCTTGGTCTTGGCGCTAGGTTGCCGATGCCAAGGGGTCGGCAACTGGCGCGTGCCCGGTGGAGTCATGTTCGTCAAACACCCTCCTCTTGCGGTTTCCGGGTCCGCCGCGACGCCGACCAACAGGGGCCTACCCATGGCCGACGTGTTGACGACAATCTGCATCTGGGACTTTGATCGGCCGCCGTCAAGGCAAAATTTTATGCGGGAGAAAAGGCGTGGCATCAAAATGGCTTGCCGTTCTGATTGCGATATCCTGCGCGCTCGCCGCCACGCGGGCCGTCGCGCAGGAAATCGTGCGTTTCCCCTCGCTCGACGACCAGCACACGATGCTCGACGGCTACCTGTACCGGCCGGAGGGCGGAGGGCGCCATCCGACTATTGTCGGGTTGCACGGCTGTTCCGGCATGTTCGTGCGGAACTCCGTCAGTCCGATCGAATTTGCCTGGGCTTACCAGTTTCGCAGCCGCGGCTGGGTCGTTCTGCTGGTCGACAGTTTTGGCCCGCGCCAGCACGGCGAGATGTGCTCGATCACCGGCTTCGACCTCAACATCTACCGCAACCGGCCGAAAGATGCTTACGGCGCTCTCGCCTGGCTGCAAGCGCAGGATTACGTGCGCGCCGACCGCATCGCAGCGTTCGGCTGGTCGCAGGGTGGTGGCGTGGTGCTGATGTCGATCGGGGAGCCGAGCGTCGGCCGTCCGCGCGACCTGACGCAGCCCGATTTCCGCGCCGCGGTTGCGTTCTACCCGGCCTCGTGCCGCACCGATCGGGAGCCGGTGGGATGGACGACACGGATTCCGCTGCTGGTATTGCAGGGTGAGGCGGATGTCTGGACGCCTGCGCCGCCGTGCAAAGCCTTTATCGACGGTGTGGCGGCGCGGGGCGCCCCGGCCGAGATCGTGCTTTACCCCGGCGCCTATCATGGCTTCGATGCGCCGAACCTGTCGCAACGCGAATTGCCCGACTACCGCACCCGCGCCGGCGTCGTGCCGATCGTCGGCACCGACCCGGCGGCGCGCGCGGATGTATTCCGGCGTGTGCCGGAATTTCTGACGCGATATCTGGCTGACTAGCGGCCTACCGGCACAAGCCGAGATCCTGGCCGGTGCCGAAATCGTGCCACAGGCAGCGCGCCACCTCGATCGAACTCAAATTGGGGTTGGCGAGCCCCCAAAAGTGGAGCGGCGAACTTTTCCGCAATCGGCGCGGCGGAACAAGAACGGGCGCGAGAAATAGCCGCCGGTGCGGCGTCTTGCGCGGGTTCCCTCCGCCTCCTAAGTTGCCGCCGCGATGCGCTCGGGCGGTATTTTCGCCATCGGCTGCGGCCGCTGGCTCAGCGGGTTGGCGATACTGGCGGTCGCGCTCACCGTCACGGGCGCGGCGCGCGCCGACAGCCAAATCTTCAGCCTGTTCGATTTCCAGTTCGAAGACGGCAGCGTCATGCCGGAGCTGCGAATCGCCTATGAGACGCAGGGCACGCTGTCGCCGAGCCGCGACAACGCGATCGTGCTGCTGCACGAGACGCTCGGCGACCGGCACGCCTTCGACGGCATGATCGGTCCCGGCAAGGTGTTCGACACGAACAAATATTTCGTGATCGCAGCCGATGCGATCGGCGGCGGCGAATCCTCGTCGCCCGGCGACGGGACCGGGCAGGATTTCCCACGCTACACGATCCGCGACATGATGGCCGCTGAATACGGGCTGGTGACGCGCGGGCTGGGCCTTACCCGGCTGCGCGCGATCGTCGGCCGCTCGATGGGCGCTTTTATCGGCCTCGAATGGGCGATCCATTATCCCGAGATGCCTGGCAGTGTCGTCCTGCTCGGGCCGACCCCGCGCAGCGACGCCAATTTCCAGGTGGTCGTCGATCTGATGATTTCGGCGGTCGCGCTCGACCCCGATTGGAATGGCGGCCGTTACGAGCGCAATCCGGTCGAGGGTCTGCGCCATGCCGGGATGATCTATTACCCCTGGTCGGTCAGCGCCGCCCATCTCGACCGAATCTCGCCCGCGCAACTCGCCCAGGAATCCGAGGCGACGGCCAAAACCTTCGGCGCCTGGGACGCGAACTCGCTGGTGCTGCGTTATGCCGCATGCCGTGAGCATGACGTCGCGACCGCCTTCGCCGGCGATCTCGACGCGGCGCTGGCGCGGGCGACCATGCCGGTATTGCTGCTGCCCAGTGTCAGCGATCGGCTTGTCGGCGTTGACGGTGCGCGCCGGCTGCGCGCGACGCTGCCGCGCCCGAGTTACGCCGAGATTCCGGGCGACCTCGGCCATCGCGCGATCGCCGCGTCGGCGGGATCGCCGGAGGCCGATTTCATCGAGCAGGCGTTTCGCGGCTTCCTAAAATAGGAAACCGCGCGCGGTGCATTTCAGCCGGCGGCGAGCGGCCCGAGCACCGGCTTCGCGGCGTCATTCGCTAGGCGAACGCCGATCTCGCCGAGCTTTGTCGATCCGTCGACGATCGCGTCAAGGCTGCGGCGAGCAAAGCCGAGCTGAATTTCGACGGCGTCCACCAGGCTCTTGGCCCCAAGAAGCGCGGTGACGTTGTCGCCGGCCGCGGTCAGGTTCGAGCGCGCCAGCCCACTCATCTCAAGCGCCATCGCCGTCACGTCGGAGACAATCGCGGCCTGCGACGCGCCAATCGACGCCAGTGTCGCCCAATAGGTACTGAAGAATTTGTCCGCCGGTTGTTGCCGAGGTATGGGCGGCGGCAGAGCAGCCATCGGCTCCGGCTCCAGAGACACCGGCGCCACAGGTTCGGGCGCCGCCTTGGGTGGGGCGGCGCGCCTGGGCTTCGCTTGCTTCTCTTCGCTCATTTCAACCTCGCTCGCTGATGCAATATGCTGCAATGCACACAACGCCTTAAATGGGCGATTCGTCCCGCCAGTCAACAAGAATTGTGCATTGCACAATTCCAGAGGCCGCCGCGAGCGAGGGGTTGCGGGTAAATATCCGACATCGCCGATCTCAGGATTCGTGATTTCCTCAATGGCGCGGACAAGGATTCGCGCCTGCCATGCGGACGCCGTCTTTGACATGGTTTCATCTTTTTTTTACCCTTCTAAATGCCTATGAAGGCGGGGAAGTGTGTGGCGTTCGCTCTGGGGGCGGGGGGTAACGTGCCGATTCACTCGTTGTTGCTGCGTGGTTGCGGCCACGTTCCGACGCGCTTGTTATGGTTTCTTGCGAGTCTTTCGATCGTCATCGGAGCTGCGCCGTTGGGGGCGAGCGCGGCGCGAATGACAACGGGGCCGGCCGGTCCGGTCTACGAGGCGATCGTCATCGACGCCGAGACCGGTCAGGTACTGCGCGAGCTGAACCCCGATGCCGTGACCTATCCGGCGTCGCTGACCAAGATGATGACCCTTTATCTGACGTTCGAGGCGCTGAACCAGGGTCGCCTAAAGCTCGACCAATATTTGGCGGTCTCGGCGACGGCGGCGGCGCACAGCCCGTCGAAGCTCGGGCTCGAGCCGGGGGAAGCGGTCACGGTGCGCGACCTGATCCTCGGCATCGTCACCAAATCCGCCAATGATGCCGCGGCAGTTCTGGCGGAAGGGCTAGGCGGCGGCAGCGAAGCCGGCTTTGCCGTGATGATGACGCAGAGGGCGCAACAGCTCGGCATGACCCGCACGCATTACGCCAACGCGTCGGGCCTGCCCGATGCGGAGCAGTTGACCACGGCGCGCGACGTGGCGCGCCTGGCGCTGGCGCTCTACCACGACTTCCCGCGCGAATACCGCTATTTCGCGGTCAAGCAGTTCGATTTCCAGGGCGAGATCGTCAACGGCCACGACCACATGCTCGACTGGTATCCCGGCGCCGACGGCATCAAGACCGGGTTTACCGTCGCGTCCGGCTACAATTTGGCGACCTCCGCCGTGCAGAACGGGCGCCGCCTGATTGGCGTCATCCTGGGCGGCCGCTCGGTGCGCAGCCGCGACGAATCGATGGCGCAGCTTCTCGATCTCGGCTTTGGCGATCTCGCCCGTGCGCCCGCGGTAATGGTGGCCCAGCGGCAGGCGCCGCCGGCAACCCCGGCGGCGCCGGTCGTCGCCACGCAGGAGGCGCCGCAAGCACAGCCTTCCTTCGCCGCGATCGCCGGCGCCTCGATGGCGACGCCGGCCGCACAACCCTTGCCGGCGGTGCAGCAGGCGTCGGCCGCGTCGCAGACCGCGGTTTCCGATCAGCCGCCGCCGCGCTCGGTGCCGGTGACGCTCGGTGCCGTCGCCCACGCGGCGTTGAGCCATCTGGCGCCTGTTGGCAAGGCCGAAGCAGCGTCGGTTTCGCCGGAGCCGGCGGAAGGTTGGGCCATCCAGCTCGGAGCTTTCCGCGCGGAAGGCGCGGCGGAACGAGTTGAACACGAGGTTGCCCGCCTCGGCTTCGCCCGGGGGAAGCAGCCGCAGATCCTGGCACCGACGGGCGGCGAGCGGCTGTATCGCGCGCGGCTCCTTTACTTCTCGCCGCAGGCCGCCCGCGCCGCTTGCGGGGAACTGCACAAGCAGCACATCGACTGCTCGATCGTGCCGGCTGGGGTCAAGGTCGCAAGCCGGTAGTTTTTGCCGCGACCCGCAGGCTGGACCTGCGGGTCTGCGTGATCAGCGATAGTTTTGCAGGATCCGCCGCAACCCTGCGCCAAGCTCTGGATGCTCGAGGCCGAGCGCGATATTGGCTTCGAGAAAACCGAGCTTGTCGCCGCAATCGAAGCGTCTCCCCGCGGCGCGCAGCCCGTGGAACGCCTGGCCGTCGGCGATCAGCGCGGCGAGCCCGTCGGTGAGCTGGATCTCGTTGCCGCTGCCGGGCTTCATGTTTTCGAGATGCCCGAACACCTCGGGCTGGATGATGTAGCGGCCGATGATCGTCAGGTTCGATGGGGCCTCTTCCGGCGCGGGCTTTTCGACGACGCCCTTGGCGCGCACCAGGCTGCCCTTGTCCTCGACGATGTCGAGCACGCCGTAGCGGCTCGTCTGCTCGCGCGGCACCTCGACGACGGCGACGACATTGCCGCCGGTCTCCTCATAGGCGTCGATCATCTGCTTGAGGCATGGCGGGTCGCACACCATCAAATCGTCGACCAGCACGACCGCGAACGGTTCGTCGCCGACGAGATGGCGGGCGCACCACACCGCATGGCCGAGCCCCAACGGCCGCTGCTGCCGCGTATAGGCGACCTGGCCGGGGGCGGGCAGCCACGATTGCAACTCGGCGAGAAGCTGGGTCTTGCCGCGTTCGCGCAGCGTCGCCTCCATTTCGTAGGCGACGTCGAAATGGTCTTCGAGCGCGACCTTGCCGCGCCCCGTGACAAAATAGAATTCCTCGATCCCGGCGGCCTTCGCCTCCTCGACCGCGTAGTGGATGAGCGGCCGGTCGACGACAGTCAGCATCTCCTTCGGCATCGCCTTGGTTGCCGGCAGGATACGCGTGCCGAGCCCGGCGACGGGAAATACCGCCTTGCGCACGGTTGGGTGCATAGGTCTCCTCGCTGGTCGCGGCGCCCGAGGCGCAATGGCGGCTTAAATGGAATAACGCCGGCCCGGTTGCAATGTCTCCCTGCCCGCGGGCAGGTAAGGATGGGACCAGAACGCTACCCTGAGATTAATGTCCCAAGAGCACATCGCGGGCCCGGTTGATTTTGGTGGCGAGATAATCGGTGCCGCCGTGATCGGGATGTAGCTGCATCATCAGGCGGTGGTGCGCCGCCTTGATCGCCGCCGCGTCGGCGCCGGGGGCGAGGCCGAGAATTTCGTAGGCTTCCTCGACCGTCATGTCAGTGCCGCCGCGCGGCGATTGATTTCCCTGGCCGGGCTGTCCCGCGCCGAGGTCGTCGCGCCAGTCCGGGTGGATGCGGTCGAGATAGGCTTCGACGAGGCGCGCGCTCTCCTCGTCGGCGGCCCGGCATTCGCGCAACAAGGCGAGGAGATCGTCGCGCCGCATTTCCTCGAGGCGCATCCCGGCGAAACTGCCGGCGAGCACGGTGCCGGTCATCGCGCCGGTGTCATGATCGAGGCGCATGCGCAAATAAGGCGTCGAGACGTCCGAGCTGCTCCCGCCGCCAGTCGCGTTGCGAAACCCGCTCCACAGCGAGCGCATGCGACGCAGGTAGGGGAACAGCAGGGTCAGCGGCAGCCAGATAAACGAGAACCGCTCGGAGAGCAGCAGAAACAGGAACAGCACGATCGCCGCACCGATCGCGGTCCATTTGAGGCCGCGCGCCAGCTTTGCCGGGTCGGCATTGACGAACAGGTAGATGAGCAGCAACAGCCCGGCGAGGATCGTGACACCGCCGAGAACCGCGAGCATCGCCGAAGCTCACCCTCGCAGCTGCGCGGTTAGCAGCCGGATCTCGTCGCCCTTTTTTGCGCTATAATCGGCGAGCGCGCGATAGCCGCCGGCGGCGTAGACGGCGACCGCGGCGAGCAATTCCTTAAGCCGATCGGCGCTCGCCAGGTCGAAGCTTAGATAGGCGCCGCGCGACAATTTGGCGATCTGGCGGAACGCGGCGCCGGCGTGAGCGTCACCGCCCTCGTGAAAGACGAAGACCGGAGTTCCGAGCAACCCCAATTCGCCGGCGAGCTTGCATAGGCGATCGACATTTTCCTCCATCGCGTCGCCGACAAAGACCAGCGCATGGACGCGCTGTCTCTTGGTCTCGGCGATCGCGTGCTCCAGCACCCGCTCGATCTGCGTCTCGCCGCCGATGCAGGAAACCGCGCGCATCGCCTTGTGCAGGTCGGCGGCGTTTTGCATCCAGCGGCTGGCCTTGCACTCGCCGAAGCCGCGGTAGAACACAAGACGGACGTCGAGCCCGCCTAGGCCAGCGGTCGCCTCGAACATCTCGCCCTGGATGCGGCAGGCGCGGTCCCAGCTCGGCTCGCGACTGGCGGTCGCATCGAGCGCGAAGATCAGCCGTCCGCGCCCGCCGGCCGGGCGCAGCGCCGGCGCTCGATTGAGATCGCGCAGAAACGCGTCGACATCGGCCGAAGACGACGCTGCGGGTAGCTTGTCGCCGCTCATCGGTTCCCCTCAGGCCGGGCGCAGCCAGACCGAAGTATCGTGATACACCGCCCCGCCCTGCGGCGGACCGGGATCGGCGCTGGTCAACAGATTGATGCCGATCCCTTCCTCGAAGGCGGCGTTCGGCCAGATGCCTTCGACGATCACAACGCCAAAGCACAGATAGGCGCGCGGGTTGCGCAATACGGCGCGATAATTGGCCAGCGCCGGCGACCGGCGAGCATGGAGGCTATGCATAACAGCGATTGCGCATATTGCTTGCGTCCGGCGGCGGCTTCGGCGGCGATGGCAT
>Ga0209006_10004886_pt1 | contig 12170 bp, 13 predicted proteins | sample JacPin_JW_Ref_O2_FD_188567 | JGI IMG/M metagenome (GOLD analysis project Ga0209006, IMG submission 188567) | Forest soil microbial communities from Algoma, Ontario, Canada - Jack Pine, Ontario site 1_JW_Ref_O2 (SPAdes) (version 2) | ecosystem: Environmental > Terrestrial > Soil > Boreal...
CAAGAGCGGCTTCGAAGTTGGCCGCAACATGGCGAGCCGGCCCCGAATATGCGCGGGTGTCGCGCCTTGGCCAAGCATCGAATTAACGGAAGCGAAAGGACTCCGACCCATGCCGGAGCCCTTTCGTCAATCTCATTTCGTTAGTCGTTGTCGTGATGAATGATTGTCTTGCTGCGATCGCCGTCCGCATCTTCCTTCTTGATCACGGTGGTCCGATCGCTGGGCTCGCGCTCCTTGATCACGGTGGTCCGATCGCGGTCGCGATCATGATCGTGGGTTTCGCCCACTGTCACGCCGGCTCCGACCGGCCCGACCCGAACTCCGACATCATCCGCAAACGCCGGCGTCGCTATGACGCCAATCACGGCGGCAGCCAGTAAAGACTTTCTCATGTTCCATCCTCCAGATTTGAATGGGGGAAGAATGCGAGGCGCACGCATTCGTTCCGTCAGGCATCGACATCCCCGAAAGGAACTTTTTGCCCGTCACATGACGCATTGATAGCGATTGCGCTCTTCCCGTCCGTCCATCGATTGGCGCTTTCCGATCCGGACGGCACGGTTCGGCAATCCACCCAAACTGAGCGTGCGTCCAGTTTGACGCGGGGCCGCGTAGTTGAGGCGAGTTAGTAATCTCGTCTCTGATTCAATTACCGAGCGTTCGATCACGAGATGTCACGACGGGTTGAAATTTCTAACAGGCATTTTAGTGGTGACATCCGAACGTCCCTTCTAGTGCTGAGTGCATAGTCGGGAAACGTCTAATGGTCGGGCTCACCAAGTCAAATGGAGCCACCATGACCAACTTCAAAACATTAAGTGCTATTGTCATTCTGTCCGCTGCTGTCGCCGCGCCGGTTTTCGCGCAGGATGCGAGCGTAGCTGCGCCGCGTCATGCCCGAGTCCATAATCAGTCGGACTATCGCGGATCGTACAACCAGATTAACACTAACGGTGCTCCCTTCGATGCCGCCCCGCGGACGCCGGAAGAAATCAGAAATCTCGAAAATTTTGGTTTTAGCGGACGGGATCCCTCGAGAGTCGGCGGCGAATCCCCGAACCTCAATCCCCCGAGCTGATATCCGGATTGGTTGCTTCCGGATTATCCCGGAAGCAACCCTCCATCAGCTCCTTCAAAACCGATTACGCAGACAGCGCATGTAATGCCGCAGATATCCGGTGGCACGCGCGGACCTCTTTTATCCTGAGTTATTGAGTGCGCTGTCACCGTTGCGGTGACAGCGCACTCAACTCGTGCCGCCGACAGGACTACCGCCGACAGGACTAGTTGCCGCGATGAAGCTTCTAACGCGAAATTTAATAGGGATAGCGAGTTGCATTCCTATTTCTGGCTTGTCGCAACAGGAATACGAGAAACCCAATGACCAAACTCAAAACACTCAGCGCTGTCGTCGTTATTTCGGCAGCTATCGCCACGCCGGTATTCGCCCAGGATGCGATCGGGCCGGGCTACGGGTCCCGGCCGGTCACGCCGTATGATCAGATTTTTCGCGGAGCGTATAATCAGTCGGACGCGCAATTCTATGCACAGCCTCTGTCGAGTAAGGAGCGCATGAACATGGAGAACTTTGGCTTCAGCGGGCGCGATGCCTCGAGAATAGGTGGCGAAGACCCTTACCTTCATCCCGGCGGCTAAGCTTGGCGGTTAAGCCTTGGCCGTCACGATTACGGTGACAATGCACTCAATGCCGTTCGATGTCCGGCGACTGCGCTCCTGGACCTCCTGCGAATTATTTGAGTGTACTGTCACCGTAGTTTTTTTATCCGTCGTTTCGTTTCAGCGTAATTGTCGCCGAGTGTACATCCTAGGGTGGCCCACCATGCTTGGGGCGTGAGCCAAGCCCTGGATGGGCCGTTTATGTGGCCGCTACCAGTTTTTTGAAATTCAGTTTAAAAGAACGTGCTGGAACGTCTTCACTGAAACCGGGTTTGTTTCGACCGCCAGGGGGAATACCAATGACCAACCTCAAAACGCTTGCCACCATTGCCATGCTGTCCGCTGCTGCCGCTAGCCCGGTCCTTGCGGCCGGTCAGGAGGGCGGCGGTCCGATCGGGCCGGGAAGCAGCAACGGTCTGACCCCGCAATCGGGACCGATGTTTCACGGCTTTAGCGAGGCGTTATTCGCACCCTACATAGGCCACCGCGACGCCATCAACAGAATGACCAGGAAGAGTCGATCGAGAGCGAGTGGCCGAGCTAATTAGCTTTTCAAGCCATCCGGATGGTCCGGTCCGGTCCGGGTTGGGATGGTCCGCAATACCCGCTGTCCGGCGACAGGGCTGATAGACCCTCAAGGCGGCCATGCCGATTGAGTGTGCTGGACTGCACCCCTGGAACGGGACACAGATAATTTCTGTGACAGTGCGGTTGCCATGATGCGTTATCGTGCTTTATTTTGCGCGAATGCGGTTTCGAACTCAAGGGGCGATTGGTATCCAAGCGCCGAGTGCAGCCGGTACTTGTTGTAGACCTCTGTGATGAAGCTGTTGATACGGCGGCGGGCGTCACTGATGTCGGTGAAGCCCTTGCCGTTGATCTCTTCAGTCTTCAGCGTCTTCATGAAGCTCTCGGCTTTGGCATTGTCGAATGGATTGCCCGGTCTGCTCATGCTGACGGTGATGTCGTAGTCGGCGAGCCTCTGGCGATAGGCGATGGAGGCGTATTGCACGCCGCGATCGGAGTGATGGATCAGGCTGCCTGGTTGCGGCTTTCGGGCATTGAGGGCGGTGTCCAGCGCGGCAATGGCGAGCGTGGCATCGAGCGTGTTCTCAAAAGCCCAGCCCACGGCCTTGCGCGAGAAGGCGTCGAGAATGACGGCGAGATACGCGAAGGCTCTGGCGAGATGCACATAGGTGATGTCGGCAACCCAGATTTGATCTGGCGCTGACGGCACAAGACCGCGCACCAGATTAGGCACGATGAGGAAGGCCGAAGGCCTTTCAGCGGGGGTCTTCAGGAAGGGCGTCTTGCGCTGCGCCAAGAGGTTGTCCTCGCGCATAAGCCGCTGAACTTTCTTGGCATTCACCACCATGCCCTGCCGTCTAAGAGACGCCGTCACCCGCCTGTAGCCATAGAAGCGGTGCTTGAGGCAAATGCGCTGGATCAAATCGCGCAGTTCACAATCACCCGCCTCATCGCTGCGTCCGGCAAGGTGCCGGTAATAGGTCGCGCGCGGCAGGCCTGCGAGCCTGCACAGACGCTGCACGTCGACTTGCGAACCGGTTGCTTCTAGCGCCATGGCTTCAATGACTTCGATGACGCGGACGCGGGTTTGCCTTGCGCTGCCGGCCGCTCCAAGGCGCGCAAGGCTTTTCGAAAAAAATCGATGTCCAACTGTTGGCGGCCTACCAGCCGTTCAAGCTCGGCGATGCGCGCGCTCGCTTGGGCGAGTGCCGAGATATCTGCCTGCAGCGGCTTGAGCTTGCGGGGTCCGGGCTTCGGCCCGCGTTTGCGGTTCAACCCTTCAGCTCCATGGGCCTTCCACGCCTTGATCCAGTCATGCAGGAGTTTGCGCGATATCCCAAGCTTGCGGGCCACAGGCAAAACGCCTTCGCCCTCTTCAGCGCGCTCGATCGCCTTCAATTTGAACGCCGTCGGATACTGACGGCTCTTTGCCTTTGCTGCCACAGGTCATCCTCCAAATGGAGCCTGTCACAGAAATTACCGTGTCTCACTTATGGGGTGCAGTCCAGCACACTCAATACCGTCTGCGGTACGACGATAGCGTTCATGGATCGCTTTCGATCCAGCGTGAGGGCGCCAATCATTCTTCCTTGAAGCCATTCTTCCTTGAAGCCGCACGCCGTCACTGGCGGGAGTGTCTGATATCGCGGACGGCGACGCCGGTCAGATTGAGCATTGCATTCTCAGCATCACCTGTGAGAATTATAGCTGAGAGCAGGAATATTTATAATGAAAACCCAGGCGAAGGCGGTCCGTCCGGCCTCCGGGAAGACACCGAAAAAAGTGGCCAAGCGAAAGGGCCGCGAAACCAGCGCATCGAGATCGGTTCTAGTCTCGTCACGGTATGCGAAAAGTACCCCCCGCCGCCAGCAGCGCGTCGAGGCAAGAAGTGCTGCGATCCTCGACGCCGCGCTCACCCTGTTTTCCCGGTTCGGGCTGCACGGGACGACGGTGGACCAGATCGCGGCCGCGGCAGACATCTCCAAGACCAACCTTTTTTATTATTTCGCCTCCAAGGAAGAAGTGTATGTCGCAGTGCTGCGCCGCCTCCTTGACGAATGGCTCGCCCCGCTGCGGGCTCTCGAGGTCGACTCGGATCCCATTGAGGCCATGCGCGACTACATCAGGCGCAAGGTTGAATTTTCGCGAACTCAGCCGGAGGCGTCCCGGCTTTTTTGTCTTGAGATCGTCCAGGGCGCTCCTCTGATCGGGCCTGCCCTTCGCACATCCCTTAAAGCGCTTGTCGACGCCAAGGCAGGCGTGATCGAAGCCTGGATCGCGGCCGGGCGGCTCGCACCCGTCAATCCCTACCATCTCATTTTCGCAGTCTGGTCAACGACACAGCACTACGCGGATTTTGCGTCGCAGGTCGAAGCCGTGGTGGGACGCGGGTTGGCTGACGACGATTATCTTGAGCAGGTGATCAGCGACATCCAGCGCATCATCCTTGACGGCATCAAACCGGATCGCCCGCCGTTGCGGCGCGCCAAAAATTTTGCGTGAGCGGGTCTTCCGGGGGACGCAAACACGTTCCCGGGAACGCAAACACGAATGTGACGGCAGCGATTGATCGCAGATCAGGCAACGCGCTGCCCGCATTTCCGGCAAAAGCCGCGGTTAATTTGGACCAAACGGACTTTTTCGGACCAATTGGTCCGAGCCATCAGTCGAACGCGACTTAAGCTTATGATATATTGAATAAGTTCATAGCTGGCACAGCTTGTGCTTTCTGGATTGGGTCCGCTTTGAAGGGATAAGTCTGGGAGGCCGTCATGGAAGTTGGTGTTTTTATCCCGATCGGTAACAACGGATGGCTGCTGTCGGAGAATGCGCCGCAGTACAGACCGAGCTTCGATCTCAACAAGGAGGTCGTGCTTCGGGCCGAGAAATACGGCTTCGACTTCGCGCTTTCGATGATCAAATTGCGTGGGTTCGGGGGCAAGACCGAATTTTGGGATCATAATCTCGAATCCTTCACGCTGATGGCCGGGCTTGCTGCGGTCACGACCAAGATCAGATTATTCGCCACGGCGGCGACGCTGGTAATGCCGCCGGCCATCGTTGCCCGCATGGCCTCGACGATCGATTCCATCAGCCATGGCCGTTTCGGATTGAACGTCATCACCGGCTGGCAGCGGCCGGAATATTCCCAGATGGGCATGTGGCCGGGCGACGAGTATTTCACCAGGCGCTACGATTATCTGGCAGAGTATGTTCAGGTTCTTCGCGACCTGTGGGGCACGGGTCAGTCCGACTTCAAGGGCGATTTCTTCAAGATGGATGATTGCCGTGTCAGTCCGAGGCCTGGCGCGGAAATGAAATTGATCTGCGCGGGCCAGAGCGATGCCGGCCTCGCCTTCACCGCCAAATATGCCGACTACAATTTCGGTTTCGGCAAGGGCGTCAACACACCGGCCGCGTTCTCGTCTCTGAACACGCGGCTGGCAGCCGCCACCGCCAAGACCGGCCGTCACGTCGAATCCTATCTGCTCTTCATGATCATCGCGGACGAGACCGACGCGGCGGCGCGCGCCAGATGGGAACACATCAAGGCTGGCGCCGATCAGGAAGCGATCGCGTGGCTCGGGCAGCAAAGCGCGGCTGACAAGTCGTCTGGGGCCGACACCAATGTGCGGCAAATGGCGGATCCGACGTCGGCCGTGAATATCAATATGGGCACGCTGATCGGCTCTTATGAAAGCGTTGCGCGCATGCTCGACGAGGTTGCAGCGGTGTCGGGCACCGGTGGCGTTCTTCTGACGTTCGATGATTTCGTGAACGGCGTCACCACCTTCGGCGAGCGCATTCAGCCTCTCATGACAAGTCGCAAGGCCGTTCATGTGCCGGAGGTAGCGTGATGACGAGCAAAATCTCCTCCGCCATCGCAAATGAATCGGTTGATCGCGTGTCGTCACCGGTCGTGCTTCCGGCTCGGCCCGAACCGCTCAGGATCAATGCCGCCGAAACGGCGGTGATCGTGGTCGACATGCAAAACGCCTATGCGACCAAGGGCGGTTATGTGGATATCGCCGGCTTCGACATTTCGGGAGCTGCCGGCGCGATCGGGCAGTCCAGGAAGGTGCTCGAGGCCGCGCGCGCCGCCGGCTGTACCGTGATCTTTTTCCAAAACGGCTGGGATAAGGATTATGTCGAGGCTGGTGGTCCCGGTTCGCCCAATTGGCATAAATCCAATGCGTTGAAGACCATGCGGGCGCGTCCCGAACTTGCCGGCACATTGCTGGCCAAAGGCACTTGGGATTACGCGATCGTGGATGGTCTTGCGCCGCAACCCGGCGACATTCTGATCCCGAAAACCCGTTACAGCGGCTTCTTCAACACCAATGTCGACAGCGTGTTGCGTTCGCGCGGCATCCGCACCCTGGTCTTCATCGGCGTCGCCACCAACGTCTGCGTCGAATCCTCGCTGCGCGACGCCTTCCATCTCGAATATTTCAGCGTTGTGCTGGAAGACGCCGTACATCATCTTGGACCCGATTTCGTGCGCCAGGCCTCGCTCTACAACATCGAGAAGTTCTTCGGCTGGGTCTCCAACGTCACCGATTTCTGCGGAGCCGTGCTCCAGTCCGCACCCACACATTCCAGGGAGAATTGAACATGCCCAAGACAATCGTGACCCCGCCCGGCACCGCTACGCCCATCGCGCCGTTTTCGCCCGGCACCATGGCCGACGGCATCATCTATGTGTCGGGTACCCTGCCGTTCGACAAGAACAACGACATCGTTCATGTCGGCGACATGGCGGCCCAGACCCGGCACGTGCTGGAAACCATCAAATCCGTCATCGAGACCGCCGGCGGCACTATGGAAGACGTGACCTTCAATCATATCTTCCTGACCGACTGGGCCAACTATGCTGCGATGAACAAGGTGTATGCTGAATACTTCCCCGGCGGAAAACCGGCGCGGTTTTGCATTCAGTGCGGCCTGGTCAAGCCCGATGCGCTGATCGAGATCGCCAGCGTCGCCCATGTGGGGCGCAAGGGCTAGGAGCGCGCGGTGAATTACGAAGCCTTCGGCCGCGCCAAAAGCGATGCGCCGACGATCGTGCTGTCGGCCGGTCTCGGTGGTCTCGGTGCATTCTGGCAGCCGCAATTCGCGGCGCTGTCGGAGCGCTTCCATGTCATCGCGTATGATCAGCGTGGCACCGGCGCCAACAAAAGCGCGCTGCCGGAGAGCTACACCATCGCGGCGATGGCTGACGACGTGGTCGGCATTCTCGATAAAGCAGGGGTGGAGCGTTGCCATTTCATGGGCCACGCGCTCGGCGGCCTGATCGGCATGGAGCTGGCACTCGCCTCCCCGTCGCGGATTTCGGGTCTTATCCTGGTCAATGCCTGGCAGACCGCCTCCTCCCACACACGCCGGTGCTTTGCCGCACGGCTTGCTTTGCTCGAACGATCCGGTCTCGAAGCCTACGTTCAAGCCCAGCCGATCTTTCTGTATCCGGCGGCCTGGCTCATGCGGCATGAAGAGCGGGTCGCGCGCGAAGTCGCGCACGGCATCGCCCATTTTCAGGGCGTTGAAAACCTGATGAAACGAGTAGGCGCGCTGCTGGCCTTCGATGTTTCGGCGCGGCTGGGCGAGATCGCGGTCCCGACCCTGGTTGCGGGCACGCGGGACGACGTGCTCGTTCCCTATCTTTGTTCGGAGGCGTTGGCGTCCGGTATTCCCGGCGCGAAATTGTGGCTCGCCGCCGAAGGCGGCCATGCCTCGACCGTGACGGATCCCGATGCATTCAACCTCGCGCTGCTGCGTTTCCTGGACGAATAGCCGCGCCGTCACCGTGATTTCGAAGGCGCGTCTTTCTTGATTTGACGCGGCGGCCCCATCAAGACCGGCTGGAACAGCACGGCTGCGGCCATCGTGCAGATCAACGCCAGAGCCATCATCCGCCCCATGCTCGAAATGCCCGGATAATTCGAGGCCCACATGCTTCCAAATGCCACCGCATTGGTCATGGCGCTGAAGATCACCGCCCGCGTCAACGCGGATTGCAACAGTCCGGTTTTCCCGTCGCGCCAGGCCATGATATAATAAATCTTGAACGCGACCCCGACGCCGAGCAGAAGCGGCAGCGCGATAATGTTCGCAAAGTTGATCGCAGTATTGGTCAGCGCAGAGATCTCGAGCGTGACAAGACCGGCGAGCAGCAGCGGTATCAGCGTCAACAGCACATCGGTGACGCGCCGCAACGCGATCAGGAGCAGCACGGCGATCGCACCCAATGCGAGAAAGCCCGCTTCGATAAAGGCGCCGATGACCGTCCTGCTGGACTCATAGAGGCTGACCGCGGGACCGGTCGCCGTCGGTTCAACAGCCAGAACCGAGGTCGCAAATTTCCGCCGGACCTGGTTGTCATTGGCGTTGCCCTTTGGCAGAGCCTCCACACGGGCGCGGCCGTCGGGCGCAAGCCAATCGCGAACCAGGTCCGGAGGCAGCGTCTCGACGCTCACCGGATGCGGATCGAGGCTGTCCCGAAGCCGATCGAGATCGTAGACCAGCGACGGAACGACAGCGGCTTCGACGTTGCTTCGCATGGCGGCGTTCGATTCCGCCAGACGCGTCAGCAGGCCGGAAACATTTCGTGCGGCTTCGGCGCCGGGTCCGGTTGCGTTGCCGGCGACCTTTGAGAGATCGCTCGCGGTCTTGCGGATGGCGTCGACCGTATCCTGGTCCGATGGCGCAGGCTGCCGCTGCGGAGGATTGAGGGCCGCGCCGAGATTGTGGGCGGCGAGCTTGAGTGCGGTGATTTTTTCATCCTGATCGTCGGGAATGAAGTTGCTGAGCGTCCGCGTGCGGGCCACCTCGGGCAGCGCCGCCAAGCGTTTGGCCACGGCATTGGCTTCGTCAAGCGACGCTGCCAGCACGTCGGCATCGTTGCCCCTGGTCTCCGGATCTCCCTGCAACGCACGATAGGTCACGACCGACGGAGCATTCGGATTTTCCAGATCGATCGGGTTGAAATCGACCGGCAGGCGGAACAACAGCGGCGTGCCCGCCAGCACCACACCGATGGTGGCGACAATCACCGCGATGCGATGCCGCTGTAGAAAGTCATCCAGCGGTGCGAGGCTGCTAAAGCCCACGGGCGCCGACTCGCCCGGGGGTTTCACGATAGCCAGCATCGCCGGCACAAAGGTGATGCTGCAGAAGAACGCAATCAGCATGCCGCAACCGGCAATCAGACCCAGTTCGAAAAGGCCCCTGTAGCTGGTCGGCAAAAACGAGAAGAAGGCCACCGCGGTCGCGGCCGCGGCCAGTGCGAGAGGGTCGCCCACCTTGCCGGCCGCGCCTTGCAGCGCCTTGCGCAAATCCGGCTGCTCATGGCGTTCGGAACGGTAGCGGACGCTGAACTGGATGCCGAAATCGACGCCCAGTCCGACAAACAGCACGAAGAACGCGATCGAGATCAGGTTGAAAGCGCCGACCATGGCGACGCCGAGCGCAGCCGTCACCGCAAGCCCGACGATCAGGCTGAAGAATACCGTCCCGACGATCTTCCATGAGCGAAGCGCCAGCCATAATATGATCAGCGCACCGACCAGCGCGCTCAACGTATCCCCTAGCGCGCTTTGCCTGATGACCGAGAACTGGTCATCGTTCAGGGGCACCGTGCCGGTAAGCGCAACCGTCGCACCGAACTTCTCGCCCAATTTCAGATCAGCCGCCGAGCGCCGAATGGCATCCGTTGCCTTGGCTCCCGGTTGCAGCGCCTCGAAATCCAGCACGGGTTCTACTTCGATGAAGTGATGCAGCCGCATCGCAGGCGACGGCGAGCCCTGCGTCAGTTCCTGCCATGAAAATGTCGACGGTTTGCCGGCGAGCACATCGCTCAAGGTTTTCTCGGCCATTGAAAGCGGCCAGGCAAGCTGATCGAGTTTGATCTCGCCGCCTTGCACGCCGCCAATGACGAAAGAAAGCGTCTTCATCACGCCGCGCAGGGTTGGATCGTAGGCGAGTTCGCCGATCAGAGGCTTCGCCCTGGACAATCCATCGACCGATTTCTTCACCTCGGCCAAGGGTTCAAACAGCAACCCGTTATGCTGGAAAAACTCTCCGCTGTCGGCCTGAACGACCGAGTGGAACAGATCCGAATGTTTTGAAAGCTCATGCTCCAATGCGTTTGTCGCCTGTTCGGCATTTTCCGGTGTCGCGGCCGTGACGACGACCAGAATTCCTTTCTGTGGAAATGCCTGGGAAAGCGCCGCCTGGCGCTGATGCCACGGTAAACGCTGCGAGATCAGACTGTCGGTGTCGGTGGTAATTGCAAAGCGCCTGACGTCGTACGTCGCGCACGCGATCGCAAGCAGGATTCCGAAGATGACAACTTGCCAGCGGCGTTGCACACAAAAATCGACAATTCGGATAATCATTGAGCTCAGCATCATCGACCTCAAATTCTTTCGCGTCGGATGGGACATCGTTTCCGACTGATAATGGCGAAATTTTTGAATCCCTGGCCACGCGCCGTCCGCCGACGGCAATCCGCTCGTCCCAAAAAGAGGACGAAGCATTCGAAGTAGTCACCGGACAATCGCTGGGAAAGTGGTCGATGGCATTTTTCAGCCCGCAACCCGTAGGATGGGTTGAGCCCTTGCGAAACCCATCACCTGCCGCATGTATTGAGTGCACTCGCCATCAATTCGGGGCCGTTGGCTGGTGCACCACGTGATGGGTATCGCTGCGCTCCACCCATCCTACGGGCCGATTACCAATCTGTGGTCTGGAACGCCGGGCCGCCTTCGAGAGTTGGAACGGGAACGGCGGGGGATCGATCTGAGGGGTGGATCCATGTCGACCAGAACCATACTGTCCCGAATGTCTGTCAGCGCCCTGCTGACGGCAGGCTTCCTTGCTGCGACGCAGAATCACGGTAACGCAAGGGACGGCAGCGTGGTCGGCCCACCCCTGGAGGCCGTCAAAACGTTCGGTAATGATTTCCGCCTCGTCGGCATCGGCGTCTCGGCCAAGGGCCGGGTGTTCGCGACGGCACCGTCCTCGCAAGTCCGCTCGAGCTACAGCATGGTCGAGGTCGATCCCCAAACCGGCGCGGTCACGCCCTATCCCGATGCCGCCTGGAACAGTTTCAGCGAGCAAAGGGATGGCCAATCGGAATGGATTTCGGTGCAGGCGCTGTGGGTCGACAAGTCAGACCATCTTTGGGCGCTCGACTCCTCACTGCCCAAAGTCGATCAGGAGCGCTTGCCGCCGAAGCTGGTCGAGTTCGACCTGTCGACCAACCGGGTGATCCGGCAATATGATTTCAAGGGCGTGGTTTCGGCCAAGGACTCGCTCAACGATCTGCGGATCGATACCGCGAACGATTATGCCTATCTCACCAACGCCGGAAATAAAGGCAGCCTGGTGGTGCTCGACCTGAAGACGGGGGAAGCCCGGCAAGTGCTCGTCGCCGACCGCTCCACTTTCGCCGATCCCACCCAGCACCTGATGATCGGCAGCGAAATCGCGCTGCGGCCGGACGGTTCGATCGTAGCGATCCACGCCGACGGCATCGCGCTTTCGCCGGACGCGCAGTGGCTCTATTACCGGCCGCTGACCGACCGTAATTACTGGCGCGTGCCGACGTCAGCCTTGCGCGACGCCAAACTCTCCGGCGCGGACCTTACCGGCAAGGTCGAATATCTCGGCACTTCCGTGCTGAGCGGCGGCCTGATCATGGATGCCAACGGCACGCTTTATGGCGGCGATCTCGAACACAGCACCGTCGTTGCGCTCACCCTGATGCCGGACGACAAGCTGAGCTCAAAGGTCTTCGTCAGCGACCCCTCCGAACTTTCCTGGGCCGATGGCTTTGCAATCAGCGGCGGTTATCTCTACATCGCCGATTCCCATCTTTGGGAAGTCGCCTTCAAGAACAACCTGCCGCGCTCCGGCCCCTTCACGATCTTCAAGGTGAAGCTGCCTGATTAGAGCGGTTTCGGGAG
>Ga0209006_10004887_pt1 | contig 12169 bp, 9 predicted proteins | sample JacPin_JW_Ref_O2_FD_188567 | JGI IMG/M metagenome (GOLD analysis project Ga0209006, IMG submission 188567) | Forest soil microbial communities from Algoma, Ontario, Canada - Jack Pine, Ontario site 1_JW_Ref_O2 (SPAdes) (version 2) | ecosystem: Environmental > Terrestrial > Soil > Boreal...
AGCAGTGATACCATAAAAGAAATTTGAGCGGGGATGGCGGAATTGGCAGACGCACTAGCCTTAGGAGCTAGCGCCGAAAGGCGTGCAGGTTCAAGTCCTGTTCCCCGCACCATTCAACGTCCTCCGAAGGCTTTGGTGATTCCCGCCAATGTTTCTCTCACAGGTCCTGCTGAGTTCCTCTAGCAGTCGGCGTCCGTCAGGAGTAAAGCCCACTGCCGCCATTGGTGTTAGCTGCGACCCAATCTAAAGTGTTCCGGAAGCAACCCCACAACAACGGAGTTCCCTATAGGTTACCTGCGCAGGAACTTCCTCGCTACAGCACGCGCAATTGTGAGCAATTGTGACGGGATGAGTCGCCAAAATGGAGATTTGCCCCAGTATGGTTTGCGGCTCGTGGAAAACACCGAGTTGTCTCAACACAGTCCCGCGGTCGTAATAGATTTTTTCCCCGGCAAGACGGTCATCGTCGTCGAAGGTGTACACACCGCAGAGCGGGAACTCGATTCGTCGCCCCGTCGCCGGAAGACCACGCCACCAGCCGAGGTGCGTACCCCGAACCACGACTTCAACGAGAATGGCGTCGTTCGTGACATGTTGGCGTTGGACTTCGATCTCCAAGTCCGGCAGCGCCTTCATTAGCTGCTCGTAAAACATCCGGACTCCATTCCGACCCGCATGATGTTCCCCCCAAGCTTCATCATCGTACTGTGCAATATCCCCGAAGGTGCGGAGAACACCTTCAAGGTCATGCTCGTTCTCAAGGCGAATGTGGTGCTCAACCAGTGCGATGCGAGCCGACCATCTGTCTTTCGGAATGGATGCGCTTGCCACATTCACCTCAAGTCGAGTCGCCATATCGAGCGAATACCCGGCTACAAATGCTACAGCACATCGCCAGCACTAGAAGTGTTAGGACTCTTTCCGTTTTAAGACTCGTTGCGCAACGCCGAGCGAACTTTGTTCAGAAACGAACTTCGAGTGAACGGCTTTTCTAAGAATGCAGTTTCCTGTACTAAATCGCCAATTAGAGACAGTTGATCGCCCGTGTATCCCGACATGAATAATGCATGAAGCCTCGGATTGATTACCTTGGCTTGTTTCAGCAGCTCGACTCCGCTCTTTCCTGGCATGACGACATCCGTGATCAGTAGATCAATTCCCGATTCAGATGCCTTCAAGATGTTGAGCGCAATCTCGGCAGTCCCTGCTTCGATGACTCGGTAACCGGCGCTTTGGAGCATGCTCATCGCAAGCTCGCGCAAGAGTTCATTATCTTCCACTAGCAGGATCGTTTCGGACCCTCCAGGAAATCCGGATTCCTCTTGAGACTGCACAAGTTGCTCGGTTGGCGCTGCCACCCTCGGAAAATAAATTTTAAAGTTTGTGCCCTTTCCGGGTTCGCTGTAAACAAAGATGGATCCCCCACTCTGTTTCACAATTCCGTATACAGTTGAGAGGCCGAGGCCGCTCCCTTGTGCAACTTCCTTGGTGGTGAAGAAGGGCTCAAAAATTCGGGATTGAACGCTTTCATCCATGCCACAGCCCGTATCCCCGACCGTCAAAACGACAAATTGCCCGGCATACGAGCCTGGGTGTCGGGAAACATAATGTTCGTCCAGTTCGACATTTCCCGTCTCAATTACGATTTCGCCTCCGCCCGGCATCGCATCTCGCGCATTTACGGCCAGATTCATCAAAATCTGCTCGATCTGGCTCAGATCGGCGCGCACATTTCCTATCGACTTGGTCGGGCGGAACGAAATGGCAACGTCCTCCCCAACCATTCGCTTCAACATATCGGTCAGATTATGCACGACATCGTTCAAATCCAGAACCTTGGAAAAGACCACCTGCTGACGACTGAATGCTAACAGTTGCTTGATCAGTAAAACCGCCCGATTCGACGCTTCCTTGATGTGCTCAAAGTGTCGGTTCACTGGGCTCCCCGGAGCAACTAGACCCGGCAGTGGATCGCTGTAGCCAATGATTACGCCGAGAATGTTGTTGAAGTCATGGGCCACGCCGCCGACCAACCTCCCCACGGCTTCCATCTTCTGCGCTTGGCGCAATTGTGCTTCCAGTTGCTGTGTCTCGGTAATATCGCGTGTGGTCGCCAGCACGCAAGGTTGCCCTTCGAGTTCGATCAGTTCAGCCGACATGTCTGCATCCCGCAACTCGCCCTTCGAAGTTGCGTACCGCATACGCAGTTCCTTCACCACTCCACTTTCCCGTAGTCGGCGGACCATCTCGATCCGTTGCGGTGGCTGGGCCCAGAAGAGCAAATCCGAGGTAGCGCATCCAATCACATCCCCGCGTGTGTACCCGACCAACCGAAGAAATGCCTCGTTCACATCCAGATAACGGCCTTCGGCTTCGGTCGCGATCGTGATTGCCAGCGGATTGCTGCGAAAAGCCTTGCTGAATCTCTCTTCCGACTGCCGAAGCAGTTCTTCATTTCTGCGCCGTTCCATCACTTCTGCTTCCAGCACCTCCCTTGCACGGTTAATCTCGGCTGTGCGTTCCAGCACCCTCTGCTCCAGTGCGGTATTGGATTCTTTCAGTGCTCGCTGTGCGGCATCACGGTCTATAAGTACTGTTTCAAGGAGCACTCTGCGTGCTTCGGAGCTTCGTGCTGTTTGAACCAGTAACAAAACGTCAGGAACAACGAACGGAAGCATCATCGCCGTCGTGATCGACGCAATTGCAGTAACGACCTTGGCCGCGGCCGACAGCACATAGACTGGAACCCAAACGGTAAAGGCCTCCAAAACATGCGAACTGCCACACGCAATTATGAAAAGAGCAAAGGCGAAGAATATCCCATGAAATGGCAAACTGCTCTGTCCCCGGTACAGAAGGAAGGCGAGCGTTCCAGAGATTACCAGGTAGCTAAGACCGATCGCGCTATCCGCGATTGCATGTGTCCATGCCAGTGGAGTACTGCCAAGATAGCAATAAAGGTGGGGCATGTATGCGGATGACAGCAGATCATGCACCAACTTAGGCCATGTAAAGAAGAGCATGATTGTGGCCGTCAAAACTGCGATTGCCACATACGCTAGTCGCTTAGGTAAAGCAAAGGGCCCATGAAAGTCAGGCGTGTTTCCCGATGTAGACATCTTCCTCCGACCGCAGGCAGCGTTCCGGACAAACTCCGATTTGCTTGAAGAAAGCCATGGTGTCACCGTCGAGCGTCTAAGTCAAACCACCCATCAGACAAAGGACTTAGAGCTGGGGTACTTCATGAAGCGACGTGGTCAGAACCCCCTCGAGTAGTCTTAGAGCGGTTGGGAGACTCGAGTTGGACTTATTCAACAACCTGATTCGACCGACTGAGTATGAGCCTTCTTCACAATCAACGTCCGGCGATGCTGGACTCGAAATTCCAACCACAACAATTGCAGGAATGGGCGGGAGATGCGTCGATCAATTCATCGGTGGTATCCTCAGAAGGGTCGATAACGAGCCCGACACCCACCGCATCTCTCCGGGGTAGGTTACCCTGAGCTCATCTTCACCCTCCGCTGCGGCGCTGCGAAATGCCCAGTTGTAGTAGCCGATGTTGGTCTGTGGCGGCCAAGAGACATCTTCCAGTGCTCCTTGTAGTCGTATTTGAGTAATAACCCGCCGCAGATCTACCTGTAGGACTGCGCGTCACCTTCTTCGAAAACAATCTCGGAAAGCACGCTGGTTTTGTCGGTGAGTTCCGAAGTAACGAACAGGCCAAAGTCACCGGTGTAGACGTTGCCCAACCAACCGGGAACGAACCCATAAGATCCCAGCCCCGGCACCCTCTGGTTCAGGACCTTGTAATCGAGCTCTCCGACCCCTGCCATTGAATTCCGTGGACTTCGTGGAGTTCCTGTGCGCTGTCGGGAGCTGGCGCAGCCCCTCCGCAAGCTCTACCAAGGGTATCGGCAGATTCGGCGAGGTCGGGGCGGAGACGCCCGCGTGGCTTTGCGGTGGCTCCAGAATCCGCACTCGCTCCTGAAGATCCTTCACCTGCTGAACCATTTGGCGAATCGTGTCTGGATCAGTCGGAGTGGCGTCTTGCGGATAGCACAAGCTACTGAATAGAAACAGGACCGCAGCTACCCATGATATTTGACGCATGATCGCTTTTCCTTACCCTTAACTCTGATAGACGAATTGCCGAAGCCAGGGCGGGGAGGACCTGGAGAACAATTGCCTAGCTTCAAGGCGTAAGAACTTTTGCAGGTTAATACCCAAAGGTCGTTAGTTCGTCCATGATCCTTGGGGCGTCTCTGCCTGCGAGCACTTAGGGCCGATTCTCGCGGATAATCGCTAGCGAAGAATCCGTTGCAATTGTCCGTTCGCAGGCAGTATTCAAAGTTGTCTACAACTCGGGATGGTGGATGGAGCCTGGGAGTAGACTCCGTTAAAAATGACGATACTGCTGGTAGAAGATAGCCGGCTTCTGCGAGTCGGCACTTCTGAAAGCTGGACACGACGTAGTCAGCGCAATCGACGGAGAAGCCGCTTTGGTGACGGCCCAAGAGCTTGTTCCCAACCTGATCCGGTTGGACATGTGGCTGACAAAACTGGGCGGTCTTGGTGCTCTTCGCGCCTTGAAACACGCCCCGCAAACCGCCGTCATTCCCGTCATCGTGCTTACCGGCCTAGGTGCAATAAACGAGTCGAAGCTGAAGAAGGAAGGGCGACCGCCCGCTTTCACAAAATCGGGTGCGCCCTTTAAAGGACAATTTCCGACGCACTGCTTCACATTGTCGAGAACGTGCTGGGCAAGCAAGAAACGGAAAGACCTTTGGCCGAAATCTCAGCCGCGTCCGAATCGCTGGCGGGCAGCGCACTCAGCTGCTGTGCAGGACTGTGTAAACTTTCTTGAGCAGCGAACCTCGATTAACTGGTTTCGCCAGGAACTCTCGCTCCGATATCAACCCGGACGGGAAGGCAGCCAGGTCGCCGGTGTATCCCGACATGAATAGCGAACGAAGACCCGGGCGGATTACTTTCGCTTGTTCGAAAAGCTCAAACCCGCTTTGCCCGAACATGATGAGATCCGTGAGCAGTAGATCGATTTCGGATCCGGATGCCGCCATAATCTTCAAAGCTGTCTTCGGATCGCTTGCTTCGAGGATCCGGTAACCGGCGCTTGCCAGTAGGCTAGCGGTCACTTTGCGCACAGCGTCATCATCGTCCACCACTAAAATCGTTTCGGACCCTGCCGGAAGTTCCTCCACCTCGTGGGGCAATGTCGGATCTTCTGCTTTCGCAGCGATACTCGGGAAATAGATCTTGAACGTGGTTCCTTTGCCGGGCTCGCTGTCAACGAAAATGCTACCGCTGCTCTGCATCACGATTCCGTACACCGTCGAGAGTCCGAGACCGGTCCCTTTCCCCAAGCCCTTCGTTGTGAAGAAAGGCTCGAATATTTTCGATTTAATATCGTCGTCGATGCCGCAACCGGTGTCGGATACCGCCAAGACCACATGTTCCCCAGTATGAGAACCCGCGTGCAGGGAGACAAAATGTTCGTCCAGTCGGGCATGCCCCGTCTCGATGACAATCTCGCCTCCACTGGGCATTGCATCGCGCGCGTTCACTACCAGATTCATCAGGATCTGTTCAATCTGGCCGGGGTCAGCCTTGATGCTTGCAATCGGCATGGTCGGCCGGAAGGAGAGCGAAACATCGGTTCCGATCATTCGCTTCAGCATGGTGCTCAGGTTATCCACCACCTCGTTAAGATTCAGGAGACGCGGAAAGATAACCTGGTGCCGGCTAAACGCAAGAAGCTGCCGCGTGAGCACGGCAGCTCGTTCCGACGCCTTCTTGATTTGCGCCAGGTGCCTTTTCATCGGACTTTCTGGCGCAACCAGATCGGCTGACAGATCGCTATAGCCAATAATCACGCTCAGCATGTTATTGAAATCATGGGCCACGCCTCCCGCCAAACGCCCCACGGCCTCCATCTTCTGAGCCTGGTGGAACTGCGCTTCCAGGCGCAGCGTTTCGGTAATGTCGCGGGTGATCGTCAGAACGCAGGGTTGCCCTTCGAGTTCGATCAGTTCCGCCGACACTTCTGCCTCTCTAAGCTCTCCCGTGGACGTTTTGTATTGCGTGCGAAACTCAGTCACGCGACCGTTCTCCTCTAACAACCGGAGCATTTCTTTGCGCTGCGCCGGCTGGGCCCAGAAGCTCAACGCAGAGGCAGAGCGCCCGATGACATCCCCGCGGTCGTATCCGAGTATCTTGAGGAATGCGTCGTTCACATCCAGATAACGTCCATCCTCTTTCGTCGAGATTGTGACTGCCAGCGGGTTGCTGCGAAAGGCTTTGCTGAACCTCTCTTCCGCCTTGCGTAATTCCTCTTCGGCGCATTTACGCTCGGTGATGTCGCGCGCGATCTTTGAAACCCCAACCATCGTGCCGCTGCCGTCCCTGATCGGCGAAATCGTCACCGAAACGTCCATCCTTTTGCCATCCTTCTGCATTCGGACGGTTTCGAGATGCTGAAGGCGCTCACCGTGCCTGAGTCGCGCCAGAAAGTCACATTCCTCATTCGCGCGTTCCGGGGGGAGCAGAATTTGTATCGATTTGCCCAAAGCCTCTGCCGCCGTGTAACCGAATAAGTTCTCGGCGCCGGGGTTCCAGGCGAAGATGGTACCGTCCAGACTCTGGCCAATAATGGCGTCATCGGATGATTCGACCACCGCTGCCAGACGCTCGCGAACTTGTTCCGCCTGTTTGCGCTCGGTGATGTCCCGCAACACACATGCGATCCGATCGATCCCGGTGGGACCGGTGATCGGAAAGTACGACGCGAGCAAAGCCCTCTCGCCGAGATTGGGATAGTTGTATGTCAGTTCGTATTGGAGGACCTTCCCCTCAAAACACTCGTCCACCTTTTGTTTTACAACCGCCTCAAAGGTCTCTTTCTTGATCACTTCGTCCATTCGGTGCCCGATGACTTGTTCTTTTTCCATTTCCCGATAGTTCAGGAACGCGCGATTGGCGATCACGTAGCGGTACTCCCTATCCACAACCACGATCATGTCCATCAGGCTTTCAACGACTCTTTCGTATTCCCGCAGCCTATCTTCAGACCGCAAGCGATCGCTGATGTCGCGAAAAGCCGTCACTCCGCCATGCACTACACCGTGCTTGTCTTTTAGAGGACTAGCGTTCGTTTCCACAAAAATTCCCGCGGCGAGCAAAGGATGGCGTACAAACATTACGGTACCGCTGGCCTCTCCTTGAATAGCGCGTGCCAGGGGATTTTGCTGAAGGGGGAGAGGCGTTACCTTGTCGGGCAGGAACAGACCGTAGCGTTCAGCCCATTCCTCCTTGCGCAGGTTGAGCGCACCCAGGCGAATAATTGCTTCCGCCGCCGGGTTCCAAAGCAGGAATCTGCCCTCCGCGTCGGTTGCGACCAATCCCTCAGGAATGGTATCCAGCACTGACTGAAGCATCAGCGTCTTATCTTCCAGTTCCTGCCGCGATCGGGAAAGTTCGTCTTCTGTCTGCCTGCGGGCTGTGATGTCGCGAGCGATCTTGGAAGCCCCAACAATCTCGCCTCTGCCATTTCTAATCGGCGAAATCGTCACAGAAACGCAAACATTCCTGCCATCCTTTTTCACCCGGACGGTTTCGAAATGGTCAACTCGTTCGCCACGCCTGATTCGCGCCAGAATGTCAGATTCCTCATTCGCTCGTTCCGGTGGTAGGAGCATCTGTATCTGTTTGCCAAAAGCCTCTGATGCTGAGTAGCCGAACAACCCCTCAGCGCCGGGGTTCCAGGCGAAGATCGTTCCGTCCAGACTCTGGCCGATAATCGCATCCTCCGATGACTCGACCACCGACGCCAGGCGTTCGCACTCTTCTCTACGCTTGCGCCGAGCGGTCTCGTGAGCCACTGTTGAAACTCCGACGATGTCTCCCTTCGAATTCCTCACCGGGGAGACTATTAAGGACACTTGAACCAGGATTTCTTGCTCGCGTTTCCGAACCGTCTCGTTGTCAGCCGGCAGGGGTTGCCCGAAAACCTCCAGCAGGGATTGGAGGCCTTCCTCGCGCAAATGTTCGGGGACAACGATGGCGATCGACTGGCCAATCATTTCCTCGGCAGTGTAACCGTAGAGATCCTGAGCGCCCTTGTTCCAGCCGACGACAGTTCCCACCAGATCGCTGCCGATGACGGCATCGTCGAGGCAGGACGCGGCGGGAGCTAACTCTCGGCCGCGTTTCCTGACGGTTGAGCGGGCGCTGTTGGCACGGGTCATGGCATCCTCTCAGGTGCGCCAAAGCAGCGCACTCTCAGTGATTGTCCGTTCTGCAGCCGGAGACAAACTCCGTCTTACCGTGTTCTATTCCTCGGGACCTGAGGGCTCGCCTGAGCAGAGATGCACTTCCTGCCCCCTCCGGTGGGAACTGCTGTTCGACTAGGCGATGTTGAAACTTTCTGCGTACCGTCCCAGAAACTGGTACGCCTAACTGCATTGTAACCTAGCTAGACCGTCTTCAGACCATAGAATCGGCGTAACCCATAGTGCTTCTGCGGTACTGACCTGATAGGTGCCCGCTAGTCTCCGCCCACCAGGGACCGGAGTCAGATAAGAGCAAGGCTAGTTAGATGGAGAACGGCGTGAAGAAGTAACTGCCGCCCAACCTAACACCCGGAACTCGTCACCGCCTCGAGTGTGGGCGCGTTTATTCCAGACCGATACATGTCCATCTAAGCGACGGCTTGCAACGGTTATCGCCAATGCGACGCTCCCAACCGCAAGCGATGCCATTGTTAGTCAGCCACTGACCAGACGTGACGAGTGCGATGAATGCTTCCTTCGCGAAGAGCGCGACAGCGGCCTGATAACCGTTCTGGTCGAGAAAATCGCGAAGCTTAGTTTTGCCCAGGCGTGTTGGGCTGAAACGCCACTTGGCTGAACTCGTCGTCGCGAGGCAAAAGAAGGGCATGATCGATGGCTTGCAGCAAAATGTCGAGGTCCTCCAAGTTCGATTTCTGCAGATAGCTAATCGCACCGTCTCTTCTCAATCTCGACTCATTACTCATGGGTAGACCGCTCAGGGCAATTACCGGAATCGTCTTGGTCGCGCGATCTGCTTTCAAGGCGCGAAGCACCTCTACACCCCCAAGTTTGGGCAAAAGCATATCGAGCAGGATGACATCTGGCCGCGTGCTGAGCGCAAGACGCAAACCCTCCTCGCCATCGCTGGCGAGTTCAACTCGATATCCGGAGGAACTGAGTACCTTCTTGAACGCGATTTGGAGATGACGGTTATCGTCAACCAGAAGAATCGTCAACATATGAGTAGATCTCCTCGTGTGATAAAAGTCTGTGCTGGTTTCGTAACAATGAGACGCCGATTACTCGTCAAAACGTAACTCGCCGCGGGAGACATCCAGCGCCTTCCGAATAGCAAAGAGCAGAGCGCCGTCCTCCACGGGTTTTTGAAAGAAGGCGGTCGCTCCCGCCTGCAAAGCGCGGTCGCGATTACCGGATAATTCGCGGCCTGTCAGCACAATCACCGGAATGTTCGACAGGCGGTCATTCTTGTGCAATCGCTCCATTACAACGAATCCATCTCCCGCAGGCAGTCCCAGATCGAGAAGCACGAGGTCGGGCCTTTCTGTGACCAGAGCGGCGGTTGCTGAAATGGCGTCCTCTGCGAACAATACCTCGTAGCCGTTCGCTCGCAGACGGATGCTCAGTCCCTTTCTTATCGTAGGGTTGTCGTCGACAACTAGTATCTTTGTCTTGTCCATTAGGTCTCCAGTTTAGAAACACGTTCGAGTTTGTTCGTACATTTCTCATGCGAGCCCGGAACTCCATCGAGCGCGCTGTTTAGCACACGGCGAATATTGGAAGCATTCTCCAATATGATGCCGACATATTCGCGTTGTTCGCTGGACAATTCACCCGCCAGTCCGTCGAGCAGGATGTTGCCGAATTGATGGATACAGGCAAGCGAATTCCGCAATTCGTGAGACAAATAGGTGGAAAGGTTCGAGCTGTCTGGTGCGGGACTCGTCATACCGCTCCCTGGTCATGCAGAGTAGGTTTCCTCGTCGCCGCGGGTTCTCCCAGAGCTTGCCGGATGACCGCCAAGAGTTGGTTGTCATCCACCGGCTTCTGAAGAAAGGCCTTCGCTCCTGCTTCAAAGGCACGCTTCTGGTTGCCCAGACCGTCGCGAGCCGAAACCACAATGACGGGGATGATGGCGAGTGATGGAATCATCTTGAGCCTTTCCATCACCATGAAACCGCCGCCAGCGGGCAGGCCGAGATCGAGAAGAATCAGGTCCGGCTCGCTTCTCCGCGCCTCGGCCACGCCAGAGAACGTATCCACTGCGAGACAAATGTCGTATTGGTTCGCCTTGAGGCGCAGATGCATACCCTGCAGTACGTCTGGGTCATCGTCGACGATTAGAATTTTCTTGTTAGCCATTGGCGACCATCCTTGATGAGATTTCTATTTGGATAAGTTCCTGAATTCCATCTGCCAATTGCTCCAGATACTCCTGGACAGATTCGTTCGAGTTTCGCTTGGTACGCGCAAGGGATCGGTAGGAAGTCGACACAGTCAAGCGGGCCTGCTCGACATGTTCTTGCAATTGCTCCTGAATCCTCTTGCTAATGGCCTCACCGCCAATTGAATCTGTGATAGCCACAATAAAGAAGAGTTCTACTGCTCCGGCTACTCCCATCTTGGGCAGGAGAACGTCGAGATGGGAGTGCAAACACCGTTGTAGAATTTCGCTGACCCCGTGAGAGTGTTCCGCGCGAACATCATCCGAAAGCCAGCCGCTTTGTGAGGCTATTTCCGCCACCACGAGGGTGACAGGCCGGTCCGCACGTACTTCCTTACGAAATGCCGGGGAAATCAGGTTAGCTAAAGAGAAAATGGGCAGGGTGACGGAAAAGACCGAACCTTGCCCGGGCGCACTCTTTGCCCAGATTTGTCCACCCTGTCGCGTGACCAGCTCTTTGCAGATATACAAGCCCAATCCGAGGCCTTTGCGACCTTCCAAGGAGGGATCAGACGTTTGAAAGAGGCGTTCAAAAATCCGCTCAGTCATGTCCGGACTGATGCCGCATCCCGAGTCCGAGACTTCCAGAACGAGAAGATTTGGATCTTTGTCGAACATCCGAGCTTGAACCGTCACCGTGCCATTTGCGGGGGTAAACTTTATGGCGTTGTCGACCAGAATGATTAGGATCTGTCGAAGGCGCGTTGGGTCGGCACACACTGATGGCAAGCAGCGGGCGACGTCTGAGGAAAGTGTGATTCCTTTGGCGGTGGCGGCGCCCTGCAGAGTGTTGACCGCGTAGGCGATCGCGTCGGAAGTCGAGGTACATTGCGGGTCGATCTTCATTTTCCCAGCCTGCATGCCGGAAACTTCAAACAAGTCATTGATCATCGATTGGAGCTGCTTGACGTTCCGGAAGACGATCTCCATGTACTCGTGTTGTTCGGGCGGTAATTCGCCGGCCAATCCGTCCAGGAGAATGGTCACAAACTGGCGGATCGCGCTCAGCGGTGAGCGGAGTTCGTGCGACACATGTGAAAGGAACTCATCTTTAAACTGGATCTGATGGATCCGGATGAGATCCGCCTCTGTCTGCATGCGGTGACGCTCGATCGCATGACGGAGAGCCCGGGGTAGCGCGCGGTTTTCGATCTGGCCTTTGATCAGATAGTCTTGTGCGCCTTCCTTCATGGCCTCGGCGGCCAGTGCCTCGTCGTCCAAACCAGTTAACACGATCATCGGGACGCCTGGGGCTGCTGCGTGCGCCCGCCGGACAGTATCGAGTCCGTGCCCATCGGGCAGTCCCATGTCCAACAGAACAATGTCGACTCCACCTTTCGCAAGATGAAGCTCGGCTTCTCCCATGCGCAAGCAATGCGTCAGTTCGAAACTGTCCGGGCGTTCCTTGCTGAACATTTCGCGGAGCAAACGGACATCTCCCGCATTGTCCTCAACCAGAAGAACCTGCAATGCCTTTTCTTTCATGAGAGTGGTTCCCGCGGTAGCTGGACCACTGACAGCCAGAAACTGTCGATGCTCTTCACCACCGTGAGAAATCCTTCGAGGCCCACGGGCTTCGTGATGTAACAGTTGGCGTGGAGCTGATAGCTCCGCAGAATATCCGCCTCAGATGAAGAGG
>Ga0209006_10004889_pt1 | contig 12168 bp, 10 predicted proteins | sample JacPin_JW_Ref_O2_FD_188567 | JGI IMG/M metagenome (GOLD analysis project Ga0209006, IMG submission 188567) | Forest soil microbial communities from Algoma, Ontario, Canada - Jack Pine, Ontario site 1_JW_Ref_O2 (SPAdes) (version 2) | ecosystem: Environmental > Terrestrial > Soil > Boreal...
AGCGCCGACAACACATCCTGTTCAATTCCGCTGAGAGCGGGCTCAGCCCTTACCGCAACGCCGCCCTGCACTGCGCCGCCGCCTAAACCCTCCAGCTTATCTTTCAACTCCAGCACCATTCGTTCCGCGGTTTTCTTGCCGACGCCGGGAATGCGCACCAATTGCTCGACGTGTCCGCCGCGAATGGCGTCGATGATTGATCCTGCCGCCAGGCCGGACAGCACCTTTATGGCAAGCGAAGGCCCGATGCCGCTCACCGAGATCAGTCTTTCGAACAGCGCCTTCTCTTCCGAGGTGAAGAAGCCGAACAGAGCGAGCGCATCCTCCCGAACGTGGGTGTGAATGCGCAGCGCGATTTCCGCGCCCGCCTCGGGCAGCGCGGAAAAAGTAGAAATGGGAATCACAACATCGTAACCGACGCCCGCCGTGTCGACGATTACTTGATTCGGATGTTTTTCAAGCAGCTTGCCGCGCAGGAAGGCGATCATGTTTCAACATCATTATGCGCCATCCCCGGCGAACTTCACATGGGAAGCATGGGCCGCGGATCTGGGGAGCGTAAAGGAGAAGCGCGATCCTTTGCCAGACTCCGACTCCACCCAGATGGTTCCACCGTGCCGGTCCACGATCTTCTTGCACGTCGCCAGACCGATTCCCGTTCCCGGATATTCGTCGCCATGCAGGCGTTTGAAAATGCCGAAAATCTGGGCTTGATATTCGGCTGGAATCCCGATGCCGTTGTCTTCCACGGAAAAAACCCAGTCACGCGGCTCCTCCGTCGCGGTGATCGAAATGCGCGGCGGCAGTTCGGAGCGGTATTTCAGGGCATTGCCGATCAGGTTCTCGAATACCTGGGTCAGGTACAGCGGGTTGGCCGTCACCACGGGCAGCGAACCCAGCGAGACTTCGGCGCCGGTCTCGGAGATGGCGCTTTGCAGATTGGTGATCACGTCGCCGACCACTTTTTCCACGTGTACCGGTTCCAGCGTGGCGTCGCCTACCTCGCCCGCGCGCGAATACTCCAGCAGCGCTTCCACCAGAGCATGCATTCGCTGCGCGCCAGAGATCGCCACGTCGAAGAGTTGGCCAGCCTGCTGGTCCAGCACCTTTCCCGAATAAGTGCTGCGGATGAGCTGCAGATAATTGGTGACGGTCCGCAACGGTTCTTTTAGATCGTGAGACGCGGCGTAAGAAAACTGCTGAAGATCCTGATTGGTTCGCATCAAGTCGCGATTCAGGCGGTGCAATTGTTCTTCTGAATGCTTGCGCCCCGTGATGTCGCGGAAGACCATCACGACGCCCTCGATTTCCCCCTGAGGATTTCGGATGGGAGCGGCGCTGTCGTCGATGGGACGCTCGGCCCCGTCGCGGGAAATCAGCAGCGTATGATTCGCCAGGCCGACTATTAATCCCTCGCGCAAGGCCTTCTCGACGGGACTCTCCACGGGTTGACGGGTTTCTTCATTAACGATGGCCAATATCTCCAAGAGAGGTTTTCCCTGAGCCTGGACCTGCGTCCAGCCGGTCAGATTTTCGGCCACTCCGTTCATAAAAGTCACTCGCCCGGCTGCGTCGGTCGCGATCACCGCGTCGCCAATGCTGGTGAGCGTGGTGTGCAACAGATCCCGGCTCGCGGTGGTGCGAGTATTCGCTGCTTCCAGATCCACAATCAGGCGATCGCGCTCCGCGGTGGCGCGTCCGATATCGAAAGTCGCCAGCAGAATAAACGCGAACAGGACGCCCGCTCCGAGAGCGCTCGTAATACGCGTCCGGTTTCCTTGCTGTTGGCGCTCGCGAATACCCAGCGTCAGGCCGGTGTAGACTTCGTTCTGCATATCTTCGCCAATTTTGCGAATGTCATCCATGGTGCGCTTGCCACGGTTGGTTTGCACCACGTCGAGCGCGGCTTTGAATCCTTCGTTCCGGCGCAGGTCCACGGTTTCCTTCAATTCGCCGAGCTTCTCCGAAATAAGGTCGTTCAGGGTGGCAGTTCGGGTGCGTAGCGCCGGGTCATCCGCTACTAACGCGCGCAGCCCTGTCAACTGCGATGGCAGGGCAGCAACTGACTGGGTGTAGACTTCCAGATATTCGGGATCGCCAGTCAACACGAACCCACGCTGGCCGGTCTCGGCGTCTTTCACCGAAGACAACACCTGTTCTACCTGTTGGAGGAGCGCACGGCTGTGCTGGACCTGGGGTGCGCTGCGTTGGAAGGCAGACCAATCCTGATAGGAAAGAAAACTGACCACCAACAGGATCAATAAAGCGCCGGCCAGATACCACCTGTCCGGTCTTCGAATTCGCCGCAAACGCCTCTCCGAGGGAACTGCTCCAGGCTCTCTAAGAGCAGCGTAACAGAAACGGCAAGCCGGACCGGCGTACAGTAAGCTAATGGCCCGCCGCCGTTTCTTCGTGGATGCTGTAAAGTCGGGGCGCGCGCAAATTACGGGACCGGATGCCCATCATTTGACGCGGGTATTGCGCGTGGAGCCGGGGCAGCAATTCGAGATTTCCGACAATCAGAGCGTCTATCTAGCCGAAGTGGAGAGCGCGCGCAAAGATCTGGTATCTTTCGCGGTGCGGGAGAAGGTGCCAGAGGCGGAACCTATAGTAAATACGACGATACTGGCTTCGTTGATCCGCTTTGAGCGCTTTGAATGGATGCTCGAAAAAGCCACCGAGCTGGGCGTCGCGCGTGTGGTGCCGGTGGAAGCCGAGCGCAGTGAAAGAGGCTTGGAGCGGGCTGCCGGAAAACGTTTGCCGAGGTGGAACCGAATTGTTCGGGAAGCGAGTGAACAATCCCGGCGGGCGCGGTTGCCTGTGATCGGCGCTGCAGTCGGCTTGGCCGGCGCGCTCAAGATCGAAAGCCCTTATCGCTATGTATTAGAGGAGGCGGAAGCGCCGCCCCTGCTTGCCGTTCTGCCTGCGCAGCGAGTGCACGGCCAGGAAGTAGCCATGCTCGTCGGCCCGGAAGGCGGCTGGACGGACCGCGAGCGCGACCAAATTGCCGGCGCGGGATGGTGCGCGGTTTCTCTCGGGCCCCTGATCTTGCGCGCGGAGACGGCGGCAATCGCTGCGCTGGCGATCGTCAACGCCGCATGGGAATCGCAAGCGGTATGACGAAAGCGGAGCTATTCGACTTCATCTCAGCCCGCAAGCTGGGTGTGCTCGGATATCTTTCGAAGCAGGGAGCGCCGCGCGCGGCCCTGGTCGGAATCGCCGTCACACCGCAGCTTGAAATCATCTTCGACACAGTGAGCAGTTCCAGGAAGTACGGCGATCTTCTGGCCAATCCATCCCCATCGTTTGTGGTCGGCTGGGAGAGTGAAGCGACGGTCCAATATGAAGGGCAAGCCTTCCAGCCCACGGGCACGGAGCTGGTGCGCTACCAGCAGGTCTATTTCGCGGCTTGGCCAGAGTGTCGGGACCACCTGAGCTGGCCCGGGATCGCCTATTTCGTGGTGCGTCCACAATGGATCCGCTTTAGCGATTATGATCAACAGCCGCCGCTGATCGAAGAGTTCGTGTTCTAACGTTCGCCCGCCTTTTTTTTCCAACAAACACCCCACCGGGATTCCTTTCGCTAGCTGAAAAATAAGCGCGCGAAAAGGAACCCGCAGCTCTGTTCCGAAAGCCGAAAATCTACGAAATCCGCGAAATCCGGGCCTGCTTGCTGGTTAGTATGTGGCCGCCGGACTCATCGGCAGAAAGAGGAACAATTAAATGAAAAGATTTTGTATTGCGATCGCTGTCCTGGCCGCGGGGGTGGTATCCGCCGGCTCATTGACGAATCAGGAGAAGTGTCTTCCAGCTCCGTCATGCCCACCGGCTTGCGCACTCCCGACACAGAGCCCTATCCCTAATACTTTCTAAGCGCAGGAGCAGATTTTCCGTGTAACACGCCGTGTTGCTATACTTGGCGGCACGGCGTGGAATTGTTTTTTTTCAGCGAACGGGTGCTTTGGATCGCCTCCCTCCTGGCTGAGGCGTTAGTCGTATTTCGGCTCCTTCACGACGGATTGATTCGAAGGTATCCCTTTTTCGCCGCGTTCCTAACGGCTGAAATAATCTGCAGCCTGGTGGCAATGCAAAGCGGAATCAAGACCCGCGGCTATGCCGAGGTCTTCCGCGTCTGCACGCTGATCTTGTCAATTTTTCGGCTGGGAGTTGCGGCTGAACTCTATCAGCGAATTTGCGACCATTTTCCCGGAATTGGAGTATTTCGGGTGGGCCTGGCGACCGTCCTGGTGGTGCTGGCGGCCCTGGTCACGGTGTTTACGGTCCAGCCGAATCTGGTCGATCAATGGGCCTTCCCGCAAACCATGGTATTGGTTGTCCAGCGCTTTCAAAGCGAAATCTTTGCGGGAGCCTTCCTGCTTACTTGGATCTTCCTGCGTTTCGTGCTGAGCATTCGGCAGCCTTTTCGTCCCAACGTCTTAACGCACTGGACTATTGCAACGGTTTATTTTGGAGCGAGCGGAGCCGCGTACCTGGCCATCCTTCTGACCGGCGGCGGAACCCTGGTGTTCCCCATCAACAGCGCGATGCTGGCAGTCAATCTCGGCTGCTTTATTGCCTGGTTTCGCCTGATGCGCCGTTCCGGCGAGGAACTTCCCGCGTTTCAGCGCCTTTCTTCCGATGAGATCCAGGCAGTGGAGCGATATAACCGCGCGCTGCTGGAAACCGTTACGTCGTTGCCGGGAGAAATCTCGGCGCGGCAAGCAGAAAATCGAGACATTCCTTTACATCGCGCGCGGCAACGTTAACGCCGACGGCGTGCCTGCATCCGAGCCATCGCAAATAAAGCAGCGAAGATTCAGAGATAGCCGTCCGCTCCAGCAGCGTCCAGAAGCTCCAATTCTCCTTGGATGCCATGGCTAGCGCGCCGAGTTTTCGAGCCGTGCGAATTTCGCGCGCGAGGCGGCCCACGTAACTAAAGTAACAACGGCGATGTTCTCGCCGTAATTTCTTGGCCGCCGAGTGAAATCCCTGCCTTTTCAGAAACAACTCGTCGTCCTCGGCGAGCAGCCGCTGCATGGGAGCGTAGCGCTCGCGAACCGCGGATCCTTCTTCGCCGGGCACCAACAGGAGCGGCAGGTCCGGGCCCAACCGGGCCGATTCAAGGGCCAGCATGCGGATGAATCCGTTGTTAATCTGCCGATCCTGCCTGGAATGAGTCATCGATATTAGATTAAAGCTGACCACGATTCGAGAAATATATCTGGATCAGTTTCCGTTGTCAAGCCATATTTGTTCGGTTTTAGTGGAAAGTATTCTTCACTACAGGCTGCGGCCGGAGACCGCCGGGAAATGATTTTCAGATCCGCATTACGGCGGCGCTCACCGGTTTCGACCCTACCGGGATCAGCATGAACAGCGGGCCCTTTTTCCAATGCGCGGCGCCCGTCACGCTTTTGATGCGAATTACCGCCATATCGCCCGAAGCCTGGTTCAATACCAGCGCGTATCGATCGTCGGGAGTGATCGCGATGCAAGAAGGCTGGGTGCCCACCGGTGTCACCGCCAATACCTTGCTGGTTTCGATGTCGAGGATACTAACGCCGGCGGATTTGGGGTTCGCCACAAAAAGATATCCGGGTGAGGCGGAGGCGGCCATGGCGCCCGGGCTGTGTCCCGCCAATACGGTTTGTCCGATTTGAGGCGTGTAGTAGGGATAAACCACCACCACCGCGTCCATTCCTTCGCCAGTGACGAACACCTGCCCGCCGTCGGCATTGAAGCACAAGTGGTCTGGGCGCACGGCCAGCGGTAGATTTACGACCAGCCGGCGTGCGGGCACGTCGAAGATGGACAGCATGCGCTGGCTCAAGTTGGCGGCGATCAGTTGCCGCGAATCCGATTCGGCGCGGGAAGCGTCGTGCAGCGGCTGGAATCGTACCAGCCCAATTTCGCCCGTGGTGCGCAGCGGGGGAAAGCTGGTCCGGTTGGCGAGATCGACGAAAGTGATGGAGCAACCCGCGCCGGAACTGATAGCAGCGGTGCGGCCGTCGGGCGAAATGTCGAAGTCCGACGGATCATCGGGCAACGGAAGCGTCCAGGCCACCTGCATGGGCGTCAGAGCCAGGCGTACCAGCTGCCTGGGTTGTTGACACAGCACATACAGAGCGTCCCCGGCCGGCGAAAGCCGCATTTCGAGAGCCGTCCCGGCCACCCGCAGCTTGTGCGAGAAGGTGAGATTATCGGTGCGGATCTCATGCACCGATCCGTTATCGGGGGTGAGCGCATAGACCCGCGACGTGCGGTAATTGGCCAGCACAGCGGTTGGCGAGCCATCCACACGAATGTGCCGCGCCACGGCGAATACCTCCAGATCCACCGCGGCAATCGCGCCACCTTCCTGGTTCGCGATGAAGGCGTAGCCGGAGAATCCCGTGGCTCGCTCGTGGCGGCCACAATTTGTCAGGCTGGCGACACCAGCGGCAAGTCCGGCGCCCAAGCCGCTCGCGACGAATGTGCGCCGGTTAACCATCTCACTTGATTCTGCCACACGCATCAGGTTGAACCCGCAATTTTTCTATTTCTACCCTTTCCCTTTCTCATCGGACCGCCGATTGTAACCTATAGCGAGTGAATTATGATACGCTCGTGAAGGACCGTCGAGCGTCTCCCGTTACAACCTCTGAAAACTGTAATATGCAAGTGCTGCGGCCTCTAAGGGTGAAGGAGCCGGAAAAACTCTCTACATGAACGTCCGTTCGCTGTTTAGCCTATTTTCATCGGATCTTGCCATCGATCTCGGAACCGCGAACACCTTGGTTTACGCCAAAGGCAAAGGGATCGTTGTGAATGAGCCGTCCATTGTCGCCATCAACAAAACCAACGGCGAAGTGGAGGCGGTGGGCAAGGAAGCCAAGGAAATGCTCGGCCGCACGCCCGGAAATATCGTGGCCATCCGTCCCATGAAAGACGGCGTCATCGCGGACTTCAAAGTGACCGAGCGTATGCTCAGCTACTTCATCCTGAAGGCGCATGGCCGCAAAGTTCTGGTGCATCCGCGCATCGTGATCGGCGTGCCCAGCGAAATTACGCAAGTGGAAAAACGCGCCGTCATCGATTCGGCTTATCGTGCCAAAGCGAGCGAAGTGCATCTGGTGGAACAGGCCATGGTGGCGGCCATCGGCGCGGGACTTCCAGTTACCGAACCCTCCGGCAACATGGTGGTGGATATTGGCGGAGGAACTACCGACGTCGCCGTCATTTCGCTTTCGGGGATCGTCTACTCGCGTTCCGTTCGCGTGGCGGGCAACGCCATGGACGAAGCCATCATGCAGTATCTCAAACGCAAGTACAACCTGCTGGTGGGCGAACGAACGGGCGAAGCGATCAAGATTCAGATTGGTTCGGCCTATCCTTTGGACAAGCCTCTGACGATGGAAATAAAGGGCAGGAACTTGATTGAGGGCGTGCCGAAAACGCTGACCATCGACGATAGCGAAATTCGTGAAGCGTTGTCGGAATGCGTGGCCACCATCATGAACGCCATTCGCGTGGCATTGGAACGAACTCCGCCTGAATTGAGCGCCGACATCAGCGACCGCGGAATTGTTTTGACCGGAGGCGGCGCGATGTTAAAGAATCTAGATAAGCGCATTCGTGAAGAGACAGGGTTGCCGGTTTCGATCGCTGAGGATCCTCTGGCGAGCGTGGTTTTGGGAACCGGCAAAATGTTAACGGACTTCAAATTGCTCCGGAGAGTCGCGATCGAGTAGGTTTATTCCGCCGCCGGCTGGTCTGAGCTAACGTGATGTAACTTATGGATTTCTTCCTCAGCCGCTACCGCCATCTCACGGTGTTGCTTATCGTGATCACGGCGCAGTTGCTGCTGATCGCCTACCAGGTCAAAACCAATAAAGACATCCCGCTGATTCGCGTGTGGGCGGTTACCGCCGTCACTCCCGTGGAGACCGGTCTGGAGTTAGTTCGCCGCTATACCTGGGGCTTCGTGGAAGATTATTTCGTCCTGCTGGGCGTGCGCAGTCAAAACGAAAAGCTGCGTAGCGAGAACGGCCAGCTCAAGATTGAAAACAACTACCTGAAGTCTGAGCTGTCCACGGCCGATCGCGCCCGCGCCTTGAGTGTGTTCCAGGCACGGTCCCCATCGAAGACCGTGGCTGCGCGCGTAATCGGAAACGGCACCGGCGCCAACTCCAAAGTAGTGTTTGTAGACCGCGGGTCGACCAGCGGAGTCGAAAGCGGCATGGCGGTGGTCACTCCCGACGGCATCGTCGGCAAAGTGGTGGACGCTTATCCAACTGCGTCGCTCGTTATGCTGATTACCGACCCCACCTTTGCCGCAGGCGTGGTCTCGCAAAAAAACCGCGTCCACGGGACGTTGAAGGGGCAAGGTCACTCAGAGTGCCTGGTGGACTACGTCCAGAATGAGGAGCACGTCGATATCGGCGAATGGTTTTACACTTCGGGCGACGATCGGATCTTTCCCAAGGGTTTTCCCGTGGGGCAGGTTACGGCGGCTCCGAACGGCAAATCATTCAAAGAGATTTATGTTTCTCCCAGCGGGATGCCGGGCGGAGTGGAGGAAGTCCTGATCGTGCTGCAGGGTGTCCATCAGGAAGTGCCGGGCGGCGAAGTGGGATCTCCGGCCTACACCATTCTTCCAGCGCCCACGGAGACTGCCGCACAAACGCCCGAAGGGGCCCCGCAACCGGGCAGTTTAGCGACAGACGCGGATCGTCTGCGGGCTATCTATAAGGATGTCGGGGTGGAACAGAAGCACACCTACGGCGAAGGGCCCCCGGGCTCGAAACCTCCAGATTTCACTAAGATTCCGTCCATTCACGGTGTGCCTGCAGCAGGAGCGCCGGGTGCTCCTCCGGCGAATGCAGCCGGACAGTCGACTGCCACCAACAAGGCTCAGCCTGGTCAAGCAACCCCCGCTACGCCCAAGCCCGCGGCTCCCCCGGTAGCCAAACCTAAAGCCACGCAGCCCCCTGCGGTGGATGAAACCGATGACGAGCCAGTATCGGCCACGGAATCTGCTCCGCGCAAGCCGGTGGCTCCGGTGGTGGTGCGCCCGCGCCCGCCGGCCAACACTCCGCCTGTCGCGAATCCAACTGTGTCCAACCCAGCTGTTAATCAATGACCGAGTACACCGAGCGATTGCTGACCGAAACCCCGCGCAAGGACGCGGCCGATCGCTTTCGCATAGTCTGGCTGGTCGTCATTCCTTTGATTGCGGTGTTATCCCAGGTTTATGTTCCCCGCTTCATCCCGTTTCTCGCGTATCTGGAATTGCCGCTGCTCATCACCGTGCATTTCGCGCTCACCAGCGGCGGACCGATTCCGGCTTTGTTTTATGGAATGTCCATCGGCCTGGTGCAGGACTCGCTGTCGCATCAGCCCATCGGCATGTATGGGATCGTGAAAACCCTGGTGGGATATTTCGCGGCCTCCGTCAGCATGCGATTCGACGTTCAAAACCCGGTGGTCACCTTTATCCTGGCGTTCTTCTTTTATTTTTTCCATCAATTTTTCTACTGGGTTCTGTCGCGCGCGCTGCTGGGCGAGGCTTTGGGCTTCGATGCGCAGCAAACCGTAATTTTTGGGCTATTGAATGCCGCCGTAGCCCTGCCGCTGTTTCGTCTTTTAGATAAACTGAGATTAGCCAGCTAGAGTTGCATACATAAAGCTAAATTGTGAAACTTCACGTCGCCCGCGAAGACGATCAGAGCAGCGCGAACACACTCTTGCGCGACGATCCGAAGTTTGCCTCGCAGAAGATTGCATTTTTTCAGTACTCCACCATCGCCGTCTTTTTGTTTCTGATCACCGGCTTTTGGGATTTGCAGATTCGCAACCCGGAAGTTTATCAGGAGCGCGCGCTCGAAAACAGCGTGAAATCCATCCCTGTACTGGCGCCGCGCGGCAAGATTCTGGATCGCGACGGGCGGGTGATCGTCGACAACCACTCTTCCTTCAGCCTTTACCTGTCGCGCGAAAACCTGAAGATGGAGCACCTGCGGCCGATCGCCGAGGGGCTGAATCTGGACTACGACAGCCTGGTGGCCCGTGTGCGACGTTTTCAATCCCGCGGCGCTCCGCAATACGAGCCCATCCCGATCAAGGAGGAGCTGACGCCGGGCGAGTTGGCTTTCGTCGATTCGCATAAGGATGCCAGCACGTTTCCCGAATTGGAAGTGGTGCGCGTGCAGCACCGCTTGTATCCCCGCGACGGCTTGGCTGCGCACGTTATCGGATATGTGGGTGAAATCAGCGAATCTGAACTGGACTCGCCGGAGCTGGCGCGCTTCCACCAGGGAGACATCATCGGCAAAGACGGCATCGAGCGCGAGTACAACGATCAATTGATGGGCGTGGACGGGCAGAAGCGCGTGGAAGTGGACAGTTTCGGCAATGAGCGCCATGTCCTGGACGACAAGGAAGCAGTTTCGGGAAAGAATCTGCAGCTCACCATCGATCTGGATCTGCAAGCGGTGGCCGAGCTTACCATGGAGAACCGGCGAGGCGCGGTGGTGGCGCTCGATCCCCGCACCGGCGAAGTGCTGGCCATGGTCAGCCGTCCGGCTTTCGATCCGAATCTGTTTGCCGGCCGCATCCGGTCCAAAGATTGGAAAGTGTTGTTAGACAATCCGGACCATCCGCTGTTGAATCGGGCGGTGCAAGCGCAGCAGGCGCCGGGATCGACGTTCAAGCCAATTATGGCCCTGGCAGGATTGGAAACCGGCGTGATTGACGACAATTTCCACATCAGCTGCCCTGGCGGCGCCACGTTTTACGGCCGATTCTTCAAATGCTGGGGTAAGCATGGAACGGTTGGACTGCACCAGGGCCTGGTGCATTCCTGCGACACATTTTTCTACAACGTGGGCAATAAGCTGGGCATCGATCGCATCGCGCAGTTCGCCACCATGGTGGGCTACGGCCACAAAACCGGTATCGATCTTCCGCACGAAGCCGAGGGTCTGGTACCCTCCAGCGCCTGGAAGATCCGCAATTTTCGCGAGCGGTGGTATCCCAGCGAAACCATCTCGGTAGCCATCGGCCAGGGTGCCACCACAGTGACGCCGCTGCAAATGGCGGTGGCGATCGGCGGAATGTCGATCGGTGGAATGTGGTTCCAGCCCCATCTGGTGAAAGATGCCGTCCGCTTGATGCCGGCGCGCCGCGCCGAAGTGAATCTGGAGAACATCCGGAAGGTAGTGGACGGAATGTGGGGCGTAGTGAACGAACCGGGAGGAACGGGTGTGCGCGCGCACCTGGCCGGCATCGACGTAGCCGGCAAGACCGGCACCGCGCAACTGGCCTCGAACGATTTATTGAAAGGAACCTCATACGGCCAGACCCACAAGGACAACGCCTGGTTCGTGGGTTTCGCCCCTCGCGATAATCCCGAGATCGTGGTGGCCGCTCTGTTTGAAAACGGCGAGCACGGCCAGCTGGCCGCGCCCATCGTGCGCGATGTGATCAAGGCGTATTTCGACAAGAAAACCCGCTTGGGTCAGTTCCAGCCGCAGATCGCACATGTTCCTAGCGGCCTGCTGCAGCCGCCTCCGCCGCTGCCGTCCACCACCGCCTCGGTGAATCCCTAGCATGCCGGCCCACCGTTCGCTCCGCGATTTCGACTGGCTGATGCTGATTCTGGTGTGCGCCATCTGCGCGCTGGGAGTGCTGCAAATCTATAGCGCTACGCGCGACACCCATTTTACGGAGGCGTGGTGGAAGCAAGGCGTCTGGATATTGGCCGGTTTCGCGGCATTGTGGATCGGAACGCTGATCGACTATCACACTCTACTGGGACAGGTGCCCATTCTGTACGGTCTGTCGATGGCCACTCTCATCGCCACCTTCGCCATCGGAAATACCGCTTTCGGCTCCAGGCGTTGGATCGGCGTCGCAGGCTACACTATCCAGGTCTCGGAATTCGTTAAACTGGTTATTGTTCTCTTAGTGGCTCGTTATTTGTCCGAGCTGAAAGGCGACCAGTTGGAGCTGCCGGATCTGCTCAAGCTGGCCGGCCTGGTTGGCTTGCCAATGATCATGGTGATGTTGCAACCCGATCTTGGCACGGCCTTGACGTTTGTTCCGATCCTTGCCATCGGAGTATTTTTGGCGGGGTTTCGCTGGCAGTACGCAGTGGCCATCGTAGTGATTGTGGCGGTGATAGCGCCG
>Ga0209006_10004890_pt1 | contig 12167 bp, 9 predicted proteins | sample JacPin_JW_Ref_O2_FD_188567 | JGI IMG/M metagenome (GOLD analysis project Ga0209006, IMG submission 188567) | Forest soil microbial communities from Algoma, Ontario, Canada - Jack Pine, Ontario site 1_JW_Ref_O2 (SPAdes) (version 2) | ecosystem: Environmental > Terrestrial > Soil > Boreal...
GGAAATGGCGACATTGTAGTTTTTTTGCCGCGGAACCTGGCGGTGAATATCGACGCGCTGGTTACTAAAGGCGGCGAACACCGCATCGAAGCCGATCCGGCGCTGCATTTGAGCTTTCAAACTTCGGAGTCTAACGGCGCAGGTCCTGTACATGCCACCGGGGTGTTGAACGGCGGGGGCATCCCTTTGAAGCTGCGCACTTCCTCAGGAAAGATTCGGCTGCAATTCCTGGATGCCGATCCGTCACTGCGGGAATCCCAGATTCGCGAACAGCAGGAACGCTTGCGTGTTGTAGACGTGGCTCAGCCGGCTCCACCAGTTGCTCCCGCGCCACCGCAGACACCGCAGCAGACGGATTCACAAAGAGATTGGCTGGAAAGCTGGATGGGCAGGCTGGAAGTCGCGGTCACCGGAGGGTTGCGCGAGGATGCTGACGATTTTCGCAATCGTCTCACATATTCACCCCATCCGGTTTACCCGGAGCTGGCACAGCGTGTGGGAATTCAGGGAGTAGTGAAGTTGCAGGTGCGGGTGCAGAAAGACGGGCACGTGGAAGTATTGAAATTGCTGCAGGGCGAGCCGGTATTAGCGGAAGCCGCAATTAAGGCGGTGAAACAGTGGCGAGGCAAACCGGCGTGGATCAATGGAAAACAGGTGGAGGTGGTTTCGACGGTGACATTTAATTTTCAACTGAATTGAATTGATGAGCGAAGCGCGTAATCGCGCGGCTCACACGAGATTGAGATTCATTCGGGTGCAAGTTGTGGTCCGTCGTAAAAATCGAAGGGGGTGAAGACGATGCTTCGACATGCGTTGCGCGCAGCTTTAATCCTATCTGTGGCGGGTGCGGCCTGGGCCGCTTCTGGTTTGGCGATGAGCAAGGATTTCGATCAGAGCTACCCGTTGCAGCCGGGCGGCACATTTGAATTACAAAATGTGAACGGCACGGTGGAAGTGGAAGGCTGGGACCGCGATGCAATCGAAGTCCACGCGGTGAAGACCGCCAAGAGTAAAGAGTCGGATCTGGATCGCGTGTCGATTGAAGTGGACGCCAAGCCTCGCGCGGTATCTGTCGTTACCCGCTATCCACAGAATGCAGGCGTGGAAGTCGCGGTGGAATACGTGATTCATGTGCCGCACAGCGCGCACGTAGAGCATGTGGGAACGGTGAACGGCACGTTGCGGATCGCGGGCGTGGATGTGATTGAGGATCTGCATACCGTCAATGGCAATATCGAGGTGTATGAAGGTGGCGGTTCCATTCACGCGCACACCACCAATGGCAATGTGCATCTGGAGCTTGCGCATCTGGGCGTCACCCGAGACGAGAAGGGCGAAGCTACGGCCGAAACGACTAACGGTTCTTTGCTGCTGGCCGTGCCTTCAGACGTGCAGGCAAATTTGGATGCGCGCTGCTTGAATGGGAATTTTTCTTCGGAGTTGCCGCTCGCGCTGGAAAGCTCGCTGCATCCACGGGAAATACACGGAAAGTTGGGCAAGGGAGGAGCGCCGATTCATTTGCGTACCGTAAACGGTGGGATTCGCGTAGTGGTGTTGCGGTCAACGGTTTAGGTTTTGCCGCGTCTAACCCCCACAGAAGCTAATTTTTTTGGAGGAGAGATTCATGAATAAGCGCATATGGACTATTGCAGGCGGCACTGCCGCGCTCTGCACTGCATTGATAGCGGCGCCGGGGTTTACGGCCGCTCAACATGCACACGTGGTTGGTGCTCAGGAGATGGCTGAACCACAGGTGCGCGATTTCAACGTCATGTTCGGGGAGGAGGGCGGGAGCTGGCTGGGCGTTGAAACGCGGGAGGTTACCAGCGACAACGCCAAGGAACTAAAACTACCAGGCGAGCGTGGAGTGGTGCTGGGTAGAATTGCCCCTGACAGCCCCGCATCAAAATCCGGACTTCGCGAAAATGATGTGGTTACGGAAATCAATGGGCAGCAGGTGGAAGGCGCGATGCAATTTCGACGCATGATCCGGGAAATTCCTGCGGGACGAAATGTGCAGCTTACGGTGTGGCGCGACGGACGCACGCAGAAAATCAACGTCACGCTGGGCAAGGCTGAAGAATTGAGAAGGAGCATGACGAGAGTGGAGCCCGGTATGCCTGGAGCCTTCGCGTTTCGCGTGCCGGAACTACCGGAGATGCCAGATATGCCAGACATGCCGGAAGTGGCGGAGATCCCGGGAATGCCCTCAATGGAGGGCGATGGCCTGATGCTCTATGCCGGCCATCCGCGGCTGGGGATTGATGCCGAGGACCTCAGTGGTCAGCTGGGATCATTTTTTGGCGTGCCGGATGGGGAGGGCATTCTGGTGCGATCGGTAAATTCGGGTTCACCGGCGGAGAAGGCGGGAGTGAAGGCCGGCGATGTGATCACTTCGCTGAATGGCGAACGCATTCGTTCAGTGGGCGACCTGCGTCAACGGCTTGCGGCACAGCACGGCAAGAAAGATAAAGACGCGGAAGGCCAGGACAAAGAGAGCAAGGACAAAACACGTACCGTGAAACTGGGTGTCCTGCGTAACAAGAGTGAAATTTCTCTAAACGTGGAAGTGCCCGCACCGGCGTCGACGACAAAACACATTATCGCGCGTCGCACGAACATCTAACCGGCAACTTGGAAAAGGCCCGGACATTTTTCCGTCCGGGCCTTTTTTTTGTCTCGATACGTTGTTGACTAATCCTCACAGTGATCAAGATTTTTCGCCGCCGCGATATTTCTTGACCAGACGAACAGGCCTTCGCAGCGCTGCGAAACGCCCGTCATGTTCATTTTCCATTCCAGTGTGCCAATCTTCCTGGGTAGGCGAGAAGGTAAGCCGAAGCAAGTAACCTAGTCCTGAAACCACATTCCCACCCATGCGCACGCGATACAGAGCGCGGGCGAATAATCCGGGGTGTGTCTGCCCAGCCGAAGGTAGCCACATCGCAATTTTCGCGGCAAGGTTCGAGGCCGATCGATCCGATTGCAGCCTTGCCCGTATATTTTGCGGCAGAGTCGCGCCGAGCAAATGGCCTGCGAGAAGCAGGCCGGTATGCAACATACGCTCCGCGCCTACCGCCCGCGCAGTGGCGGAGGTGCGCTCCCAATTCAAAGAGGTTTGACGAGCCACGAATGCGGCAACATCGGCAACCAGCGATAGACGGTCCCAAAGATGTTTGGCACCGTGAATACAAATCAGGAGCAGCTCATCCTCGATGGCGAGGGCGGGGATGCGGTGGCCGTCGACGCTAACAAGTTGGCGGCGCGCGAAGAATTCTTCGATGGGAAGCCCGAGAGGGAAATAACGCATGGTGCGTTCGGTATGGAACTCTACCAGGAGCGGAGCTGCGATTCGAACGAAAAGATATTGGCCGGGAATTTTTTGGGGGCTGAGGGATTGAACGGCGATTTCGGGCTTATAGCCGGCGAAAATCATTAGCTCGGTGGCGCGAAGAATGTTTTTTTGGCGAACGAGAAAGTCGAGATCACCATATTGCCGTGCCCCGGTGTCGCCGTAAGCGCGTAAAGCCAGAGTAGGCCCTTTTACGAGCACGGTATCCAGCCCAGCGTCGCGAAATTGATCCGATAATCGAAATAGCTCGGCGGTCATCTGTAACGTGGACAGCACTTGCGCGCGGTGAAGTTCGCGGATTTTGTGCGCGAACTCCGGTGGCACCAGATTTTCCTGGAGCTGGCCCACACATGATGCGAGCAGCGAAATGACGCCATGGGCCTCGGCCAACGTGACTAGCGCGGGCCAGGATACCTTGCTGAGCAATGCGGAAAGTATGGCTAAGTCGGAATGCGGAGAGGCGCATTGCAGCAGAGCATCCCATTCTGGGGAACCGGAGGCGGGCAGATTGTTTTGAATATTTTTTGCGTCAGTCGATTGCAAAAGAAGGACTCCAGGGCTCCGCGGCCTAGTGTACGCGACCGCCATCATCGCTGTAATGAGACAAAATCCTTACTCGTCAAAAGCGCGGGCAGCGCTCAAAGGATTAAACCCGAGTGGTGGCTCAGTTTCCGGCACAACTAACAGGGCACTTGGACTCGGATGGTTTCCAAGACTTCACAATTAGTTAGCTACGATAGGGGAATCGCGGCTTCCTCAAATGTCCCTGAGCATCACGATTTCGGCGCTGGTCTTGTACCCCTTCCTCTACCTACTCCCTCTTAATCTCGTCCGCTTTCGGTGGGGTTTAGAAGCGGGCCTTGCTCCGATGCCTCCTGAAGTGCGTGAAAAGGCCGAGGCTGCGGACCGCGTTGTCCTTTGTGCCACGCATATAATTCTCTTAACGGCGGTAGTTCTGTTGATGCACAGTTCTCCAATCTCAGCATATGAAGTTGGATTAACGACAGAGAATTGGAAAGCGGCAGTCGGGATGGGTGTCCTGTTCAGCCTTTTTCCGCTGGGACTTAACGAACTCGCACTGCGAAACGTTCCTCCTGAAAAGGTCCTAGACCAATCTAAATCGCGGGGCCCAGCGGCGGCTTGGTACGGACTTATCACGATTGGTTCGTTTACGGATGAATTCTGGCGTGCTTTCTGCATCGTAACTTTGATTCGCTTCGGGGTTTCTCCGTGGCTTGCTGTACCAATAGTTGCAGTCACGTATGGGGCCTTACACATACAAACCGGCGTTGCAAAAGTGCTAGGCTCGGTTGCGTTCGGTGCAGCCGCCGGTTTTCTCTTTGTCGATACCGGTTCGCTGCTCTCACCCTTAACACTGGGTCTTATCGTGGCGGGGGCTAACCTGTATCAAGTCAGGCGGTTGGCCACGAACCGAGGAATTTACCGTCCAGAATCGCGACATTCCAAGCCATGTCCGGTTTGTGGTGCAGTCATTCACCTTTCAGAAGCTCACAGGGCGGCGGATATCCTGGCCTGCCCTAATTGCGGCGAATCGTTGACGACTGAGAAAAAGAGTTTGTGGGTAATGGGTGCATTAAGCATAGTGGCAGCGGTTTACGCCACCAGACATTTAGTCTACAGGGAACCTGTGTATGTCATGGTCACCGAAGCCTTGGCATTGGTCCTATTTATGCTTGGGGCCTTGTTGCTCGGGTTGTTCGTTCCTCCTAAGTACAAGCGGGTTGGAGGGAAAACCTTTGACAGGACGTTGTCTTTATTCGGGACGGATAAGTCTGACGTTGACGAGAAATCTTCACGAAAGTAGATAATTAGAAACATCAGCTTTATCGCCATTGCCAAGTCCCGATAAACGCTGACCACTACGGAAACCCGCACGACAAATAAAAAAGGCCGGTCCCGTCGTGCGGAACCGGCCAAGAGAACAGCACTCTATTAATTCTTCTTTTTGCGAATATTAACTTTCGTGTCGATGCCGGGCTGAATTTGCTGCAGAGCTTCGAGACCAAGCTTGGCCTGAGCTCCATAGCTATTGGGGCCGCCATTGGGATCAAGCTCCACGGCTTTCTGATAGGCTTCGACGGTTCCTGGCAGAATAATGAACTCCAGCTTATCGCCGTTTTTCTTGGTCTCCATCGAACCTACCAGCGCAGCGCCCAGCAAATACCAAACCTGGGGATTTTTTGGATCGAGTTCGCTGGCTTTCTTTAAAGGCTCGACGGCTTCCTTCAAACGGCCGGCGTTGTACAAGCTAATGCCGAAGTTGCGCCACGCAGTAGCGGCATTGGGAGGATCGAGTTCCGCGCTCTTGGTGTAGGAAGCGCGCGCGTCGTCAACCTTGCCGCTTCGCGCCTGCACATTTCCGAGGTTGTTGTAATAGCCAGGGACTTCCGGCTTGGCGGCGATAGCTTGTTGATAGGCGTTGATGGCGTCGTCGTTGCGGCCGGCGAGGTCGTAAGCTTCCGCAAGTTTGGCCCAGAGAATGTGTTGATTAGCATCTTTTTCCGACGCTGCCTTTTGTGCGGCGATAAATTCCGCGATGGCCTGATTTCCAAGATCGGTGACTTTGGCTTTCGCCGCGTCACGTTGATCAGCGGGAGCTTTGCCTACGTCTTCTTTGGCTTTGCGTTCCTGATCCAAAAGCGCGAGGCCGGCAGAGAAATGCTGTTTCATGCCTTCGAACTTGGCTTTTTCTTCTTCCTGTTTTTTGATTTGCTCGGTGGCTGCCGCACCCTGTTTAGAGACGATGTCTTTAAAATTGAGATCCGCCTTAGCCTCCTGGCCGCCTTGCACCTGCACCTTGACTTCGAACGGTTTATTGGGCGCGGGCAGAACCACGAATACGCTATAAACTCCCGGCTTAAGGTTTCTAAAACTGTAATTGCCACTCTTATCGGTTTTCGAGTCCTGTTTCACGCCCTGATCGCTCACAAGCTGGATCGGAATATCAACCCAAGGCTTAGCGGTTACATCCAGAATTTGTCCGCGAACCATGCCATCGCCTTGCGCGGCGGCGCGCGGAACCAGCACAGACACAAATAGCGCAACCGTGCAGAAACTTAACAGCCACGAACTCGCGTATTTCTTCCTCATACTCGATTCTCCTTTGCAACAGGCCTACCGCCCGGGCGAGGCGCGCACCATTATCACTGGATTCGGTGTTGGATTCAAAGGTCAGGAGTGGGCTGCAGCGCCACGCTGAGAAATGGGATCGCTTGCGCCAACCTCAGCAAAAGCACGCATACGCAGCAGACAACTGTCGCATACGCCGCAGGGCACATCCTCGCTCTGGTAGCACGACCAAGTTAGATGCAGCGGGGCGCCGAGCTCGATGCCCTTGCGAATGATTTCGTTTTTCTTCAGGGCGATCACCGGCGTGGCGATTTCAATATTTGTTTCAGGGCGAGTGCCTACGCGAATCAGTTGCTGAAAGACACGATAATATTCTGGGCGGCAATCGGGATAGCCGGAGCTGTCTTCCGCGACTGCGCCAATGTAGATGGAGTGAGCGCTGATGACTTCAGCCCAACTGACCGCTACGGAAAGAAAATGGGCGTTGCGAAAAGGGACGTACGTGACGGGGATTTCGTCGGTTTCCGTATGGTGAGAAATATGTTGATGCTCCGGAACGGCGATGCTCCCGTCGGTAAGCGCGGAGCCTCCGATGGCTCGAAAATGATCCAGTTGAACAACCAGCCGTTGTTGCACATCATAAAAGTCGGCGATGGATTCGAATGCTTGGCGTTCGCGCTTTTGCGTGCGCTGCCCATAACCAGCGTGCAGCAACGCGACGTGTTCCGCGCTGTGAGCTTGTATGGCAATCGCCGCGCAAACGCACGAATCCATGCCACCGCTGAGCAGGACGACTGCTTTGACGTCTTGAGTCTTTGAGGCGGGCATATTTCAAACGCCTTTCGTTGCCGGATCCCACACGAACTTGTGCAACTGTAATCCTAATCTCACCGGCAGAGAATCCTCGAGCATCCATTCCACTAATTTGCGGGGCTCAAGGCCCGGCCATTTGCCTTCCGGGCCTTCGAAGACCGGTGAGAACAGGACCTGGTGGACACGCTCGCGCAATTTGTGCTGGAAGGTAAATTCTCGCGCGAACTCATAATCGCGCCGCGTGGAAAGCACAAATTTTATTTCGTCGTTTGGTCTGAGCGCTTCGAGGTTGCGCATTTCAAAAGTGTCCGGCTCGCCGGAGTCCGGGCATTTCACGTCGACGATCTTGATCACTTCGCGCGGCAATCGGCCGATGAAGCGCTCGCCGCTGGTTTCGATCATCACGGTGTAACCGGAAGCGAGTAAGTGCTGAGCCAGTGGGTAAATTTCCTCCTGCAGCAAGGGCTCGCCGCCGGTTAATTCCACCAGGGGCACCGCGGCAATGGGATGGCCCGCTTCTGATGGGGCTCCCGGAGTACGACCGGCGAGTTGATCAACGCGGACGGCTACCTCCGCGACACTCATTTTCGTGCCGCCATGAAAGGCGTAAGCGGTGTCGCACCAGGTGCAGCGCAAATTGCATCCGGTCAAGCGCACGAAAATGCAGGGCAAGCCCGCGCGAGTGCCTTCCCCCTGGATTGATTTGAATATTTCGGTGACAAACATGGGCTAGAGATTCGAATCCTTGTGAAGAATTGTTTCGAAGGCGAGACTACCGATCTTCTGTATTTGTCTTGGGTGCATTGGTCTTGGGCGCATCAGCCTTGTGCGATTTACGCGCCAGCCATAAGATCGCGCCGAAAAAAACGGTTACAGCGACGAAAAGCCTGAAATAGCCGGGCGGAATTCCCAGCGATCGCAACAGGAAAACGTAACCCAACGCCACCAGGATTACGGGAACCATAACGATGAAAAATGCCCGGTACATCAGTTAGGTGGCCGGACGGTACTGCGCCCGGCTGGTGTCCGTCTCCCACAAAATCACGTCGGTTACATGCGCGCCGGGAGGCAAGCCCCGCAACAGGCGGGTGACCTCGTCGTAAAAATATTTGGCCAAATTCTCCGCCGATGGATTGACGGTTTTGAAGGGCTCGAGATCATTAATAAATTGATGATCTAGCCGGCCCATGATTTCGCGAACGATGCGCTTTAATTCCGTGAAATCCACAAGCAGACCGATGTTGTCCAGTTGCGGTCCTTCGAGCGTAACGCGCACGCGGTAATTGTGGCCGTGCACGTTTTCGCACTTGCCCTTGTACCCGCGCAGGGCGTGACCGGCGGAAAATGTTTCTTCTACGCTGACTTCAAACATGGATCCTCAAATTGCGCCAGGAGGGACTCTGCGTATCTTTTATCTCTCTATCTCTCGAGGAAGCGCGCAGCGTCAGCCGAATTATGGGTAATACGGTAGTTCGGCAGCGATTCCAGGAAAATTTTACCATAGGGCATGCGTTGGATGCGGGTGTCCAGCAGGGCTAGCACGCCGCGATCAGTCTTGGTTCGAATCAGGCGGCCGAAGCCTTGTTTCAGGGCGAGCACTGCTTGGGGTACCTGAAATTCCGAGAAGGGATTGCGGCCGTCATCCTGCAAAGCGCGCACGCGGGCGGCCACGATGGGGTCGCTGGGAACTGCAAAGGGCAAGCGGTCTACGATGACCAGAGAAAGCTGCTCACCGGGAACGTCGACACCTTGCCAAAAGCTGGAAGTGGCGAAGAGCACCGCGGCTGGCGTGTTTTTAAAGCGCTCCAAGAGCACCGAACGCGGCGCGGTGCCCTGCAGTAGTAGAGGGAAACTTACGCGGGTGCGTACGCGTTCGAACAGATCGTTCATCTGGCTATAACTGGTGAAAAGACAAAACGCGCGGCCCTGGCTGTGCTCCAGCAGTTGCACAATTTCGTCCACGGCTTTGGATGCGAAACCGGCGTCGCGGACGTCCGGCATTTTGGTAGGCAAATACAGCAGAGCTTGTTCCCGGTAATCGAACTCAGGCGGCAGGGTGCGCTCTTTGACGTGATCGAGGCCAAGGCGCTGGCGGATGAATTCGAATCGTCCGCCGACCGTGAGCGTCGCCGAAGTTAAGACCACGGTATCGAATTGTTCGAAAAGGCGCTGGCGCAGGATCTGGCTCACATCGATAGGGGTGGCGGTTAGAAATACGCCTTTGTTGCGGCGCTCGTACCAATACACGTAATTCTTTTCATTGGACTCAAACAGGAAGGCCACTTCCTGACGGAGCTCAAAGCTGCGCCTAGCGATGCGCAACAATTCCTCGGGCTTTTGGGGCATGGCGGCGATTTCGGTTTCCAAGCCCTTCAGCGCCGTCAGCATGGAATCGTAGGCTTCGCGATGCTGCTCCACGAATGCGTCGCGTTCGCTGCGCGCGAAAGGAAAACGTCCGTCGCGAGGCGGAAACGCTTCAAAAAGTGCGCGGGTTCTTTCGCGAACACGCTGGGTGCGTCGCAGGATCGAAGGCGAGCCCAGGTTTAGGAGCCTCAAGGATTGATCGGCGTCGCGCGCCAGCTCTTCGAAACGATAGTTGGAAATCTGCCGGCCAAAGTAATCGCTGGCCACGTCCTCTATTTCGTGGGCCTCGTCAAAAATTACCGCGGAATACTCGGGGAGGATACTGCCGAAATCGTCCTGCTTCAGCGAAAGATCAGCGAAAAACAAATGATGATTGACGATGATGAGGTCGGCTTCTTTAGCGCGCTGGTGCATGGCCGTGACGAAGCACTCGTTGAAGTGGTCGCACTTCTTCCCGGTGCAAGTGTCGCGGCGGGCATCGAGGCGGGTCCAGAGATCGGAATCATCAGAAAGAAAAGTCAATTCGCTGCGGTCCCCGGTTTCGGTTAGTTTCGACCACTCGCGAATTTGGCGGAAAGCGTCAATCTCTTCCAGGCCTTTCAGCGAAGGCTGATGGGCCATTTGATTGACGCGGGCGTGGCAAAGAAAATTCGAACGGCCCTTCATTACCGCGACTCTTAGATTGGGCGCGAAATGTTTCTGCAGGAAGGGAACATCTTTCTGGTACAGCTGCTCCTGCAAAGATTTGGTGGCGGTGGAAATTACCACCCGGCGTCCGCTGCAGATTGCGGGGATCAAGTAAGCGAGAGTCTTCCCGGTACCGGTGCCGGCTTCTACGACCGCGTGGTGATGCTGTTCGAACGCGTCGTGTACTACCTCGGCCATTTCCAATTGGCCGGGGCGATGCTCGTAACCGCCGATCATGCAGCGTTCGAGAAGGCCGCCAGGTCCGAATACGGCATGCATTGATGGACTACCCGGGGCCGCAACCTTTTCGTCGGGCTTTTTCTGCGGGGGTACCGCCGGGCGCCATTGCTGGGCTGAACTGCCGCGGCGGGCCAAACCCGCTGGAGCACCGTTTACTCGATCTTGTTCGGAGACTTGCGCGCCAGGGCGCTGATCGCCGGGCGGCTGGGCACTTTTGTCGGTCGTTGCTCTGATATTGCGCGCCACGAGGTTGAAGGTCTCCTGCGGACTTCGGACTTTATAATAAGAGGTGAATAGTTACCTTAACATACCCTTTCATGGGGAAAGATAGGCTGGCCGCCTGAGACGTCCTTATATTCTTGTTTCGGCTTTAATAGTTGAACAACGCAGAAGGTTTTGCGGCGACATGGTCCTGAAGGTCGCGGTACATTCGAATTGCTGTCGCAATGCGCAGTGATTAAGGTGATTAGGCAGCGTCCACGTGGGGTGAGAATGAAGCGCAAGAAAAAGCTTGGGTACGTACTCTTCGTCGGGATTATCGCTTTGGCAAGTTGCAGCGGACCGCATAGCACTACTACCGGTGGTGGTGGCGGCGGTGGCAGTCAAAATGCCAATCTCACCGTGACGTTGACGTCCAAGCCGGACGTTTCGTTGACAACAAATATCTCCGTACTCTCGGCAACCGTTGGTATTACTGGCATTACTCTGAATCCCACCACCGGGAATGCAGTTGCAATGACGCTGTCGCCCACGGTCTATCCAGCTGATTTGACACGCTTGCAAACCGACTCGGCGTTTCTAGGTCTGCTCAGTTTGCCTGCGGGAACCTATAGCAGCGCGACCGTCACATTTTCAGCGCCAACTTTTACGATCGACAATCAGTCGGGGGCTACGCTGAATGGAACATGTCTCACCGGCACGATTTGCAAAATTGTCCTGACCGCAGGATCGTCACAAGTAACATCTGTTCCGTTTCCCCTGACACTTGCCGCCGGCCAAACGACAGGTATTTCGTTGAACTTGAATTTGAACGACGCCGTTACAGTAACTTCCGGGACATTAAACCTGAATTTTAGCGCAGCGGATGCCATCACAGCAGTGGCCCTACCGCGGACAGGCGCACCAAGCGGGACGCTCGATCTGATTGAGGACTTCGTGGGATTGGTCACCGCTAAGACTGCGAGTTCGATCACCGTTATGGGGAGCAATGGCATCTCGTTATCGATCGCGCTGCCGTCAACGGTGGTGATTGAAGACCCGCAAGGATTGTGCGCGGCGGTGAATGCTACGTGCCTGGTGGCGAATCAGACGGTGGTGAGCGTGGATGCCACGGTCAACAGCGCGGGAGCCTTGACGCTGGTTTCGGCCGACCTGCTGAGCGCCACTCCACAAGATGAATTGGAAGGCACGCTAATCAATACCGCGACCCCGGGACAATTCAACCTGGTGGTGGCGAACAAAGTCGTTGCGAGCGGGAATACGACACTGACGGCGGCGAATCCCGGCGATGTATTTCTGGTGACAACGGCCAATCCCACTTTCGCCGTGGACCTGGATGAATTTTTTAATAACGCGTCGCTGCCACCCGCCAATGTGACTACGCTATTTGCCGGCGTTGGGG
>Ga0209006_10004891_pt1 | contig 12164 bp, 12 predicted proteins | sample JacPin_JW_Ref_O2_FD_188567 | JGI IMG/M metagenome (GOLD analysis project Ga0209006, IMG submission 188567) | Forest soil microbial communities from Algoma, Ontario, Canada - Jack Pine, Ontario site 1_JW_Ref_O2 (SPAdes) (version 2) | ecosystem: Environmental > Terrestrial > Soil > Boreal...
CGTACCGTTCCTTCAATCACCGTGCTGAGCCCGTACTTCTGCGACAGCGAAGGGATATCCTGCGGCACCTCTACCGACTGGGGTGCAGAAGGTCTGGCAATGAGCCGGATCCCATCCGCACGGGACAGGCTATGGATCAGTTCCTCGGTGACACCCTGGGCACACAGCGCAGACCGGGGCCGATTGGAAAGGTCGATGAAGGGTAGAACGGCTACTCCAACCCCGACACCTCGGACCAACAAATCGTTCTCGGCGGAAGCGTCGTCCGGCGAAACTGCCACGATCGATTCATTTCGACGAAACAAAGGAACGTAGGTGCCCGGCCGGAAATAGATAAAGACGGGATCGTTCTTACCTTCGGACTCGTAGTAATCCTTGAGCTTTGCGCGCAGACGCCGCGCCTCTGAGCGAACAATGGAATCCTGACTCGGATGATAGGGTGGCTTACGGTCGTATACCTCCGTCCCGATTACGTATTCCTTCAGAAGATCGGTGTTGCCGGCGAGCGCATTTTCGATCGCAAAGCGAAGGAAGCGGGCGAGCCGGTCGGATTGCAGGAAAAGTCCACTGCGCAACAACCGGTCGAGCTCGGTGCGAACCTCTTGTTCAGATAGATTTTCCGATGCATCTGTCTCATCGATCATCGAGGCTATGATAGCGCGTCGCGTTCACTCACCCTGGTAGATCACCGTTAGCTCACCGTTGCTCACTGACTTAACTCATCCCGCTTCTGTCACGCTGATTTTGTAAGAAGTATGGAGCCGAAAGTGAGCGAGAAGCATCTAGAGCCTGACAGTAGCCACGGGATCAGGATGCTCGCGCTGGTTCCAGCGGAAATGCAGACCCGGGTCCAGCGTGAGCTGGCACCCCTTGGCACGGAGATCGACTTCATCTCCGCGGCCACGGAAGTGTCGCACCTGGCTCTAAGCCGGACGTCGTACCAGGTTGCTCTGCTACCCGCGGCCCTGTCCGACAACGGCTGGTGGTCGCTTTGGGGAGAAATTGCGTTGCTGCACCCGCGGCCGGAGATTCTTGTCTATGCCCAGAACGCGAGCTTCAAGCTCTGGTCCGGCGTACTGGAAATAGGCGGCCACGATGTGATTGCAGAGCCGTTCAGCGGCGACGAACTACGGCGTGCCGTGAGCCGCGCCGCCAGCAGCTTCGCCGACCGATGTTCCCAAGAACCAGGGGACGAATAAGGACCGGAGGTAGCATGTTTCATAGGATTGTCGCAGCGTATAACGAATCTCCCGAGTCCCAGCGGGCGCTGGAGACGGCTATCCGGCTGGCGTCCAGCTTGCATGCGGACCTGCATACGGTCACCGCTGTTGATGCCCTTCCGGCGTATACGGCGTTTGCCGCAGTCGCCGATCCTTCGCTGCCGGGAGAGCTGAAGCAGGATCGATTGCGGTTGTACGAGGAACTTCAAGAAAAAGCACGCGTCCAAGTGCAAGTTCACGGCATCGAAGTCCAAAATCACCTGGTCGAAGGTCAACCGGTAGACGCAATCATTCAATTTCTGCGCCGGCAGAAGGCCGACCTGGTGGTTATCGGGCTCCATCCACACGATCTGCACATCTCCCGCTTGTGGAGCAAGGTTTTTGAGCTGGCGCAGGACGCTCCCTGCAGCGTTCTGGGCGTTCACTAAGCGTTTCTTGGCCCCGCAATCGACGAGAGACTACGGATGTTTGGAAAGCGACATTTGCGTATCCCGACCGATCTATGACGGGGATAGAGCCCAAAGCAATTAGAAGTACGCGGAGTTAAAGCAAGCATGCAAAAACGAGCGATGATCGTTCCAGTGGTGGTTTTAGTGGTCGCAGGGGCGCTGCTTTTCACCATTCGAGGTTGCTGGACCACCTGGGGTGGCGGAAGCGCAGAGCAGCATACCGACGATGCGTACGTGCGCGCTGACCTGACTCCATTGAGCACACGCATTTCAGGCACAGTCCGCAAGATGGAAGTCAGCGACTACCAACCAGTCACGGTTGGTCAGCTTCTGGTGCAACTCGAGGATGACGATTATGCTGCCATGCTGGCTGAAGCCAAGGCCGGCCTCGCCGCTGCGCAGGCCAACCTCGCGGATAACCAGTCCGCGAAACAGATTCAGGACGCCCAAATTCAAAACGCGGAAACAGGCATAACCCAGGCCACGGCGGCATTCAATGCGGCTAAAGCTGCGATCGCCGCCGTACAACCGGACGTCGATCAGACGGAGACGCAACGGAAACGCGAAGAGGCACTGCTTGCCTCAAAAGCCACTACCCACCAGGAACTTGAAGGAGCAGTCGCGAGCGCGGACCGCAACGCCGGATTGCTTGCCAGCCGGCAGGCGGACCTCGCTCGCGCCCAGGGCGCGCTCGAGAGTAGCCGCGCCGTTCTGCAAGCAGCGAAAGCACAACGCGCTGCGCTCAATACCAAGGACGGACTCTACCAGGCGGATATCAAAGCGAAGCAGGCGGCCATCATTGTGTCCGAGGTCAACCTTGGATATACCCGCATCCTCGCGCCTGCGACTGGCGCGGTCAGCGAGCGTCATGTGCAGGAAGGGCAGTTGGTAGCTCCCGGTATGGAAGTGATCGACCTGGTCAGAGGCGATGTCTGGATCCAGGCCAATTTCCAGGAGACCCAGCTCACCAACATGCAGAAAGGAGATGTCGCCGACATCACGATTGATACCTTCCCCGGAGTGGTGCTTCATGGAAAAGTGGCTGAGATCTCACCGGCCAGTGGATCGCAGTTCGCTCTTCTGCCGCCGGACAATGCCACGGGAAACTTCACCAAGGTGGTGCAGCGTATCCCGGTGAAGATTGTGCTCGACCCGGATCATCCCCTGCAGGGCAGGCTGCGGCCGGGCTTCTCAGCGGTGGTGACGGTCCATGCTTCGGGCAAGCGCACCGCGAAGGAGGGTTCCGCCTCTTGAGCACGCAAGCGGCATCTCCGAACCCGGTCATTACCACTCACCCCGTTATTGGAGTCCTGGCTGTCCTGCTGGGTGCAATGACCGCCACCTTCACGGGACGTTTGATCAGTGTCGGACTAGCGGATCTGCGGGGCGCTCTGCACCTTGGCTTCGATGAGGCGTCGTGGTTGGGTACAGCCTTCAACGCGGCATTGATGTTCATCGGCCCCTTCTCTGTGTATTTGGGCGGACTGCTGGGGGCGCGGCGAGTTCTTATGGCCTGCGCCGTCGTATTCACTATCGTCAGCTTGCTGCTCCCCCTCGCGCCGAACCTTCCGGTGCTGCTGATCCTGCTGGTGCTCGCCGGCCTGACCGCGGGCACGTTCTATCCTCTTACTCTTTCGTTCGTTCTGCGTAGTCTCCCTATGCGCTACGTGCTGCTGGGCATCGCTATGTACGCGATGGATATTGTGTTCACTACCAACATGGCTACGTCGCTCGAAGCCTGGTACATGAACCACCTATCGTGGCGCTGGATCTTCTGGAACAGCGCGATCCTCACACCCGTCATGCTGGTGCTGGTCTATTTCGGTATTCCGTGGCAGCCGCTACCGCATCCGAAAGAGGGACAGCCGAAACCAAACTGGAGAGGGTTCTTCTACGCCAGTCTCGGGTTCGCCCTGCTGTACTGCGCTCTCGATCAGGGCCAGCGACTCTATTGGTGGCATTCAGGGGTTATCGTTGGCTTGACCGTTTCCGGCGTTTTTCTGCTGTTGACGACGGTCGTCCGCCATCTCCGCATGCCGAACCCGCTGGTGAATTTCAAATTTTTGCTGAGCCGCAATACCCTGCTGCTGGGAATCGTTTTGATTTTCTTTCGCTTCTCTATGCTGGCAACTGTGGTGAGCATACCGAGCTACCTGGGATCAGTGAAGGGATTTCTGCCTCTGCAGATTGGGCCGGTTCTATTGTGGGTGGCGCTACCCCAATGCATCTGCGGTCTACTGGCCATGTACCTGCTGAAGTATGTGGATGCACGGCTGATATTGACCTTCGGCTTTGCTTTGGTGTCGATTGCCTGCGTCCTCAATCTGCAGTTGTCTTCTGCGTGGTCAGGAGCCAATTTCGTACGATCGCAGGCGGTTATGGCGGTTGGCCTTGCTTTTGCCTTCAATGGCATGGTGGGCGCCATCATTCTCGAAGTGCTGAACTCCGGCGCATTGAGCCGGCCTATCGACGTGCTTACGTTCGCCGGTTTTTTTCAGACTGTGCGCCTGTTTGGAGGAGAGGCTGGGGCCGCGTTCATGCAGCATTTTTTGGCTACGCGCGAGCAGTTCCACTCCAACAAACTCGGGCTGAGCGTTCAGTTTGGCGTGCCGGCTACCGATCAGAGGCTACTCGGTCTTACACACTTCATGCAGGGCCATTATTCGGGCTTGCCCGGTGCAGCGGGAAGAGCAGGAGAGGTTCTTGGTCTGCAGATTAGACAGCAAGCTTTCACGCTGGCAATCAACGATACCTTTCTGCTGATCGCCTGGTCGGTGGTGTTGTGCCTGGTGGTCATCGCGTGCATGGCGCCGGTGCCAAAGCAGTATCGCCAAGTGGTTAAGGGATCATAAATGCGGCTATCTAAAACGACACTGTATTTGTGCTCATGGGGTCTACTGGCCGCTTTCCACGGCGCTGGGGGCCAAAACAATGCGCCGATGCCGCTGACCCTCACTCAAGCCATCGACCTGGCTCTGAAGCAGAACCGGGAAGTAAAACTCGCGCAGCTGGCGGTGGTCGACAGCGAGCACAAGAAGGAGATTGCTCGTTCTGCTTACTACCCCCTCATCCGCAACGAATCAAAGCTCAATCACATCACTGACCTGGCAGGGGTTGAGATACCAGCGGGAGCGTTTGGCAATCATCCGGATACAGGACTGATTCCTGCCGAAAATCTCTTTCTCGATCAGGGCGCGAACACCTCCTACACCAGTGGCACCGGTCTGGAACAACCGTTGACGCAGATGTTTAAAATTCGCGAATCCAATCGCGCCGCGGCTGCTGATATCAAGAGTGCAAGAGCGCAGGTAAATCAAACCCAAAATCAGATTGCTCTCAAGGTTCGCCAGCTCTATTACAGCATCCTCATCGCGCAGCTCAAACAGCAGGCTGCGCAGGAAGAGGTGGCCGCTAGCCAGGTCAAGCTGGAGGAAAGTCTGAGCGACGTGGAAAGGGGTCAGGCCCTGGAGGAGGTTGCCCTGCAGAGCCGCGCCTCCACTCTCGATGCGCAGCAATCCGCACTTGTGCAGCGCTTACAGATCCACGATCTGACCATTTCGCTCGACGACCTGCTGGGCCTGCCGCTCAACACGAACCTGGTTCTGGAGACGGATAATTTCGCACCAGCCCAGGTTCCGTCGCGGGAGGAATGTATCCGCATCTCCCAAGACCGCAGCCCCGAAATCCAAGCCGCCAAACAGAATGTTGAGAAGGCAAAAGCAGGCCTGGCGGCGGCAAAAGACGAGTACATCCCGGACGTCACCGGCCTGGCACGATACAGCTACCAAAGCGGAATTCCCTTCCTGGTTCACAATTTTGGGACTTTCGGATTCTCGTTTACCTATGACCTTTTTGATGGCGGTAAGCGGGTTGCGCAGATCAAGGATTCACGCACCTTGCTCTCAGAGGCGGAACTCAATCTTGCCCGGATCGAGGACGAGGTCAGTGTCCAGGTAGAGACGGCCTACGACAAGGTGGAACAATTGCAGGATCTTGTCGGAGTCGCAGATCAGGTGGTCAAGGCGAGAGAGGAAGCTTCCCGGGTCACGGATCGACGGTTTGAACAGACCTCTGCGCTTGCTTCGGCTCGGGCCGAGGCCCATGCAAAGACAATCTCTGCCCAGGCGTCTTCTCTTGAAGCAAATCTCGGTTTGTTGCTCGCCCAGGGCGACCTCAAGAGAACCATGGGAGAACTCCCGTAGCAGCTTTCAAAATGTGCCGCCGGCGCGCCAACAGGGGATGGAAATTGACTCGAGGGAATCAAGACAGACGGCTTGCGAGGAACCGCTATCGGCCTCCTGAAGAACGGTTGCCGGGGGAGGACTGCAGATCCCTCCCGTTGGTCGGGATGACAAGGAAAGGGTGGTGGCTTACCGGGACACCTGCGATTGGGATGTGTGGAGTCCAGGCGGAAGAATAGTCTGGCACGGAGAAAGGCCAAAATGCGGGGGAAGAGCCGGTGGGCATTTTTTAGGAAAGCAGCGTTCCCAGCGCGTGGGCTTGATAACATCATCGATCATGGCCGCCCCATCCGCTTTTCCTATTCTTCAGCAGACGCCTCGCGAGGCACATGCCCACGAGGCTTTCTCCGCGTCCCGCCAACTCGAAGAAACCCTGCGCCAGAACGTGCGCGGCGAGGTTCGCTTCGATCAGGGTTCGCGCGCGCTCTACGCCACCGACGCCTCCAACTATCGCCAGGTGCCGATCGGACTGGTAGTGCCCCGCGATGAGGCCGACGTAGTCGCCACCCTGGCGGCTTGCCGCGCAGTGGGCGCGCCGGTGCTCTCACGAGGCGGCGGGACCTCGCTGGCGGGCCAATGCTGCAACGTCGCCGTGATCATCGACTTTTCGAAATACATGCACGGGATCGTCGAACTCGACCCCGGGCAAAGATTCGCGCGTGTCCAGCCGGGGATCGTGCTCGACCGGCTGCGAGATGCCGCCGAGGAACATGACCTCACCTTCGCCCCCGATCCCGCAACCCACAGCCGCTGCACGCTGGGCGGGATGATCGGTAACAACTCCTGTGGCGTACACGCGCTCATGGGCGGCAAGACAGTCGACAACATCGAATCCCTCGACATCCTGCTCTACGACGGGACCCGGCTCACGGTGGGCGCCACCACGGAAGCCGAATTGGAGGCGATCATTGCCGGCGGCGGCCGGCGGGGAGAGATCTATGCCGGCCTGGCACGCATCCGCGATACTTACAGCGATCTGATCGGGCAGCGCTTTCCCAAGATTCCACGCCGCGTTTCCGGCTATAACCTGGACGAACTGCTACCAGAAAACGGCTTTAATGTAGCCCGCGCGTTGGTGGGGACTGAGGGCACGTGCGTCACAGTGCTCGAAGCCCGCTGCACGCTGAAGCACAGCCCACAGCACCGCCGCCTGGTTGTGCTCGGCTTTGCCGACCCATTTATTGCGGCCGATTACGTGCCCCAGGTGTTGCAGTACAAGCCTATCGGCCTGGAAGGCTTCGACGGCCTGCTGGTCGACTACATGCTGCGCAAGAATCTGGCGGTCGACGACGTCTTGCTGCTGCCGGAAGGCAGCGGCTTTCTGCTATGCGAGTTTGGCGCTGACTCGGCGGAAGAGGCCGATCGAACAGCAGAAGAATTCACCCAGGCGGGGGCCGCCTTTGGCAAGACCTGCACCGTGCGACGCTACACCGATGCGGAAGCGAAGCGGGTTTGGAAGGTGCGCGAATCCGCCCTCGGGGCTTCCGTCTTTGTGCCCGGCGAACACCACGGATGGGAAGGCTGGGAGGATTCCGCGGTGCCACCGGAGCAACTGGGCAGCTACCTTCGCGAACTGTACCAGCTGATTGAACGCTACGACTATACGTCGCCCATGTACGGCCACTTCGGTCAGGGCTGCGTGCACCTGCGCATCACCTTCGACCTAGTCACCTCCGCGGGCATCGCAAAATATCGCGAATTTGTAGACCAGGCCGCCGACATCGTCCTCGCCCATGGCGGGTCCTTGTCGGGCGAACATGGAGACGGGCAAGCCCGAGGCGCACTCCTGCCAAAAATGTACGGCCCCGAGCTGATGAAGGCTTTTCAGGAGTTCAAAGCTTTATGGGACCCGGATAACGGGATGAACCCGGGTAAGATGATTGATCCCGTCGCCGTCTACGATCCGACCGACAATCTGCGCCTGGGCGTAGGCTACCAGGCGAAGAAGGTCGATACCTGGTTTACTTATCCGCTCGATCCCGGGGGATTCGGCGAAACGACCCTTCGCTGCGTGGGCGTAGGGGCATGCCGCAAACAGGACCACGGCACCATGTGCCCCAGTTACATGGCCACCCGGGAGGAGAAACACTCCACCCGCGGCCGCGCTCACATGCTGTGGGAGATGCTGCAGGGCCAGACGATCACCGACGGCTGGCGTAACGAGGAAGTAAAAGAAGCGCTCGATCTCTGCCTCTCGTGTAAGGCGTGCAAGACAGAGTGCCCGGTCAATGTGGATATGGCGACCTGGAAGGCCGAATTTCTCGCTCATCATTACCAGGACCGGACGCACCCGCTGCAGCACTACCTGTTCGGATTTATGGACCGGTTCGCGCACCTTGCCGCAATTGCGCCCGGGCTGGCCAATCTGCCGATGAAAATGCCGGGGGTGCGGAGCCTAGTGAAAACCATTGCCGGGGTCTCGCCGCACCGGACCTTGCCCCAGTTTGCGGGCAAGAATTTTCGTTCCCAATATAGGAACCGCACCAGCGGCACAGGAACGCCCGTATTGCTTTGGCCGGATACGTGGAACAACTACTTTCATCCCGAGGTACTGGGTGCTGCGCATGAGGTGCTTGGTTCAGCGGGGTTCCAGGTTCAAGTGCCGGCACAACACGTCTGCTGCGGGCGTCCTTTGTACGATTTCGGCTTTCTGGACCAGGCACGCAAGTATTTGTTGGACATCCTGGAGAAGTTTGCTCCACAGATCGACTCCGGGGTGCCTTTCGTTGTCCTCGAGCCCAGCTGCGCCAGCGTTTTTCGCGATGAACTGATCAACTTCTTTCCCGCGAATGATCGCGCCCGCCGGTTGGCAAAACAGACGTTGCTGCTCAGCGAAATCCTCACCCAGCAGGCGCCCGCGTACCGTCCGCCTCAGTTGGCAGGGCGAAACATCGTGCTCCACGGGCATTGCCACCAAAAGGCGCTGATGGGCATGCAGGATGAGCTCTCGCTGTTGCAGGGTACAAACGCCAAGGTAAACATGCTCGATTCCGGCTGTTGCGGTATGGCTGGCCCGTTTGGCTTCGAAAAGGACAAATTCGAGGTTTCGCAGGCACTGGGCGAGAGGGTACTGCTACCAGCGGTCCGTTCGGCCGCACCGGAGACGATCCTGGTAACTAACGGATTCAGTTGCCGGGAGCAGATCCGGCAGAATTCGCCTCGCCATGCCCTTCACCTGGCTGAAGTTCTGGCTGGGCGAGCCTGAGGGTGGCCTGGTTTGCAGGCCGGTTACCAATGAGCTTGTTCTGTGGCCAATGCCTACGAATTAGGTAGGAACATTCCCGGGACGCCTGTATGCTGGAAAGAGTGCTTATACCGCTTCGGCTTGCGTCCTGTCTCCCTGAGCCTGAGTCCCCAAAAGGAAATTTAACCTGAAAAACGTGAGGCTCTATGCGCTCTGAACTGGTGTACTCTGCCGGAATTAAGATTGCGAACCGGTTTCTGCTGGCTACGGTGGCAATTAAGGCAGTCCGTAAACTGCACATCAGCACCACCCGCACCGAAGATACCGCAAATGTGGTTTTTGTCGACGTTGCCGCCGGCCGCTATACCGATGTCTGCATGCCAGAGATTCTGCCCCAGGCCGCGATGGAACCCCTGATCGTCGATCCGTTCGTCGTCTCCGCCGCCTAGTTTTTGAAGTTCCTGCGACCTTTGTGAATCTTCGCGATAACCAGCGAGGAATTCACAAAGGGGCGCGTAGTCGGCGTCCCTCACGCTTGGGTCGATGTGGACCCGCCCGCCCGCAGTTTATCCAGCACGTTATCCAGTTTACCGACGCACAGATCATTCTCCGCTCAACAACTGCGGCATGGTTTGGCGGTGTTTTGCTTTGCGGCTGTCAGCGTGTCTGGGATCTTCGATCACCCGCTCAGGCCGAGGTTGGCCAACGCGTTCGCGGGCATTGGCCTTGACGGCTTTCACGATTGAAAACTTTTCCGGCCGTCTCTTCCTCTTAGCCATTGCTGCGATCCTCCATCGGGTGTCAAATCCCTGTGCAAGTATGGAATACTTCTTAAGCGGTTCACAATCTCCGGGAAAGCGGGTCACAGGCCATGGAGGAACGGGACTTCTTCGACGAAAAGGCTGAACAGCGGAAACACACGCTGACCTGCCCACATTGCGGCAAGCAGGAAGAATACGAGGTCGCCTGGCTGGTGCGGCGCAAAAAAGCACAACTGCCCGGCCGTGCCGACGAGCGGGATCGTGCCCGGTTCGCCAAGGCCCAGTCGTATATGGTGCGCAAAGATGACGTCGTCGGCTGCAAGAACGTTCGATGCCGCAAACGCTTTGAAGTATCAAGCCTGCAGTCGGTGGCGTTTATTTAATGGTGCGGGATGACAGAGGGTAGATGAGGCGCACCGCAGGTCCCTCCACTACGCTCCATGGGAGCTCCGGTCGGGATGACAAAGGTAGAACAGAATCTTCTAACCTATGAAAATACTTGTTTGCATCAAGCAGGTGCCGCAGAAAGATGCGCCGCTCAAGCTCAATGAGGCCGGCACATGGATCCGTGAAGACGTGTCCTACGAAGTGAACGAGCCCGACGCGTACGCCCTGGAAGAGGCTCTGCGACAGAAAGAAAAGCATGGCGGTGAGGTCGTGGTGGTCACCGCCGGCCCCGCACGAGCGCAGCAGGTGTTGCGCGAGGCTCTAGCCAAAGGCGCAGACCGCGCCATCCACCTTGAAGATGACCGATTCGCTACCCTGGACGCGGCCAATATCGCACGCGCCCTGGCCGCTGCTGTCGCCGGAGAGCAGTTCGATCTCATTGTGACCGGCCTGCAGTCGGATGATTTCGGCTATGCCCAGACGGGTGTGCTTCTGGCTGAGGTATTGGGGTGGCCGCACGCCACCATCATCATCGGCATTCAAACCCAGGACGGTGGTCTCCGGCTGAAGCGCGAACTGGAAGCCGGCCGCTACCAGCATGTGGACGTGCCCTTACCCGCGGTGCTGACCATCCAAAGCGGTATCAACAAGCTGCGATATGCCACTTTGATCGGCATCAAGCAGGCCAAGATGAAGCCGCTGCGCAAAGTGGCGTGGGCCGAGGTGGAAGCAAAATTGGGCAAGAACCAGCAGCAGATCGAAAGGCTGTACGTGCCGACAAAGCAAAAGAAAACTGAGATGCTCGAGGGCCCTCCCGCCGAAGTGGCACGGAAACTGGTGGAGCAGCTCAAGAATCAGGCACGCGTGATTTAGTACAATTCAGTGTTGCGCACGAGGGACATCGTATGGCCAATACACTCCTCCCGGTAGAAGAACAGAATTTGACACCCAGACAGGTCGAGTTGCTCGACAAGCGCAGAACCCGTGGCTTTACGCTCATGGTCATCTCCGGTCAATTCGGGATCATCTCTACCATTCTGCTGCTCTGGCTGGTCCAGGATCTGACCTACTCGCCCGGTTGGGCGCATCCGGTCGCCTACTACTTTGCGTTCGCAGTCCTGGTTTCGGGATTCACTGGGATAACCGGGGCGTACATGCGCCGCGGCGCACCCGAGTTCTAGATGGCCGATCGGATCCTGGTAGTCGCGGAGCAGCGGGAAGGAAAGCTGAACCGGGTTTCGCTGGAGACAGTGGCGGCCGCGCAAGCGATTGGCAAAGAAACCGGCTGGCCCGTCGATGTTGTTTTGCCCGGCTTCCACGCCGCTGCCCTGGCCCAGGAGCTGGCGGCATACAAGGTTGAAAAGGTATACGACCTGGAAGGGCCTTCGCTTGAGGCCTACACCTCAGATGCCTACGTCCACGCCCTGAAGGCGATTGTCGCCAACCTTCAGCCGAAGCTGGTTCTCTTTCCTCACACCTACCAGGTTCGTGATTTTGCTCCCAGACTGGCTTTGGCGCTGGACCGTACTTTGATCTCGGATGCCATCGGCTACAAGTACGAGAATGGGAAATTGCTTTTCACCCGGCAGATGTTTCAAGGGAAATTCGTGGCCGATGTGGCTTTTGCCGGAGAAGCGCCGTGGCTCGCGACCCTGCAGATCGGGACCTATCGCGCCGATCAGGCTGAGGCGGGTGCGGCCCAGGTGGAAACGGTCGAGGCTTCCGCGCCGCCTACGCTCAGGATCACTCCGCACGAGGTGTTTCAAGAGGCCAAGCAGGCGGTGGATCTTTCCCAGGCCGAGGTTATTGTGGCCATTGGCCGGGGTATCAAAGAACAGAAGAATGTGGCCCTCGCTGAAGATCTGGCCAAGGCCCTGGGCGGTGAGGTAGCAGCTTCCCGTCCTATCTGCGACAATGGCTGG
>Ga0209006_10004892_pt1 | contig 12164 bp, 8 predicted proteins | sample JacPin_JW_Ref_O2_FD_188567 | JGI IMG/M metagenome (GOLD analysis project Ga0209006, IMG submission 188567) | Forest soil microbial communities from Algoma, Ontario, Canada - Jack Pine, Ontario site 1_JW_Ref_O2 (SPAdes) (version 2) | ecosystem: Environmental > Terrestrial > Soil > Boreal...
AGAGGCACGCCGAAGATCAAAAGCAGCGCCACGCGATCGTGAAAGAGCCAGCGGCACTCGCGTTGCGCGACCAGCCAAAATCCGGGTTTTGACGCCAGCCTCATTGCCGCGACCGCCAGTCGAGATAGGCGCTCATCCCGGGTCGCAGCTCGGGAATCGGCTGCACCGGGTAGGCGCGGATCGAGAACGTCCGCAGGTCGAAGTCGCCCGTAGCGCGCGTGGCGCGCCAGCTCGCATATTCGCCCTTGGTTGCAATGAGCTTGACCTCGACCATGACACGGCGGTCATCGAGAGCCGGAATGCGGACATCGAATCGATCGCCGACCTTCAAGCTCTTGACGAGATCCTCGCGGAGATCGAAGTGAACCCAGACGTCGTTCAAATCGATCAAGGTAATGAGCGGCACGCCCGGCGACACATATTCGCCCGGCTCCACGTTGCGCTGATAGACCTGCGAGGCGATGGGGGCATAGACCACGAGTTGATCGACGATCGACTGCACGCTCTGGATATCGGCATCGGCCTTTTCGACGTTGGTCCTGGAAATGGCGCGTTCTTCTTTTGTGTAGCCATTGACAGCCTGGTCGTACGCCGACTTGGCCTGATCGACTGCGCGTTCGCTTTCGTGCAGCGAGTCGGTCATCTGGTCGAGGCGGGCTTGCGGCGCGTTGCCTTGCTGGGTCAGGATATTGGTGCGGTCAAACGTCTTCTGCGCCAGCACCAGCGCCGCCTGCGCGCGCTCCAACTCCGCCTTCCGTGCGGCAATGGTTTCCACCCTTGTTCCGGCGAGTACGTTGGCAAGCTGGGCCGCCGCAACAGCCTGTGCCGCCCTCATTTGCCCGTGTTTGGCAATAGTTTCAGGGTTATCGATCTGTACGAGCACCGCCCCCGCGGCAACGTTCTGGCCACGTTCCACCGGTATTTCCTTGACCCGTCCGTCGACGCGCGCGGCGATATCCAGCCGTGTTGCATCGACCTCGCCCTGCACGAGCAGTGGTTCCGGTCGCAAGAGATAGAAGACAGAAAGCGCGACGATGACCGCTGCAACGATACCGACGATGATGGAAGGCACTCGCGTCGCGGTGCGCACGTTCTTCTCTTTTCCGCCACCCGGTGTGTCGGACATACCTTGAACTTCCTTGTCAGAGGTCGGCGTATCCATGCCCGACTCCACTTAGTTCATTATCGGGATAATGGTTTCCGTCTGTTGTCGAACCTTTTCCAAGCTCGATGGCCGCCCTGCACGACTTAGTTCCTCGAGCAGGAAGACAAACGATTGGTAAGGGCGTCCTGTCGCGTGCAAAAGGCCCATTTCGCACGTTCTATTTGCTGAGCGAAGTTCAGATGGTGCCCCGTCGATCAGACTGTCGGGGACAGCATCGCACTTGGTTGGTCCCGGAGGACGGCCAATCGCGCGGGTATTCGGCTCAAACAACCTTCGCATTCTCGCTCCGCGCTTCATAGACACCAAAGGCCACAACACGTAGGGTCGCTATTTCTCATGCCCCACATCAGGCATGATCGCTCCATCTTCCATCGCCTGGCTGGCAGGCACTTCCTGGAGTGCGACGGAGAAATCGCGATCAGATATTCTTGCTTTGTCCTGGAACATTTTCCAGAGAGCCTCGATAGAAGAGCCGTCTATCGATCCGCAATCAAATATCAGGATCGTCCTCGCCGCTTGGAAACCCCTGCTGCGATGAGGCTAATACTGCGGTCTTGAATGCAGCGGGGACGCACGCCGATTTGTAAGCTCTGTGCCCAATTGTGTTGCACGCCACGGCATTGTGTGCGCAGAGGCTGACAAGTCATCGCACGTTCCTCCAAGCTGCGAGGCAGCTACGCACCTAAGCTGGTGCGGATGCGTCGGTGGCTCGGAAGGACCTGCAGATGCCAAAAGGCTTTACGGTCCCGCGATCGCCGCTGGGGGTCGCTGCGCTAATACCGCCCCCGCCATGGCATTACGCAGGAGACGTCCTGGCCGTCGAGTTCTGGAACGACCCGGATGTTGCGGCGGACACCCTTCCCGAGGGGGTCGAACTCGATGCAAGGCGCGCAGGTCGCTCCGTCGCGTTGTTCGCCGATTGGCAGTTCACGGCCCAGAATGATGAGTATCTCGATCCTGCCCGTTATCAATGTCGCGAGTTCATCGTTTTGCTCGATGCGATGTGGGAGGGAGTGGAAATAGCCTGGTGTCCGTACGCTTATGCGGACAATGATGCTGCGCTTGTGCGAGGCTGGATCCAGGGCTATCCAAAGAAAATCGGAGCCGTGCACCAGACCCGCACGTTTGCCGCGGCGAGCGCGGCTTCGGCTCCCTCGGTGATTAACGGCAGATTTGCCGCTTCGGTGTCTAGTCATGGGCAACTCCTGGCGCGGGCACAGATCACATTGCATGAAAGAGCAGATAACCTGGTTGGTCTGCTCGATCGTCCGATCGTGGCGCGACGATACTTTCCGCGGCTTTGCGCCGGTATGCACGATAAACCGGCCCTGGATGAGCTGGTCCGCTGCGTGATGGGCGATGTTCTGATCGCAAACATATGGATCGGTGAAGGAGAACTCGACTTTCCCGAGGCTCACGGCGAAGAACTTGAAATGCTCGGGCCGATCAGGGTCGGCCGTGGGTTTCGATTCTCGTTTTCCTGCTCAATCTCCGACAGCGAGATACTGGAGGACTTGACGGCGTGCGCTGCTCGCCGAGAGTAACTTTCGACAACTCGCGAAAAACGCCGAATGGGGAAGCTGCCTGGACCGCAGGGATAGACAAGCCGGCGCAGGACGATCAAATCAATTGCAACTCGCTTCAATAGACTTCCTGCCGAACGACGAAAGTGCGCAGGAGGCCGACATGCTGAAAGGCTATACCGTCCCGAAATCGCCATTCGGTCAGGCGGCATTATCACCGCCGCCGCCCTGGCACTACTCGGGCGATGTTGTGGGGGTCGAGTTCTGGACGGATCCCGATGCGGCGGCTGCGACGTTGCCGAGCGGCCTTTCCCCCGATCCGAAATCGAACGGCCACGCCATCATGATGTTCCTGGATTGGCAGTTCACTGCGCAGAACGACGAGTTCCTGGATCCCGCCCGCTATCAATATCGCGAGGCGTTTGTGCTGCTGGATGCGATGTATCGCGATACGCCGGTGATGTGGTGCCCGTACATTTACGTCGACAACGATGCCGCGCTGGCACGGGGCTGGACGCAGGGCTTCCCCAAGAAATTCGGCAGTATCTTCCAAACGCGCTCTTTTGCTGCGGCGAGTCCGGCGGCGGCGCCGGTCGCGTCCGGTGGCCGATTTGGCGCGAGCCTTTCTGCGCACGGCGAGCGCCTGGCCGAAGCCTGCGTTACCTTGCGCAAGCCGGTCGAGAACGGGCTGTCGCTGCTCAGCCGACCGACAGTTTTGCTGCGATATTTCCCAAGGCTTGCGGCGGGATACCAGGACAAGCCGGCGGTCAACGAGCTGGCGATGTCGATCACCGATAACCTCATTGTTGTGCAAGCCTGGGTAGGGGAGGCTGAATTGAACCTTCCGGAGGCGCATGGCGAAGAGCTGCACGCCCTTGCACCCGGCCGCGTGGAATCGGGATTCCGCTACTCGCTTTCCTACTCGGTCACCGATCTGAAGATTCTCGAGGATCACACCCGCAAGTAACCCGAACAACGCTCCCGCCGGCGCGGCGAAGCGATCCGCTCCCCGCTTCGCCGAGAGGGCCTCCACGGGGGAAGCCTGTGCCCACCAAGGAGAGAAGTTGAGCAAGACTGCTTCTGAATACCTGGTCGAAGCCCTTCGGCCCGCCTGTTCAGGGAACGCACCGTAGCCGTTCTGGTGGGCGCATACTGCGAGCTGCGCCGGCGAGGTCAATCAACGGTATCATCGCGGAACAGATCGCCGCCACGACGCCAATCATTGGCCGTTTTTGCACGCGCGGACTCCGTTTTCGGTCGTGTCTCGCCAGTATCGGATTGAAAATAAATAGCTTTTTTCCGTTCGAGCGTGTGCCCCGGAAAGGAGCATTTGCCCATTCTTAACGGTTCAGAACGCTACTTAACAAGCCAAACGGGCGGGTTTGAACCATTCTCCCGACAATCCGATTTGATGTCGAGAGGTTCATCATGGAAAGCCCGCAACCTGTGCCGATTTCTTCGACGACCAGCGAGTTCGGATATCTGGCGAACAGTCTCGTCCAACTTCTTGAAGTCGCGAGGCGCGAAATCGAGCGTGATCGGGAGGCCGCGAAGGCGTCGCTAGCCACCGCTTCATCCATCCTGCAATCAGAGATCGAACGCCACTCCGGTGCGAGGCGCTCCAGAACCGCAGGGCTGGCGGGCTGGCAGGTTTCGCGGGTGCGGGCTTTCATCGACAAGAACCTGCACCATACCATTCACACCCAGGACCTGAGTGTTGTCGCGCGGCGTAGCCCGGCGCACTTCTCGCGGTCGTTCAAGCTGACCTTCGGAGAACCTCCGCATGCCTACGTCGTCAAGCGGCGGTTGGAGAAGGCCTGCCATTTGATGATAACCAGCTCCATGTCGCTGAGCGACATAGCGCTGAGCGTCGGATTTTCGGATCAGGCGCATTTGTGCCGGCTTTTCAGGCAAGCCTTCGGTCAAAGTCCTGCCAGCTGGCGACGCGAGCGCGAGATACAGTAGTGGTCGACGCTGCCAGCAGGAACACCCTGAGCTTCGGCCCATACGAACTTTCTATCGGGAACAGGCTCCTGACGAACGGCACAGAGGCTGTGCCGCTCGGTTCGCGCGCCATGGATCTGCTCGTCGTCCTGGTGGAGCAGGCGAACCAGGTTGTCAGCCAGAGAACCTTGATCGAACGTGTTTGGCCAAAGCGAGGCGCCGACCAGGTCAGCCTTCGCGTGCACGTTTCCGCGCTTCGCAAGGCCCTGGCTGAACACGATCCGAGCAGGCGATATATCGCAACCGTGCCAGGCCGCGGCTATAGTTTTATTGTGCCGGTCACTTCAACTGTCTCGCAGACATCCGAGCCTCGCTCCATATCCAGATCCGTGCTGCCCGCCCGCTTGACGCGCATGGTCGGTCGAAAAGATGCCATCACTGGCATTCAGACCGAACTGACTACGCACAAGTTCATTACGATCGTTGGTCCCGGCGGCATCGGCAAGACCACCGTTGCGGTCGCGATCGCGCATGAGATGCGCCCCATCTTCAACGGTCAAGTCCGTTTCCTGGACCTAAGCCCTCTCGGTGACGCTTCGCTCATTGCGCCGGCCGTGGCGACATTGTTTGGCTTGGCGGTGCAAACAGACGACGTCGTGCCGGCCTTGATCGAGCGCTTGCGCGCAGCCCCGACCCTACTTGTCCTTGACGGTTGCGAACATCTCATCGAAGGGGCGGCTGCGCTCGCAGAAGAGCTGTTTCACCGCGTGTCGACGTTGCACTTGCTCGCAACCAGCAGGGAGGCGATGCGGGTGGAAGGCGAGAATGTCCATGAACTCGCCGCGCTTGCCTGCCCTCCGGAAGATCACCGGATGTCTGCATCTGGCGCCCTGGAATATCCCGCCGTTCAGCTATTGGCGGATCGTGTACGGGCGACAAGCGGTCATTTTGAGCTGGCGGATGCCGACGCGCCGATTGCCGCCGGAATCTGCCGACGGCTCGATGGAATTGCGCTGGCAATCGAGTTCGCGGCCGGCAGGGTGGGCATCTACGGCCTTGGCGACACGGCAAGCATGCTTGATAACCACCTGAATTTGTCATGGGCAGGGCGTCGAACCGCCATGGCAAGGCATCAGACCTTGAACGCAACGCTAGAGTGGAGCTATGACCTGCTTGAGCGGTCGGAGAGACTGGTATTGAGCAGGCTCAGCGCATTCTCGGGCGGTTTCACGTTCGAGGCGGCGGTTGCCGTTGTCGCCGACGACACGGTCGATGAGGCGAGGGTTTCGGATTGCCTTTGGGAGCTTCGTTCGAAATCGCTGATCGCCGCCGATGATGGAGAGGAGTCGCGGTTGCGGCTGCTCGATACCACCCGCGCCTTTGCCTCCCGACGATTGGCAGAAAGTCACGAGGAGGGCCCCTTCCGCCAGCGTCACGCCCTCTATTTCACAGATCTGTTCAGGCAGGGGACGTCGATGGCCGCATCGGGTTGGCCAAGGATGCTTGCGGTCGAGGTTGACAATCTCAGGGCTGCCTTGAACTGGGCTTTCGCCGCCGAGGGCGACGCCAAGATTGGCGTTGATCTTGCTGCTGCATCGGCAAGCAGCTGGATGGGAATGGCTCTGCTCACCGAGTGCCGGGATTGGATGATGAAAGCCGTCGATCACCTCAAGGGCGCGAATTCGGGCACACGACAGGAAATGGTCATTCACTCGGCGCTTGCAAGTTGCATGATGTTCACAGGCGGGATGACCGAGGAGTCATACGCGACCTGGGCCAAGACGCGCCTTCTCGCCGAGGGGCTCGGCGATATCGAACATCAACTGGTTTCCCTGCTTGTTCTCTGGGCTCACAAGATCAGGCTTCCACGATACGATGAAGCAGTCGAACTGGCGGAATACTGCGGTGAGGTCGCGCAAAAGATCGGCGATCGAGGAGCGATCGCAATGGCCAACTACATGTGTGGCATTAGCTACCACCACACCGGACGATTATTACAGGCCGAAAACTGCCTCGAGATGTCGCTCCATCGTGATGATGAGGCTTCGCGACAGGCGTTGATCAAGCGCTTCGGCTACGACCGCAAGGTCGATGCGTTGATGATCCTGTCAAGTGTGATGTGGCTGCGCGGCTCTCCCGATCATGCGCGGCGACTTAATCAGATGTCTCTGGCCGAGGCGCGCCAACTCGATCACGCCGTCCCCCTGTGCGTGGCACTCGCCGGCGTAAGCTTCAATGCGTATTTGACAGAGCCAGATGATGATCGGACCACAGCACTTGCCAACGAGCTGATCGATCATGCTGGCAAGTATGGCGTGGAGAGCTATCATGGCTTCGGTCTTGCCATGCAGGCGCTCGGCAGGGTCAGGCAAGGCGACACCGAGACCGCCGCCGAGTTGTTTTATGCGGGGCTGGAGAAGCTGTCTGCGGCGCGCTACGGGGTTTTCCATCCGATCCTGCAGGCAGAGTTTGCGCGATGCCTGGCTGTCGCTGGTCGCGCCCGGCAGGCCGATGCTGCTTTCGAACGCGCGAAAATCAACCTTGATGACGAAAACCAGCCATACGCACCCGAATTGCTCCGAATCAGGGGCGAATTGGCGTTGAGCAACAGCGAGGGGCTGGCTGTCTGCAGAGGGTATTTTCTCCGCGCGATCGAAACGTCAGACAGGCAAGGGAGCTTGTCGTGGACGCTGAGAGCGGCGACGAGTCTCGCCATAGTTGACAAGTCAGGTCCGACAGGGGAACGGGCACGGTCGCTCCTGCGAGCCACTCATGCGAAATTCCGGGACACATCCGACACCTTCGACCTGAGACTGGCCACACGGGTCCTGGACGGCTCGTACAGTCGCGATGACGTTTCCGGAACGGAACTTTGATTGGTGCTGGTCAACGTCCGGGTTGACCCTTGATTGGGCTGGGGGTGATGTGTCAGACGGAAGAGGAACCGATCCTCGACGTCGTGGCGAATCCAGTCATGCCAGCGGAGCAAGCAGGCTCTTCGAATGCAAACCAGATTGTTTTCGGCTCATTTGAGCTGAATGTCACCGAACGCGCTCTGAAGAAGGCGGACGAAGCTATTCCGCTGGGTGCAAGGGCTTTTGACATCCTGATCGCCCTCATCGATCGCGCCGGCGAGGTTGTCACCAAAAACGAGCTGATGGCCAAGGCATGGCCTGACGTAACGGTCGAGGAGGGCAGCCTTCGCGTCCACTTATCGGCGCTGCGCAAGGCGCTGGGAGATGGGCAGTTCAGCAATAAATACATTTCGAATGTGCAGGGACGCGGCTATTGCTTTGTCGCGCCCATTATTCGGCGAGTGGAAAAACAGGACAACGGCAGCGGATTTGCGGGTTCGTCCAACTTGCCGCCCGCACTCGGCCGTATGGTGGGTCGCGACGACGCAGTTCGCGAAATTCGAACGAGGTTGCAGGCGGAGCGGTTGATTACCGTGCTCGGGGCCGGCGGTATAGGCAAGACCACGGTCGCGGTGGCCGTCGGTCATGCCGCGTCGACGGATTTTCCCGATGGAGTCTTCTTCATCGATCTTTCAACCTTGCGGCGCAAAGAGCAGGTTATCGGCGCTGTAGCGTCCGCGATCGGTCTCGATCATCAATTCGCCGATCCGGAAGATTCATTGTTGAAATTCCTGCGCGCTCGGAAGGCTCTCGTTATTTTCGATAGTTGCGAGCATGTCATCGAGAGGACAGCGGAGCTTGCCAACGGAATCCTTCGACGCACCCCCGACGTTTGCATACTTGCGACCAGCCGTGAAGCCTTGCAGACTGCGGGCGAATCGGTATTCCGCCTTCATCCCCTGGACTGCCCGCCGGAGCAAGCGGGACTGACGGCAGCCGAGGCGCTTTCCTATCCGGCCGCACGTTTGTTCGTGGAGCGTGTCAGCGCGCGAGGCAACAATTTTTCGCTTGGCGACGATGAAGCACCGGTTGTGGCGGAGATCTGCCGCAGGCTCGACGGTGTAGCGCTCGCAATCGAGCTTGCCGCCGGAAGAGCCGCGATCTTCGGCATAAGGGATACGCTGGTGCGGCTGGGTTCTCGCCTCGACCTGCTGAAGTTTGGTCGACGAACCGCAAATCCACGACATCAGACGCTCAGGGCCACGCTCGACTGGAGCCATGATCACCTTTCAGAGGTCGAGCAAATAGTCTTGCGCCGTGTTGCGATTTTGGTGGGGTGGTTCACCTTGGACGCCGCGCTTGCGGTGGCCGAGGAGCAAGGCATCGGTCAGCCGGATATCGTGAATGCAGTTGGCGGCCTCGTCGACAAATCCCTGATTGGATCGGCAACCGACCACCGGGGAATCTCCTATCGATTGCTCGATACGACACGTACCTATGCGTTGGAAAAACTGGACGCCAGCGGCGAGCTTGATTGTATCGCGGCGCGACACGCCGATTTCCTGACTCGGGTCTTAGAGTCCAAGAGCGTCGATCTCTTCGAATTCGGTGGCTATCTCGGAAATGTCCGTGCCGCGCTTGAGTGGAGCTTTGGTCCAGGCGGAAGCGACAGCGCAGTCACGGGACTTGCGGCGGCGGCCGCGCCGCTGTTTCTTGCCATGTCGCTCCTTTCGGAATGCCGAAGCTGGATGGAAAGGGCGATCGGTCGGATCACAACAGACTGTGACTTGCGGCATCAGATGGAGATTCATACTTCACTTGCCTTGTCGCTCATGTTCACTGAAGGCAATAGTGAAAGGGTGCGCAATGCATTTCAGTCGGCGCTGGCGTTTGCCGAGCGGCGTGAAGATAGCTACCAGCAATTGCGTCTGCTTAGCGGCCTGTCGATGTATTTTCATCGTACTTTCGACGCGGCCGGCAGCATGAAGCTCGCGCTGCGCGGAGAGGCTGTCGCACGGAAGACTGGAAGTCCGGAAGATGCGATCCTGGCCGATTCGATGCTGGGGGCGGCGCACTATATGCTTGGTGATCAGCTCCGGGCCCAGCAGCATCTTGAACGGGCATTGCATGGCGCGCCGCGTTTCCGGCGGTTCAATGCAGCTCAATATTTGTTCGACTCGCGGACCACGTCCCTTTTCAACCTTACCCGATCGCATTGGCTCACCGGCAATCTCGACAGGGCGGCCCTCTATGCGGAAAGGACGATCGACGAAGCCGAAAGTTCGGATCATCCGATAGCGCTGTGTCGCGCGCTCATTCTGACGATGTCAGTCTATTTCTGGATCGATGATCTGCAGCGGGTCGAATGGAACCTGTCCAGGCTCTTGATCACTGCTGAAAAGTATTCGCTGGCGCCCTATCATGCGGTCGCCCGGGGACAAAGAGGCCGGTACTTGATCCGCGCCGGCCGGATGACCGACGGCATGCAACATCTGCGAGATTGTCTGGAAAAGTTGCGGGTTCTGCATTACGAAATGTTGGCGCCGGACTTCGTCGCTGACCTTGCGGTGTGCCTCGCGAAACAGAACGAGCGCGCCGAAGCGTTGACGCTGTTGGACGAGTCAATCGCCGTACAGATCAAATCGAAGAGACCCCTCCATGTCCCTGCTTTGTTTCTGGCAAAGGGCTTGGCGTTCGCGTCCGGGCAGGTTGCCGACATTCCGTCGGCCGAACAGTGCTTGCAAAAGGCGATGATCCTGGCTGAGCAACAATCGGGGCTCTCGTTCCAGTTGCGGGCCGGATTGGAGCTTGCATGCATTTGGATTGGGCGTGGCGAGTTCCAGAAAGCCCGTGATCTGATCAAGCCTGTCTATGAGCGGTTCTCCGAAGGTTTCACGACGCCTGATCTTACTTTTGCGAAAGGAATACTCGAACAAACGTCGAATGACGGATAGGCGAGGGGCGTTTGGCGGGGAGGTCCGAATCGGCCGGCTGCACGGCCGGAGTGGTCAACTTGTCGAAAGGCGGCGCGCTCTGGCGGCGCGGGCCCCCCGCTGGTACATTGCATAACGAACACTGAGCAACCGAGCTGAGCGTAAAATCCGTCGTGTTGAGCTGGAAGCCATGTCTGACGGCGCTGTTGGTAGGTTGGGCTTCGGTCCGTTCGAACTCTGGTGCGACCAGCGGGTGCTGTTGCGCGATGGTGAAGCCCTTCCCTTGGGCGGCCGGGCGCTTGATCTTCTGATCTTTCTCATCTCGCGTCCCGGTGAGGTCGTAACAAAAAAGCAGCTCATCGATCACGCCTGGCCTGATGCGATCGTCGAGGAGGGAAGTCTCCGCGTACACGTAGCGGCGATCCGAAAGGCGCTTGGGGACGGCAAATTCGGAAACCGGTACATCGCGAACATCCAGGGCAGGGGCTATTCGTTTGTCGGCTCCGTGGTCGGACTCGACGACCACAACCGTTCGATTTCAAAGAAGAGCCCGGCGCTCCCGGCTCGCTTAAGCCGAATGATCGGCCGAGAATTGGCGGTCGACACGATTTCAGCCCAATTGGTCACCGGACGCTTTGTTAGCATCGTCGGTGCGGGAGGAATCGGCAAGACGACAGTGGCGGCATCGATCGGACGCCGACTATTGGAGGAATTCGACGATCTGGTCCACTTCATCGACTTGGGCTCGCTTAAGGATCCGCTTCTTGTCGCCAGCGCGACCAATTTGGCTCTTGGTCTTCCGATCAATGAACGTGATCCGGTCCCCGGTCTCATCGCGGCTCTGCGCGATCGGCGAATGTTGCTGATCTTCGACAGTTGCGAACATGTGATCGAAACGGCATCTGTGCTGGCGGAACACATTTTTAACGAGGCGCCGCAGGTTCATATCCTGGCGACAAGCCGGGAGGCGCTAAATGTCGAGGGTGAGCAAGTTCATCGGCTGGCTCCGCTCGAATGTCCATCTGAAGGCGCCCATCTAACCGCCGAAGCGGCATTGGCATTTCCAGCGGTACAGCTTTTTGTCGAACGCGCGACCGCGAACCAAGCTCGACTTGCGTTCGGCGATGCCGATGCGCCCATCGTGATCGAAATCTGCCGGAAATTGGACGGGATCCCGCTTGCGATCGAATTGGCTGCTGGCCGCGTCAGTGCATACGGAATCCGAAAAGTCGCGACGCTGCTCGACCAACGGATCGGGTTGCTTTGGGGCGGTCGGCGCACAGCATTGCCGCGCCACCGAACACTCACAGCCACGCTCGACTGGAGCTATAACCTGCTGCAAGAGCTTGAGCAAACCATCCTGCGTCGGCTGTCTGTATTCGCAGGGAGTTTCACGCTAGAGGCGGCCCGTTCGGTTGCTGAAGGGAACGGCGTCGACGACGCGCAGATCATTTCTGCCATGATCGGCCTCGTAACCAAGTCCCTTGTGGCGGCGGATACGAGTGATGCGACTACGCATTTCCGGCTATTGGATACCACTCGTGCCTATGCTTCGCAAAAGCTGGCCGAAACCAGCGAGGCGGACCGAATTGCTTACCGTCACGCCTTCTATTACCGGGAGCTTCTTAGCCGCATTGGCGCGAAAACGCGGGGCTCGGGCGCCAAACTTGATCGAACCGGCGCTGTGACAGAGACTCAGGGTCACGTCATTAACGATGTGCGCGCCGCGCTCGATTGGGCCTAC
>Ga0209006_10004893_pt1 | contig 12164 bp, 12 predicted proteins | sample JacPin_JW_Ref_O2_FD_188567 | JGI IMG/M metagenome (GOLD analysis project Ga0209006, IMG submission 188567) | Forest soil microbial communities from Algoma, Ontario, Canada - Jack Pine, Ontario site 1_JW_Ref_O2 (SPAdes) (version 2) | ecosystem: Environmental > Terrestrial > Soil > Boreal...
CGACCCGACATCGTTGCTCAGCGCTGGCGGGTAGAATCGGCGGCCGCGGAAATCAAGGTCGCCAAGGCACAGTTCTACCCCAACATTAATCTTGCTGCGTTTGCCGGCGTGAGTGGCCTCGATATCACTCGGCTGCTCAACGGCAACTCGCTCACCGGCGGCCTGGGTCCGGCCGTCAGTCTACCGGTGTTCAACGGTGGTATTTTGCGCGGCAACCTGCGGGTACAGGCTGCCAGTTACGACATCGCGGTCGAGTCGTATAACGGGACGGTAATCGGGGCAATGCAGGAGGTCGCCGACCGTGTGGTCAGCTTTCAGTCGCTGCAAAAGCAACTGTATCGCACCGATGACGCATTAGAGTCCGCGCTCAGGGCTTACGCGCTAGCTGAACAAGGTTATCGCGGCGGGCTTGTCGACTATCTGGAGGTACTCAACACCCAGGCCGAACTGCTGGCAGAGCAGCGGGCGCGCGCCTTGATCGTGGCCGAGCAATTCTTGGCCCACGCAGGACTCATGAAAGCCCTGGGCGGGGGCTACCGGGAAAGCACGCACTCATCTGCCCGGTGAAACACGAGCGGAACAGCAGAGTCGAACCGTCGGCAACTAGGCGTGTCTCTCGCTCTAATCCTTTCCGCTCGTGTCCTTAGTCAGTAATCCGTGGCGAGCCGCCGCGATAAGATGTGTGGCCTTTGGGCCCTCTCCAATTTGAAATCGCCTGACCGTGTACAGCTCCTGCTCTTCGGCTTTTGTCACGCGCCGGTGCTGCCAAAGATGTTCGAGCCAAGAGTCGGTCATAAACGTCTCGACAAAGCGGCCCTCCTCGTTGGGATCCTCGAATATTCCACAGTTGTAGGCGCCCCCTTGTCGTCGCGCGTTGGAAGAGCGCGCCAAGGCATTTAGGAAGGCGTCCCGGTCGTTAAGATTGATCCTGTATTCGATCGTAATGAGTACAGGTCCGCGATCGGGCTCTACCGCGTGCGTTGTCACCGGTGCCGGCCACTGCAGCGACGGAGAGAAGTCGACATGCTCGCCCAGCTGCAACTTCCATCGCCAAGTCACCGGAACCGCGATAACCGCACCGGCGCCGGCGATGAAGAGCGCCACGGGAATTCCCCACCATGTCGCGACTTGCCCCCAGAGCGCGCTTCCGGCAGTGAGCGTTCCAAACATCACGGTTATGTACATCGCAAGTCCGCGGCCGCGCACCCAATCCGGTAATGAGACCTGGGCGGACACATTGAGGCTCGATACGGCGCAAATCCAAGAGGCACCGGCAAGGAGGCTCGCGACAATTGCCGTGAGCGGTCGATGTGCAACCGCATACAACGCAGTAGCGGCGCCCGTCACGATGCTCGCCACAGCTAGAAGCCAGTTGGCACCCAAGCGAGTCCTGAGGCTGCGCAGCACAAGCGCGATTCCAACGGCTGCCGCGCCGATGGCGCCGAGCAACACGCCATAGAGCGCCGCGCCGCCAGCGATCTGGCGATTCGCGACGAGGGGCAACAGCGCCCAATAAGCACTCGCAAAAAGAAAAAATCCAATGGTCCGAACGAGCGTTGCCCCGAGGGAGGGATTGTAGCGGGCATGCCGTAATCCCGTTCGCACGCCACTGCTGAAGCTCTCCGCCGGCAGTGGAACCACCGGTTTGCTCGGCGGCCGCCACCAAAGGAGCGCCGCGACCACCCCGACGTTGCTCACCGCATTTACCCAAAATGGCGCGCCCAGTCCCACTGAAACAACCAAGAGGCCGCCCAGCGCGGGTCCGACCGCTCGACTGATATTGATGCCGACGCTGTTCGCGGCCACCGCCGACGGCAACTCCGCCTTGGGCACCAACTGACTGACGATGGCTTGCCAGGCAGGGGCGGTAAACGCTGAGCCCACGGTCACGAGAAAGCTCAATATCAGCAGGCTCGCAGGCCCTATCAGGTGCAGCCAGACGAGAAGTGCAAACGCCGTCGAAGTCACGGTCACAGCCACCTCGCCAGCGATGAGAAAACGTCGCTGATCGATGATGTCGACCAACGCTCCCGCAGGAATCGCAAAAAGAAACATCGGCAGCGTGTTTGCCACTTGGACCATCGAGACGGTCAGCGGACTGGCATCAAGACTTACCATCAGCCATCCGGTGGCCACGTTGTACATCCAGGAGCCAACATTGGATACGACGGTCGCGAGCCAGATAATCGCAAACGTCCGATGCGTGAATGGCGCCCAAGCAGGCACGCCCTTTGTCCGGGTCGGCAAATGTTGCGATTTGAGGGGCCCTGGAAGGCTCGAGTTCATTTTTACTGCGTTGCTTGAGATGAAACTCCGGTAGTACCTGCAGCCGAGCGTTCATCTGAGTCCCCGCCGCTGATGCTCAGTTGTAGATGAGCGAGTTTGAGCCGTGAATCCCCCAACTAGGTGAATCTCACATAGCTCGGATTGGGCGGTCGAGCGCTCCGTTCCCGCGCCCGATCAGGCGATGCCGAGCCCGCCGTCGATCGAGATATGCGCACCGGTCATATAGCTGGATGCCGGCGACGCTAGGAACAGCGCCAGCCCCTTGACTTCGTCGACCTGACCGACCCGTCCCAATGGCACCGCACCGCCGACCAAGGCCCGGACCCCGGGATCGTGCATGGCACCGCCGGAAATGTCCGTCTCGAACGGCCCCGGTGCTATCGCGTTCACGGTAACGCCGTGGGGGGCCAGTTCAATGGCTAGATTGCGCATGAGATGGGCGACGCCGGCCTTCGAGACCACATAGGGAACACCCACCGTCTGGGTATTCTTGAGCGCAAACACCGAGCTCGTGATGATCAGACGTCCCCAGCCCTTCTTCTTCAAGTGCCGTGCGGCCTCCCGGGCGGTCAGAAACACGCCCGTAAGGTTGACGTCGAGGACCCGTCGCCAGTCCGCGAAATCATAGGAATCGATTTCCCCTTCCTGAACCCGCGCACCATCCAACCCGCGGGATCCGGGCTTCGTCGTGCCCATGCCGGCATTGGCGAAAACGATGTCGATACCGTTCTGGATCGAAGCCGCGGTGTCGAAGGCGCGGCGGATGCCATCGGCATCCGTGACATCGCAGACTTCGCCGCGCACCGCCCCTTCTCTTCCCGACAACCGGCTCACGGCGGTCTCGAGTTTCGCCGCATCGTGATCGATCAGCGTCACACGGGCGCCCTGCTCCGACAGGATATCGGCGACGCCAAAACCGATGCCGCCGGCGCCTCCCGTTATCACGGCCGACCGGCCGGCGACCGCGAAAAGCTTGCGTAGGTCTGACAATTGCTTCACCTCAACGTTACTAGTTTTCCATCGGGCGCGCCTCGCCGTGGGTCAGCGCTGCTTCGTGGGCACACGGACCACGAGCCCATCCAGCGCATCGGTCACCGAGATCTGACAGGAAAGGCGCAGATTCCCCTTCCCCGCATCCACCTCTTCGATCATCGATTGCTCGAGCGGTCTCGGCTTGTCCACACATTCGGCCCAGGCCGGATCAATGAAGACCTGACAGGTCCCACAGGCGCAGGCGCCGCCGCATTCCGCAATGATACCCTCAACATTATTCCTGAACGCACCTTCCATGAGGCTATGGCCTGCGGGAACGTCGAAAGTCTGCGCCCGATCGTCCGGCTGAACATAAGTGATCTTCGCCATGGACCCCAACGCCTCTCAAACTTTCCAGACGAGCGGAAGCTCGACGGGCTGAATCACGGCCGCGAGGTAGTAGCTCATTTCGACTCCGGGCTTGAGACTGAATTCGGGCAGGCACGACAGCAGCTCCTCCAGGGCGATGCGCATCTCGCGCCGGGCCAGATGCATACCGATGCACAGATGCGGGCCATAACCGAAGCTCACGTGGCGTGGCTTGCGATCCAGGATCACCTCCTCGGGGCGGGGATAGACCGCGGGATCGCGGGCGGCGAGGAAAGTCGCCATATGGACCTTGTCACCGGGCTTGACCGTGACATTCCCGATCTTGGTCTCCTTGATGCACTCGCGCGATGTTGCGACGGCGGCATAGGCGCGCATCATCTCGTCGATCGCATCGGGAATCATTGCGGGGTTGGCTCGCAGGATGGCTTGGTGATCCGGCCGTTCGGCAAGGTGCAGAACCTGCATGCCCATGTTGCTGGAGACCGTGTCGAGGCCGCCGAGAAAGAGGTTGAAACAGAAACCGACCAGCTCGTTGTCATCGAATTTCCGCCCTTCGACCTCGGCCTGAACGCCGAAGGTGATGAAATCATCGCGTGGGCTGACGCGCCGGTCCTCGATCTCCTCGCGCACGCAAGCGACGACGGAGCGTGTCGCATCCTTGATCTTCTCGATGTCGGGCTCGTGAAGCAGTCCATGCTCCCAGGCGAGGAACTGCTTCACCCGGTTCTGCGGCAGTCCCATCAACTCCAGGAACACCTTGACCGGGAACTCGAAGGCGAAATCGCTCAAGAATTCGCAAGAGCCGCGGTCCCGGAAGGTCGCGACACATTCACGTGCATAGCTGCGGATCTTGTCCTCAAGCGCCGCCATGCGCTTAGGCGTGAAGAGCGGATTGATCGCAGCCCGCAGCAACGAATGCATCGGCGGATCGAGCTCGGCGGGCACGAAATACCAAGTGTCACCGACGAGATCCGCAAAGGGCGCGAAGCCACGGGATGTATAGTGCTCGGTGTCGCGATAGATCCTCTGCAGATCTTCCACCCTGCGCGGTACCCACGCGCCGCGCACGCCGTTGAAGCACCGCTCGGCCCAAAAGACCTCCGGACCCTCATGGATCGCCTTGATGAAGCTGTGCGGCTTCGCCTTTGTCTTCGCCCCGAGGACATAGGGAAAGGGACGCACCAGCTCCCGGGATACATGGGCCGGGATCGGCTCGATCGCATGAACCTGAGGCAGCTCCACCATTTCCGCTTCAGTAGACATCTGACACCTCGTGTTTGTTTGGAGCACTTCGAGCCTGCTGCTAATCCTCAACCCCGACCAGGGCGAATTCCTGCAAGTGGCCGGATGGATTCGCGCTCCTGCCGGGATCCGGAGGAAGCTCCCAATTGAAACGCCGTTTCAATATGTCGGAAATCAGATCGTAGTAGGCGCCGAACCGCATCACCTCCATCGTCTCGAAATTGATCTGGGTCGAGGCGGTGACGTAGGCATGGTAGCGAGTGAGGCCGTAATCGAGGACGAGATCGGCCGCGGCGATGATTTCCCGCTCGATGTCCTCCACACGATGCTTGGCGCCCGATCCCGTCAAGTTGGCCGAGGACCCAAAGAACGGCCACAAATACTCGCGCGAGTACCGCCCCAACGCCTCATGGAAGGTGCCGCCGTCATTGAGCGCCGTGCCGATCGTGCCGCGCGCCGCACCGATCTTGAGGAGAAACGGGTCGAGCGATTGGATCAGCGGATGATCTTTCCGATACTTGGCGATCACCCCCAGCGGCAGGTCGTAGTCGATCGTGATGCAATCGACGATGTCGCGCTTCCTTTGATCCAGGATGTGAACCTCGCGCTCCGTGATCGCATCCATCACGATGCCCTGACGCTTGTGTCCTTCCCGCCGCTTCGCGGCGATGATGCGGCGGTTGGCGTCGGGAGTGCTCGCCACCATGGCATAGCCGAGATTTGCAGGGATGATCGCGACTCCGCCGTCTACCAGTACGTCGATCAGCCGGCGCGTGTCACCCTCAGTATCGGGGCGCCCGGGGACGGGCCCATCCAAGGCGGGGTGCTGTGTCAATGTCGGCTCCTTGTATCGATCGCGACGAAGTGTTGCCGCGCGAATCAGAAAGGATAAATGATTGTGTTATCGATCATTTCCGTGTCGAGGACGATCGTCCTCTCGACCAACTTCAAATGTCCGCAGTCGGTTAGAGTCAACCGATCGTGGGCGGCTCCGCACCCGAGGATCTTCGAGGGCTGGGAGACCAAGGTGTGAACGACCAACAAGTTCTGCCGGATCTGCAGTTGGCGGCCGGTTCTGCCGACCAGCCGCAGGCCCGAATAGAAGCGCCGGCAGTATCGCGGGGCGTAGACTTGCGTCGAGCGGATGGCTCGAACGCGATCGGTCAGCATGCCTTTGCTGTCGCCCTGCATGATGCAGGTCTTCTGTCCGGCCTGGTAGTTCTCTCGCGGGATGATCCGATAGACACAATCGTCCACAAAGAAATCGGGCCACTCCTCGATGCGGTCGTCGTCGAGCGCCTCGAAATACGCATGGTAGAATGCGCGAACATCTTCGTAGATTGCCCGGACATCTTCGCGGCTCGGGCCCACCTCGGGACTCGCCAGCGCCGTCATAGCCCCATCACCTCGCGATAGTATTGATAGAAGCCTCGGATGGGGCTTTCCGTCGCCAGGCTTCCTTCGTCGCTGTTTACGCGTCCTCCCTGTCCCATCATGAGGACAGATTCTTCGGTTTCCGCCGCCCTGTAGGTCGATTGGGCCATGGGAAGAACTTCGAAATCGTCGACGGTGACCAAACCCGCCGGACCGAACAGGTTTCCATGGCGAATTCGTCTCTGCCTCATCTCCTCATCGTCGTCCTCGAACCCGAAGAACGTGAAGATGAGTTCGAACTCCTCGGTCCCTTTTGGAATGATTTGGCGCACCTGCAGGGAGTTGAGCTGCTGGAGAAAAATGACACTGGGAAAGACTGTGCTGGTCGAGACGGTTTCCTCGCCCTTCAGCTCATGGACCGCCTCGACGAGACGCCGGTCGGCAAGCTTGAACGACTTGTCATGGGCGGTTTCGCTCAAGAAGTCGTTGCCGCTGTGCGCTTTGGGATCGTGACCGGGCACCGGCATGATGCTTCCATGCCGCCCCGTTTCGTCCATCCGCAGCTCCAACCCTTGATCCGGCCGGAACAGACCGAACGTCGGCAGGAAAACATGCAAGAGCCCGGCGTGATATGGGTCTCTGAAGTTTTCAACTATGAGCTTCCAATTCGCGGGAATGGTCTGACGGGTATATCCGTCGATCCTGAGCTTACGTCCGCTGAACATGCGCTCGTAGGAATGCCAGAGCCGCTCGGAGAAGTACTCGCGGAACGGCCGGGTCTTGTCGCTGAAGCTGGCCCAAATCACGCCGTTGACGACCTCGACCTTCAACCGCACGAGGCCAAAGTCTTTCGGCGAGAATTCCGGCGACATGCCGCCTTTGCCGTTGATGCCCCGCCGGAAGGGAACGCCGCGCAGCGAGCCGTCCAACGTGTAGGTCCACTGATGATACGGACAGGTGATGACGGGCAATTTTCCGGATCGCGCCTGGCAGATCGTGACGCCACGATGCCTGCATCGGTTCTCGAGAACGGATATCTCGTCAGGTGCGCTGCGCACGACGATGACCGAGCGCTCCCCTAGCGTCGTGGTGCGGTAGCTCCCGACCGCCGGGACCTCAGCCTCGAGGCCCGCATAAAGCCAATGTGCGCCGTACCAAATCCGGTCGAGCTCGGATTGATAGATGTCTTTGTCCGTGTACACCCAATAGGGAATCCTGGTTTCTCCCGCATCGGGCCAATGCCTGGCTACAGCGTTCATCGAGAATCTCCACGTGTAGGCGTTTTGCTCCGCGAAGCTCTCGCACCAAAACTGGTAGGGAGCGCTCCCTATCAAACCTACACCAGCCTCGGCCCGCGGTCAAGGGGAGAGCAGCCGTGCTGCCAGGGGAGACTCGCTGGGAAGGAAGGGCCTCAAACACTCTTGGTGTCGCTGGTGGTTGCGGCCTCGATAGCTCTGTAGTCTGGGGGAAATCGAGGAAGGACTGAGGGAGACCGATGCAGGCGACTAAACGTGCGAAGAAAAAGACCGCAGGAAAAGCATCACGCGAGAGGATAATCGATGCCGCTCGCAAACTATTCGGCTCCAAGGGCTTCCATGCCACGACGACGGCTGAGCTCACGGCGGAAGCCAAGGTCAGCATCGCCCAGATTTATCGGGTTTTCGCGAGCAAAGATGACATCGTGATAGCAATCGTCGAACAGAGAATGCGTGCCATGGGGATGGAGATGCATGCCATCTTCGATGCTGTGAAACGCGGTGACCTGTCGACCTTCGACGCGATGAAAACCATGGTCGCTTCATTGCTGGATGATCGGGAAGTGGGCCTGGTTTTCGAGATCCTCGCCGAGTCGTGCCGAAATCCGGCGGTGGCGGAACGCGTGACGAGCCTGACGACATTCTATCGTGACGGGATATATCACCTCGCGGCCTTTGCCAAGCCTGGTGCCTCACCCGCCGAAATCGAGGCGTACGTCAATGTCATGCTGGCCTGCCTGGTTGGCCTTTACTATCGCCCTGTACTCGGCACGACAAACGCAGAAACGAGCCACAATGTCGCTTGCCTGATGATGCGGGCCCTGCGCTTGCCGGATCAACCATTGATTTAGTGCTGAAGCTTTGCGTCCCAGCGAGGAAACGCGGGACACGGCGCACGCCTCGTCCGTGAATCTGTGCCGCATACGCCGCCGCGGCGCATCAGGCCAACTAAGTGGTTGCGGAATGCGGCCGCTGCGTACCGGTTGGAGTGGTCAGGGAAGAGTTGGCGGTGATTCTGGTTACGAATGCTACAACCGGCGGCAATGCAAAACACCAGCTGCCGATCGCGTGGAAGAGCAGCGCGCCGGCCGCGGCGCCCGCGGCAAAACTTGAGACGGCAACACACATGCGTCGCAACCGAGATCTGACAGCGTCGCGTGCAGCCTGTGGAACCCCGCGAATCATATCCGCAATGTCGATCATGATCTGAGTCGTTGTACCGGTCATGATGGTTGTTGGCGGAGCAGCACCTAAATGAATGCGTTGCGCCGCGTTTTGAATTGCCATCGCCGAAACCAGAGTCATCCCCAATATGATCGCGGGTGCACCGTCACCATTGGCGAATGGACCCATCGCGATCGCAAGCACCGCGGCAATGAGCAGGAGGAGCAGCTTCAGGCTCAGCATCGTTTCAAAGACCGGCCAACGTGGCGGCAGATTGAAACTAATTAGCCGCGTGACGATGATCACGATGCAAAACACCGGCAGCGCCAGCAGTTTGGCGACGACGCCAGAGGTTCCGAATACCAGGGCGGCTCCGATGGTGACGAAGTTGCCGGTGACGTGAGCAGTGAATAGGCCTTGCAAGGACAAGTATCCCACTGTATCGACGTAACCTCCATTGAAGCTTAGCAGCGTTGGGACTGTCGGTCTCATTCTCTTGACGCCTTCGTTAGAACGTAAAGGTTGCCCACGTACCAAAAAAATCGACATCGTGGCCCTTGGCGGACTGCACATAGCTCCCCGTGAAGAAACGCGTGTAGGAGCCGATCCACGAAAGGTGTCGCGAGAGCTGCCATTGGACGGAGGCTTCGGCGGTCGTTGCGAGGTATCGGCCCTGCCCCCCCGCCGGCAGTTCGAGGTTCCCGGGCGGCCCATATATACCGTCGCGTCGCGTATAGCGCCAGAGCACATCACTCCCTAAAGTCACGAGCAGCGCGTGGGGCGCCTGTAACTGGAGCGTCGGATGAATGTCGATGATATTGCTCGGACGTATCAGACTCGCATCATCGAAGTATCCCGACTTGAAGAACAGCGGATTGAAGGTCCCGAAGTGACCTGTGCCGGAATCGCCGCTCACCACGTCGAAATCCGCGCCAAGGCGTGGCTTGAGAGGACTCTCCTCAAACCTATAGCCCACGGTTGAGCCCACCGTCCAAGCGAAGATTTCGCGTCCCGCGAACTTTCCGGTTTGAATGATGGGTTCGATGTCGTAGTCGAATCCATTGATCTTGCCGAACAACCTCGTGCCGAAAGTATTGCGGACCTCAGGCCCTGTCCCATTGGCGTAATGAACGGAATCATTCTGGTAGTACAGGTAGTAGAGGTCCGCGCGCAAACCGAGCGCCGATGAGAGTAATGGCGTGGTCGCATAGACGCCGCCCAGGAGTTGATGCGGAAAATCGTCGTCAAACGCGGTTTTCTTCTCGCGAGCAGGGTTCGTAAGAAAGGCATAGATCTTGGCATCGTGAGCCGCGCCGATGAACTCGAGGCCATCGAACTTGAACGGAATATTGGGCGCCTGACGCGTCGCAATGAGCCGCCCGGACCCATAGGTCATCGCAAAGCGGCCGGCCCGTACCACCAGATACTCGGGATCCGCGGCACTGGTGTTGTCGGTCCGAAAATCGAGAAACGCTTGCTGCAGAGCCGCGGGATCTTGATCCACCGGCGGTGTCGGCGTATTGCTGCCCCAGTCGTAACCGGAAATCACTTGAGTGAATAGGCGAAAGTGCTCGTTAAAATGCAAGTCCGCATCGATGTCAATTCGCTGCAGGAGATCATGCGTCCGGCTGGGATTAGGGGACACTCCAAATCCAGGGTAGGTGAAGTTTTCGTAGCGCTCGCGAAGGTCGGCGCCGAGACTGAGGTAGCTCATTGGGTTATCGGCGCTCAGCGAGATGTACTTCACCGCATCGAAGGGATCGGTGCGCCTCGCCGGGTCTGCCAAATAGCTATAGTCCTCATTGAATCGCAGCAGGGTATACGGCGGCGGTGAGGGATTCGGCGGTGCCTGCGGCGTGTACTCCGCGAGAATCGAATCCTGCGGGGCCACGGCCGGCGGTCCCACGGCTTCACTAGTCGCGTTTGCTGTTGCGGCCGGGCCGGCCAGTCCCGGCTCAAAGAGCACCCACCACAGCGCCGCCGCGCCGAGAGACGTGCGTCCGGTCCGTCGGGCCGCCCCGTGGCGAGCGCGCTTCGAAGCGGACGTCCGTCTCGATTCCCTTGCTGTCACCGGACACTCGCCGCCGGCGCATGAATCTCGGCGATATAGCCGCCGGGGAATAGGACCATCGCCGATCTACGATCCCCACTCTGATACGGTTCCACCAACACGGTCACGCCCGCGCTCGTCGCTTTGGCCAGCGTTTCATCGAGATTCCTGACCTCGTAGCCGGTTAGTTCCCGACCGTAGGGGTAAGGCAATTTACCGTCGGTCACGAAGGCCGTCAGCTTGCCGAAGGCGGACTCGATGCGGATGCGCCGGTAAGTGTCGCCGGCCCGGCCGATCTCGACGCCCGGCGCCTTGAGGTCATCGGAGACGATCTTGCCGTGCGAGAACTTAAGATAGCTCTTCACGAAGGCGGCGCTTCGCAGCGGCGAGATATAGACGCGGTTCTCCGGCACAGCCTGAAACGGCGCATACGACGGCGGCGTCGTGTGCCAGTAGATCTGCGTGTTCACCCCGCCCGGCCATTGGATGACTGCGTCCCGGCCGATTGGATCCGGGAATGGCTCGACCAGAATGTCCGCACCCGCGGCGCGCGCGGCTTTGATCGCGACATCCATGTCGGTGATGAGGTAGCCGGTCCGCTCGGCGCCGAAGGGAAAGGGAATCGGCGTCTTGAAGCCGAACAGCGACACAGTTCCGACCGGGGTTTGCAGAAGCTGCGAGGTCGTGCTGCTCGGCGTCGGTGTTACCGTAACCACGACCTGCTTGGTGCTTTGACCCCCAAAGGTCGCGAGGAAGCTCGCGATGAAACCATCGACGTCGGCGGGTGCGACGTACACGTGGGTCGTGTCGTATTGCGGCCCCACCGCCACCGCGGGGGAGGCCGATGCCGGCGGAGTCGCGCTGTATGCGAGGTTGGCCGCCGACATCAATGCGGCAGCGGCGGTAAGGAAAGCGAGTGGCAATCGACGATGCATATATAGCTCCTTAATCAACATCCAACAGTCAAGAGAGGCGTCGCCTCATGGGCGCGATCGTCGATCACGCAAGTCGTGCCACGCAACCAAAAGGAAGCCACCGGCGAGTCCCAGATGCTCGTAGAACGCATTCTCCGCCGCGAATCGCTCCGCTCGGCCAAGTTCCCAGTACCGATTGGCCATGAACGTCGCGGCGACGGTGAACGCACCCAGCGCAAGTGCGCCGAACCAGCGCCCGTATCCGGTCAGGATGGCGACGGATGCGACGAGCTCCAAAGCGATCACGGCGATCGCAAAAGGCATCGCCGGCGAAACACCAAAGTGGTTCATCTCGCCGACCGCCCCGCTGATATCCGTCAACTTCACGATGCCACCCTGCAAGTACGCGGCACACAGCCCAAGCAGGGCAACCCATCGCACCGCAGGCGTGGCGAATCGCGACAGCCGGTCAGATATAGCGCCCATGTCAATACCCTTAGAATGCCCAGCAGGCGC
>Ga0209006_10004894_pt1 | contig 12163 bp, 7 predicted proteins | sample JacPin_JW_Ref_O2_FD_188567 | JGI IMG/M metagenome (GOLD analysis project Ga0209006, IMG submission 188567) | Forest soil microbial communities from Algoma, Ontario, Canada - Jack Pine, Ontario site 1_JW_Ref_O2 (SPAdes) (version 2) | ecosystem: Environmental > Terrestrial > Soil > Boreal...
GCAGACGCTTGATACCATTTCGCTCCATCAGAAGCACGATCTTGTCGAGCGGCGCATCTTCCGTCACCGTGATCGGCTCCGGATTTCAGAGCTCGCAAAAAAAAGTCACGGTCGCACTCGGCGGCAGCGCTTCGCTGAATTTTCAGCTCACACTCGGTTCGTCCACCACTACGGTCGAGGTTAGCGGCACGACCGCGGCTCTCGAAACAGAAGACGCCAACGTAACCGCGAACTTCGATGCCCGGCAAGTTGAGTTGCTGCCGAATCCCGGCAACGACTTATCGGCGGTTGCATTCACGTCCCCGGGCGCGGTGGTGAACACCGCTGGTGGCGCGATGTTTGGAGGCGGGAACTTCGAAGTAAATGGCCTGCCCGCCACTTCCAACTTGTTTACGTTGGATGGCTCAAACGATAACGATCCTTATTTCAACGTCAACAACAGCGGTGCGACCAACCTGACCTTGGGCCTGAATGACATTTCGGAAAGTACTGTGGTTTCTAATGGCTATAGCGGCGCCTATGGCGGCCTGGCCGGAGCCAATGTGAATTTTGTCACCAAGTCCGGAACCAACGCATTCCACGGCAATGCGATTTATTGGTGGAACGGTGACATCCTCAACGCAAACAATTACTTTCGCAATCAGGCAAACGGACTCGCAGGAAGCAACGTCGATCCGCGGCCGTTCGTAAACGATAATCAGTTTGCCGGTTCAGTTGGCGGGCCGATTAAGAAAGACAAAGCGTTCTTCTTCTTCGACATCGAAGGTTTACAACTGGCAATCCCTTCACCTCAGAGCTTAAGCGTTCCAACGCCCGCTTTTCAGGCAGCGGTTATCGCGAACTTGAACGCGACCGGATTGTCCGCATCCGTTCCGCTCTATAACACCATGTTCGGTTTGTATAACAGCGCGTCTCAAGCCGGGGCCAAGCAACTCGGTCCAGGGACGGACCCGTCTACACTGACCAACACCGGCGGCGGCTGCGATGATATTTCGCCGTCGACTATGCCAGCCTTCGCTGCCTTTGCCACTTCCCCCTGCGTCGTGGGCGTCCAGGCGGCACTTTCTGCTCATACCCACGACCGGTTGTATGCCGGCAAGGTTGACATTAATCTGACGCACAACGACAAACTGTTTGTCCGGGTGGAAAAGGAGCATGGTCTTCAAGCCACTTATACAGACGGACTATCGAGTGCGTTCAATGTAATCAGCGACCAGCCCCAGTGGCAGTCCCAGGTTGGCGAAACTCATACCTTCGGATCAGATAAGGTAAATGACTTCAAGGCCTCGCTGCTTTGGTATAGCGCCGGATTCGCCATGCAGAGTCAGGCCGCCGCCAGCGCCGCTCTCCCGATCGGCGCCGGCAGCGCTACAATCGCGGTAAATGACGGCGCCCTTTCAGCCCTAAACGCCGACAATGTTGTGATACCGCAAGGACGCAACATTACTCAATATCAGGTCGTGGATGACTTCAGTTGGATACGCGGGCGAAATAACTTCAAGTTTGGGGCGAACTTCCGGCGCGACGACATCAGCGATCAGAACTTCACCTTTATCACCCCAATCGTATTGCCTCTTACGCTAGGGAACTTCGCCACCGGAGGTACAGGTGGCAGCGCGCCCAGCGTAATTCTGCAGAATTTTCCATCGCACAGCGAAGTGCCCATCGCGCTCTATCAACTCGGTCTTTATGCTGCCGACGATGTCAAGATCACAAACAACCTGAAGTTAACCTTAAGTCTCAGGGCCGATCACCTTTCTAATCCTGTCTGCCAAATCAATTGCTTCCAAAGGTTGGCTCCTGGTGCTTTCGGCGATAGCGTGGCCCCTGTCAACTCCGCAATTACGGCCGGAGAACATCAGGCCTTTCCTTCCGTAACCAGCATTGCGTGGCAACCTAAGATCGGGTTCGCTTGGTCGCCCAAAGGATCGCAGAAGACGGTTATTCGCGGCGGTATCGGCATCTTTGCGGACGCAATTCCCACCGGCGCGATCGACAGTTTCCTGCAGAATGCCCCTCTCGACCCCCAATTCCAATCTGTCGGGGGTTTCATTTCGCCGGTTCAGACGGGTTCGGTCAACGGCGTCAACAGCACTTTGTATCAGTTGTCGCAGGCTGCGGACGCTGGTTTCAAGGCCAACTACTCTTCCGGCGCGTTAAGTTGCGGCGCCCCCGGCGCACCTGCGCCACCAGCTTGTACGCCTCCGTTCTCGTTCTATAACGCCACGGCTGTCAAGGTTCCGACTTATTACAAGTGGAGCTTTGAAGTGCAGCAAGCGCTCGGCTGGCACTCAACTTTAAACCTCCTCTACGTTGGCAATCATGGCTCGCACGAGGAATTTTCTAACAGCGCCTTGAATGCCTTCTGTTGCAACGCCAACAACGGCCCATTGGCCGCATTTTCATCGTTCGACAACTTGCCGACGACGCAGCCGGATGCGCGCTTCGGTGAGGTCTCCGAGGCCACCAACGTTGCCAACTCCAACTACAACGGACTCACCGCAACTCTCAACCACAGCTTCTCCGGTGGCTTCCAGTTCCAGGCGAGCTACACTTTTAGCCATGCCCTGGACGAAATTTCCAATAATTCTCTCTCTCCTTTTGGCCTGAACACCGTGGGTCTGTACTCGGACCTCATCTACCCGCAGAACCCCTTCAACCTCAAACAGAATTATGGCAACGCCGACTATGACATCCGGCAGAATTTCACAATGAATTACGTCTGGAGCGATGCCTTTCGTCACGTCACACACTGGGGACCAAACGCGTTGATGAAGGGGTGGACGTTCTCGGGCACTATCTTCGCTCACACCGGACTGCCGTTCACTGTCTACAGTGCCAATCTGACAGGGGACCTGCAGGGAACCTTCTTCGGCAGCAGTAACAACGAGCAATATGTGGTAACAAACCAGGTAGGCGGCTCGGTTTCCTGCGGCGCATCGGCAGCGACCGTGACGGCAAGTGGCTCCGCTGTTCCTTGCTTCACAGCGGCTCAGTTCCCGGATCCAACCGATACCTATGGGAACGAACGTCGCAATCAAAATCGCGGGCCACGCTACTTCGACACAGATTTCGCGGTCGAGAAGGGCTTCGGCTTACCCAAATGGGAAAGCGCTCAGCTTTCATTTGGTGCCCGCTTCTTTAACCTCTTCAATCACCCCGATTTCGGCTTCCCGGTGATGAACGCTGACAGCTCACAAGCCGGTCAAATTATTCAAACCGTCAGTACTCCGACCAGCATCTACGGTTCCGGTTTGGGCGCGGACGCTTCTCCTCGAGTGATCCAGGCCCAGGTGAAACTCACGTTCTAGAACGTGTCCGATTGACGGCGGCCTCAAATGGGGCCGCCTTTTTTCTTCACTTTGTCGAAGTCGTTCCCGGCTGCGATTACCGAAAGGCGTAACGCCGCATGCATTTGATTGTTGAGTCTTGAGAAACGGATCGGCTACTGTGGTTTCACCGCTGCTTCCACCCCTGGAATCGGCTGCTGTGCATTTGATTTGGACGTGATCGCCGGCTGTGTTTTGAGAGGTGGCATTTCACTTCCGGGTGGATAAATCAGAATCTTCACAGTGCCCCAAGCGCCGTCAGTAGGTGCATCCGCTTGTTTGCCTATTCCGAGAGTCTTGAGTTGACTATCATCGAACCCAAAATTCTGCACCAGATACTCTCGCACAACCATCGCGCGCGCTTCCGTTAGCACCAAACTCTTTTGAGCATCGCCCTCCATGCCAGTAGCTGCCACGATTACTGCAAATCCGAATTGGTTGTTCGCCAGAAACTCGCCGCCAGCGCTGAGAGATTTTTGGTTCTTCAGCTTGGCTGAACCTTGCTTATCAAAAAGCTGCTTCGCCGAGTAGGTGAACTCTTTTGTTGGTGTACCTGACGGCAAACTTTCAAGTTCATCCTTGGCCAGCTCAGCGGAGTCTTCGTAGCCGCGGCTTTTGAAATACCCTTTCACGAAGAAGCTGTGCTTCAGGGCCTCCATGTTTTCCTGAAAGTCAGTAGCCCCGGCTTGCGCCTGGATCATGGTCTCGTGCATGGCGCTCGTTGTCTGTTCAAGATTGGCGTAGAGTTGCTTGTCGTTGACGAGCGCACCTACCGTGCCCTGCCCGCTGTTAATCTTGGAGCTGATCGAGCTTAAATTCGCCGTCGCGCGCGTCGCATTCTGAATAGCCTCCTGGCTGCTGTCTAAAATATCGCTCGTCTTTGCGAGCAAGTCTGCCATCTCGAGGGGCGCCTGACTGGCCAAAGTATCTCCATCCCGCACGTCCCCTGACGTTTTAGATCCGAAGGAGATGGCCAGGTATTGGTTGCCCAATAATCCCTCAGTTTCGATGGTCACCACCGAGTCCTTCTTGACAATCTCGTGCGTGGATCGGCCAAGATCCATAAGTACCGTTACTTTATCGCCGGTCTTGTGCGGCAATACGATGTCACGCACAGTCCCACTGTGAACCCCGCCCAGGCGCACGTCGGCCCCGGCATCCAGGCCTTCGACGTTATCGAATTGGGCTTTCAACTGGTAGGTCGAGCTGAAAAGATACTGCTTGCCGCCGATGATGAAGATCCCACCCACAAGAATTGTGAGAGTAACAATGATGAAAGCTCCCAACCGAGCTGCTCTCGACATGATGTTCTCCTACGAATGTTTGAGAAATTCCTGAACAAACTCGATGTCACTATTTTGAAGTTCTTGAAAGCTGCCTTCGATCACCACGTTTCCCTGATTGAGAAGGGCGAGGCGGCCGGCAATCGTCTTCGCGCTATGCAGATCGTGCGTTACGACGATGGAGGCCATGTGATGTTCTTCCTGTAGCTTGATAACCAAGTCGTCGATCTCACCGGAACTGATGGGATCCAGACCTGCAGTGGGCTCGTCGAGCAGCAGAATGTCTGGCTCCAAAGCCAGCGCGCGCGCAAGTCCCACGCGTTTTTGCATGCCGCCCGAGATGTCTGACGGCATCTTCGCAACCGCGGCCTCCATCCCCACTTCCGCCAGTAAGTTTCTTACCCGGTCGGTTCGATCGGATTTCGACATCTCTTTCTTGTGGTGCTGCAATGGAAAAGCCACGTTCTGTTCGACGGTCAGCGAATCGTAAAGCGCGGCGTGTTGAAAGAGAAAACCCATCTTTATCCTGATTTCGCCGAGACGATCGAGAGCGAGACCGGCAATGTCTTGACCATGAATCCTTACCGAACCCGAGTCTGGCTTCTCCAGACCAATAATGATCCGCAGCAACACGCTTTTGCCCGTGCCACTGCGGCCCAAAACCGCCAAAGTTTCGCCACGCTTTACGCTTAGGCTGATTCCGTTCAAAACTTTTTGGCTTCCGAAGGATTTATGCAAGTCTTCGACGATGATGACGGGGGCACTTCCCTCTACCTTGACCACTTCTCGCTTCGTCTCGGCTTGAGCAATGGTGTTCATAATGGTTTTCGCGTGACTTGTCTTGTCGAATGCTCAGGGGAAAAATATGATGATGAGTTTCACGAGCACTACGTCGGCCAGAATTACGAAAAGTGAGGACAATACTACGGAACTGGTGGCAGCGCGCCCCACGCCTGCAGCACCACCCTGTGTTCGCATTCCTTGGAAACACGCGATCAGCCCGATGATCAGACCAAACATGGCAGTCTTAAACGTCGGTGGTAGAAAATCGTTAAACCCTGCGCCGTTGAAACCACTATTGATGAACTGATGCAGAGACATCGGCTCAACCAGTGCCTGCGTGACCCACCCCATAAACAATCCGCAGGCATCGGACGCGAGCGTCAGCAACGGCAGCATGAGGACGCACGCCAGTATGCGCGTCGCAGCGAGCAATCGGTAAGGATTCACCGCGGATGCCTCGATGGCATCGATCTGTTCGGTCACCTTCATCGACGCCAACTCCGCGCCAATTCCCGCGCCCACTCGGCCGCTCACCACCAACCCGGTGATGATCGGACCTGTCTCGTGAATCACGGAGAACACGATGGCAGCGGGCAACAACGATTTCGCGCCAAATCGAGTGAGGCTATAACGAGCTTCCAGCGAAAGTACAACACCAGTGGCGGCGCCGGCTAACGCAACCAACGGGAACGACTTCGAGCCGATCTCGTCGAGCTGCCGAACCAATTCGCGGAATTCGAACGGTGGGGTCACGGCAGCCCGCATCACTCGCCAGGAAAATGTTCCCAAATCGCCGAACCACTCCAAAAAATCGCTAACCGCGTTCGTAGTCGGAACAGCGGAAGGCACAGGCAGGGCCGACGGGCCCTCGAAAGGAGCAGTCAAATCGGCAGCCCCACTGAATTTGCCGGCGATCACGGTTTGGAGCCCGCAGTTGGCGCGCCGTGACCATTGTTCAGGTGCATGCGAGTGAGTAAAGAGTGGGGGCCGCTATAGAGAAATTCCAGGGCGACGTTTCCGCCCACGTACGCCAGCAGGCTGTAGTTCCCCATGCGGAAACCGTCGCTGGCATTGTAGCGGCCTGGATACCAGGCATACACTGCAGTCATGGTGCCGGCATACGGTGCGACCACGGCAGGAAATGAAAAAACTCGATGGCCGTCTGCGCCGCGCCGAGCGGTAAAGGTGGAAATCACGGCATGGCCGAGCCGCGGGAAAATGCCGGTACACTCACAGCGGTAGTACATACTATCTTCTTTGAAAGCTTCTGAAAGTGCATATCGCGTCGTGATGCTTACCCCGGCAATACCGAAGTTGGACGCTACTCGCTTACCGTAACCCTCCGCGCCCTGTTTCCACTCCGGCGGGGTGTTGTCGGCTTGGTTAATGCCGGCGGCGACTGCGGCGCCTACGATGGGATACGGCCCGAAGGCATCGAAGAGATAATTGTGCAGCTTGATTTTCTGCGTCGGACGGACGTAAGTGAGCTCTGATTGCGGTGGGGTTGTGGCCACAACAGTGTCTGATGCGTCTCGCGGATCGACCAGTAATTGCGCCATTGCAAGCACCGGCAGAACGGAAAAAGCCGCCACTGACAGGAGCGCACTGCGACGAATCTTCATATCGAGATTCTCCTTGACCAATCTGGGCGACTCTTAAGCCGGCTGTATTTCACACGGTTAGCGGACAGCTTCCGTGGTCGCACTGGCAGGCAATCTCTACTTCTTTGGATCCTGCTTCCAAACATGCTTGGCCACAGTATTTGTCGCTTCCTTGCACCATGCATTGGCACGGGAGGTGGGCGCATTTAAAGGTCGGATTGGTAGTCATGATCGATTTCCTTGTTGAAAAGTGTTTCGTTTCCACGTTCACCGCAAAGGAGGTCCCAGCAGTCTTCGCCCCGTATCTCTTTGCTAGTCATCAGTGGTTATAGGCCTTCGACGAGCTTCTTAATGGTCAAAACTGCTCAGTAGTGCCGCGCAAGAGTTCGTGCTTGAGCTGTTGCTCTTCAACCAAGAGAAGACTGAGAATTAATGAATCGAGGGAGTGGTGATGCCGTGCTTCACTGGGGAATAAGAAGTGAGAGCAGAGATCTTAGTAATCCCCGCCCCCTCCCTGATTTCGTATCGAGCGTCTGCCGCAATGTCGTGAAACTCCTGCGTCAGACCGCTGGGCCAACGGACTTCGAGCTTTTTTATTGTGGCATCAATTCCCAAGCCGAAATGGAGCCGCGTATCGCTGCTCGAGTTGTAACTCCCGCCTCCATGCACTTCGTCAATCTGAGTCATGCTCGACGTGGTCACGGTAACCCGAGCGCCGATCGCTGCGCGGTTGCTCTTCGTTCCAGTCAATCGAAGCAGGACGCGGTGGTTCGAGTTCTCGGTTTGGTTCAGAAATAAAGAAGGTGGACCGTTGGCGTTGAAGACAACGACATCAAGATTGCCATCGTTGTCGACGTCGCCGAAGGCTGTCCCGCGCCTCGATCGAAGCAGGCCGTCGTTGAGGCCGGAAGCGTTTGCAATATCCTGAAAAGTGCGGTCGCCCTGATTGCGGAAAAGCTGAATGGGTTCGGCATAGCGGGCATCGTAGGGAAGAGCATCCATCAATATTGAGAAATTGCCGTTGGCGATGAAGATGTCAGGCCAACCGTCGTTATCGAAGTCGCCAAATCCCGTACCCCATTTCACCGGGGCAAACGTGAGACTCGCGATGCCGGCTTTATCGGCAATATCCGAAAACTGGCCGTCGCCTTGATTCCAGTAAAGGCTGGCCGGTTGATTTCCAAAGCGAGTGACGAAGAGATCCAGCTTGCCGTCATGATCAAAGTCCGCGAAATCGGCAGCCATGTTGCCATACCGCTGGCCGCCCGAGCCAAGGCCGGTCCCGGATAGAACTCCGATCTCTTCAAACGTTCCATTTTTCTTATTGTGATAGAGAAAGTTCCAGCCGGCGTCGTTGGTCACAAAAAGATCGGGCCAGCCATCGCCATCGTAGTCTCCCCACGCGACGCCCATGCCGTGCAGTTTGTAGGGATCATTCACGCCCGCCTTTTCGGAAACATCCTCGAACGTTCCATCGCCGCGATTGCGAAAAAGATAGTCGGTCTCGCCCCCCATGTGATCCGGCAACTCGACCAGCACGCCCTTATAGCCGGAAGAAAGAGCTGGATCGGGAAGATGATGAATGTCGGTATGAACGTAACGCGCGACAAAGAGATCGACATACCCGTCGCGGTCGTAATCGGCCCAAGCGGCGCCGGTGCTGAAGCCGCCAACTCTCAATCCCGCTTTTTCCGTGACGTCCTCGAATTTACATCCGCCGAGATTGTGATAAAGAACATTGTGGCCATAGCCCGTTACGTATAAATCAGGTAAACCATCGTTGTCGAAGTCGGCGACCGCGACTCCCGTACCCCAGCCGCGCGCAGACAGGCCTGACGATTTAGTTACGTCCGTGAAATGAACCGTTTTCGAGTGCGTGTCTTGCTGGTAGAGGGTAACCATCAACTCGCCACCCTTCAAATACTGGTCGATTGTCGAATCGTTGACTACGGCGATGTCGAGCTTTCCATCGTTGTTGCAATCGAACAGAGCCACGCCACCGCCGGCCATGGTTTCCACCACGTAGCGGCGCTCTGCGGTTGAATGCGGCATCGTATTGAGTCCAGCCTGCGCAGAAATATCTTTAAAATGCATCCCGGGCTTTGAGGACGAAAACCGGCCCTCGGCTTGCGCGTTTGCGGGTTTGGGCGCGGTCACTTGAGCATAGCTGCTGAGGGCGGCGAGCAACGTGGCTGCTAAAGTCAGACGGATCATGGATTCTGGCTCAGCCTAACCGATCGTCGATTGAAAAATGCTTAATCGATTTCAGGGAAGTGCGGCTTGAAAACGGGATCACTGCGGCTCCTTGATTCGTAGAATCTGATCGGCTGGAATGTTCTTTAGCACCTGCGTACCGCCCGACGGCCAGCGAATTTCAACCTTCTCAACGAGCTTTGCCGAACCTAAGCCAAAATGAACCGGACCCGCGCTCGATGAAGCATATCCCGAAGCAGTCGAAACAAAAATAAATTGAGCTTGCCCGCCAGCTTCAAGTCGAATTCGTGCGCCAATTCCATCTCGATTACTCTTCGTTCCCTGGAGAAGCAGTTCCAGCCAGTGATTTCCGCTCGGACTATCATTCAGCCAGATTTCCGCAGGAGCGGAGAGAGCAGTCACCACCAGATCGAGTTTGCCATCGTGGTTGAAATCGCCGGAGGCAGAACCGCGATGACGGCCCGGCTGGCGCTCCGCGAATCCAGCCTCAGCCGTGAGGGCAGCCCACTTTTCACCCTTCAAATTGTGGAAGACGCTATTCGGCTGATCCACCGGTCGATGAAGCATGACGGCGATCGGTGGGGACTGCACCCCTCCGCGAGAAACAAAAATATCTTTCCAGCCATCGTTGTCGAAGTCGGCGATGTTCGGGCTATAACCTGACATCGATGCGCTAGCCGTCGCCATTCCACTTTCTGCGGTGAAGTCAATGAATGCGCCCTTCTTGTCATTCCGATACAGCGGGAAAGTCTCGTCTTCGAGAGCCGCCAGGAAAACATCGGGATAGCCATCGTTATTTAGATCCTGAAAATCTACTCCCATGCCGGAAATATCTTTGCCACTGTCGGGAAGCGCCACGCCGGCCTGGAATGCAACCTCCTCGAAACGGGCGTTGCCCAGATTATGGAAAAGAAAGTTAGGAAGCTTGTCATTTGTGACGAATAAATCCGGCAGGCCATCGCCGTCATAATCGGCAACGCCCACGCCCATTCCTTTACCCGGATGGTCGCGAATTCCAGACTGCGCAGAAATGTCGACGAACCTACCGTTGCCTTTATTCAGAAATAATTGGTTTGGGGTCGGCTTGTAGAACTTCGGATGGCAGTAGTCCGGCTTGCCAAAAACTTCACAGTCAGGCTCCTTCTTGCCATCCCAACTCAGGTAATTCACGACAAAGAGGTCGAGAAGGCCATCATTGTTCACGTCGACCCATGCTCCGCCGACCGCCCACAGACGTCCATATTCAGGATCGGGTTGCGCGAGGCCGGCTTTTTCGGTGACATCGGTAAAAGTTCCATCCCCGTTGTTGTGATAGAGGGTATTGCGATGGACGCCACCGACAAAAATATCCTTGTATCCATCGTTGTCAAAATCTCCGATAGCGACACCGGTGTCGAAACCCGTTCCCTTGAGACCGGCTTTTTCCGTGACGTCGGTAAAGGTTCCATCGCCATTGTTGCGAAAGAGGCGATTGAAATATTTCGAGGAAGTCTTGTGCAGCGTGGAAATGTCAGCACCGTTGGTGAAGAAGATGTCCAGGTTGCCATCATTGTCGTAGTCGAACACAGCGACACCACCGGCCATCGTTTCGGGCGCGTGTCTCTCGGGAGTTTCGTCGCTATCCAGCACGAAAGGGATGGAATGGTACGAGAAATGAATTGGCGAAGCAGGTTGCTGCGGCGCCGTCTGAGGTACCACCGAAGAAAGAGCTATCAGACAGAACAAACACGCTTTGAGAACGAAATTATTCGCCATCTCAACAGCAAACCTTAAGACATCTTAGTCTCTTCCGTTAGCGTTGCTTTTTCGATCTTCGGAAGCCAACTCTTCTATAAAAACGATTTCGGAACTGCTCGACGTTAACAGGTGAACCTTGAGGCCGTCATTCATCAAGGTGGCGCCTTCGACGACTTTTTCTTCGGAGGTGTGATCGTTGAATCGCAACCGGTAACGCGCGCCGGACTGCAGGCCGCGCAGGATAAATCTGTGCTCCGTTTCGCTCTCGACTGTGCCCCGGAAAGCATAGACGACGCCGCGCCGCGTTTGCGGATCGAAGTACTCCATGCCGTCCCAACGCACGCCATCCGGGCGGTCGGAGATGTGGTAAAGATTGGCATCGCGGATGAGCGGACGCAACCGAGTTTTGTAAAGCTGGATTTCTTCTTTCGCCGCCTCACGTTGCTGGCGGTCCCAGGAAGTTGTATCGATCATGATGCTGAGCCAGCCCATCATGCCGCTGCGCAACATATAGCGAAAATTCTCGATCCTGGGAGTTGGCCAGCGCTCCACATAAGCTTCGAGCATAGCGGCGGGCAGAACGAAGCTGGTGTCGTAGAACGCGCGGCGGTTCGAGAGCGGGTCGTAGGTATCGGTGATGGAAAAATAGTCCCCATGCGCGGCGCTGCCGAAGTCGACCATGCGGCCGCCATCATTGCAGATTTCGAGCAGCACCCCGGGATGCTTTGCGCGCAGATTTGATTGAATGTCGTAGTAGGCGCGAACCGCATGGTAGCTGACATCAGTCGAGTTGGAACTGCGCACAAACACAAAACCTGCGTCTCGGTACGTACAGCGATTCAGGGGATCTACTGGAGCGTGGGGGTGGTCCAACGCATCGCAGCCTTGCGCTACCAGATAGCCGTCGTGCTCGAGCATGTCGAGTTTGTAATCGGTAACGATGCGATCAGTCTCTCGCATTGCCCAGGACTTTGCCTGGGGTGCGCCGATGTCTATTGTTTGTCCCTTGAACTCTTCCGGCTTCCAGGTGGCGGGTAAATACGCCCACGGCCTCCGTGGGACCAAGCGCGCGGAAGGCCAGCGTGCCCATGCGATAGGTGTGGTGATAGACCGCGCGCCGGAGGCGTGTGACGGCCTCGGTGGTGGCCTGGGCCGCGAGGTATTTGTTGAGGAACATCAGGACTGCCCGAATCAGGGCCAGCACAATAGCAACGAT
>Ga0209006_10004895_pt1 | contig 12162 bp, 10 predicted proteins | sample JacPin_JW_Ref_O2_FD_188567 | JGI IMG/M metagenome (GOLD analysis project Ga0209006, IMG submission 188567) | Forest soil microbial communities from Algoma, Ontario, Canada - Jack Pine, Ontario site 1_JW_Ref_O2 (SPAdes) (version 2) | ecosystem: Environmental > Terrestrial > Soil > Boreal...
TAATAGTTTAGGATCATTAAACATATCTATAGAATTAAATCTTTCATCATATTTAGATATTTTACCTTCTACTTTAAACATTTTACATAAATCATCTAAGGATAAAGGAAATATTCTATAAGAATCTAATCATTTAATATTTTTATTATTATCTAAATTTACCTTTATAGTTATGAATTTGTTTTGATTATCAATTATTGTAGAAACTATCTCAGGATTATCTGTAAAGTAGTTAGATAAAGCTTTATATATAAAATATCCATCAAAAGAACCTAAATTATGAGTAAATATTATTTCAAAGTTAGTAGGGTTGTTAAAGATAAATTCAAATACTCTATTTCAAAGTTTATTAATAGCAAAATTAGGAGATCTAATAAATAATTTAGGTTCGATTAAAAATATTTTAGTATTAATTTTATTATCTTCTGAAACATATGTAGTGGTAACGGCTATAGGTTCTTGTTTACCTTTTCAATTGATTGTTTCAACATCCATAGCAGCAAAGTTTTTTAAAGAAGGATCAATATTTGTAATTGAAATTGGTTTAATATAAGATGTGTAACTTCTAGTTTGTATTTTAGGTCCAAACACAACAGTATTTCTAGTCATTTTAATACTTCTGTTTGCATATTTATCCATATTTCAAACTTTTACTTTAAATTCAGGTATAACATCAACAGGATAACCATCTTGATAATTAGTTGAAATAATATCTTTAACCTCGTTATAATATTCTTCAAAGGTTGTGTAATTATTAATATTTACATTATGATGATAATTGAATTCATTATTATTATATATTCCAGATGTAATAATAATTTTATTTTCACCAAAATCTTTAAATTCTTTATTTGACATTAATGTGTTAAAAATAGCTCTAAACACATTTTTATCAGTTTTTAATTTATTATTAGAAAATGTGAATGATAGACATCTATGACTTTTTGTATATTCAGTTATAACAATTTTAAATCTATTTTCATTATCTAAAATTTTAGCAAATTGTTCTAATTTATGGGAAATTGCTCTAAGTGAATCTCTTAATAAGTTTTTCATTAATAAGGATTTAAGTAATTAATAAGATAGTGTATTTTTATAACCTTTTACTTTAACAATTTCCTTTCCATCATTTGTTATTCCACCATAAACTTTAGGTGATAAGAATACAACTTCTTTGAATATATATTCAAGTTTTAGTTTACCTAATTCTGTACCAATTAAAGATTCATTTAAAGGTTTGTTTGTATATATACTATCTGTATCTATATAATAAATTTTATAACCTAATTTAATTTAATCATAAATTAAATTAATCATATGAATTCTAGCATAACTTGTAATAGCTGCAGCAATAGGTATAGATATATCCAAATTAGTATTATCATCCAGAAGATTGTTATTGTTAACTAACGTTATTAAACTACTTCCATTTTCTAAATCTAATATTTTATATTTAAATTTATCGTTAGAAGTTAGTTTATCAATTTCATTATCTTTAACAATAGTGTGTGAAGAATGTTCATTATTCATTCTAAATCTTCCAGCAAGTGAATTTTGTAATAGTTTAGATATCAAATACATTGGATCATTTTAAGTATGACTTTGTTTAATCATGTAAAGATCATTAATATAATCTTTAAATAAGTTAGCTTTATCAAATAAGTATCCTCCAATAATTTGGAATTTATATCCATATTTCATAGCATTGAACATTTCTTCAGAGAAAATCATATCTTCTCACATACCTAGAGGAGCAACAGTTCTAAACCCTGAACTAGTTTTAACTTTAGTTTGGAAGACAGGGATATCCAATCCTTCAGGTGTTGTAACTATTACATTAAAGAAACCAAAATGGTTTTTATTAAGATTTCTTCTAATTACATCTCCTTCAAAAAATATAGGTTTACCTACAGGCATATCTTGAGCTAACATTTGTGAAGGATATAAAGAATTAACATTGTATCCATGAACATTTTCACCGTAAGGAATAAACATGTCAGTTTTACCACCAGTATAACCTTTTCTAATATCCAGATACATATGTCCAGTTATTTTAGGAATCAAGTTTTCAGTTAAGTAATGAGATTTATATAATCCAAATGCTAAACTAGGTGATGTAGGGAATCTATGAACATTCAACGATCATTTATCATATATCATTGTATTAAATTTATCGATTACTTGATATAGAGTTCTACAATCTTGGATACAATATTTTATAGTTTCATCTCTAAGATTCCAATCTTTATTTTTAAAATCTCTACAATATTCATTATATTCATCAATAGTAATATCTTTAAAATATTTAAATTCAGGAATACTTCCATTATAATCTAAAGGAATATTAGTATTAATTAAAAAATCAAAAGGAAATATTCCTTTACTTTCTACATTGAACGATACACCTAATTTTATTAAAGAGCTAGTTAATATTAGTAGAGAATCTCTAATATCAAAAGTATATGGTTTTTTAGTATCTTCAGTAGGGTAATATGATAATTGAATATTAATAATTCTACCCTCTCTAATGATAGGATCTATTTCTAAATTAGGAATTTCACAAAGTATTCTAAGTAAGAATACAGCATCAAACCTACTCAAATTGTGAATATAGATTTTATGATTATTATATTTTCTAATTAATATTGATTTTATAGAGTGAATTAGTAGATCAATTTTATCTTTATAATCAGTTAAATAGAATGATTTAGATTCTTTCCCATCATATAATCCACAACAATAAGGTGACATTATATTATTAATAGTTTGTGTTTCAATATCAAAAGTTAAGAATTTATCATTAAATGTTTTATCTATTTTAACAGGTTTAATGTAATTAACACTTCAACTTAGTGTTTTAGATATAACTTTACCATTATTAATAATGAATTATTTATTTTTAATTTTTCTCACAAAATTAAGATCATTATCACTTAAATAATCTATAAATTCAAATAATGTTTTATCGTTTAACATAACTTTAACTTCGTGTTTACCTAAAGATTTAATTATAAAGTAAGTTTCTTTACTTCCCTTACTATTAATAAAGCCGACAGGGTCAGACTCAGCTATAATACTTCCTCACTTAAAAATATCAGTAGTTAAAGGTAATTTATATCCAGAAAATGTAAATTTAGCTATTTTATTTGAAAAGTCTGGTTTAACTAATCTAGATTTGATATCACTATTTTTATCATAGATATGATGTGAAAGAATAAATTTAACAATTAGTCTACCAGTATAATCATCAGCTTTTTTATCAATGTAAAGTTTAAATATTTCTAATAGTTCATCAAATTGAGTACTATCTACAATTTGAAGGAAAGATATTGATACTATTGATCCATCATCAATATGTAAATTTAAATTTATACTGAAAGAAAAGTGATCAACTTTTCAATTCGGATACAACTTCATCTCAAAATAGTTTCAAAGTTTTTTCTAATTTAAGGTGAGTTAAATTAAAAGCTACTGAATCATTAACAGGTAATATTGCTTCATAATGATTCCAATAAGGTCCTCGAATAATATTTGTTTTCATTTTCATATTTAAATTTATTAAATATTTATTCATAATAAAGGTATGTTTAACGTGTTACCTTATTCTCGATTTAATGGGGTTAATTTTTCTACTTTTTTAATTAATTTTAACAATTCCAAGTTATTTTAAATAATAAAGATATAAATACTTTTATTTGTTTTAATTAAATTATAAGTTTTAAGTTGATTAAATAAATTTAAAAGAGTGAATAAAATAATTTATTTACTAGCCTGAGAGTATATTTCTCTTATTATGCCAAACAAACAAACATTACAAATAAATGAAAATAATTAAATATTTTGAAAATATTGATGGTCTTAACGAAAGTTGAAGAGCGACAATAATTACACCAATTAACAGAATTAGTTTTTCTCCTAGATCAATACCTGTTTTATCTCAAATTTTAAAAGATATTTTAGGTTCACAAACTAAGAAAATAAAAAGAAATGAAAAAATTCTTATTAGAGATTTAGTTGAAACAATATCTGAAACAGTTAACAAAGAATCTTTTTTACAAAATTTAAACCTAGAAAGAAACTTCAATATAATAATTAAAAATGAATTAATTCAAATAAGTGATTTTAATCTTATAAATAATATTGAATCTGATCAAATTGAAACTTATTTAGAAGATTTTAAATTGAAATCTAATAATTTAATAAAATTTAAAATTACACATTTGGTTTTTAATTATAAATTGAATAAATAATCTAGAGTTTACGGTGTATTTGAGGAACACCTTAAACCTCCTCTTATTATGCTAAATTAAAATTAAATAATGACAAATTTAAATCAGAAAATTTTCTTAACTATTAATATATCGAAAAAACCTATTCACTATAAAAATATAACCTATGAAAATTGAATTTACTCTCTTTATATAGCACCAACAAATTATTCAATAAATTATATCTCCTTAGTTAATAGATTAAGATTTTTAAATTGTAAAAAAATAGTTATTTGAGATATATATCCTTTATATAGCGAATCTAAATCTTCCTTAATTGAAAATAATATTCCGTATTATCCAATATCAAAAGATAACCCTTTCTATCTAAAAAGAACTATTAGTTTAAAAGATTTCCTTAATAAAAATAATCTTGAAATGTTAACAAGTAAAACAGTGAAACATTTTGAAGATGAAAATGTTTTAAATTATTCTATTTTTATATTCAATAGTTTACCTTTAAGTTTTATAGTTGGTGTGTTTGAAATAAGTAAAATTTTACCTTTAAAAAGGTCTACAATTTCATTTCAAGGGATAGAGTTTCGTTCAACACCAGCGAATACAGATCTTTCAATATTAATTCCATTACTATCTTTAAAATAGAAACCGTATTGTTTAACACCAAAGAAGTAAGCTTCTTCGATAATATTACCTTTTAATTCATCTTTCATTAAACCTAAATCATCACCAATTAAAGAGTTATCTAAAACGTCAGTAGTAATAATACAATCAGTATCAGAATAAGCTGTGCCTTCCATTAACTTAAAAGGAATCATAGTTATTCTAGCATAGGCTGTTATAGCTGCGGCTATAGCAACATTAGATTTAACAGGTGTGGAAAAATAATCAGTGAAATTAGTTTCCAATTGAGAATTTAATTCAGCTAAAATAGAATTATTTGTATTTTTACTTACTTTTATAGCTATGTAATAATCGTTTAGTTCAATAATACCTAATATTATTCTATTTAACATATATTGAGGTAAATCTTTTTTATGAATATTAATTATTTCAGTTAGTTGTAATTTTCTACCAAATATACCATATAAACTATTAAGATGTAATTTAGCGAGGAATCTAGCAGCACCAATAGATAATTTTTTAATTTTATAGAAATAATCAACATAAGAACTAAATAGATCAATCTTACTAAATTCATATCCACTAATTAATTTAATAGTATAACCTAATTTAGCTACTGCTTTTAATTCTTCGGAAAAGTAAACACCTATCCATGTTCCTGTAGGATAAATAGTTCTACCCTCGTATTTATAAGGTAACATTGGTTTTTCCATAGTTCTAGAACAAGTGATTTTAGCTAAAACAAAACCGTAAAAATCATCTAATTTAATATTAGTTAAACTATTGTGAAACTTAATAATTTTATATGGCATAGGATTTTTCAACATAGCATCTGGATATAAACTATTAATATCATATTGTTTACCATTTGTGATATAAGCTTTATAATAATCAGTACCACCTCCAAAGTAACCTTTTCTAATGAAAGTATCTTGAGAAGGTTTTAAAATTGGTATATCATATTCCAAAAATTTAGATCTAAATATTTTAAAGGATAAGGAAGGTAATGAAACAATATCTGTAATATCTACTGAAAAGTTATCTAAATAATATTCTTGAGCTTTAATTAAAGTGTCAAATAAAGCTTTAGAATCTTGGATAGCATATTCAATAAATTCTGTATTGTTATCAAGAATATTAATATTATTATACTCAGGTTTATATTTATTTAATTTACCTTGTACTCCAAATATATTAGTAAATTCATTTAAACTTACCGGAAATATTCTATAAGAATCTAAGAATTTAATTTTATTTTTACCAATTTTTCATTCAATTAAAATAAATTTATTTTGTTCATCGATTAAAGTTTTAACATTTTCAGGATAAAGCAAACTTAAATATTTAAAGATAAAAAATCCATCAAAAGATCCAAGATTATGGATAAATATAGTTTGAAAATCTACAATATTAATATTATTATTTAAATAATTAAATAAATCGTTTCATAAATTATTAACAGCTGAAGTAGGATTAACTTTAAATAAAGTATTATCAATTAAAAATATTTTTTTAATATTTTGAACTCGCGAATGTAATGTAATAAGAATAGGTATTTGTATGTTATTTATTGTGATAGTTTCAATATCTAAAGTAATAAAATTACGAGGAGTTACAGGTGTAATATTTAAAGGTTTAATAGAATGTTTATAATTTAAAAGAGTGGAAGAATGAAAAGATCTTTTGTTGTAATTTAAAAGTGAGATCTTAGTTTCTATTCCAAGAGCATTTTTAGTTAATTAAAAAAATATTTTTTTTTAAATTTAAAATACTAAATATTCTAAATCATTCAAGATATAATATTCTTTAAGAATATTTACATTAGGTATCTTAATTTCTTGGGATCCATTTGAATTTATAAAATTAAATAATTTATCAATAAATTCTGGATTTACTATTTTTTTCCCTTTTATTTGATAATCTATTCACATATTTTTAATAAAAAAAAAAATCCAAATTAATAAAATATTTTATTTTACATAAAGAATTTTGAAAAGCTAATAAATCTACAAAATTATTAGATATATTATTATATAATTCAATAATTTCAGGATTAGTAATTGATTTTATTACACATATATCTTGATTTATTTTAAGTAAATTATCGCGTAACCCTCCATATTCATTTGTAGGTATTTTTATTATTTTTTTACCCTCTATTAATTCTTGAGAAAAATCTCTTTTTATAAAATTACTTTCTGATTTATTGGAAAAGAAAGTTAATGAATTTTTTATTTTATTAAGTATTTCTGTTGATTTAGATTTTCTTAATAAATTAATTTTACTTCTGGATCCTTCAGAAACAAAGGAACTTGAGGTATTAATACTTTCATTTTCAACACAAAGATTACTACTATTTAGAGAATCATTACTTTTAATAAAAGTATTTGAATTATCATTATAAATATTATTATTGTTTATTACAATTTTAGGAATATTTAATTCTCTTATAGTTTTAGTTTCATTTATTGTACAATCTTCAATATTAAAATTGGGTTTAGTAAATAAATTTGGAGCTTCTTTATCTAATTTTTCTCAAAATTTATATAAATTTGTATTAGAAGATGAAGGTTCCTGAACTAAATGATTATTATTATTATTATTATTATTTAATAAATTATTCCCTTGACTTTCATTAGTTAATAAATTATTTTCATTAATTAATTGCGGTAAATTATTCCCTGTTTGAGTGCTCTCGTTAACTACATTTATTTGATCTATATTAATATTTTGAACAAAAGAATTTCTATTATCTCTAACTATAACTGAAGTATTATTATCAGAATTATTTATTAATGTATCTAATCTATTTCTATTAGGTACACTAATTATACTTTGATTATGTGTATTATTTTCTATTCTTAATTCATTATCCATATTACATTCAACATTTTGTAGACATTTATTAATAAAATCATCTTTAAGTGATATAAATTTATCACTATCTATGATTTTATTAATCGTTAAAGGAAATATAAAGATATAGAATATAAAAATTAATATTAACATTAAATAAACCCAAATAGGATATGTTTTAATATTACTACTTAATATAAATTTAAATTTAAAATTATAAATAAATATTAATGAAAATATTATTCCAAATAATAAAATAAATAAATCTACATTATTTATAAATAAACTTAATTTAGAAATAATATTATATAAAATAAAACTAGATAATAAAACAAAAAATATATTTTGTAAATAATATAAACTAATTATAGATTTTATATTTTTAACATCTTGTTTATATCAATTTATAAAATCAGGTATTATTTTTATTGCCTGAAAAGATTTATTAATATTATCAAATACTATTTTTATAGAATAGATACTAGATAAAATAAATATTAATATTATACTAAATCTTATAAATACGTTATTACTATCTAATAATTCTGTAATATCTAAATTAATTAAATTAGATCTAATAAAAATAGATGAAATTATACAAATAAATAATAACAATATCAAATAAATATTTAATTTATAACTATGATTTAATTTTAAGGATATAAAATTTAACCTAAAGAATTTACTAAAATTATTTCCGATCGATATTTTCATATTTTTATATTTTTATTAAAAAAAAAATGACTAATTATTCTCTTAATAATTATTTATTAGGTTTTTCTTTATTATGGTAAATATAAATTTTGAGGTGGAGTGGAATTAAATGAGGTGATATAATGAGGGATATATAGAGAGATGGAAAAGTTCTCTTAAATGATATTTTATTAAGATATATTTTCTATATAGTGATATATTAAATATATTTAATTTAGTGATCATTCTATCGATCGCAGGTTTTTTTTTTAATATCTATAGTAGGTTTTTTAGCTTTTTCTTTATATTTACTATATAAAAGCGATCGATTAAGAAAAAGCTGCTATAGATATATAAAACCTACGATCAATTAATAATAGTTTAAAAGAGAAGGAAGAAGGTAATAATTAACTTAATTATAAACTTAAAAAAAAAAATAGGGGAAATATGATAATGGTAATCAGTTGTATTTGCATTACAAATATGATAGTTCGATTCTATCTTTCTCCAATTAAACTCATAACCTTGGTAGCTTATTGGTAAAAGTGCTATACTGAAGATATAGAGATGTAAGTTCAATTCTTTCCCGAGGTATAAATAAAATAATAAATTAAATAAATAATTAATAATATTAATTATATAATTAAAAAAATATAATAAATAAATAAAGCCGAAATAGTTTAATTGGGAAAACGAATTCCTTGTAAGATTTAAATATTGGTTCAATTCCAGTTTTCGGCATTATAGTAATAAAATATCAGATAAAAATCATATTTTGAGTTGTAGTTTAATTAGGAAAAACACCATTTTTTGATAATGGATTTAATGTCAGTTCGAATCTGGTCAACTCAGTTGAAATTAATAATAATTAAATAGAAGATAAAGATTAAAAAAATTTTTTTTTTTCATATAATTATTAATTATTATTAAATTTATATTTCACCTTTAATTAAGGAAGCAGAACTCGAATGGTTGAGTGTCTCCCTTTTAAGGAGAAAGTTCTGGTTCAAGTCCAGGTGTTTTCAATATTTAATAAAATGATTATTATTAAGTATAAACTTTAATAAAAAGTCTTATTCTTATTAAAATTACGTAATTTTAATTGGATTTAAATTTTTTAATCTTTTTTTTTTTTAGTTAATATAGAATGTTATAAAAAATACAAATAAATTTATTATTAATTAAAATTTACTTAATTTTTACTTTTGTTACAATAGAAAATATATATTATTATATATTTATATAAGAATAGAATAAAATTAACTATTAATTAATTTTATTTATAGGGCAGGTGATCCGATTGGTAATGGTGATTCTCTGTAAAAGAATTGGTTAATAACCGTAAAAGGTTCGATTCCTTTACTGCTCAGAAACTAATTAGTTAATTGAATTTTTTTTAAGGTTAAAAAAATGTGTTATTAATAAATATGATTGAAACATTAACTAGTAAGTATTATATTTATATATTTAAATTTTTATTAAGACTGTAGCATAATTGGTTAATGCAATTCGCTCATAATGGATATTATAAGGGTTCAATTCCCTTCAGTCTTATATTTATTATCTAAAATATATTTTATTATTAATAATTTTTAATTAACTATTTTAAATTAATTTAATTAATACCGAAAAAAGGAATCGAACCTTTATTTTACCGTCATGAATGGTATGTTTTAACCTTTTAAACTATTTCAGTTAAAAAAAAATTTTTTTTAATATATATATTAAAAATTATAAGGGGGAAATATTTAATATGATTTTAGTTATATTTTAATATTAATATTAAATTTAAAAATTTTATGTTTTTAAATTTACCAATTATCTATATAATAAAAAAGTTTTAATTAAGAGTTAGATTAATTATCTATAAGACAAATTTTGTAAATTTAAGAATTAGTAATTTATATAATTTATATATATATTAATTTTAAATTTTACTGATTTTTATCTAAATTTTATAAGGTTATATTTAGGAGTTATAATTTAAAGTTAAAAATAAAAATTTAACATACTTAAGTGTTAGATAAGTTTATTAATTAAATTTATTTAATTAATAATTATAAATTAACTTAAAATCTTCTTTTGTATTACCACAAATTTTTTTGTAATTAAATTTAAATATAAATTTAACCTAGAACCTTACTAAATTTAATATTTAATAATTAATTACAATAATAATAATAAATTTCAGTTTTAGATTTCTTAACTCTATCTTAATTATTAAAATTTTAAGGGTAAAATCAGAGGCTTGAACTCTGAATATCGTTGCCACAAAACGATATTTTGCCAATTAAATTAATTTTACCTTTAATATAAATAAATATAAATAATTAATCATAATAAATTAATTAATAAATTAAAATTTAATAAATTTATAAAATATTTAATTAAATATGTTAAATTAAAAAGGGGTTAACAATATACCATTTTTTTAATTTTTATTAATTTAAATTATTATGAGTAAAGTAAAAGGAAAGCAATCATAAGCGCAAATAGACCTGTAGCTTCAGATAATGCGAAACCTAGTATTGCATAATTAAAAAGTTGTGGTCTTAATGCAGGGTTTCTAGATGTAGCTATAATTAGTCCAGAGAATACAACTCCAATCCCAACTCCAGCTCCAGCTAAACCAATTGTAGCTAAACCGGCACCAATATATTTTGCAGCTGCTAACATATTTAAAATATTAAATTTTTAAATTAAAGATAGCGTCTAACATATATAATGATTTAAATTATATACTCTTTTATACTTAAAATTAAATTAAAAAGGTAAATAATTATTATAATTAAAGTAATTATTTAAAATTAAATTATAATTTATTTGTTTGAAAAAATATAAACTATTTAATTAACATATAATTAAATATTAAAAATTTAATATAAAAAAATTAAGCAATAATCTTAAACTTTAATTTAATTTATTTTTAATTAGTTATTTTTAATTAGTGTCAATTACTTAATATTTAATTTAAATTTATTAAAGTATATTTAAGTTTAATTAATCAAATATAAATAATAGGGGTTAAATTATAAATTAAATTTAATTAATGTAAATCAATAGCATCTTTAATATAAGAGCAAGTTAATAATGTGAAAACATAAGCTTGTATAAAACAAATTGCAAATTCTAAACCGATAATACCAGTAAAAATAGGAAAAGGTATTAAAGCTACAACTGATAATAAAAACCCAGCAGAAAATACTTTAAATAAAAATGAAGATAAAATTTTTAATAAAATATGACCGGCGCACATATTAGCTAAAAGTCTTATACCTAAACTTCCAGCTCTAGATATATATGAAATTATTTCTATTATAACTAATAAAGGAACTAAACCTAAAGGTGTTCCAGATGGAATAAAGTAAGCAAAAAAATGTAATTTATGAATACTTAAACCTAATATTGTTACACTAATAAAGATAGTAAAAGATAAACCAATACATACTATAGCAGATGTAGTAACAGTGAAAGAATATGGTATAATACCTATAAGATTTGCACATAAAATAAATACAAATAAAGAATAGATAAAAGGTAAATATATTTCTTTACCTATTTGTTCTTTAACTACTAAATTAATACTAGCAAAAATGCTTTCTAGGGCTATAGATCATTTTGATGGTAATAATTTAGTGTCATTATTTGCCATATAATTTAAACCAACTAATAAGACTAAAATTAATCCTGAGTATAAGGCTAAATTTGTTATTGTTAAATTTAAATATCCAAAAATTGGTGCATTTAAACCTAGTAAACTAGT
>Ga0209006_10004896_pt1 | contig 12161 bp, 9 predicted proteins | sample JacPin_JW_Ref_O2_FD_188567 | JGI IMG/M metagenome (GOLD analysis project Ga0209006, IMG submission 188567) | Forest soil microbial communities from Algoma, Ontario, Canada - Jack Pine, Ontario site 1_JW_Ref_O2 (SPAdes) (version 2) | ecosystem: Environmental > Terrestrial > Soil > Boreal...
ACACGCTCACCGAAGCGGAAATTCTGGAATGCGTAAGCCAAACAAAATTGTCATCCTGAGCGCAGTCGAACGACCTATGCACCTCGACACCGCCGCAGGCTTCTAAGGGAATTTCCACCACGCACGCTGTAAACTGAGTCACTGCCATGAATGCAAATCAACTTCACCACGCCATCCTCGGAGCCGGCGGGATCGGAGGCCTGATCGGAGCAGCAGTCGCGCACGCCGGCGCGCCGGTCACAATGATTGTCCGCCGCGAAGCGCTGGCAAAATATCCCGATCACCTGCAACTCGAAAGCCCCTTCGGAAACTTCACGGTCCCAATCACCCGCGCAGCGGAAGTTCCGCCCTGCGATGTTCTGTGGCTCACGACGAAAGCTACGCAACTCGACTCCGCGCTCGCATCGCTCACCCATCCCGAGTCCGTGAAGGCGATCGTCCCGCTGCTCAACGGTGTCGACCATATCGCCGCATTGCGCACGAAATATGGCAAAGACAAAATCATTCCCGCGACCATCGCCGTCGAATCCGAGCGCGTCGCCCCCGGACACATCATTCATCGCTCGCCCTTTGCCCGGCTGAACGTGTCGTCATCGGGCCGCGCGCTGCTCGCGTCGACGCTCGAGGAACTGCAAAAGCTGGGCTTCGAGTGCCGCTTCATCGACGACGACGCCACGCTCATGTGGAGCAAGCTGGTCTTCCTCGCTGCCTTCGCCCTCACGACGACTGCCTCCGACAAAACCACGGGCGAAATTCTAGCCGACCCGCACTGGCGCGACCTCGGCATCGGCGTCATCCGCGAGGCCAGCGCCGTCGCCGTAGCCGAAGGCGCGAAGATCAACGCGGACGCCGTCATCGCCGGAGTGATGAAAATGCCCGGCACCATGCGCAGCTCCATGCAGAAAGATGTGGAACGGCACAACCTTCCCGAACTCGACGCGATCGCCGGGCCGATCCTGCGCGGAGCGAAGAAGCATGCGATCGATGTGCCAGCCACAGAACAACTGGTTGCTCTCGTCGAGCGCAGAGCCGGTCTTACGGCCTCAATTCTCTAGCCATTGCTTAAATTCGCGTGCGAATGGAAAGCGCATTCCCCGCTCTTCGGCCATCCCGGTTATCGTCTTAAGTAATCCTAATTTTCGGACGTAAGTTGTACACTGAGCACATACTTACATGAGCCCTACTCCTCCACGCGCGGACGCGTCGGGCGTCTCGACTGACCTGCAACAGGAGGTCGCACGGCTGGCTGCCTCGCCCGAGGTACGCTCGGCGTTCAACTGGTTTCGCGCGCGCGAGCCGCAGCTGATCCAGTGGCAAATGGAGATGGCCCGCATTCCCGCGCCGCCGTTTGGCGAGTCAGCCCGCGCCGAGTGGTTGGCCGAGCGCTTTCGCGAAGTCGGTCTCGACGATGTCCGCATCGATGACGTAGGCAACGTCTTCGGCACGCATCCCGGATTCGGAAAGCGCCACATCGCGCTCAGCGCACATATCGACACGGTTTTTCCCGCCAACACGCCGCTGAATATCCGCCAGCAGGGAAGCCGCATCTACGGCCCCGGCGTTTCCGATAACGGCGCGGGTGTAACAGCAATGCTGGCAATCGCCGCGCTTCTGCGGACGGTTCGCATTCGCCACGCCATGCCGTTCGTATTCATCGGCAACGTCGGCGAAGAAGGCGAAGGCGATCTGCGAGGCATGCGTCACATTTTTTCCACGCCGCGCTGGAAAGACTCCATCGCCTACAGCCTCGTGCTCGATGGCGCTGGTGCAGATACGATTGTTGCGGAAGCGCTGGGCAGCCGCCGCTTCGAGGTCATCGTGCGCGGACCGGGCGGACACTCGTGGAGCGATTTCGGTGCGCCCAATCCAATTGTGATCCTCGCCAAAGCCGTCGAAACTTTTACCGCCACTCCCGTTCCCACCACGCCGAAAACTACATTCAACATCGGCGTGATTCGCGGCGGCACGTCGGTGAACTCGATCCCTGAGTCGGCCAGCATGAAGGTTGATATCCGCTCGACCTCGATGACTGAGATGGAGCGTCTCGAGCAGGCGTTGCGCCTCGCGCTGAACCGCGCCGCCGAAGAAGAGACTCTGACCGCGGAACTGCGATCTTCCGCGCAACGGCGCCCCTCCGGCGTGAATTGCGAGATTGTCGTCATCGGCAACCGCCCGGCGGGCGAGCTGCAACCAAATGCTCGCATCCTGCAAGTCATTCGCGCGGTGGATGGCCAGCTTTCCAACGCCGCGCAGATTCAGCGCGCCTCTACCGACGCCAATATTCCGTTGTCGCTCGGTCTCGAAGCCATCGCCATCGGTGGCGGAGGTTCCGGCGGCGGAGCGCACACGCTGCAAGAATGGTTCGACGCCAACGGCCGCGAGCTGGGCCTCAAACGAATTCTTCTGGCCATGCTGGGTCTCGCTGGAGTCGGCGAGTAGAAAACGACACAAGGAGTCGTGGAATGAAGTGGAACCGGATCACGAGGTGTGGGTTTGGGTGGCGCAGCGCTTCCAGCGCTGCGATCAGACCTCGATTTTTCGTCAGGGCTTTAGCCCCCGCCATCACTCTCTTGCTCCCGCTGGCCGCCTACGCTCAAACTCCCAAGCCGGAAGACTCCAAGCCAAAAGCCGACATTCTCTATGTTCACGCCAACGTCTACACCGGCGTTCCGGCCAACGCACAATTCGCCTCGATCGACCGGGAAGAAGCAATCGCGGTCCGCGGAGAGCGCATTCTCGCGGTGGGCAAGGCTCTCGATCTGGAAAAAACCGTCAAGGGACCGCAGACGCAAATCATCGATCTCGGCGGCCACTTCGCCATGCCGGGATTCAACGACGCGCATCTTCATCTCGCCGACGCCGGCCAGCAAAAACTCGAAGTCAATCTCGAAGGCGTGAAGTCGCTCGACGAATTGCGCCAGCGCGTCGAGGCCAAAGTCGAAACCGCGAAGGGCGCCGACTGGATTGTCGGCGGCGGGTGGGACGAAACTCTGTGGCCCGTCAAAGCCCTGCCCACGCGCTGGGATCTCGATGAAATCTCCGGCGGGCATCCCGTCTTCGTGTACCGCGTCGATGGCCATCTCGCTGTTGCCAACACGCGCGCTTTGCAACTGGCCAGCATCACCATCGCCAGCCGCGATCCGCAGGGCGGACACATCGATCGCAACGAAAACGGCGAACCCACCGGATTGCTGCGCGACACCGCAGTGATGGCGGTACACTCGGCCATCCCCAAACCGAATCGCGACAAGCTGCGGCAGGGAATTGAAGTCGCCCTCGCCGATCTCGCCGCGCACGGCGTGACCTCATGCCAGGACTACTCGCCCGCGTGGGAAAATTTCCAGATCTTTGAGGAGTTGGAAAAAGAAGGCAAGCTCACCGCCCGCATCAGCGAGTGGCTGCCCTTCGACGAGCCGGTCGAGCAACTGGAAAAAAAGCGCGACTCGCATCCGCAATCCGATCTCATGCTGCACACCGGCATGCTGAAAGGATTTATGGACGGCTCGCTCGGCGGGCACACGGCGGCGCTGAATGAACCCTACGCCGACGATCCGCAGAACTCAGGCCTGCCCCGCTACGATGCGGAAAAGCTCAATGCCATGACGAAGGAACTCGTCTTCTCGGGATTCCAGATCGGCTTCCACGCCATCGGCGACAAAGGCATTCAGATGGCGCTCGACGCCTTCGCCGGCGCGGAAAAAATGGCGAAGGACGCGAACGTCAAAGCTGCCAACGGTGGAAGCGACTACCGCCTGCGCATCGAGCACTCGCAGGTCGCGACGCCTGCCGAAATTGCCGAATACAAGCAGTTAAAAGTGATCGCCTCGATGCAGCCCAGCCACCTGATCAACGACATGCGCTGGACGCAGGATCGCCTCGGACCGAAGCGTTCCGCCAACGCGCACGCGTGGGCTGCGTTTTTGAATAAGGGCGTGCCGCTGGCTTTTGGCACCGATTTCCCGGTCGAGCCGGTGACGCCATTCCGCGGGCTTTATTCCGCCACCACGCGCAGGAGCGAAAACGGCAAGCAGGAATTTTTCCCCGAGCAGCGCCTCACCATGGATCAGGCCATCGCCGCCTACACTTCTGGTTCAGCCTTCGCCGAATTTGAAGAGAAGGAAAAAGGCAAGCTCGTCCCCGGCATGCTCGCCGACTTCGTTGTTCTCGACCGCGACATCACCGCCGTCTCTCCCGAGAAACTTTTACAAACCAAAGTGCTGCGCACCGTGGTCAGCGGGAAAACAGTCTACGAAGCGAAGTAAGATTTTCTTCCGTCGCCACGAACGGGAAGGGCGCGAGTCAGAGGCTTCTGCGAACCCGGAAGTCATCACGAACGGGAAGGGCTCGAGCTCCACTCGTGCCGTTAGGCATCGAAAATGAACGAGCGCTTTCGCGCCTGAGGCCTGCTTTTCAGCTTCGGATTGAACCGCTTTTCAACTTCATTTCAATGGCGTCATCCCGAAGGCCCGCGTTTTTGTAGACCGCCTTCAGTCGGGGGCGGCGCAGCCGCGGGCCGAGGGATCTCCCGTAGCACCGGCCTGTGCATTGGGAGATCCCTCTCTCCGCCTGGTCGTTTAATCGATAAAGCCGGGCTCCGTTCGGGACGACGCCGCACTCGCTTACACGCCTGAAGGTCTTTCTTCTTTTTCCTTCTTCTTTTCCTCAGGCGTCTGCGGCTTCGGTTTTTGTTGCGGCTGCTGCCGAGCCGGAGGAGGCGCAGGCTTCGCCGCTGGCGGCGGAGTCCGTTCCTGAGCAGGTGGCGTTTGTGGCCGCGCCGGTGGTTGATTATTCGGCGCCGTATTCTTCAGCGGTTGATTCGACGTCGCCGGACGGTCGTTCCTGACCGGAGGCTGCGCCGGTTGAGGACGATTTGTCTCGGGACGATTCGTCTCCGGGCGATTATTCGGCTGATTGGTATTCGGCCGGTTCATCTCCGGATTCGAAGGCGGAGTCGCAGGCCGTGCCGGAGCAGCATTCTCCGGACGGTTCACCGGCTGATTCGGTTGCGGCCGAGTCGGCTGCGGTTGATTGGGCTGCGGTTGATTGGGTCGAGCTTCGTTTGGCCGAGCTTCGTTCGGCTGAGGCTGATTCGGTTGCGGCCGGTTCATGGGAGCATTCGGCTGCGGCCGAGCGTTATTTTCGGGAGCATTCGCCGGACGATTATTTTCCGGACGGTTGTTTTCGGGGCGAGTGTTCGGCTGCATCGGCTGATTCGGCTGTGCCGCCGGGCGTCCCGCTGCGGGGGCCGGATTGCCCGCAGGCTGCGCATTTCCCGGACGCGCTGCCGGCGTATTCGGCGCCGGACGACCCATATTCGGCGTGGCAGGTTTCGCCGGAGGCGCAACCTTCACCGCCGGACGCGCCACCGCCGCCGGACGCAGCGTGGCAACTTCATTCCGTGCCAGCGGCTGTCCCGGATGCGCCGCCAGTGCCTGCTGCTGTCTGGCGAACGATACCGGCGGAGGCGGAGGCGTTCGCTTTGCCACCACCTGCCGGTTCATGATCGCCGCGGAGGGTGCAGCGACCCGAACTCCAGCGCTCGCCACTCTCGGTCCGACGACGCTCGCCTGTGTGGGAGCCACAGCCATCCGCGCGCTGATCGGCGCTGCTGCGATCTCGCGTGCGTTCACTACCACGGCAGCTCGCGCCACCGGCTGCGCGCTCACGAACGCTTGTTGCGGAACCGCCGTCACCGCGCCCTGCACGCCGCGATTCACATAGGTCACGTTGTTGATCACCGTCGTGTTGTGAATGATCGTGGTGTTGTAAACGTTCGTGACCTGCGTGACATTTACCGTCGTGCTGCTGACATTCACGCGTGTCATATACCCCTCGCTCACGTGATACGAGGGCACATAGACCTCGCGCGGACCGAGCGGGAACCATCCCACGTTGCCGCCAAAGCCTCCCGGTCCTCCGCCGACGAATACCACCAGCGCGGGCGCATAGACCGCACGCACCGCCGGAGGTCCGGCGATCCATCCCCACCGTCCGCCGACGGAAACCCAGCGTCCGTAGTGGAAGGGCGCATAGCCCCACGATGCATCATCGACCCATGTCCATCCCCAGGGCGCAACCCACGCCCAGTGGCCGTTGTGATACGGAGCCCAGCCGGCTTCGATGTGCGGATACCAGACGTGTCCATACTGCGGATCGTCGCGCCAGTCGCCGTTTTCATCGAGATCGTCATAGCCGACCACGTCGGGCGAAAGATATTGCGCCGAGCGCGCATACTCGAAGCGATGGTCGCGTCCCTGCGACCAGACATCGAAATCATCCGGCTGGTATATCGGCTCGACGTCGGCATAAATCTGGTCGTTGTCATTGCCAGCGCCGCTGAATGTCCCGCGCTGTCCGCCGCGCAGCGGAAAGCTCTGCCCGCCGCCGTCGGCTTCGCCATCGCCTTCACGCACGCTGATCACGGTGTAATTTCCATCATTGCTGGCTTCGAAGCGATAGTGCCCCGGCTGCAGTGCCGTAAACGCCAGATTCGGCGTATCGATTTCGAAGTCGTCGTCGCCCCCGAGTCGCCGCACGGTCACATTGAGTGCGCCCGACGTGAGCTGGAGCTGGATCGTGTTGTCGTCGAGATTGAGGAAGGAAAATCCGGACATCGGCGCCAGGCGAATGACTGCCGATCCCAGTTGCACTTCCGCCCGCGAATTCTCATCGGCCCAGATCGAGTCGCCGGTCGTCATCGGACGGTTGGGCACCGCGCCCACCCAGTCATCTTCTCCGGCGGGGCGAAACGAAACTGACCCCTGTATGTACCCCAGCCGCGCCACGCGAGCCGGGGGATCGTCATCTTGCGCTGCAGCCCTGGGCAGAACCGTCGCGGATAGCGAGAGCGCCAGCACAAGGCCGCTCCATACGAGGCTAGTCCACGCCAATTTTCTGAATGTCGATTTCATCAAAGTTATCCTTAACGAGCTAAATTTTGTCTAGATAAAGTGGGCAGCGAACTCACGCAGCGCTGCCGTTTGAGCGAAGGGCGATGTGGCATGGATCTCTGTTGGTGTTATTACAAAACTTTACAGACTTGGGTATGAGAAGTAAACCCGAGTTTCCCCGCAGAGTTGCCTGAGCACCGTTTGCCAAACCGGGTGAATGCCGAGAAATCGCATAAAAAATCCCATATCAAACGATTCGGGGCTACTCCGCGTCTAATGCTTAAGATCTGGGTTTGCAATGAAGTACCATGCGCAGACTCGAAGTTTCATCCGTTCGAATCGGTATACTATTAGGGAATTAGTTTCGGAGGATAAGTACATCTATGGGCGCAATCTGGATGCGCATGAAGGCTCACAGCGGGGCCTACACGCTGGCAACGCTTTTTCTCGGCATTCTCATCGGGACGGTCATTTCATTCGGAGTTAAGGGCAAAGAAGGGCAGTCGCAGAAAAGCGACGTGACGCCGCTCACCATGCCTCCGTCTTCCTCGGCGGGCAGCGGATTTTCGCAGCAGCTCTCGAATGCTTTTGCGGGGGTGGCCAAGCAACTGGAGCCCACCGTGGTCAACATCAATACCGATTCGACCATCAAGAATGTGCGCCGGCGTCGCGGCCAGGGCCAGCAAGGCGATGGCGACGATGACGACCAGGGCGGCATGGACGATTTCTTCAACCACTTCTTCGGTGGTCCCGGCGGTCAGGGGCAGGGAGGCGGTCAGGGCCAGGGACAGGGTGGCGACGGCTCGATTCGCGAGCGCGCATTGGGTTCCGGCGTCGTGGTCGATCCCAAGGGATTGATTGTCACCAACCGCCATGTGGTCGAAAAAGCGGACCGCATTCGCGTGCGCTTTGAAGACGATCCTCCGGGCATCCAGCACGAAGCGAAGGTCATCGGCACCGATCAGGAAACCGATCTCGCCGTGATCGAAGTTCACGTCGATCATCCGCTGCCCGCAGCCAAGATGGGCAACTCTGACAGCATGCAGGTCGGCGATTGGGTCCTTGCCGTGGGCAGCCCGTTTGGCCTCTCTGAAACCGTAACTGCCGGCATCGTTTCGGCCAAGGGACGCGACATCGTCCCCGGCCGCCAGTTCCAGACTTTCATTCAGACTGACGCGGCGATCAATCCGGGCAACTCCGGCGGACCGCTCGTCAATATGAACGGGGAAGTGATCGGCATCAACACTGCGATTCTGAGTGAAACCAACGCCTACGCGGGCGTCGGATTCGCATTGCCATCGAAGACGGTGGTCGATGTTTATAACCAGCTCACCGGCCCCGAGCATCGCGTTTCGCGCGGATCGATCGGCATCATGTTCGATGCCGTTGAAAATCCCGCGATCGCGCGCGTTTACGGCAATGGAAGCGGCGTGACCATCTCAAGCGTTGTTCCGGGCACTCCCGCCGATCAGGCTGGATTGAAAGTCGGCGACACGATCACGACCGTTGACGGCAAGAAAGTCAGCAAGGGTTCGGAACTTGTAGGCGACATCGCCGCGCGCAAGCCGGGATCGAAGGTAAACCTGGGCTTCGTGCGTAACGGCAAGACTCAAGATGTAGTCGTTACCGTTGCTGATCGCGCGAAACTCTTCGCCGCTCGCCTGGGCGATGCGGAACAAAACGACGAGGACAACGCTCCCAAGCAAAGCAAGTTCGGAGTGACCGTCCGCAAAGTTCCGCCGGAGATGGCGGAGCGGTTGGACCTCTCCGAAGGCAAGGGCGTCATCGTGCAGGAAGTGAAGCCGGGATCGTTTGCCGAGGACGTGAACCTGGGCCGCGGCGACATCATCCTCGAAGTCAACAAACAGCCGGTGAACAGCGAGGAAGATCTGGCTCGCATTGAGTCGAGCCTGAAGAGCGGCCAGGATGTGGTCTTCCTAGTACGCCAGCGCGGCACTACCAAGCAGGATGGAACCATCTTCCTGCCGGGTACACTTCCGTAATCTGGTTCAGCCCGATTGGAACTGGCGCTGTAAGCTTCCGTCGAGGATGATTACAGTGGCAGTACAGTCGGGCTTTCTTTTTTCCGATAAGTGTTCAGATGACTCTCCGATTCCGAACCCGGTTCGCACGTTGCAGCGCAGCCTTTACGCTGATGCTGATGTGTGCGTTGGTTTCGGCTGCGGGTGCAACGCAGGCAACCAGCGATTCGACGCCGGCGAAGAAGCCGGCCGCAAGCAAAACAACGCACAAGAAACCTGTCAGCTCATCGGCAAAGCCTTTAAACCACTCTTCCCCGGCGCACAGTGCAACCACCAGCAAGACGCGCGCCGCGGCGGGAAAGAATTCGCGCAAGAAAACGGTGCGCGTGCGCGGGCAGCAGAAAATCGACTCCGACCGGGCCGAACAAATTCAGGAAGCGTTAATCCGTGAGCACTACCTGACCGGCGAACCTACGGGAAGTTGGAACACCGCGAGCGAAGACGCCATGCGCCGTTATCAGGCCGATCATGGCTGGCAAACGAAAGAAGTTCCCGACTCGCGCGCGCTGATCCGGTTGGGCCTCGGACCAAGCAACGATCACCTGCTAAATCCCGAGAGCGCGATGACCACCGTGCCGGTTGCACCGAAGGCCACGTCGCTCACGACAAGTTCGCACAGCGCGTCCACCACCACAGATTCGGCTGCACCGGTGAGCACGCCTCCGGCAACTTCTGCGCCGCCAGCTTCGGATCCGAATGGTCCAGCCCATCCGCAGTGATTGATTCTAAAGAGTCGATTTTCATTTGAGAGCGGGCAACGTCCTCAGCTCTTGCACCGATCCCGGTGCAGATCACTGGTAACTGCCTGATTTACCTGCCGGTTACGATATTAATGTCCTGTGATAAAAATTCACTGCAAGATGCTGTAAATAAACGACTTAAATATCGTCGTTAAATCGATTTAACTCGCCGCCAGAAGCCCGCGAAAACGGCAAGCTCCTCAGGGTCGGCCACGATGTTTTGACGCGAGAGCGATCAACCGTGGCGCCGCAACCGGCATTTGTTAGAGCCAGCGGATCGGTATCGGACGTTCAGCGAGTCTGCGCGACACAGCGGCTGTAGTCGCGAAGCGACGGCATCCGCTAGCCCGGCACGTAAGTGCCGGGTAAGCGTGGGGCACGGAACGAGTCCCGCCAGGGACGGCACCCATCCGCTACTCGACGCCCGAAATCTAATTTTTCTTGTAACCCGCCGATACGGGCCGGGGGAAATAGGGCAGGGGTTCGTTCGAGACGATCGCTTGGGGATTGCCTTGGACCAGAGCTTCGGCGACTTCGTCGCCGCACAGTTCTGCGGCGGCGTCGCGGGAAGTGGAAAGAATCGGGACACGCTTTTCGGTATCGTGCGCGTCGGTGGCGAGGACGTGAACGGCCTGCCGCTCCAGCAGCCACTCGGCGGCGCGCTGCGCACGTTCGCCCCAAAATCCGGTGAGAGCGGAGCCCGTGACCTGGACCACACATCCCTGTTCAGCCCACTCAACGACGCGCTGGAGGCTCTCGCGCAGAATGGGATTGCGCTCGGGATGCGTAATGACCGGCGTGAGTCCGGCATCGCCCAGCTTTAGAAACGAGTCCGTGGTTTGCTGCGGCACGCTGTAGTTGGAAAACTCGACCAGCATATACCGCGTGCCTTCGATGCTGTAGCGCGCGGGATGGGCGAGCGCGTCCTGAATATTTTCGTACGAGAGATGGAAGTCGCAGCCCAGGCCGATTTTCAGCGCATCGCCGACGCGTTCCTGGAGATGGTTGACCAGTCCCTGCAGATAGTCTCGGTCGTAGTGATAGCGATCGTTGGCATGCGGCGTGGCCACCATGTGCGTGATGCCGTCGGCCGCGGCGGCCTGGCACATGGCGACCGAAACATCCCAGGATTTGGGCCCGTCGTCTACTTCCGGAAGAATGTGCGAGTGAATATCGACCACGATATTAGAAAATACGCCGCCCTTCGCGCGCTGGTTCGATTTAAACAGATTCATCGGCAAAGACCAAGTCACTAAGCAGTAGAAGCTGCTAGATTGATTTCGTTGTTTCCAGCGAGTTTTGCGGGAGGGAATCATGTTGAATCCCACGATCAGTGCGTGGGTTGGGTTTGCCGGAGTCATGCTGTGCTGGATCGCGTTCGTTGCGGTTTTCGCATTCCGCAAGAAGATCCCGCAACAAAAGGAAGCCAAACGCGACGGGCGCGCCATATTTGGCATTGCGCTGCAAGCCGTCGCGTATTTTTTAGCTTCGCTTCAGCCGCCGCATCAGCCATTCATGCCGCCGGTGGCCGCACTTGCCGGCACAGCGGGAATCGCTTATGCGGTATTCATCGTTTCGCTCGCAGCCGGTTCCGTCTGGATGACTGCGGCCGCGGTGCGAAGGCTCGGCAAACAGTGGGCCTATCAGGCCCGCGTGGTCGAGGGCCACGAGCTGATTCAGGATGGTCCGTATGCGTACGTGCGCAATCCCATCTACACGGCGATGCTGGGCATGCTGGTCGCCACGGGGCTGGCGATGGAGCACTGGATCATGGTGCTCATCGCGCTGCCGATTTTCATGATTGGACTCGTGATTCGTGTGCGCATTGAAGAGAAGTTGCTGCGCGCCGCCTTCGGAGCGCAATTCGAAGATTACGCAAAGCGCGTGCCCGCGGTGATTCCGGGGATTTACTGAAATTGGCTCCGTCACCAGATGGTTGGCACGGCGCGAGACTTGCGAATGGCCGCGTCAGCAGTGAGCAGCGGCAAATCTTCGACTAGGGCCGTCGCTCCGATAATGCGATCACAAGGATCCTTGGGATAATCGGGCGGCAACGCCAGAGTTTGCGCGCAAATGTCTCGAGTAATCGGCAGCACCACGAAGCGCTGCTCCACCTCATAGAGGAACGATTCGAGGCTGATGGTGACTCCGATTCGCTTCTTCTGGAACGCCTGCGCCAGTTCGTAGAGGGTGAAATCGGAGATGGCCATTCCATGCGCGCCTTGGCGGGCTTGTTCAATGGCATCTTTCGCTTTTTGGGAGAGCCGCGGGTCATCCGAGGCGATCCAGATGACCACGTGGGTGTCGAGCAGAATCAATCGGTGTCCCAGTCTGCTGGATCAATGATCGGTGAAACGACGTCGCCGAGTACGGTGAGCTTTCCCTTCATGAAGCCGAAGATGTCGTCTTTTTCCTTCTCCACCGGGACGAGCTTTGCCACCGGCTTGCCGCGTTTGGTGATAACGATGGCTTCGCGCTTGGCCTGAACT
>Ga0209006_10004897_pt1 | contig 12160 bp, 11 predicted proteins | sample JacPin_JW_Ref_O2_FD_188567 | JGI IMG/M metagenome (GOLD analysis project Ga0209006, IMG submission 188567) | Forest soil microbial communities from Algoma, Ontario, Canada - Jack Pine, Ontario site 1_JW_Ref_O2 (SPAdes) (version 2) | ecosystem: Environmental > Terrestrial > Soil > Boreal...
GCTACACGATCGCAGTCGCGCAGATCATGATGGTCTCGCTTCTCGTCTGGGTCGCCCGCGGGCCGATGCAGATCGACATGCATATGTACTATTTCGCGACTTACGCGGTGCTCACCGCGTTCTGCGACTGGCAGGTGATCGTGCTCGCCGCCGCCGTCACGGCCGTGCACCATCTCGGGCTCAATTTCATGCTGCCCTATGCGGTGTTTCCCGACGGCGCCAATTTCTGGCGCGTCATGCTGCATGCCGGCATCGTCGTCATCGAGGCCGCGGTGCTGATCTGGCTCACGCTCTATCTGGCGCGGCTGCTCGCCGACAGCGATCAGGCGCTTGCCACCATGGCAGACGCGCAGCAGCGCGAGCGCGAGCTGGCGGCCGAGCGCCGGGCGATCGAGGAGAAGAGCCAGGCGGAGCGCCAGCGCACCACGATCGAGATCGCCGACCGCTTCGAGGCGAGCATCAAGCAGGTCACGGATGCCGTTTCGACGGCGGCCGCGGAGATGCGCCAGACCGCCCAATCGATGTCCACGACCGCCGACCGCACCTCCGATCGCGCCGCGACCGTCGCGATGGCGGCCGAGCAGGCCAGCGCCAACGTGGAGACCATCTCGGCGAGCTCGGCCGAATACGGCGCCGCGATCGAGGAGATCGGCCGCCACGTGTCGCACGCCTCGCAGGTCGCGAGCCGCGCCGCGGCCGACGGCGACCGCACCAACGCGACCGTGACGACGCTTGCCAGGACCGCCGAAGGCATCGGCGCCGTGCTCAAGCTCATCGGCGATATCGCGGCGCAGACCAACCTGCTCGCGCTCAACGCCACCATCGAGGCGGCACGCGCGGGCGAGGCCGGCAAGGGCTTTGCCGTGGTCGCCGCCGAGGTGAAAAGCCTCGCCGACCAGACCGCCAAGGCGACCGATCAGATCCGCACGCAGATCGCCGCGATCCAGGGCGAGACGCAGACCGCGGCCGGCGCCATCAGCGGCATCTGCAAGACCATCGGCGAGATCAATTCCATTTCGGCCATGGTGGCGCAGGCGGTCGAGCGCCAGCAGGCGGCGACGCAGAAGATCGGGCGCAACATCGCCGAGGCGGCGACCGGCACGCGCGAGGTCGCCGAGAACATCGGCGTCGTCACCTCCGCGGCCAAGGATACCGGCACGTCGGCAACGCAGGTGCTGAGCTCCGCGTCCGAGCTCGCCCATCAATCCGAGCGCATGCGAGCCGAAGTGGAAGGATTCCTCGCAACCATCCGCGCGGGCTGAAAGCTCTGGAGCATGATCCCGAAAAGTGTGTAGCGGTTTTCGGAAAAGATCATGCTCAAGCAATTAGGGCGCCTCCTCGGGTCACGTAGGGCTTGCATCCGCCCCCGCGTGCCGCCAATACGGCGCGCATGCTGGTCATCGACGATCTCACGCTGCGCATCGCCGGCCGCGGCCTGCTCGAAGGCACCTCCGCGCAGGTGCCGGACGGCGCGCGCGTCGGGCTGATCGGCCGCAACGGCACCGGCAAGTCGACGCTGTTTCGCGCGATCGCCGGCGACATCGCGCCCGAGCACGGCACGATCGCGCTGCCGGCGCGCGCGCATCGGCCGCCTGCCGCAGGAGGCACCGGACGGCCCGGAAAGCCTGATCGACCTCGTGCTCGCCGCCGACCGCGAGCGCAATGCCCTCCTCGTCGAGGCCGAGGCCGCGCACGATCCGCATCGCATTGCCGAGATCCAGACGCGGCTCGCCGACATCGGCGCGCACGCGGCGCCGGCGCGCGCCGCCGGGATCCTGGCCGGGCTCGGCTTCTCGCATGAAGATCAGCAGCGCGCCGTGCACGAGTTTTCCGGCGGCTGGCGCATGCGGGTCGCGCTCGCGGCCGTGCTGTTTGCCGAGCCCGACCTCATGCTGCTCGACGAGCCCACCAACTATCTCGATCTCGAGGGCACGCTGTGGCTCGAGGACCATATCGCGCGCTATCCGCGCACCGTGATCGTGATCAGCCACGACCGCGATCTCATCGACAATGCGGTCGATTCGATCCTCCATCTCGACAACCGCCGCCTCACCTTCTATCGCGGCGGCTACACCTCGTTCGAGCGCCAGCGCCGCGAACGCCAGGCGCTCGACCAGAAGCTCGCCAAGAAGCAGGAGGCCGAACGCCAGCACATCATGGCCTTCGTCGAGCGCTTCCGCGCCAAGGCGAGCAAGGCGCGCCAGGCGCAGTCGCGCCTCAAGCTGCTCGCCAAGCTCGAGCCGACCGCCGCCGTCGTCGCCGACGAGGTGCGCGAGATCGTGATCCCGGATCCCGATCGCCTGCTGTCGCCGCCGATCATCGCGTTCGATAACGTCGCCGCCGCCTACGAGCCCGGCAAGCCGGTGCTGCGCCGCGTGACGCTGCGCATCGACAACGACGACCGCATCGCGCTGCTCGGCGCCAACGGCAACGGCAAGTCGACGCTGACCAAGCTGATCTCCGGCCGCCTCGCGCCGAGCGAAGGCCGCGTCACCCGCGCCGACCGGCTCAAGGTCGCGTATTTCGCCCAGCATCAGCTCGACGAGCTCGATCCTGCGGCGAGCGCCTATGACCATGTGCGTGCGTTGATGCGCGACGCGCCCGAGGCGAAGATACGCGCGCGCGCCGGCGCCATCGGCTTTCCGGGCGCGATGGCCGATACGGCCGTGCGCGATCTCTCGGGCGGGGAGAAATCGCGCCTGCTGTTCGGGCTCGCGTGCCACGAGGCGCCGCATCTCATCGTGCTCGACGAGCCGACCAATCATCTCGACATCGACAGCCGCGCCGCCCTGATCGCGGCGATCAACGGCTTTGCCGGCGCCGTCATCCTGGTCTCGCACGACCGCTACCTGCTCGAGGCCTGCGCCGATCGGCTGTGGCTCGTCGCCAACGGAACGGTGGCGCCGTTCGACGGCGATCTCGACGATTATCGCACGCTGGTGCTCGCGCGCACGCGGGAGGACGACGGCGAGCGGGCCAAGGCCGACGCGCGGCCCTCGCGCAGCGAAGCGCGGCGCGCCGCCGCCGAACGGCGCGTCGAGCTTGCGCCGCTCAAGCGGCGCATCACGGCGATCGAGGCCGACATGGGCAAGCTCGGCGCGCGTGTCGCCGAGATCGACCGCACGCTCGCCGATCCGAAGCTCTACGAACGCGAGCCCGCGCGCGTCGCGACGCTCGCCAAGGAGCGCGCCGACGCGGCCACGGCGCTCGTGGCGGCCGAGGAGCAGTGGCTCGCGCTGAGCCAGGAATACGAAGCGGCGTCCCCATAGCACACAGAGCTGCGCCGGAGCACACAGGCGCGCATCGATCGGGCGACCTCCATGTGACTGGCGGCGGCTCGCCCTGTCGTCACTGTCGTACCGGTGCGCTGGCAGCCGGGGGATGCGCATTCGCCGCATGGGAACCTTGCGGGATTTCCCCTGTTAACCGGTCGCTAACCAGAAATAAAAGGGCTGAAAACGGTATCATGTGACGGAGGAGGGAACGCGTCATGCACAAGGTGACAGTGTTGCTGCAGCGGCTCAGGGATGACGAGCAAGGCGCCTCGCTGGTGGAATACACGGTGCTTTTGGGCGTCATGCTGGTCGCGGCCGTCAGCACCATCGCGATGGTCGGCAATTGGGTGAACACCAAATGGGTCGCCCTGTGGACCGCCCTTTCCGCGACCGGCCACTAGGGATTTGGTCCGAGTCGGACCAAGCCGTGGGCTTCCACCCTCGGCTGTGCCTCTTATGTGACAGGTGGTTTCCTTTCGCGGCGGATAAGTCGATGGCCGGGGATTTCGCGTGGTCCATCAGGGGTTTTTACGGTTAACTGAGGCGACCGCGGACGCTTAGCCCCCGGACCGGTGGCGCAGGCCCGCACCATGGAACCCGAACGGGAACGTCGTCGCCAATTCCGACCGAGGGAGGATCACCGTGCGGCGAAACAACCTGGTCATCCTCATTCTCGCCCTCGTCATGGGCGGTGCCGCGGCGCTGCTCGCGCATGACTGGCTGCAAAGTCACGCGCGCGCGTCCACCGACGGCATCGGAAGCGCAACCGTCGTGGTCGCGACCGAGGCCCTCGCCTTCGGCACCGAGCTCACGGCCGCCAACGTCACGGAGATCCCCTGGGCCGCCAAGAACGAGCCCGACGGCGCCTTCGCGAGCAAGGACGAGCTTCTCCGCGAAGGCCGCCGGGTTGCGCTCGCGCCGTTCGAGCGCGGCGAGCCGATCCTGCGCCAGAAGGTGACGGGTGCCGGCCAGCGCGCCTCGCTCTCCGCGCTGCTCGACGGCGGCAAGCGCGCCGTGACGGTGCGGGTCGACGATGTGCGCGGCGTCGCGGGTTTCATTCTTCCGGGCGACTTCGTCGACGTGGTGCTGATCGGCGAAGGCCAGGCACCGCGCCGCGAAAACTACTCGGAAATCCTTCTGCAGCGCGTCAAGGTGCTGGCGGTCGACCAGCTTGTCAGCGAGCAGCACGACAAGCCGACGGTCGCCAAGGCAGTGACCATCGAGGTTACGCCCGAGCAGGCGCAGAAGCTTCTGCTCGCCACCAATATCGGCAAGCTCTCGCTGATCCTGCGCCGGCCGACCGAAGTCGCCTCGGCGGACGGACACCGCGTGACCGAAAGCGATCTCGACGGTCTGCGCGAACGCATCGCGCGCGCCGCACCGCCGCCCGCGCCGGTGGTGGTGCAGGCCGCGGCGGCGCCGCCGCCACCGCCGCCGTCGGATACCGTGAAGATCACGATCGTGCGCAATCTCAAGGGTGAAGACTACACGGTGCCGAAGAGCACCCACTGAGCCGGAGCCAACCGGTTCGTCGCAACTGTCTGGTCAGTCGTCAGGGGGAGTCATGAGTGGACGTGGAATGGGCCGCCGGCCGGCGCGCGATGGCGCCTCGGCCGGACAAACAATGCGCGCGATCCGCCGGTTTCCCGGCGCATGTCTCGCCGGCGCGCTGATCCTCGCGGCGGCGGCCGTCATGTCACCGCAACCCGCACCGGCGCAATCAGCCCGCAACCTGGACGATGACTCGACCACGGTCCGTCACGTCGTGGTCACGCTCAACAAGTCGCGCACCTTCCACGTCGCGGCGCCGTTCACGTCGGCGGTGGTCGGCGCACCCGATCTCGCCGACGTGCTCCCCCTCACCGACCATTCGCTCTACGTGCTCGGCAAGAAGATCGGCACCACCAATGTGATGATCTACGACGCCGCGAAGCACGTCGTCGGCGTGCTCGACATCGAGGTCGCGCTCGACGCCGCCAGCCTGCAGGAGAAGATCCGCGAAAGCACCGGCAACCACTTCATCCACGTGACCTCGACCAACGGGCAGATCGTCCTGTCGGGCGTGGCGACCGACGCGGTCACGGCCGACCGCGCCGTCGCGGTCGCCAAGGCGCTCTCCCCCAACGGCGTCGTCAACGCGATGAGCGTCGCGCCGTCGCAGCAGGTGCTGCTCAAGGTGCGCTTCCTCGAAGCCTCGCGCAATGCCGGGCGCCAGCTCGGCGTCAATTGGTCCACCTCCGGCGAGCACCAGAACGTCAATATCGGCCAGGGCTCCGTCGTCCAGTCCCCGGCCGGCACCGTGCTTCCGCTGGTGCAGGCCGCCGGGACGCTGGCGGGCACCAGCACTGCGCCGTTCGGGGTCGTGCTTGCCGACATCGTCAACAAGGGCACGAGCATCGACGTGCTGGTGTCGGCGCTCGAGACGCAAGGGCTGGTGCGACGGCTCGCCGAGCCGAACCTGATGGCGCTCTCCGGCGACACCGCCCAGTTCCTCGCCGGCGGCGAATTCCCGGTACCGATCGCCGCCACCTCGGCGAATGGGATCGTCACGCCGACCATCGAGTTCAAGCCGTTCGGCGTGCGCCTGTCGTTCACCCCGACGGTGCTCGGCCAGGGCCTCATCAACCTCAAGATCGCGCCGGAGGTGAGCGAGCTCGATTTCACCAATGCGGTGTCGATCTCGGGCACCACGATCCCGGCGCTGGTCAAGCGCGACGCGGTCACGACCGTCGAGCTGCGCGATGGGCAGAGCTTCGCGATCGCGGGCCTCTTGCAGGCGGACGACCTGCGCAACCGCAGCCAGATTCCCTGGCTCGGCTCGGTGCCGGTGCTCGGCGCGCTGTTCTCGAGCTCGAGCTATCAGAAGAACGAGACCGATCTCGTCATCATCGTCACGCCGCATCTCGTCCAGCCGGCCGCGCCGGGGCAGCAGCTCGCGACGCCGTTCGACCGGCGCCTGCCGAGCAACGACGTCGACTTCTTCCTGCTCGGCGAGTCCGAGGTGAAGAAGCGCGCCTTCGACTACGTCAACAGCGGCGGCGAGGTGCATGGCCCGTACGGCCACATCATTCCGTCCGAGACCTCGAGGTGATTCGATGACCAGGCTGATTTCCGTGGCCGCAGCCCTGCTCCTCGCCGGCGCGCTCGGCGGCTGCTTCGGCGAGAACGCGCAATATCTCCATCGCAGCGACACGATCGCGCTCGACAACGGCAATGCGGCGGACGCCAACATCGCGACCCATACGATCGATCCGTGGCCGCCGGGCGTCGGCGATCGCCGCATTCCGGCAAACGGCGACCGTATGGTCGGCGCGGTCGACCGCTATCGCGGCCAGAACGCGGGTGGCCCGGGCGGCGCGCCGCAGGGCAACCAGGCGAGCCCGGCAGCTCCCGCCCCGACGCCGTCGTCGGCGAGCGCGACGCCGTCTGCCACGCTGCCGTATTGAGCGGCGGCGCGGCCGCCGGGCGCTGGCGCATGATCGACAGATTCCGCCGCGGCGCCGTCGCGTTTTGGCGCGATACGGACGGCATCATCCTGCCCTACGTGACGATCATGCTGCTCGCGATCGTCGGGCTTTCGGTGCTTGCCCTCGACGGCGCCCGCTTCATGAGCCTGCAGACGCAGATGCAGGCGGGCGCCGATGCGCTCGCGCTCGCCGGCGCCGCCGAGCTCGACCGGATGCCGGACGCGCAGGCGCGCGCGACCGCCGCCATCAACAACCTGCTCAGCAATTCGACCGTGTTCGGCGCCGGCGACAACCGCAACGTCCGCGTCGCCGATGTGCGCTTCTACAGCCGGCTGCCCGACAGCGACGCGAGCGACATGGCGGCTGGAACGCCGGCGAGCGACGCGACCAATGCGCGCTTCGTCGCCGTGACGGTGCAGCCGGTCGCGCTCAACACGATCCTGCCGCCGCTCGTCGGGGCCAATGTGGTGACGACCGGCGCCTCGGCGGTCGCAGGCTTCGACCAGGTGGTGTGCGGCGCGACGCCGATCTTCGTGTGCAATCCCTACGAGGTCGGCGGCATGACCTACGACCAGGCGACCCGCGCGCTGCAGGCCGCCATGGCCGATCCCGCGGTGCGCCGCCGGCTCATCCGCCTGCGCCAATACGGCCGCGAGCTCGACCCTTATGCGCCGGGCGACTACGGCTTTCTCGACTCCCCGACGATCGGCGCCGACGCCAATGTGCTGATCGAGGCGCTCGGCCGCGTGCGGCCCGCTGCCTGCTTTGCGCAGAGCGCCGTTAACCTGCGGGAGGGGTACATGACGACCGCGCGCGAGGGCTTCAACGTGCGCTTCGATCTCTACGAAGGCGCCATGGCGAATCGTACGCTCGACGCCGACTTTCGTCCGGCCGAGAACGTCCGCAAAGGCTACGTGGGCGGCGGCTGCCATCCGCTGCCGGCCGACAGCTGGCCGATCGGCCAGCCGCCCAGCCAGGCGACCGGCATGCCGCTCGATCAGGTCTATCCCTATCTCAACGGCCAGATGGGCAATGGCGAGTGGGATTTCGCGACCTATTGGCAGGTCAACCACGGCGCCGACGCGCGCATGCCGCCGAACGTCAACGGCGCGCCGGCCGGCAATTCGAACGTGCCGAGCCGCTACGCCGTCTATCGCTACGAGATCGAGCAGGGGATCATCGCCGACCGCTCGCCCGGCGGCGAGACGGGCGCGCCGACGTGTTACGCGGGCGGCAATCTCGCCGACCGGCCGGATCGCCGCATCCTCACCGCCGCGGTGATCAACTGCCAGAGCCTCGCCCTGCCGGGTGGCGCGCAGGCCAATGTGCCGGTCGCGGCCTTCGCCAAGCTCTTTCTCACCCTGCCGCTCGCGCGCGCGCAGACCGACCTCTACGTGGAGGTGATCGGCCTCGTGCGCCCCGGCGACGACGGCAATTTCGATATGGTTCAGCTCTACCGCTGAACCGGACACGGGACCGATGGCGCTTGCACGCATGCTGCGCTCGCTCGAGCGCGACGAGGATGGATCGGCGCTGGTCGAGGGCGCTGTGGTCTTCCCGTTGCTCCTGCTCGTCCTGTTCGGTGTCTACGAGTTCTCCTGGTTCTTCTATCAGCAGCACGTCGTGTCCACGGGCCTGCGCGACGCCGCCCGCTACGTCGCGCGCGCGACGCGCCTGTGCGGCCCGGCCGCGCCCGGCTGGGGCGTCATCGAGACCAACGCCAGGAACCTGGCGACGTCGGGGACCATTTTTGGCGGAGCCGAGCGCGTGCACGGCTGGACGCCCATGATGGTGACGCTCACCTGCAGCGAGGTCGACAACGCTCCCGACCGCAACGGCACGCAGCCCTATCGCGGCGGGCCGCTGATCGCGGTCATCACCGCCTCGACGCGCTTTTCCGATCCATCGCTCGGCTTCTTCGGTATCCTCGGGCTTTCGCCGCCCACGCTCGCGGCGTCGCATTCCGAGCGCGTGATCGGTCCCGGATGAGCATGTCCTCGCTCGTCCGCAACCGAGATGGCGCCGTGCTGGTCGAGGTGACCGTGATGCTCGCGATCATGCTCGTCCTCGTGCTCGGCTCGATCGACTTCCTGTTCGCGTTCTATCAGTGGAACGCGGCCGCCAAGGCGGTCGCGGTCGGCGCGCGCATCGCCGCGGTGTCCGATCCGGTCGCGAGCGGGCTGCGCAACCTGAGCATGGCCGTGGTCGGGCCCGATCGGCAGCCGGGCGCGCCGATGCCGGTCTTCACCGTCGTGTGCGACGGCGCGCAGGCGACCTGCACCTGCACGAGCGGCGCCTGCCCGGGCGTCGGCGCCTATGACCCGGCGGCGATGAGCACGATCGTCTACGGCCGCGGCAGCTCGTCGTGCGACGATGCGCAATCCTTTTACTATGCGGGCATGTGCGACGTGTTCTCGCGCATCACGCCCGCGAATGTGGTGATCACCTATTCGCAGACCGGCCTCGGCTTCGCGGGCCGACCCGGCGGGCCAGTGCCCACCATCACGGTCTCGCTGCAGAACCTGCCGTTCCGGTTCTTCTTCCTCGGCGGCCTCTCGCGCTTTGGCAACATTCCGATTCCGCCGCTGACGACCTCGATCACGGCCGAGGATCTGTCGTCGCGCGCCCCCGATTTCTGACCACGGAGCTTGCCGCATGGCCGTCTACCTGGTGAATTCCGGCTTCGAGGCCGCGCCGGCCGCGGCGCTTGAAAAGCGGCTGCGCGCCGCCCTCCCCGACATCACCTCGCTCACCGGGATCGATGAGCTCGGCGGCAAGCTCGCGCCGTCGGCCGATGATCCCACCTTCGTCCTGCTGCTCGCCTCGCTGCGCGACCGCGCCCGCGTGCAGCGGACCCTCGACCTCGTGGCGCAGCACGGCGCCCGCGCTTTCTTCGTCGTCATCGGCGAGGAGATGTCGGCGAGCGACTACAAGGCGCTGGTGCGCAATCGCACCGCGGATTGGGTCGCGGCCGATGCCGATCCGCGCGAGGTGCTCGACATCATCGCGCGCGCGCGGCGGCCGGCGGAGACGCGGCCGGCCGGCGGCTCGGGTGGCCGCGCCGTTGCGATCGCGTTCGCGGCGAGCGCCGGCGGCGTCGGCAATGCGACGCTCGCGGTCGAGACCGCCGTCAAGCTCAAGACCGACAAGGCGACGCGGCAGCGCAACGTCTGCATCGTCGATCTCGATTTCCAGGGCAGCCATGTCTGCGACCATCTCGACATCGAGCCGCGGCTGCAGATCGCGGAAATCTCCGCCGATCCGGGTCGCCTCGACGCGCAGCTGTTCGAAATATTCGCGAGCCGCCACGCGAGCGGCGCGCATGTGTTCGCAGCCCCGCGCAGCCGCTTCGACGCCTGCGGCCTGCACATCGCGGCGCTCGATCGCCTGTTCGACATGATGGCGGCGCGCTACGACCTGATCCTGGTCGACTTGCCGCCGGTCTGGCTTGCCTGGACGCCGCAGATCATCGCGGCCTGCAACGGCGTCGTCGTCACCGGGCTCAACACCATCCCGGGCTTGCGGCGCGCCGCCGAGACGCTCGCCGCCGTGCGCCAGAGCGCCACGCCGTCGGCGCAGATCGCCATCGCGGTCAACCGCTGCCAGCGCGCGCTGATCGGCGGCGTCGCCCGCCGCCAGCATGTCGAGAGCGTGCTTGCGGGCGAGCAGGTGCTCTACGTCGGCGATGAGCCCGCGCTGATCGACAGCATCAACGCCGGCACGCCCGCGATCGCCGCCAACCCGTCGCGCCACTGGGCGAAGGCGATCGGGCTCATCGCCCGCTTCTGCGCCGATGTCGCGCCCGCCGCCGCGGCGCGCACGCTCGCATGATACTGGCGGACCTGATCCTCGTCGTCGCCACGGCGCTGCTGTTCTACGCGGCGCTGACCGATCTCAAGTCGTTCAAGATCCGCAACGAGGCGATCGTCGCGCTGCTGGCGCTTTTTCTTTTTCATGCGGTGGCGAGCGGACGCTGGACGCACATCGGGTGGAACGTCGGCTTCGCGCTGCTGATGCTCGCCGTGATGCTGGTCTTCTACGCCAGGAACTGGATGGGCGGCGGCGACGTGAAGCTGCTCGCGGTCGCGTTCCTGTGGACGGGCCTCGCGTGCGCCCTGCCCTTCGCGCTGTTGCTGGCGGTCTTTGCCGGCATGCACGCCGGCGCCGCCAGCCTCGGCTGGGTGCGGGCGCCGGGGCGGGAGGGCGATGCCCGCGCGCGCATCGCATTCGCGCCGTCGATCGCGGCGGCGCTCATCGGCGTGTTCGCGCTCGGGTGCCTTTCAGGGCCGCAGTAGCGGCCAATGGCTAATCCGGCGCCACGATTTGCTTTTCACTCGCGCTCGAAGCGCGCGTCCGCCCCGCTTGCCGCCTCAAGGCGCCGGCGCGCGGGCAGCCACATCCAGCGTCTCGCCGCTGTCGAGCTCCACCCGGGCGCGGATCTCGCGTGGCTTCGCGGCGGCGGCAAATCCGAAGAAATAGCTGGTCTCGCCTTTGTCCGAGCCCGCGCCGGGACATACCGGCTTCGCGAACGTGAACGTGACCGATGGCCCGGAGCGCTCAGCCGACGCGACGCCGACCATGCCGGACACGTGGGTGTTCTGGACGAACACGTCGAACAGGGCGTCGCGGCCGGTGTAGGGCAATTTGCGGATCGGGCCCGTCTCGACCGTGAGCCGCGTGATGCAGGTTTTGGCGGGCCCCCCCGTCGCCTGCGACAGGTCGAGGCGAAATTCGTATCCGGTGGTCCGGGCCGCAGGTGAGTCGGGAGCCGCCGGAAAGGTCAGCGAATGCAACACCGCGCTGCCGGCGATACCCGGGAGCGGAATGGCGCCGACCGTGTCGGTGCCGTCGAGGTTGCAATGCTTGTTGGTGGCGAAGACGCACCTGACCGCCGGCGAGCTGAGATCGATGGTGATCAGCGGCTCCGCCGTTGCGGCCGAAGTCCATGGCGTCAGCATCAGCGCCGAGACCGCCAGGATTACGCGAGCAGACATGTTCGAGGCCTCCGCGGCAAGACCGGCGCCCAGTGATCGCAAGGATTGACTGGCGCGGTGATGCCCATCGCTACAAGTTACCCGGTGGACCAGCAGCCTGTCCTGCTGCGATCCGGACCGCACATGAGCCGTCGGGCAAATGAAAAGGGCGGCTTGCACCAGACCCGGTGAAGCCGCCCTTCGCTTGCTGTATCGATCAGATCGCGTCAGCCGGTCACGGATCGCTGCCGGTGATCTGGTACACGGCGATGCAGCCGTTCGCGTCCGAGCCGCCGCCGGTCGTGCAGACCGCCGGAATCGTTTGCCCGGTGAACGCCGTGCTGGCGATCGGGACGTAGACTTGGTTGTGCACCGAGTCTGCCGCCACGGAGTGATTGGTGCCGTGCGGGTTGGCCTGCCCGCCGGCGCCGAAGTCGGTGGCCGC
>Ga0209006_10004898_pt1 | contig 12159 bp, 11 predicted proteins | sample JacPin_JW_Ref_O2_FD_188567 | JGI IMG/M metagenome (GOLD analysis project Ga0209006, IMG submission 188567) | Forest soil microbial communities from Algoma, Ontario, Canada - Jack Pine, Ontario site 1_JW_Ref_O2 (SPAdes) (version 2) | ecosystem: Environmental > Terrestrial > Soil > Boreal...
CTATCCATGGATGGGAGCCCTGACACAGCGGTTTGGTATACGAAAGGTATCTGCCGGAGGCGCGCTTCTGGCCTTTGCCGGCACGCTGCCATTTCTCTATCTGGCCAGTCACGGACTCGTCTTCGCCGTGCTCGCATGTGCTCTCTTTGTGCGTGGGATAGGCCTCAGCGCGGTCGGCATTCCCTCCATCTCGGCGGCATACGCTTCTGTGAGGAAACAAGACCTGCCAATGGCGACAACCTCGCTCAACATTGTGCAACGTCTGGGTGGACCGACTCTGACTACGCTCTGCGCCACCTTCCTGGGATGGAGGTTGGGGATGGCACAGTCCAGCGCCAGCCTCTCCAGCGCATTTACCGCTGCCTTTCTCCTACTCTGCGGATTACACGCTTTCCTGTTTACAGCCGCCCTGAGATTACCTCTTTCCATGGACAAGGCGACAGAACAACCTCTTGCAGAAGAATCGCCTGCTTTATTGGAGATGATGTCCGAGTAATTGAACTTGTGGAAACCATTCCCTCATTCGACGAGTCTAGGCAACGTCGATGTGGCGATCAAAATAGCGGGGGGTTTCGACCGTTCCGACTACTCAGCGCAGGCTTTGGAAACAACCGCCCAGAAACCACCCAACGATATTTTGTGTTTGCGCTTTCATTCCGCCGCGCTGTTTACGGCCTGACTTTTCGTAAGGGACGATCGGAAATGTTATGACATAATAACGAGGTAAACCTCTTGCTGCCTGTTAGCCGCAAAGGCACTCCGAGCCAACCCACAGTTGGGCCAGATCTCTGAGGTTGTGTTTGTATGTACGCGTTACCGAGTATTCCCTCCCACCTTTTATACGGAGCCTGTACTCCCCGGTCGGTAAGGGTTGGATCTCTTCCACAGCCGAAGTATTCACGACGACCGAGCGGTGGATGCGAATAAAACCGTAGGGTTTGAGCTTCTCCGCCATGGACGACAGAGAATCGTGCACCAAATAGGGATGACGCTGGTGTCGCAACGAAACGTAATTACCTTCGGCTTGCACTGCCAAGATGTCGGCTAAATCCAAGAGCAGGATGCCCCCTTTTGCCTTGAACGCAATACGTGGCGCCTGCCGTTTTGCGATGACCTCCAACTGCCGCAAGACTCGCACGAGGTTGGCAGCATCAAGTCCGATGACCGGAAGCAACGACGTATCTGCAGTCTCGCAGAAACCTTCCGCGGTCGGTTCAAGGGCGTAGTCCCGTCTACTCTTGGCGGCGCAAATCGTGGCTCCCCGCATTGGGCTAGCCGAAACGTCCTCATTCGCGAGAGCAACTTGTGGCACAAACATCTCATGTGCGCTGGCCTTCTGATCTTGAATCTCGCGTGCCATCATGATTGAACCCCTTGCTGTCTCGTCTCGACGTCCCACCGGCTGAACTGAGCTTGACGAGTGCATGTTTCTAATCGAAATCTTCCTGCACAACCGGAGCAGAGGGATCAGCGGCCCGCAGGTTACTTCTGCCCAGTGCTCACTGCTGAGGGAAAGGTGGATTGCGCGCCGAAATAACACTCAATGGATTGCAACTTTCCGTTCTTGATCCGGAGATACTCAACGTTCCGAAACGATTTGCCGTTCTTGGTGTGGCAAAGATACTTCACAAAAGCATCCTCTGCGCCCGTGTTGATCCGCTCCAGGTCAAAGTGTCCAATGAAATCAACCTGCGTGTCCCAGCATTGCGTTTTGAAAGCGCTCTTGCTGATGTGGTCGTCGCCGGCCGCACTGGTAAACGTGAAGTCGTTGGCGAGCAAGATGTTGAACGTGTCTAAATCCTTTTGCTCCCAAGCCGCGTACCACTTACGGATGATCTCCTCGTTGGTTAAGTTCTGCCCACCCAATGCGCTGGCACTTGCCGGTCCCGACAGATTCACGGCACTCACCAGCGCGCAGGCTCCTATTGCAAGCAGATTCCTGCGCGACACTGCGATCCATGTCATTATTCGTTCTCCTTCATGATGATGTGGTGTGAAGCGATTCGCCGATTCGCAATGCTGAATTTCCTGGCATACCGAACCGGTTGGTATGTAACAGGCTACTTGAGACACCGATGCAATCGACCTCACTTGCGGCTGCCCGCCGCGCGAAGTGAACTCAGCCAGCCAACGATATTTTCAATTCCCATATTCCACAGCTTCGCATCTTGAGCATTCTTTGCCAACACTTCGTAGCCTTCGACCATCGCGATCAGAAAACTCGCAGTCTCTTCCGGAACCAGGTCGCGGCGGACTGTTCCCTGAGACTGCCCCCTCCGCAGAGCCATCGCAATACCTTCTTGCCAGGCCTGGAAGATTCTCTCCAGTCGCTTGCGGAATTGCTCGTCGAGCTGAGACATTTCCTGCGCCAAATTGACCAGGGGACAGCCAGCCTTTAAGTCGCTTGGCCGGCTTGGTATCGACCGTACAATGCCGATCAAAGCATCGATAGGGTCCCTGTCCTTGCTTCGTTCTAAAGGAAGCAACCACCTCTCGCGGGGGAATTTTGCGACGATCTCTTCGATAATGGCGAATCCCAGAGCTTCCTTGCTCTCGAAATGATAGTAGAGAGCTCCTTTGGTGACGTTCGTGGCGGCCAGGATTGTACCGATTCCGGCACTTTGGAAGCCATACCTGTAAACCTCCCGAAAAGCCGCTTGTAGCAAGCGTTGCCGCGTCCGCTCAGGATTACGCGGCCTTGGCGCTCTGCGTTTGGGACTCTTGCGTGCTATCAACATACCAACCAGTATGGATGTTAAACCGGTCGAAAGTCAATCGAATTGATTGGATTGACTCCTGATTCTCGGCATTCTCGAATTTCGTACCCTCTCGCCGATGTGTATGAGAAATTGGAGAAACAGGCGCTCTCGCCGCCTTGGAATCGTCACAGTATTTTGTCAGCCCGCCACTCTGCTGTGAAGTCCGAAATGTCTGTGTTGTTGTGCCACGTAATTGTTCTTCCGGTGGAACGCCACATGCTCCCGTCATTTCGGCACGGCAACTTTCATCGGAGGAAAAGAGGAAATATGAGTGCACTAAGAGGTTTGCGGGCTTTCTGGATACTGTGGGTTACGGCGATGGTTCTGGCTTGCTTCAGCAATGCGGTCGCGCAAGCGAGATACAAAGTTCAGGATTTGGGAGTTCAGCACCCTGACAACCTGGGCATGGCCATGGGTCTCAATAATAACGGCTGGACGCTGAATATGGAGCAACTCCTGGATCATTCCGCCATTTCCACCCTCTTCCCGGCCGTGCAGGGCACGGTGAGGATCAGCATCGGCGAACTCAACCTTCCACTCGGCACACTTGGAGGAAAGAACAGTTCGATCAATTGGAACGGAATTAACGACCGCGGGGAATCGGTCGGTATGTCCGAAACATCCGTTTCAGATCCGAGTGGCGAAGACCTCTGCGGTTTTGGCACACACGCTACATGCCTTCCCTTTCTTTGGCAAAACGGCGTCATGCACGCTCTCCCGACGCTGGGCGGGAATAACGGGCAGGCCAGCGCCATCAATAACAGCGGACAAGTCGTAGGATATGCAGAAAACGGTATCGTGGACTCCACCTGCCCGGCCGGCGTCACTAACAATCGGGTTGACCTGCCGGCGTTGTGGGACAAAGGGAAAGCCCAACCGCTTTCTACGATCGGTAACGATCCAGACGGGGTCGCATTCGGCATCAACAATGACGGCCAAGCCGTAGGCTACTCGGGAACCTGCACCGCAGCGAATTACGCCGTAGTGTGGGAGAACGGCGCTGCCACCGCGCTTGCGGACCTCGGAACTCCGGGCGCCATAGCCTACGCCATTAACGGCCACAACCAGATTGTTGGGCAAGCCGTCAACTCTGAGGGCACAGCCTTGGCCGCTATTTGGGAGAACGGTACAGTCAGAAGTCTTGGCGGCCTTCTGCCCGGAGATGCTGCCGCTTTTGCCACCAGCATCAACAACCGGGGCCAGGTGGTGGGAAGCTCCTTCGACTCCAGTTCCAACTGGTCTCACGGCCTGCTATGGGAGAACGGAAGGATGTTCGATCTTAACCAGCTATTTCCCGCGAGTTCCAACCTCTACGTAATCTCGGCCAGCAACATCAACGAGAGCGGACAAATCGCCGGTATGGCGGTGGATATGGCCGGGCCGCACGCGGGAACGATCGTCCACGCCTTTCTGGCAACCCCGGTAAACGAAGACATGGGGAAGACGGTTGCAGACGTCATAGGTACGCATCCGAAAATCACTATGCCCGCGGCGAATGTTGGCAAGCAGCTTTCGCCGAGGTCCGCACACTGCTCAATCCACGATAAAGGCAGTTTCTGAGCTTCCGCACCATGCATTCCGGCCATGCTGCGCGAAAGCAGAAGATCTTGAGATTGCTGCAGAACACCTGGGTCACGCGAAATGTTGCTGTGACCCAGAGTGTGTACCGTTGAGAGCTACTAGGAAGAGCGAGTGCGCGCGGCCACCTGAACGGTCACGGCGGTTATCGAGCTAGACGGGATCGCATTCGGCATCAACAATGAAGGCCATGCGGTGGGAAGCACTCAGGACTCGCAGGGCAGCTGGTTCGATGCCTTCATCTGGGAGGAAAACGTGATGACCGACCTTAATACGCTGTTGCCTACCAGCTCCCACCTCTTCGCAGTCATGGCGATCAAGATCAACGAACCTCTTTTTGCGTAGTTGGGTCACGGGGACCTCCTTTTCCGTGACCCAACTTATCTCAACCCCTCCACAACTGCCGATCCTCAAACACGCGGTAGCGTCCGCCGCGCCAGCGGCTTCGTCCAAATCGCTATTCCACGCCATATAAAAATGGCGCCGGCCTCTTCGGCCGACGCCAAGTCTGTGTCGAGTCTCGATTCGACATTGATAAGGACTACGTTGCGATTCCAGAGCGGCGCCCAGTTGATGGCCCTTATTGCACTGTTATCACAACCTTTGTGGTTTGTTGCATCGCGCCGGCACTCCCGGTCACTGTCACCGTGTACGTGCCCTGCGGTGTTCTCGGACCGCGTACGACAGCACGGCTTCCACCACAGGCCGTCTGCAGCAAGCAACCGGAGATGAACAGCATGGCGATCCCGAACCCGAGGAGCTTTCTACGATTCGGACGGCTGATCCCAGTCGCGCCGAGACAAAGTCCCGGAATGAAGAGGGCCAGCAGGAACAACGTCTTCGGTCCCGACTTTCCGTCAGCTACCCGTTGCGCATTGGGCTGAGACGCCGTGGTGGACACCTGCAGCATCGCAGTGGCAACTCCAGCGGACATCGAGACCGTGCTCACCGAGCAGGTAGCCGGATTACTGACGGCCGGGATAATCGCGCAACTCAGGGTTACCGTCGAAGGATTGAATCCACCCGAGGGGTTGATGGTAATGGTCGACTGAGCCGAACCTCCGGCTGGCATCGACGTGGGCGTCGCTGGAGTGGACGATAGGCTGAAGCCCGGAGTGCTAACCAGCTCATTTACCTGGATTGAGGTGCTGGAGTTGTAATTGTTGTCGCCGCTATAGACCGCGGTAACGCTGTGCGATCCAGCAGCCATGGTTGAGGTTGAGACCGCAGCCGATCCGGCGCTTAAGGTGGAAGTGCCAATCTGAGTCGATCCGTCGAAAAAGCTGACCGTCCCCGTTGGCACGCCGGAAGTTCCCGGAGTAACCGTTGCTGTGAAGGTGACGCTCTGACCGGCATTCGCTGGATTCGGAGTTCCGATGAGAGCAGTGCTGGTGGGTGCAATCGCCACTACCTGGGCGAGCACGGTGGAAATGCTGGCGGCATAATTCGAGCTGCCGATAAACGATGCGGTGATCGAATGCGAACCGATCGCCAATCCGGACACCGACAAGGTCGCCGTGCCTCCGGAAAGAATCGACTGCCCGAGTTGTTGCGATCCGTCGCTGAAAGTGACCGTTCCGATCGGCGTGCCCGGAGTTTGCGGGGTAACCGCTGCGGTGAAGCTCACGGATTGTCCGAAGCTGGATGGATTGCTTGAGCTGTTGACCGTAGTCGTAGTTAAAATCGCGAATCCATCGGAGATGTTCAGCAGAACAGTGATTCCGCCGATCGCGAGGTCAGGCCGTCCATCGCCGTTGAAGTCGGCCATCGCCGTGCCGACGCCGCCAGCACCGAGCGACACCGCCGGTTGAAGCGTTCCGTCCCCATTGCCCAGCAGGTACACACCGGATCCTCCGGAGACGACATCGAGTTTGTGGTCCCCATTGAAGTCTCCGACTACGATCGTCTGCAAGCCCTCGCTTTCGGGGATGTTCGCCGTGGTTGCTGTCTGGAAGGTGCCGTCCCCGTTGCCTAGTAGGACGGAAATCGCACCGGTCGAGCAATCAGTGGCGCATTCGTTCTCGACAACGATGTCCAGCTTACCATCGCCATTCATATCCGCTGCCTGCAAAGAGCGAGCATAGATGCCGCCGCTATTGTAGGTAACCGCCGTCTGGAATGTGCCATCGCCGTTGCCCAGCAGCACGCTCACGATGCCATTCGAGCAGTTTTGGGAGCTTGAACATTCGTTGGCAACCATGATGTCAGGCTTGCCATCGCCGTTCGTATCTCCGACTGCCAGGCCGAGCGAGTAAACTCCTCCCGCGTCGTAACTCACTGCACTCTGAAAAGTACCGTCGCCGTTGCCCAGCATTACATTTACCGAACTGCTGTTGCTGCCGGCCAACACGATATCGAGTTTGCCATCGCCATTCACATCTGCGAGGACGACGGATTCAACGTCGCTGTTGGTTGGGTATGTTACCGGCGCCTGAAAAGTACCGTCGTTGTTCCCGAGTAGAACCCCTACCGCGCCCTGGGAACAATCGTTGCTGTTGTTGCACTCGTTGGTCACAACGATATCGGCCTTGCCGTCTCCGTTCAGATCCGCCGCGGCAACCCAATAGGCGTACGCACCGCCTGAGGAATAGCTGTTTCCTGCCTGGAAGGTACCATCGCCATTGTTCAGCAGGATGCTTACTGCTCCATTGCTGCAGTTAGTAGTATTCGCGCATTCATTTGCCACGATGATGTCGGGCTTGCCGTCCCCGTTCACGTCTGCGGTGGCAAGTCCATACGAATCGTAAGCTGCCGATGAATAAATCACGCCGGCTTGCAGCGTTCCGTCGCCGTAACCCAAAAGAACGCTGACCGAGCCCGTGCCGTTGCAAAAGAACGGGTTGTTGTTGTTAGCACAGGAATTTGTCACCAGAACGTCAGGTTTGCCGTCTCCGTTGACATCACCGAGCAGGATGGAACTGCCGGCTTGCAGTTCCATAAACTCCCCGAAACTGTCTGAGCCGGAGGCATAGTTTGCGCTCAGCTGAAACGTTCCGTCTCCATTTCCCAGGAGAACACTCGTGGAACTACCGTTCTGACAACTGGAGTGAGATTGGCACTCGTTGCTAACCACCAGGTCGAGTTTGCCGTCACCATTGAGATCGACGACGCCCAGGGACTGAGCGTACTGTCCGCCGGATGCAAACTGCACTGCTGTTTGGAAAGTTCCGTCACCGTTGCCTAGCAATACGCCAACCGCGCCATAGGTGCAGTCCGACGAGCTATTACAGCGATTGGCCACAAGAAGATCGGCATGGCCGTCGCCGTTCACATCTTTGATAACTACAGAATCGGCGTCCACACCGCCTGAATTAAAGTTCACGGCATTCTGAAAGGATCCGTCACCATTGCCCAGCAGCACGCTCGCGAGACCGCTCGAGCAATCGCCGTTGTTGGCACACTCATTGACAATCACGATGTCGAGTTTGCCGTCGCCGTTGACATCGGCCGCTGCGATGCCTTGCGGCAACTCTCCTCCGGAACCATAGTTGACGGCCGGTTGAAAGGTTCCGTCTCCGTTACCCAGCAACACGCTGAGCACCCCACCCGAGCATGAGTCATTGCTGTCGCAAACATTGCTTACAAGTAAATCGACTTTGCCATCGCCGTTGGCATCTGCCACAGCCAGAAAGTTAGCATTCACCGCTGCGGTGTTGTAGGCCACGGCTGGTTGAAAGGTCCCGTCACCGTTGCCCAAAAGCACGTTCACGGCGCCAGAGGTGCAACCGCTGTTGCACGCGCTCACCGCCAGGATGTCGAGTTTTCCATCTCCATTGACATCGCCGAGTACGACCGATTTCATCTCCTGCCCGGCTGCGTAGCTGACCGGCGTCTGATATGTACCGTCGCCATTCCCCAGCAAAACGGTCACAACACCACTAGAGCAGTTATTTGGTGCGCACTGGCTCGCCAGAACTACATCCAATTTGCCGTCACCATTGAGATCTCCTGTGGCACCTCCGACCGTGTTCTGACCGCCGGACGATGAGGAGATTGCCGCCTTGAAAATCTGCGTCGTGGAGGTTGGCAAACTCATCGCAGGTCGCACCTTCGGGTTGTTCTGCGCGGCCGCAAGCACTTTCTCCGCCTGAGTGATGGGGCGGAGAGATGCCGGCTGCTGTGTGTGGAACGAAGATGGCACCGTTCTGACAGGACTTGCAGTCGGATGAGGATTTTTCGAAAGAGTTTGGGCTGTGGCGTTCGGGGGGCCGAAGTCACAAGCGAGGACTGTTGCGAGCATAACTAGAAACAACATCACGCGCTTCGAAAACATTGAGTTCTCCGTGAGCAGAAATTGATTTGGTTTTGATCCCTGAACTAGGTGTTCTTTGGAACAACACAGCGGCGCCAAACAGCACGCAACAACGAAAGTGTCCAAGATCCATACTCGGTGTCTTGAAACGGAACAGTTCGCGGCCCTAAGCGCCTACAAATCATCGCTTTCGGTGCTTGGCATTTCATTCTTGGCAATCGGAGGGCCACCTGGGGACGATGCGGTTTTGGGAGTGTTCAAGGAGGACGGACCGGCGATCCGAAGAGCACCAGCCGGAAACGCTTTGTTCATCCTACTGACGACACTTTGACAGAAGTGGCCCGCGACTGTTGGCGAAACAGTGGGCCGTGAAAAGCGCTGGACTACAGCGGGTGCAACTCCCGCCCGGGAACTGTTTCGCTCCACCCGCAGCAATCGAGGCGGCGGCGGAGGCAACAAGGCTGTCGGAGCTCTCGATGGAAAGGGTCGCTTGGCGACTCCGCGAGCGTGCAGGCTGTAACGTGAGTGAACGCTGAGCAGGCCTCGAAAAAATAATTGCAGGAGCCGACCTTACTGTTTCACGGGGAAGGCCGCTGGCAATGGAGCCTGTGTGTTCCCGTACCTCCAATCGCGCAGGGTTCCTTCCGTGCTTGCAGAACTCATACTGTAATATCACGCACGCCCCAGCCACCAAGTCAAGTTCACGGCTCGAGGAAGCCTCAACTCACCTGCAATGAGATCAGCCCTCGATAATCTCCCCGCGCTCATTCACCGATATATGCGGCACATGCCGCAACGGAACATTTAGTTTGTAGCGTGCATGCCTGCGCTCCCCTTCCCTGATGAGCGCGCCTTTCTCCCCCAAATCAGCAAGGTCACGTGTTGTTGTTGCAGGAGACGCACCGGTGATGGTTCGGTACTCGCCGGCACTCATACCGCCCTTGAACCCTTCAGGCCCTTCCTTGAACATTCGAAGGAGCGCTTTCTCCTGCCTGTCGCTCAGTTGCCCGCGGATGCGGTCGAGCAGCTTCGTCTTGTCGATGAGGAATTCGATGAGCGCAAGGGTGCGCCGCTGCGCTTCGAGTATCGTGCCGGCAAACCAGGCCAGCCACTCGGTGATTTCGTTGCTTTTGTTCTCCGCTTCCAGCACAGCATAGTAACGCGCGCGCCGCGCAAGGATCGTTGCCGCAAGCGCGATCAGGGACGGCCGGCCTAGACTCTGGGCCAGGGATTTTTCTGCGAGCGCGCGGCCGATGCGGCCGTTGCCGTCCTCAAACGGATGGATCGATTCAAAGTACAGGTGAACGGCCCCTGCCCTCGTCAGCGCGGGCAAAAAGGGAAGGCAGGGGCGTCCATTTGAAAGACCAGAAATTGGCCGATGTGTTGGCGGAATTCACACGCGCGGAAGAACGACCGGTGTCACAAATGTTTTGGGAGGCGAATTTGTCAGTGATGAAGGCCGCCAGCAAATTAACGGAAGAAGTATTGGCGACCTTGTCTCTACTTCACGACGTTAGGCGTGCTGCCCCATGATGAAATACCGACCGAGGGGGAAATTCGGGCCCAGACGGAACGCTCCCAAGTAACTAGTTTGAATCGCAACCCAGAGAGAAGCGCAGAGCAGCACACACCTGATTCATTCGTGCGGAACTAACCTGAGCCACACCTCCCCCATGCGTCGTTGCGACACCGTAACTGCATTGTGCAGGTTCACCGCGCACGGGAATCTGCATCGCCATCGGAATCTATGAGCGCGCGAATGCCAGGAGCGGGCCGATGTCATGATCGTCGGCGGCCTGCAGTGCGGCGATATAGCGCTGGCGCACGGTTCCGGCATCCTGCAGGTTGGCGCTTCCCCACGAAAACCGCTCGCCCCCGAGCCTCATCACCAGAAGATCCGCCGTGAGGCGGGCGTGGCGGCCGTTGCCGTTCGCGAAGGAATGAATCAGCACCAGCCGGTGATGGAAGCGCACTGCGATCTCGTCGGGCGGATACGTCCTGTACTCGATCCACGCCTTCGTGTCGCCAAGCAATTGGCGCAGTGCCACCGGAATCTCATGAAACACAATCCCGAGATTGCGTTCGCTCATCCTGAACCTGCCCGCCCACCGCCATACGTCGCCGAACATCCGCCGGTGCAGATCCTTTACGAATTTCTCGCTCAGCGGATCACGACGGCGGTCGAGCGCCCAGTCCTGCGCGCGCGAGATGTTCTCCTGCTCCGCTTCGTTCAACTCGCGCCGATAGGCGATATGCGCGGGGATCAACTCGCGCATTTCCTCCGGCGTCAGCGGTGTGGCATCGTGCGGCTGCTCGAAAAGGTCGTTCACGCGTTAATCCCAGAACAGCCGTGGATTCGTCTCGCGCACGATTTCATCGAGGCGCGCTTCGGCGTCCTTGGCCGTCACCTTCTGGTCCTCCAGCAACATCGAGTGCTCGACCGGTGCCCGCCGCCGCCGCGCGAACGCGCGCGCTCGGTCGCGGAGCGTCGTTTCCAGCGGTTTGTTGGGCACGAGCGAATAGACAAGCGTGCAGTCGAGCGCCTCGGCTACGCGGCGTAATGTCGCCAGCTCGATGGTACCCTTAGCTTCCGACTGTTCGAGCGCCACGAGGGAAGGCTGCCTGATCCCCAGCCGCTTCGCGAGCTGAGCCGTTGACATGCCGAGCGCCTCCCGAAGAGCCTTGATCCAACCGCGGACGGGCGGAGTATAGCGCTTCGCTGGCCCTAGTTCCCTGAAGCGTTCATCGAGTTGCGAGCGGGACTGGGCAGCAAGTCTGGCTTTCTTCATAGGTCACAGCCTATTGTTGGTAGTTATTTCAATAGAGCATAACCTATCGTATCTAAATATGTCAATAGGCTGTAGACTATTAAACTGGGCCCGCTTAAAAAGCAAATCATCCGCTGTGCTTAGGTCAAGTATAACAAAACAAAAGAACTGGCGGAGAGAGTGGGATTCGAATTCAGCTCATAACGTAGTTTCAATAACATAGAGAACAGGCGGGCACCGTAAAACAGTGGAAGGCGGTAGTAGGCAGTGCTAGCGGACCACAAACGGATCACGGCTCAGTGATTCCTTGAGACGACCCAACGAGGGTGGTGGGCATACTGTTTTTACGGTGTCATCCCCGTCGAGACGGATTAAATCTGTATCGGCTGCGTTCGAGTAGAGTTCCAACTCCGAGTGGCGACGGTCTGGAACTTGATGGCGTTAAGCCCGTTTGAAGTATTCACCAGGGCTGGCCCCAACAACTCGCTTGAACGCTTTACTGAACGCAGCGTCGGACTCGTAACCGACCGACCGAGCGACGTCTATAAGCTTTTTGTCACGCTGTTGTAGTAACTGCATCGCCTTCTGCATCCGCCACTCAGTTACATATTCCAGTGGTGTTTGTCCGAGTTGCTCTTTAAAACGTGCTGCGAATGCGGAGCGAGACATGCCCGCTGCTACGGCCAGGGATTCGACCGTCCAGGGTGTATTCACACTGTCGTGAATGGCACTCAGGGCAGTGCCCATTTGAGGATCGAAGATCGCACGAAGCCATCCTTTGTTACGTTCCGGTCCCGACGCG
>Ga0209006_10004899_pt1 | contig 12158 bp, 19 predicted proteins | sample JacPin_JW_Ref_O2_FD_188567 | JGI IMG/M metagenome (GOLD analysis project Ga0209006, IMG submission 188567) | Forest soil microbial communities from Algoma, Ontario, Canada - Jack Pine, Ontario site 1_JW_Ref_O2 (SPAdes) (version 2) | ecosystem: Environmental > Terrestrial > Soil > Boreal...
AGAATGGCTTGGGAACTTCCCCCCGGTTTTATCCCGTTGAACTCATCCCCCCCGTTGAACTCGCTCCAGTTGATTCCGTTGAACTCATCGCCCCCGTTGATCCCGTTCCAGTTGAACTTACCGCCCCCGTCGATCCCGTTCCCGATCCCGTTGAACTCATCGCTCTCTGAAGGAGATTCTTGTCGGTGTAAACCCCCACTAAGAGGGAAGGGGAGAAATCTCGTCGTGTGTATCGACGGGACGTCTAATCAGTTCGGCCCAAAAGTAAATGCACTCTCTACCCGGAAACTAAACGTTCTATTCATTCCTATGCCCTAGAACACTAATGTCATTGAGCTGTATAATCAGATAGTTAAGGACGAGACCCAACTCACCTACTACAACAGTGGAATTGGAACGTATGCAAAGCCATCCTGGAGATCGTTTGACTACTGGAGACAAGTTTTGAATAATAAAATCGATCTAGCAATTGCCTGGTAAGATTCTCCAAATACTGGTCACTCTCTTACATACAATGTTATCTCAGGAATTTCGAGAAAATTGTCATGAGTTCGTATCGATGGGTCGCAGATAACTACGAAGATGGTGATCGGATTTTTCTGTTCGGTGAGAACATCCTGGATATTTCGTTGTTCCTCTCGAGCCTAACTTGTTCAATAGGTTTCTCTCGTGGCGCTTATCAAGTCCGCGCTCTCGCAGGAATGATTGACAAGGTTGGTGCCCATCGTTTATTAGATGACGTTCCATACTATATGTTTTACAGGTGGGGCTCATATACAAAGGAAACGAGGAACAAATTCCATTGTACGTGTTGGCAGTGATTTGGTAACACATAAATCAAAACCTCTTCTAGTGCTTACGAACTCTATGCGGATTCGTCGAGTGACGATGTACCATCACGTTCATCAATGTCAAGGTTTCTTCACCGAATACAGTACTTCAATTCCAGGCAGAACCCAGAGCAGAAATCAATCGTACCCGTTGCTTTGGCCAAACGCTTCAAGGAAACCTTTTCGAGAAGGAATGTTCGGGCGCATTTTGTTGGTGTTTGGTGCATATTGCGTGCTTTTCCAATGGCCACTGGATGAATGACACCCAAATTTTAGGGACACAGTATCTTCCATTGGCGTCATCAGAGGCAAGAACCTACCCGGAACGGTTTCTCCAGATCATACATGTTTCTTTCGCCATGCTCTTGCTCTCGACGAGCGCCGAGTCAAATATCTCCCTGAATATGCATGTGGTGGAGTAATGAAATGCAACGATGGCCCAAGAGACTCGGTGGAACAGGCAAGGCAACAAAACGAGCCCGGAGATCAGGGTGCGAGCCCGCACATTAAAGAGGTTTGGTTTCCAGGAACTCATTCTGATATGTAAGTTCATTTCTACAACTTTGGTTGTTCCAACACTAACTTGACCAGAGGTGGGGGGAATGTCCTCAACGATGACCTGGATCGTCGACACCCCGCTTTCCTATGGATGTCCTATGAAGCCATCTCTGCGCGCCTCCGCTTGAACCCTACCAACGTGGAATGGAAATGGGATGAATTGGGTCACGTTAACGAGTCATTGACATTGGTTTGGAAGCTGTTCGAATACCTCCCATTCAAACGGTTATCGTACAGAGACGCCGAAAGCCATGTCTGGCGGTGAGCACACTTGCCCAGAAGTTGTTTATCTTGTTCATATATCTGGGATAGTTTGCATCGTGGTCGAGGGCGCAAAATACAACCTGGTCAGAAGGTACATGCTTCAGTTGCGTTCTGTGATAAGAAATATTGCCCCAAAGCCTCGCTTCCAATTGACAAGAAACAAAGACAATGGAAGGACCTAGTACATTCCGGCACCAAGTTCGGTATTGAATGGACACGAGGGTGGGAAGATCTGCTGGAGATGGATATTTTTGATGCTTCCACGGCTGGTACAGTTATCCAACAAATTGAAGACGCGGTGAATCCAATTGTGTGGGTGCACCGCCTAACTGCGATGACATGGTCAGGCAAGTCCATCTATTGGCAAGGAATACGAACAGTTCGTGCCTAATGATACTGGGGCTGGTTCAGCGGAGGGGTGTGAGATGCTTCACCGAGTAGACGATGCTGCCTCTCGTCTTATTGGCGCCACTCCGAAACACGACCTCGAAATTCGGATTCTTGTTGCAAACGCCATCACTGAATTCTCCGAGTAAATTTGAACCATTTATTTCAATAACCGTGGATACTACTCAACGTGCTCCCCTTAGTTCCCAGTCGATTGCTGACATGCTTCGGGTCAGCGAAGGTTGGGACAACAGCGAAGAATTCCTCAAAAGTTTTATATGTGATGGTACGTTGTTCGGGCACCAAGGTTGCTCGTGGTACTTACTATTCATTGAATTGTAGCTAAACCAAGCGACATGAAATTGAAAGCATTCCAACAATTGGCTGAACATGGTATGTGTACATGCCCAGATGCGAGATCGAAAGGCTTATCGGGGGCAGATGATCTACGTCACAAATTGATGAACTTTGGTGCCGTCACGACCATCATAGCCACCCTCGCGGAGAATGATCGATTTTCTGTATTCAACCTTATCAAGGAATTTGCAAAACATGGTAAATTTTCAGGCATGAGACAGGTGCAGATGCTCACCGAGAGAATAGATGATTTGCGTCGCCAGATGTTAGACTCTGATATTGCAGAGGCCCTCCTGGCTAAACTCGGAGACGGGTACTCGATAGTCCGTCGGTCTGTCCTTAATTCCATTGCGGAACTTGTAAAATTTGGTGCGTTTTTCTGTGGAGATAGTTGCAGAGACTCATCGAAGGACAGATGACTCGCATGGTAAGATGTCAGATGCCAATCTTATCGCGGCGCTTCCTGCTAGACTTGAAGATGAGGACGAGGGTGTCCTTCAGTCTGCCCTTGAATCCATCACGGAACTTGCGAGACATGGTGCTTTTTTAGCTCAGTGATCTGTGCCAGTTCTGACTGAGAGACAGATGACCTACGTCACCAGATGTTGACTTCTAATATTGTTCCAATCCTCCTGGCCAGGCTCGGATATGAGGGTGAAGGCATTCAGTGTTCTGTCCTCAGTGCTATCATAAACCTTGCACAGTATGGTATGTTTCAGGAAGTAAATGGATGCAGATGCTAACTGAGAAGCAGACGATTTACGTTGCAAAATGTTGGATTCTAATATTATACCCACTCTCCTGGGCTATGGGAGCGCATATTGGGTAGTTACCAGGTTGACAGTTGATTCCGTCACGGAGCTTGCAAAATATGGTATGTTTTCAGACTGCCAACTTCCAAATGCTCACCGAGAAGCAGATGATTCACGTAACAAGATGTTGGATTCCAATTTGGTTGCGGCTGTCCAGACCAAACTCGCAGACGAGGATGGTGATGTTTGTCGGTCTGCCCTGCGCGCCATTGCTGAACTTGCAAGACATGGTACACTTTCGGCCTTTTGGACTTGTGTAGATGTTAACAAGCTGACCAGGTGATTCACGGGGCAAGATGTTGAGTTCTGATATACTCGCGACGCTCCTGGCCAGGCTCGACGACGAAGATGAAGAAGTTCGTTGGTCTGCACTTAAATCCACGGCCGACCTTACAAAATACGGTACGTCCTGGGGTCGTCAAATAGCTGCAGAAGCTTACCGAAACAAGAGGATTTATGTGGCAAGATGTTGGATTCCAATATGGTTGCAGCTCTCTTGGCCAAGCTCGGAGACGAGCATTGGAATGTTCGCGAGTCAATCATGCATACCATCCTAGAAGTCGCCAAGCACGGTAAGCTTTCGGGAACGCAAGAAGTGCAAATCCTCATTATGAAGCAGATGGTTTACGCCACAAAATGTTAGATATCGATATCGTCAAGGACCTTCTGGCCAGCCTCGGAGATGAACGGTGGATGGTTCGTCGGTCCATCCTCATTTACATCACGGAACTTGCAAAATACGGTATGTTTTTAGGCTGACAATAAGTGTTGATGATCATCAAGAAATAGATGATTTACGTTGCAAGATGCTAAGTTCCAATGTCGTCGAGGCTCTCTTAGCCAGACTCGAAGATGGCGATGTTAATGTTCGTCAGTCTGCCCTCATATCTATCCGCGAATATGCAAAATACAGTACGTTTTCGTATCATCAGTGGGAGTGGATACTCAACGAGACACAGACGATGCGCGTGGGAAGATGTTGGATTCTAGCATACTGGTGGCTCTTTCGATCAGGCTAAGGGACGAGATCGAATACCTTCGTCAGTCTGCCCTCAATTCCATTATGGAACTTGTGAAATACCGTACGTCTTCGGGCCTGATTATTTAAATGCTGATACTCATCTAGAAACAGTTGAATCATATCAAGAGCCATTGTATTACGATGTCCTCACGATTCTCCTGGATTTGTTTAAAGGCGAAGATGACGATGTTCGTTGGTCTGCCCTTGGTTCTATTTTAGACCTCGCAAAATATGGTATGGTTTCGGGTCAGAGATATTTGCAGATCCTCACATAGAAACAGATGGTTTACGTCACAAAATACTCGATTCCGGTATTATCACAACCCTCGTAGGGTGTTTTGGAAACGCGGGTGGAATATACTGTGGCACAATTCTCAATGCTGTCACGGAACTTGCAAAATATGGTATGTTTTCCTAGCGACGATACGTACAGGTACTCACCAGGAGAAAAGATGATCTACGTCACAAGATGCTGGATTGTAATGTAGTTACAGCTCTCATGGGCCATTTTGAAAACATGGGTTGGATGGATCGTAGGTCGACTTTTGACGCCGTCATGGAACTTGCCCATTATGGTAGGTTTGTGAGTGGAAATTGATACAGATGTTCACTCAGAAACAGATGATTTACGCTGCAATATTGCTGATTTTGATGTTCTCGTGGACCTCCTATCCTGGCTGGGAGATGAGGAAGCAGAACGTCGTGAGCTTGCCCTCACTGAACTGGCAAGATACGGTAGGATGAATCCTACTGGCCGGTGCATGTACATACTGACCAGAAAGAAATAGATGATTTACGTCGCAACAGTTTGAGTCCTGAGGTTCTTGTCGCTCTCTTGCATAGGCTTGTAGGTCAGAATGAATCCATCCAACGCTCTGTCTTCAATTCCTTCACCATACTGGCAAAATACGGTGCGTTGCCCTATGGATAATTGCCTCAGATGCCCATCGAGAAATAGATGATTCACGCGATGAGCCATTGCAGCGTAATCTCGTTGCAGCTCTCTTGGTCAGACTCGGAGATGAGGATTTGATTTGGTTAATCCTACATGCCATCGTGGAATTTGCACAACACGGTAACTTCTCTGGTTGGTGATCGGTGATTGCAGATACTTATGGAGACAGATGGTTTACGCCAGCACGTGTTGGACGCTGATATTGTTGCGGTTCTCCTAGGCAAGCTTGGAGATGAAGATCCGATAGTTGGTTTGTCAACTCTTGACGCCACCACAGAGCCTACAAAATATGGTACATTTTCAGTTCTGTGAAAGATATAGATGCTCATTGAGAGTAGATGGTTTACGTCGCAGAATAAACACGGGTTGGATGGTTCGCAGGCAGATAGTCGATGCCATTGCAGAACTTGCAAATCACGGTATGTTTTCGGGCTGGAATGGATGCAGATGAGGCTCACCAAGGAACAGGTGACGTACGGAGAAAAATGTTGGACTCTGATACAGTTGAAGCCCTCCTAGCGAGGCTCGGGGCTGAGAATCCAATGGTTGGTTTGCCGATCCTCAATGTGATCTCGGAACTTGCGGAGTACGGTGGGTTTCCCCTCTCGTGACAGATCCGGGCACTCCTTCATGATGGAATAGATAATCTGCGTCACAGGATGTTGGATTCCAATGCTATTGCCGTACTGTTGGCCATGCTCCGGAATGAAAGCCCGGATATTCGTTGGCGGGCCATCAAGCTCTTAAGTTACCTTGCAAAATTCGGTATGTTTTGACATAAACCCGCAACAAGTGCAAATCCTCACAACGAGACAGATGATTCACGTCGCAGGATGGAAAGTTCTGACGTTAGCGTGGATCTTTCTCTAATGCTCCAACACAAGGTTGGCGAGGAGCGTCATGCGATCCTTGAACTGACTACATTCCTTAACGACCGTGAAGAGGATCCCCTTGTGGCTAACGCAATCAGATCTTTCGTAGTGCCTGGACGTGGGCCATTTACCTTATAAAATCAAGTAATTTATAAACATTGGAACCAATACCCACATTATAAATCTTATCAAAGTCACAGATTTCTATTTAGGTTGGACAAAACAACAAAGGTAGCAAAGGCGATAATCGCGAGTAAAGCCTGATTTGTGTTCAGCGGCCGCGCTCGTTTCCACGTTTCCTCTAGGTCCCAAAACCGTGACACGGCTGCCAAATGCTCAACTCATATGCAATCGCTCTCCTGTCCCTCTCTTGAATCCAATGTTCGAATTGCTAACTGTATTGATCTATTGCTACCCTACGGATTTGTGTCCCAGATTCTACGGCTTCGTCTCCAAAAGGCCTCAACCGGGTGCATATTACTCGGCAACCGATGTTCTTAGGGCGGGTCTCGTATGTGGGTGAGGTGGTAAAACTGCACATAGCTACTATGGCTCGTCTATAATATTTAAGTAGGATAAAGTTACAAGCAATATTGCAGCGACAACAAGCGAAACCTTTCAATCCTCGAAAATCGAACCATCTGTATTGTCTTCATCGTCCGAACTCAATTCAATGTATGTCTTGGCTGCTTTTGCCAACTGCCTTCGAGGAGCCCGTGCTGGTGGTTTTTCATAGACCGAGTCTTCGTCGTCAGTCGTTTCGACAGCCTTCTTCGGAGGAACTTTCTTCGGAGGAACCTTCTTGGCGGGTTTCATACTCGACGAAATCTTTCTCGTGGTCGTCTTTTTGGGGGCTGGCGACTCGTGCAATTCTATGTCATCAGTGGATTTCCGCTTCTTCGCCGGTTGGACGTGTGCGTCGTCGCCGTCCTCCTCGGAGTCAAGACTGAAACGCAACCATTCAATATCCGACGGCAATGATGAGACCAGGCTCACTTTTTTCGCTTCGGTGCCTGGGCCTTCCCCTTTCCTTTGTCAACGGCGATATGTGCCATCTCTATATCAGAATCCGACTCGTTCTCCATGGATTTGGAGAACCTTTTCGCCGCCGCGCCAACAACCTCAATATCCGAATCATCTTCCGTTTTCGAAGGCGCGACCTTCTTCGGCGCAAGCTTAACACCAGAGCTGTCACCCGCGACCTTCCTTTTGGCGGCAGTTGATGTTGCCGGTTTCGACTGAGGGGCCTTCCTCGCCTTTGCAGTTTTCCCTGGTTTGAAATCGTCTTCCGAGTCGTCATCCTTCCGGGCACCACCCAACGATCTCCTCAAAGTTGTTTGTTTGCGCTTAATGGGTTTCCCGTTAGAGTCCAAAGATGCCTTCGACTCCCACTCTTTGCATGACCACTGCAAAAAGTTTAGTGTGGGCGCCAGTTCAGGGATATGTTAACAGTTACTCACTTTCCAACTCTCCAAGAAATTGTCGAGATCGTTATCCCATAACTGAATGGGTGTCTTCTCAAGCATACGAAGCATCTCAGCTTCCTTCTCCGCTCCTTGCTTGCGGAGCTTCTCAATCTGCGATCGTTGTCAACGCTAAATTCGACCAGAATTAACATTGACGTTGTCACACCTTCTCCTTGGTCAAACTCCCGATGGCCATCCCCAAGAGATAATCATAGTCGCTGTCAGAGCCGATCTCTTCATCTTCTTCTGATGAACCGTCGTCTTGGACATCCTTGGCTTTCTGTGCTCGAGGGAAAGGCCGGAAATTCCTACTCCGCAACTCGGTGACGATATCGGCTTTCTTTCGATTCGACACGACGAGCTGTTTGTCCACAATCATCTGGATGAAGCGTGCTTGGTTCGACAGCCTGTCCAATGCATCTTGCAATTCATTCACCAAGAAGTCCTACATGACACGTTCGATATCCTTCAGACCAAGACGTGTCCATGAACGTACCTTGCGTTTCTGGTAGTAGGCCAGCCGCACGGGATAGTACTCTTCTAACATCTCCTCAGGAGAACGATATTTCTTGATCTTCCCCTCAAAATCAAAACAAATCATATTGCTCGTATTGATTTTGGACGTGAGTTTGAAGAATTCAACGAGGCCTTGTTCTTCTGCCTTCTGGACATCTTTGGCTTCCATGTGAACAACGAAATGAATATTCCTGTTGTCGTGGTATTCTTTGTAATCCTAGCACGGAATCGTTATCGACACTCTGAATAACTGAGTTGTCGAGCCTTACCTTGACGACGCCATCGCCCTTCTCGCCCATCATGGCCTCTAATTCGGCCTTGTAATTTTGTGTCCACTTGTGTATAGGCAGTTCGGTAATCTCAACTGTCGTGTCACTGAGTTTCTTGGCTATTCCAGTCACGTCGTATTTGTGTTCCGCAGTTTTTTTGATGTCGCCTCTGAAGCCCCTCCACCACGGCAGCATGGGTTCAAGATCTTCACCGACCATGAGTCTACGTAAATTGGCAACAATGTCGACCGGATTATAGGATGGAATCGTCGTGCTCCAGCCTCATGACCGAAAACGTGAGCTGCGTAAGACGACGAACGGCAGGGTCACACACCTGTTCCGATCCCCTCAGCCCCGTTCACCAACACCATCGGAACAACTGGGATATACCACTCTGGCTCAACAATTAGGTTGTCTTCGTTGAGATTGTTCAAGAGCGCATCGTCCGCAGGATGGAATATTATCCGCGCGAGTGGCGAAGGCTCGGTGAAAATATACCTCGAGGAAGCATGGTCTTTCCCTCCTTGGTCTCGCGATCCGAATTGCCCGTTAGGCAGAAGCAGATTGATATTGTTACTCCCAACGAAATCCTGTGCCATATTCACAATCGTCATGGTCAAACTGGCTTCCCCGTGATGGTAAGCTCCGTGTTCCGAAACATAGCCGACGAGTTGGAGAAGCTAACAAACCAAAAGGTATTGAGATGACGGGAACGTATGTAAGAGGTGAAACGAGGGCAACCTTGATTTCCTTCTTGAGTTTTCGTCTGTAGCAACCCCAGAGAACTTTCCTTTGACCCGGCTTCATCCCGTCTGCAATGGAAGGAATTGAACGAATGTTGTCCGCCATAGAAAACAAGATGAGCTCTTTGTTAATGAAGTCCGAAAACCTAATGGGACTCTTGGTGTGGTCCAAGCATGTTCCAGGCTACCAAACACGTGAGGTATTGTGAGTGACACGATTCAGCCCAAATACCTTGTACTGTCGCAACCATTCCTTGCGGTCGTCTGCTTTCTTTTTACTGAAAGCCAGTTCAAAAAGCTCCTTGTCTCCGTCTTGGGTTGTCGAAAAGGGGATCATATGTTTGCCCATATTGTTAAAATACTCTCGACTATCTGTGTCTTGGCTTGTTCCTAGACCCTAGCAATAATGTCGGTCCATGTCGTATAACGAACACACTGCAACGTACTTTGTAATACTTTGGGGCCCACTTGTGTGCATCCGGAGTCGTCTCCACCCACCTCTCGTAGTCTGGAATGGTAAAGAAGTCGATATGCCGTCCCCCTTTCTTGACCTGTTGGAAAGGTTCTGTGACATTTCTCGTTGTTAAGCTGTCATATAACTTACCCTGACGATAGGCGTCACAAATTCGACCAGAAAATTTGGTATCTTCAACAGAGAGGGGAAGAAGTGGTCCAGGAAATTGATTAGGAGCCCTTTGATATGTGATCCATCGTAGTCCTAAGGGCGGAGTCCGCGATTAACATCAAGTTCTCTGAACGGTTTAACACCTACTTGATCGGTCATGATCATGATTTGCCCGTACCTCAAGGTGCTGACGTTGCTGTATTCTTTGTTGTGTTGCAAGCCCACGATCTTCTTGATATTCTGGATCTCTTCGTTCTTCATGATTTGGTCATGCTTGGCCTCGCGTACGTTAAGTAGTTTACCACGCAGAGGAAAGACGCCAAAATTGTCACGACCGACGACAGCCAGCCCAGCGACGGCCAGGGCTTTGGCGGAATCCCCTTCCGTCAGAATAAGGGTGCAGTCGCTCGCCTTCTTCGTACCGGCATTATTAGCATCTGAAAGCTTGGGCAAACCTGTGAGCCTATTGCACATGTGTCAATGCAAGGGGGGTGAAGTGATGGGGAGGGCTTGATTACCGGCTGCGCTTACTGCCGTCTGTTTTCTTGATTTGTTGGTCAGCCTTGAATTGGGCCCAGTTCAAGACATGTTCGATAATGGGAGACTTGAGGACTGTCCGAACGTCAGATCAGTCACACTGTGAAGGAACAAGCGTACCTTTTTTCATAAACTCCTCTGATAGCACCGGTTTAGTTCCAAACTTGCCGACAGTTAACGTCATCGTCTCCTTCGTCTGGCTGTCGAAGGTAGGATTCTCGATCAATGCGTTGACGAAGATCCACATGTGATTCCTGATCTGCGCGGCCTTTACCGCCGCACCCTTGTTCTTCTTGCCGATCGCAGTGATCAGATTCTTCGCGATCTGGTCAGTAATGAGGGTGACATGGGTTCCCCCTTTCGTTGTGGCGATCGAATTGGCGAAGGAGATTTGTTGGAACGAGCCGTCTGAAACCGCAAGTGCGACCTCCCAACGGTCGCTCACTTGCTCAAAGATCATTGTCTGTTTCGATTGAGCTGCACCCGATGTTTCGGTAGTTTCCGCAGCCGCGGAGTCGAGATACATGTCGACGTACTGCTTGAAGTTCTTGATTTTGAGTCGCTCGTCATTCAGGTAGACCTTTATGTTCTTGACAGTACCCGCCATGTCATAGACACGCTTTTTGAGCAGCGCAACCGTATCTTCGTCGATACGGGTCATGCCGAAACGGGTCAAATCTGGGCGGAACGATACACGAGTATACTCCTCGCCTTTGGAATTTTTGGTGATCTTGGCCTTGCTAATTTTGCTCATGTTCTGAGTCCATGTCTGTGTGTACTTTTGTTTAGTGTTCTTGTCGGCGGTATCGATGGTAAATTCGTGGGAGTATATATTGGTAAGTTTGGCGCCGTAGCCATTGCGTCCACCAGTGAGCTTTTTCTCGTCGTCATCGTAGTTCGAAGATGACAGAAGATGACCGAAAATGAGCTCTGGGATGTACATCTTTTCTTGGGTATGCATTTCGATTGGAATCCCGCGCCCATTGTTGAAGACCGAGATGGTGCAAGCTTCGACATCGATGTTAACTTTGAGTGTGTCCATCGAAGGATCGTTGATCTAAAACACCGATAAGATAGATCTCAGGCACTGCGTGAAAACGACACCAACCTTGTTATCGGCGGCATTCACCAGAATTTCATCAACGATTTTGAAAAAACCCGGGACATATTTGACTTCGCGATTGACCATTCGTTTGAAGACCGAGTCGTAAGTCCACGTCGTTTGTGTAATGGTTTCAACGGATCCAATATAAGCATCAGGACGTTTGAGAATGTGTTCAATTTGGGACAGCTGAGAAGATGTCAACGCTGATCCCAAGAAGAGTTTCGACGCGTCCGTACCATGGTATATGTTTCTGAAGCCGTCTTGACTTTCTTTTTCCCATTTTCTGCTGGAATCGAGGGACCGGGTTCAGGAACGTCTAAATCATCTCTGCCTCCATCGAAAGGAACCTCGGTGTTGTCATCATGGTCTTTGAGGACCCTTTTTACGGTAGTCTTGGTTTTTGTAGGAACTGTCTTGGCCTTCTGGGCGGGTTTGACAGCCTTGAGCGCAGGTTTAGTCTTGGGCGCGGGTTTGAACTATTGCCACTGGGAGTTAGAGAGAAAAAAAACACGGAAGCAGGTAAGAGAGGCCGAACCTTCTTGGATACGTCAGGAGTGTAGTCTTCCGACGCTGAATCTGAGTCGAAGTTCTCGCCATCGGATGAACTCATTGTTTCGGACGAGTAAGTGTGAGATCAAGTCAAGGTGAACAGGACGTGGGTCAAGTCGCAATCACGTGATCAGACGCGTCGATACCGATATGATATTGGATGAAGTTATGTAAGTCAATATACAGTATGTGAAGATACTATGTTATAAGCAGTATGGTTATAAGCAGTATGTAGTACGTATCTCTAGTTCATAGAGATGCCTTACATGTTGTAATATTGTGATCCAACCAG
>Ga0209006_10004900_pt1 | contig 12157 bp, 7 predicted proteins | sample JacPin_JW_Ref_O2_FD_188567 | JGI IMG/M metagenome (GOLD analysis project Ga0209006, IMG submission 188567) | Forest soil microbial communities from Algoma, Ontario, Canada - Jack Pine, Ontario site 1_JW_Ref_O2 (SPAdes) (version 2) | ecosystem: Environmental > Terrestrial > Soil > Boreal...
GCCACGAAATTATGCCGAATGTCAAAATCTGAGGGGCCCCGGCTTCCTTTGCGATCGAAAATATTCTGAGACGTAGGAGGATCATTCACCGATTCCGTCGACGAATCCACCGAAGCATCATCAATGGAATGGGCTAGCGTGTAGGAGAGCTGCCACGAAAGGTTGTGTGCATAGCGCTTCGAAACGGACAGCTGGAAGGAATTATAGAAGGATTGCCCGTCAGTCAAATCCGCTGACAGAGGTGATGCCAGGTTCGGATTGTAGCGATGGCCTAACGCCGGCTCGAAGGGATTCTCCTCGGCTTCGCGGGTGAGGTGATTGCCGCGCGTGCCAAAGTATCCCGCGCTGAGGATGATGCCCGGCGCGAGTTCCCGTTGCACGTTGAGGTTATATTCGAGCGCGTAGGGGAACTTCGGGCGATAGGTTACCACCGAAGCATCGAGCGGCTCTGTCAGGGCGGCATTTTTGGGGTTTAGAAACTGCGGGAGAACAAATTCCTCCACACTGAAAAAAGGCGGTAGCAACCGCTCGATATCGTACACGATTGCCGGGAGCTGGTCGCGATAAATGCCGAATCCGCTCCGCACCACGGTTTTGCCGTCGCCGAAGACGTTCCAGGCAAAGCCTGCCTGCGGCGACAGAAGATCCAGCGGTGTCCCGGCAAATAGCTTACCGACAACTGGGGCGGAATCCGTCGCCGGGTTTGGAAAAGCTGACTCGCGCCCGAATGCCTCGGTTGGATTGGAATAGAAATCGTAGCGCAATCCGACATTTACCGTTAAGCGGCTGTTCACGCGCACGAAGTCCTGGGCAAAACCAGACGCGACAGTTTGACGGTATCCGCGGTCAGAATCGGCGTTGGAGGGATTGACCCCCACGTACGACAGAGGCAAACCTTGAAGGAAGAATTCGAGTGCAGGGTTGTTGCTGGATGCCTCGAACCCGAAGGGAGACAGGTCCTCGAAGCTATACAATCCGTTAACACCGAAATCCAGCGCGCCGTTGATTTGGAGCCTTCGAAACTCCACGCCGAATTTCAAGGTGTGACGACCAATGGTGCGCGACAGTTGGTCCTGAACCTGATAAACGGTCGAAAAATCGCCTAAAGGAAATGCCGGGCTGTTTCCGATGAGGCCCATACCCGTAATATCGATCATTCCGAACGGTTGGCCAGGAAGCAAAGAAGTAGACAGGCCCGGATGCGTATTATCGATTGAAGAAGATGCAGTTGTCCGGTTGATGCCGAAGCGCAACTCATTGATCCAATCATTTCGGAATATCGTGCGGTCCTGAAGAGTGCCATACTGATTCCGCGCCGAGTGAAACACCGGGAATCCCGGTGCATAGGTGCCAGGCGGCGTCCCGACATAGGGAACCAGAGCCGAACTGTCATCTACGGTGTAGCGTGCGAATAGCGAATGGGTGCTGGAAAGGTTTTGGTCGATGCGAACCATACCGTGGTCCTCACGAGTTGTGCCTTTGTTAGCGGTGATCAGTTCGCCGGTTCCGTCCCCATTGTCCGGCCCGTTCGAAGGAGGCAGCACACTGAGAAACGGTTGTATCAAACGATTCATCGGAATGGCGACACATCCGCTGGGGGTGGCGTTGGTGCAAGCGGACGGATTACCCGCGGATGGCAGCAGTCCTTGATGGGCGAGTGCATCTGGTACCGTGGCAATTGCCGTGGACGCCTGTACTTGACGGAATCCCTCATAGTTGGCAAAGAAGAAAGTTCGATTACGCTTCAGCGGCCCTCCGATTCCAGCACCGAACTGATTGCGGACAAACTGGGGGATCGGATTGGCGCCCAAATCGAAGTAGTTCTTAGCGTCGAGCGACGCACCCCGATACAATTCCCACAAAGATCCGTGAAATTGGTTACTTCCTGACTTGGTTGTCATCGCGATTACGGCGCCACCGTGCCCGCCGTACTCCGCGTCGAACGTGTGGGTCAAAACGCGGACCTCCTCCAACTCATTCAGACCGAGGAAAAATCCGGAAGCGCCCGCGGGGGAATTGCCCCAGACCGGATCGGTCGCATCCATACCGTCGATCAGGAAGTTTGTCATACTCGGACGTCCGCCGTCGATCGCCACTTGCGCGTCCTTACCGTTAGAAAGCAATGAAGGAGAACTGCTGGTGTTGGGAGCGACCCCAGGCTCAAGTGTGACCGCACTAAGAAGATCGCGGTTGTCGAGAGGCAATTCCGCCAGGCTCTGCTCTGGAAGTACCCCTGCGACGGTCGACGTCGAGTTATCGATCCCAGCAACGTTCGCGCTGACGGTCGTTTGCTGTTGAAGGTCGCCTATTGTGAGTTGCGAATTTATTATCACTTCGGAAGCCGAAGTGAGCTCAACTCCTTCGCGAACTTGCGATTGGAATCCTGCTTTCTCCATACGAAGAGAATAGTTTCCAATTGGCAAGCCGGCGAAACGGTACAGGCCGGCCGCGTCAGTAAGAGTGCTCCGTTTCAAGCCGGTACCTTGGCTGACAATCGTAACGCTGGCACCCGGGACGACGGCGCCGGTTGGGTCGGCGATGGTGCCGAAAACCGTCGCAAGCTGGGTTTGCGACCACGCGGCGATCGAGAAGAGCACTGCCAGCGCGGCCGACAGTATGCAAGGTCGGAACCGTCCGCATTTCGCGCGTGGAGGCGTCCCCAGATAATTGTTCGCGACCTGGGCCAGACTAATGGTCAACTCAGTTTCGTTTTTGGTCATGGCTCCCCTCAATCTCGGACAAATATCTGGTCGCTCGCATCCCGCGACGCGTCCGGAAACGCGGCGTCTCCTCAACATGTCGCGGCGGCATGGCACCGTTCATCCGCCAACTGGCGAACGGGGCGCGCCCGCGAAGATCGCTGTGTTTCAATTCCAAGCTTCCGCATCTTGTAAATCAGCGTAGTGCGTGGCAATCCAAGCCGATTGGCCGCTCCGTCCTGCCCTCCGATCAGCCAGTTGGTTTGGTTCAGTGTTTCCAGGATATGCTCCCGATTGGCGTCGGCAAGGGTGGATGAAGCGCTCTCCGAGCGCTGCGTCACCGCCTGCGTCAAGCCCAGCGGCAGCCGCAGCGCCGACCCCGGCGAAAAGAGCACCGCGCGCTCTATGAAATTCTGTAGTTCGCGAATATTGCCTGGCCAGTCGTGCGCCTGAAGGACCGCCATCACGTCGTCGGGAATCAAAGCGATCGGCTTGTTTAGGCTGGCGGCACATTTTGCTACGAAGAACTCCGTTAGGGGGAGGATGTCCTGAACGCGTTCCCGCAGGGGGGGCAGACAGATTGGGATTACGTTCAACCGGTAAAACAGGTCCGCGCGAAACAGCTTCTTGATCACGAGTTGCCCGAGATCCTGATTGGTCGCCGCCACCACCCGCACGTTGACCCGGACGGTCTGGGCGCTACCCAAACGCTCGAACTCCCGCTCTTGCAGAACGCGTAATAGCTTGGGCTGAAGTGCCAGCGGCATGTCGCCTATTTCGTCCAGAAAGAGCGTGCCCCATCCGCCATCTGAAATCGGCCCTTGGTCTGTGTGAACGCGCCGGTGAAGGCGCCTCTTTCGTGGCCAAATAGTTCGCTCTCCAACAACTCGCTCGGAATCGCTGCGCAGTTAAGGGCCACAAAACGGTTGTTACGCCGGGGACTAGCCTCATGAATGGCTCGCGCGATCACTTCTTTCCCAGTGCCCGTTTCGCCCTGGATCAAGACCGCGGAGTCCACCGGCGCAATTCTATCCACGTCTGCGAGCACAGCCCGAAATTTCAGACTGGACCCGATCAAGTCTAATGTAGTCATAGCCTGCTCCTTTACGAATGTGAGATGTGTTCCGCGTTTTCGTCTGATCAAGCCAGCAAGCGCTAGCTCCCATTGTTTTGTCTCGTGATCCACTCCCGTATGTACGGAAGGCAGTTCACGAGCGTGATGTTTCCCGCCTCACACTGGGCGAGGAAGATGATCCCATCTTCGCCAGCCAGAGTGACGCCTTTCAAGTCGATGACAATCCGCCGGTCTTTTTCTTCCGCGCGGATCAACGACTCCAACTCCGTCACGTTCTCGCTGTCGATTCGACCGCTAAGCGCAAAGACCACTTCCCCGTTGGACGACCTGCGAATTCTGAGCATGCTTTGAGCCCAGAGGCATGCACGACCAATGCCAGTCGTAACCTATTGAAAAGAGTCCAATTGGCGGCCAGCAGCAGTGTCGAACTTCATCAAATTGGTGAAGTTTGTACAACGACTTCGCGGGACAGGCGTCAGCTAAGCTGGAGGGGTCCTCTGAAGCGATTCTTGTTGATCTTCAATGTCCGGATCTTCGATTCGAGGGTGGATCGTGGAATCCCGAGTTTTTCAGCGGCCCCCGCGGGGCCATATATGCGTCCCCCGCATTCGCGTAGGGCGGCCTCGATAGTCGCCTTTTCTTCGGCGGGCGGCGTTCGGAACGGGTCCCGGCGGATTTCCAGCCCGGTCGTGGGCGGTCTTCGGGAAAGCCAGCTCTCATCGACAGAAAAAGCTCCCACATCACTTACGATGACGGATCTCTCGATCACGTTCTGCAATTCGCGGATGTTGCCCGGCCAGGGATAGGACTGAAGCAGATCGAGGCTCCGCTTGTCCACGGTCTTGAAGCTCTTCCCCGCTTTCATCCCGTAACGATCCAGGAAGTACCGCAGAAGAAGCGGGATATCTTCTTTTCGTTCCCGAAGCGTCGGCACTTCAATGGGAAAGACATTCAACCGGTAGAATAAGTCGCTCCGGAAGGTACCCGCGCGAATCGCTTCTTCCAGGTCACGATTGGTCGCCGCGATCACGCGGACGTCGACCCGAATGGATCCTGCTCCTCCGATCCGTTCAAATTCATGTTCTTGCAGAACGCGCAAAAGGGTGATCTGAGTCTCAGCGGGCAGTTCACCAACTTCGTCAAGGAACAGAGTGCCGCCCGTTGCCAGTTCGAACCGTCCCAGTCTTCGTTGCGTGGCTCCGGTAAATGCGCCCAACTCATGGCCAAATAGTTCAGATGCGATAAGGTCACGAGGGATCGCCGCACAATTCAAACTCACAAATGGATATGAAGATCTTCGTGAGCGCCGGTGAATCGCGCGCGCCACCAATTCTTTGCCAGTGCCGGTTTCGCCGGTGATCAGAACGCTGGAGTCGGTTGGCGCGACCTTGGATATTCGGGAAAGCATCTTTTTCAGAGGAGCCGAAGTGCCGACGATCTCCTCGAACATCGATGCTTTGTCGATTTCTTCGCGCAGGACTATATTCTCTTCCTGGAGCCGTTGCTCGGCCGACTTGCGATCGTCGATATCGGTCCCGGCGGCATACCACCGGGTAATGCGCCCTTCCTGGTCTGACACCGGACTGAAGCGATAGTGGAACCAGCGATACTGTCCGTCTTTTCTCCTGAGCCGCACTTCGTACTCAAACGGCGATCCGCTTTGGAATTTTCCGGGAAGTTCCTTTGCCACGTCGGCGTCCTGCGGATGTAGCACCTCTTGCAAGCCTGCGTCCTGCCATTCCTCCAAAGTAATGCCGAGATAATCCAGCGCCGCCAGGTTCAAGTAGAGGCGAGCTTCGTGGGGCCCAAATTCGGCGATATGCAGCGGCGACAAGTCGAGAAGTTGGCGGGCTTCCCTCTCGCTTTGGCGGATCTTCTCTTCCGCTTTCTTTGCGGCGGTGATGTCCGTTATGGCCCCCACAAAGTCGAGCTTGCCTGTCTTAGCGGCGCGGCCAATGACGTGGACGTATTTGACTCTGCCATCCGGCATCAAAAGCCGATGTTCCACATCGAAATCCGTCTTGTCCTTGTCGGCATCGTCGAGGGCCAGCCGAACGAAAAGCCGATCCTGGGGATGGATGAGCTGAAAAACCAGATCGAACGTGGGCTTAGCCCCTCGATCGCGTTCCATGATGTTGTAAGTTTCGTCCGACCAGTAGATCTTTCCGCTGGCAACGCTCCAACCCAAACTGCCGGTTTGGCTGATTCGCTGACCCTGAGCAAGGAAAGCCTCGCTATTTTGCAGATCAGAATAAAGGCCCGCGTTCTCGAGCGAAATCGCCGCTTGCGAAGCCAGCAACTGCAGCACGGTAACCCGGTCCGGCGTGAAGACGCCCGGAGTCAGGTTATTCTCCAGATAAAGTACGCCGACAAGCTTCCCCTGCTTGACGATTGGCAGGCAGAGGATGGACCTGGAACACTTCTCCCGGATATATTCGTCCTTCGAATACACCTCATCGATCAAGGCATCATCCAGGAGTAGGTTCTCCTGCGTCCGGATCACGTAATGCAGTGCGGATTGGGGCAGATCAGATGGCGCGACAGTTGTCTCGCGAACCGCAACCTCGGTCCCGGTAGCCTCTGCTTCGATCCGCGGCTCGCCGTCCTGAAGGAGGATCAGTAGGCCTCGCTCGGCTCCGGCATTTTCAACCGCGATTCGGACGAGCTTCTCGATCAGTCCGGGCAGGACGATCTCACTCGAAAGTGCCTGAGACGCCTTCACGACAGTCTCGACGTCCAATTGTCCGACTGGCGGTTCAATCGTGCCCGAAGGGGCGGGAGTTCGTCCCTCACGTAGGCGAGGGTACCGTTCGTCGAGTTGCTTTACTTTTCCGTGGGCGCCCCAGCGGTTATAACAGTTCCGCGCATTCCGGAGATAGGAATCGGCGAATGTCTCGAAGCCGCGAGCCGCGTAAAACTGCGCGGCGACCTCGCAGGAAAGCGCCTCGTTGTGGACAAAGCCATTTGCGCGGGCCGCCCGGATGGCCTGTTCGTAAAGGCGCTCTGCGTCCAGCTCTCGGCCCTCGATGCGCGCAATCTCTGCCCCCACGAGTGCGGCGCGGTTTTCGAAATTCTCCGGGCAGTTTTCCGCCCACATTTGGAGCTGTTTGTAGTGTGCTTCGAGAGCATCAAAGTGCTCTCGGCTTTGGCCCGCCGTTGCAGACTCGCAGACCGCTGCACGGGAGAGCGCGCTGTAAAATTCATATTCTGCCCACTCAAAATTTGGCGAGGTCACAAGCAGCGGCCGAGCTTTCAGTGAGGCGTCGATGGCCGAAGTAAAATCGCCGGCGTAGAGGCGCGCTTGCAACTTCCGGGTCCAGTACCAGAAGTGGACTACCGGCGGACGACTGTTCAGATCACGCTCGAACCGTTCCTCCTCGAACTCCGCATGGTCAAGGGAGCCGAATTTTGGCGTCAGGCCCCTGAGCATTCCGATAAGACCGATCTGCGGAATGATCAGGTCGATGGCGAAACCGAACTTCGACTTGCGCGCAAAGGCAAGACTACTCTCGGCTTCATTTTGCACCTCAACGAGCGGACGTCCCATCGCGATAAGAAGGGTGTTCAAGTTGGCACTGCTGTAGGCTGCATATGTGAGATCGCCGATTTCGTTTGCAATCTCAAAGGCCTGGCGCATCACATTAGAGCAATCCGGGAGATGTTTCATCCATGGCATGATGCCGGCTGCGAACACGGCAGAGGTCGCAGCCTGAAAGCGTTTCAGGCCACGCTTTTCCGTCAGATCATAGCCGAGCCGACCGAATCGAAATGCATTCTTGTAATCACCGAACCTGGGCCCCATTATAAGGCCGAGCCAGGCATAGCTGGCGCATGAAGCGTCGCTGTTACCGTGCTCAATGCTGAGACCAGCCGCCCTGCAGACGACCAGGGCATAAAGATTCGCATCCGTAAACATCGCAGGAGGCACAAGCCTGGTTAGAACATCCAGAGTCGCGATAGACGCCGGGTCGCGCATCAGGGGGAAGTCAACGACATCCTCGATCTCGCGATTTCCGAGCTGGGACCAGATACTCTGGTATTCGCTTCGTACTTGTTCCTCCGTAGGATGGAGGAGCCATTCGATAGCGAGATGGCGCAGGTAGTCGAGGCCGATGCCGACGGCACGGTCGATCTGTCCGAGCGTCATGCAGACATCCACACTCAGGCACGCAGCCATCGCGAGTTCGACATTATTTGAGGCACGCGCTCGAAGCATTTCCATGCGCTCGGCCGCGGTGGTCACATCTCCAGTCAGGAACTCGCATTCGGCCCGCTGCAATTCCAGCTGGAAAATGAGACCGTGGCGTCGCTCCCAGGCAGCGTCCGTCAAAAGCGCTTCGCCGGCGATGAAATATTTCAGAGCTGAGGCATTGGCTGTGGAAGCCTTGGCACGCTTACCAGCGACAAGGTTGAGCTCAGCCACCTGGAAGCGCTCATTTTCTGAAGTGATGAGACCGGCTCCACGGTTATACTGATTGACGATCTCGAATATGGCCTCCTCGCGCTTTTCAGGGGGAATGTGCGTGTGAAGCAACCTCCCGATTCGCAGATGAGCCTCGCCGCGCGCTTCTTCCGCAATGAGCGAATAGGCCGCTTCCTGAACGCGGTCGTGTGCGAACCGGTAGGAGTCCTCCGACCGGACAATCAGGTCCAGGTGGAGAGCTTCCCATAGTTGCGCTTCGGCCTCTTGTTCTGACATCTCAAGAACATCCGAAAGTGTGTTGGCTTCGGCGGTGTTTCCGATGGAGGCAAGTTGCTGGAGCGCCTTTTGAGTCGTGGCCGGTAGTCGGTTCAGCTTGGCGACCATGAGGTCCACAACGTTGTCGGTATAACCCTTAACGCGAATGGCATCAAGATCCCAGCGCCATCGGGCAACTCCGTGCTCGAAAGTAATCAGCCCCTCTTCAACCAGTGCATGGATAAACTGAACGGTAAAAAAGGGGTTGCCGGCGGTCTTCTGTTGTATGAGTTGCGCAAGCGATTTCGCAGGTAGCGAATCGCAGTGAAAGACGTCTGCAACCAGGTGCGCCAGGTCGCCGGAGCCCAGCGGCGTCAGACGGATCTCGTGCACCGCGGCGCCGGCTTCATTGATTGCCGCCAGCCTGCGCATCAGCGGGTGCGCAGGGCCGACCTCATTGTCTCGATAAGCGCCGACCACCAGCAGGTGCGCCAGATCTTCCTGGACCAGCAAAGCCTCCAAAAAATCGAGTGTCGCCGCGTCCAGCCACTGCAGATCGTCGAGAAACAGCGCCAGCGGATGCTCAGGGCGCGCAAAAACACTAAGAAATTGTCGGAATGCCAGGTGCGCGCGAGTTTTCGCCTCTTGAGGCGGTAAAGGGGCAACCGGCGGCTGTTCTCCTAAGATTAGTTTCAATTCCGGAACGAGATCCACAAGCAGGGATCCATTCGGACTTAACGCCTGACGAAGATCGTCCTGCCATTTGCTCAGTTCGGCTTCAGGCCTGCTCAGAAGTGGGCGGATAAGGCCCTGAAAGGCCTGAGCTATCGTGGCATACGGAATGTCGCGCTTGTACTGATCGAACTTGCCGGATGCGAATAAGCTACGGGGCGGAACCAGAGATTTGTGAAGCTCACTGACAACAGCGGATTTGCCGACGCCAGAATATCCGGAGACCAGAACGAGCTCGGGCCTTCCACCGGCGACGACACGATCGAACGCCTTAAGCAGAGTATCAACTTCCCGCTCCCGGCCGTACAGTTTCTCCGGTATCAGCAACCGGTCGGACAAGTCGTCTGCACCCAGAGGGAATGAATCGATCCGACCGAGCGACTGCCACTGCGCCAGGCACCGCCGAAGATCGGCTGCCAGTCCCGCGGCGGTCTGGTACCGGTCTTCCGCGTTCTTGGCAAGGAGCCTCATGATGATGGAGGACAGCGGCTCGGGAACCTCGCGGCGATCCGCAGGCGCTACCGGCTGACGTGCGATGTGGCAGTGGACCCACTCCAAAGGGTCCACTGCAACAAATGGGAGCACGCCCGTAAGCATCTGGTACAAGGTGACGCCCAAAGAGTAGAGATCGCTGCGCGTATCCATCGATCGATTCATGCGCCCGGTCTGTTCCGGGGACATGTAGGCAAGGGTGCCGGCAATGAATTCCGGCGGCGACGGCGCTTGGCGCTCGCGGGGTAGCCGGGACGCGATGCCAAAGCCGGTGAGCCAGATATGACATGCGCCGTCGCCTGGTTCCAACGCGACGAGCACGTTTTCGGGCTTGACGTCTTTATGGATCAGACCACGCTGATGGACGTGGCCGAGCGCCGTTGCCATGCCAATCGCGAGGCGTAGAAAGCGAGCCACGTCGAGGGGCTGCACTTTGGTCTGCTCAAGAACGTCCCGGCCTAGGATGCAGTCCAGCGGCTCGCAGCCGGGGTCCTCGATTACAAGGATCGTCCGTCCTTGGTGTCGGGTGAGCGCGATAGGCTTGGCCGCCCAAGAAGTATCGAGTTCGGCTGCGAGCGAGTATTCGTGTTCAAGGCGCCGCAGACTCTGGGGAGACGGTTGTTCCGCCGTAGGAGCCACGACCAGAAGGGGAATGTCGTTGCCGCGCTGCCGGGCGCGATAAAGCGAAAATTCCGCGCCGTCGCGGATTGGCTCCAACACGTACTCGGAAAGTGCTGCCATTGAGATCGTCTTCGTCGCCAGGGCTGCATGGAGCCAGATATCCATTCTGGCAGGAAACTGACTAGCGAAGCGCATCCTATGATCCACGTGCGACGACTGTGATCCACGTGCGACGATCGGTACAACCGCATTACGGCGCGCTTCAGGTCGTAAACACGTCGCTGAGCCGCAACCCAGGCCGGCGATTCGTGGCAGTGCTAAGCCCGTTATGAGAGCGATTTAGTGCTCTAAATGCTTGCTCAGCGTGAACCCCGCGCGCTTCAAATCGGCGAAGTGGAACAAGCTGTGCCAGATGATGAAGTCCAGAGGGCGGAAGAATGCCCTTACGCTCAGGGCCCGGTCCGCAAAGCGGCCGAGGCGATGAGCAAGGAGATGGGGATGTATACCAGCGAAGAGGTAACCAGGCCAGGAGCGTAGCGATCGTAGGCTGCCGTCGTGACGGTGTGGAACAAGCCGTCCCAGATGAGAGGCCGAGTGACCGGTCCAGGCAGTCAGAGCCAATATGCGTGCCATAAAGGCGACGTTGTTGGCGAGTCTTGCCAACTGCATCCCTGACCCTTCGGCAACACTGAACTTTGGCCAAATCCGTGTACATGTTTTGTACAAACGGCGAGATTCCTGCGAAGACGGCGAATCCTTGCCGTCGCGGTTTCAGTAACTTAAAGAGAGCACTGGATGGCGGCGAATACGGGTTGGATCTACGCCGCGATCGGTGGAACCACCTGTGTGTCGACCAGGCGATCCGCTCATACAGTTGCTGCTGCGAGGATCGAGTTCGAACGCTGCAAATTCATAGATACGTTGGGCCAGTGCGTCCTGAACCTCTCGCTTGCGGACTCGCGAATCGGAGGAATAGCCGACCAATCACCCCCATATCAGCTGTCTTGCCCGGCAAACTCCGATTACCCGCCAATGATCGGTCAGAGAATCGCCGATCAACCGTATTGGATTCTCCTTCGTCACGAACCACGCACGCGGGCCGACCAGGGCTAAGCTTCCCTCGTCCGAAGCTGACGGAGCGTTTCGCAATCCTGCTTAAAATCCTCCACGGCGAAGTCGTAGACTTCGTGCTCCTTTAAAAAGTCGTCCAGTTGCAAGCGAGTTCCGAAACCGAGCAATCTGCGAAGCTGAGCGGCCGTAAGAGCGTGGGACCGGTATGCCTCAAGTATGAGGCTTTCCAGCGCGGCACGAGGCAGGTCCTTCCACCTGGACCCGAGTCCTTGTGCGATGTCTTCCGGCAGTTCCAATGTGATCCGCGTGGCGACGCCCTTCAGCTCATTATCTCAAGGCACAACTCTCTCAGCTCTGCGCACCTCGGCAGCCAACTGTGCAGTCCGTCCTTTTCGAGATTGGCCCGTCTCGCGCGCCGGAGCCTTTCGCGGCGCCGGGGCGGCCTTCCCGACGGACGGAATTGTCACCAAGTCCAACGCGTCGTGAACATCAGTGGCCCAGATAGTGCATCGTGGTCTCCAGGGACTTGTGGCCCATCCAGTGCTGCACGGTCCGTACGTCGAATCCCCTGCGCAGCATTCCCGTTGCATAAGTCGAACGAAATGTCTTCAGATCAAACTTTGTCGGGTCGAGTTTGGCGCGCTTGGCGATAGATTTGCAGTGGTCGAGCATGTGCTGTTCGCGGTTTCCGGTAGGGGATGGGAACACAAATTGGCAGTTGGGGCGATGCGTATGCTTGCGAAGCTCTTCGATGAGTTCCACCGGCGCCGGAATCTCACGATCTTCCCA
>Ga0209006_10004902_pt1 | contig 12155 bp, 13 predicted proteins | sample JacPin_JW_Ref_O2_FD_188567 | JGI IMG/M metagenome (GOLD analysis project Ga0209006, IMG submission 188567) | Forest soil microbial communities from Algoma, Ontario, Canada - Jack Pine, Ontario site 1_JW_Ref_O2 (SPAdes) (version 2) | ecosystem: Environmental > Terrestrial > Soil > Boreal...
GCCCATCTCGGCCGCGGCCTTGTTGGTAAAGGTCATGGCCAAAATCGATTCCGGCATCACGCCCTTGTGCTCGATCAGATAAGCGATGCGATACGTAATCACGCGCGTCTTCCCGCTGCCCGCGCCCGCCAAAATGAGCACCGGCCCCTCGGTAGTTTCGACAGCCTCGCGCTGCTGCGGATTAAGTTGGTCAAGAAAAGACAATGCGGGAGTGGCTCCGGAAGCGATGCTTCGATTTTACAGGGGATTGAGATTTATTGGACGCACGAAACGCAGATGCGAAGGCGCAAGATTGCGTGGGTGCCGTTTCGCACATGATTAAGGAAGTAGTCGCCCCAAGAATGCTCCAGCCGCGGAGCGGCGGCATGTGAAAGCCCGGCACGGAAGTGCCGGGGTGTCCCGGCCCTCGTAACCGAGTCCCGTCAGGGACGGCACGAATCATCCAAACACGAATTCGGGATCGTACTTCACACCAGATTTCCGCAGAAGCGACACAAACTCATCCTCGAAAGAATGCTTTGCGTGATGCTCCGCCTGATGCTGAACGTAATGCTTGACCGCCTCCAAATTTGAGGCACTAACGCTGACTGCTGCGTAGCCCTCTTGCCACGCGAAGTCGAATCCGTGTTCGCCGAGCCAGCGGGAGGAATTCGCCTTAAGGACCTGCATGGCCTTCGCCAGAGGCATAGATGCGGGCAGCGCGATCAACAGGTGAGAGTGGTTGGCCGTGCCGCCCGCGCACAGCACTGGGATGTCGTGGTTTTTCCCGATTCCTACGAAATACATCGATAGCTTTTCACGCAAGTCTTCCGGGATGGAGTCTTGGCGCAGTTTGGTGCTGAAGACGCAATGAACTAGAACGTTAGGATATGTATGAGCCATCGTGGCGTCCCTGACGGGACTCGTTACATCTGCCTCGGTCCACCCGGCACTTCCGTGCCGGGCTCTCACATACCGTGCCTTCGGCACTTCTGCCGTGGCTTGGCACGAGCCTTGATCTTTCAATTTTTGTTTGCCGAAACGGGTTAATCGTCTATGAAGAGCAGAGCGCTGGTCTGTGACATGCGTCACAAAGAAATCCACACCCCCGAATTCTTGCAGGGCCCAGATTCTCCGCTCTACTTTCGCCTCGCAGCAGCATGAAAACTCACACCCACGCCGCCATCAAATGCCCCAGGCTGCCGCGCACGCAGAGCCCGTCGGCGCGGTCCTGAAAGTAGCGTTCGTTGATTTGTTTGCCTTGCAGAAATTCGGTGCGATGGAATCCCAGACTCTTCAACTCGCCTTGCAGCTTCGCCGGATCGAAGAAGAGTTGGAACGGTTCACCCGCCGCGGCTACGCGTTTCGAGAGCGCATCGAACGCCTCCCGCTGCCCCGCATTCAGCAGCGCCGGATCGATGGCGAAATCAAACACCACTCCGCTGCCCACCGGCATTCTGGCGATCCAGCCCAGCGTCGTCATGCAAGCTTCGCGCGTGAGATAAGGCGTCACGCCCAGCCACGAGAAGAACGCCGGAGCGCTCGTGTCGAATCCGCACTGCTCCAGCCCTGCACCGAGAGTTTGCTGTTCAAAATCGACCGGCACGAACGTCAGCGACGAGGGAATCGCAATCTCCGCCGCCAGCAACTGCTCGCGCTTCCACTCCTGCGTCGCAGGGTGATCGACTTCAAATACCCGTAGCGCAGCATGAGGGTTGCGATACGCGAACGTATCCAGCCCCGCCCCGAGCACTACATATTGTCGCACTCCCCGCGCATAAGCCGAAGCCAGTTCGTCCTCAGCAAAGCGGCTGCGCGCCACCATGAACGCACGAAAGGCCCGCGCGAAGGCAGGATGCTCTTTCGGATTGCTGCGCAATTCCGCCGCGGCCTCGCCGCCAATGATGCGCAAAGCCAGCGGATCGTCGAGCACGCGCGGCTGATCCAAAAGCTGATGCGCGGCCCGGCGAATCGCTACCCGCTGCGCCGTTCGGCTGAATTTCCCTTCTTGCATGTCAGGTCAGAATGATTTTTCGCAGAATGGATTGTCGCGGAAGAGTCCGCGAGGGATGCATCAAGCTCCTGCGTGCTTCGCCGCGCACTCCTCGCAGGGGCAAACTTCGCGCAGGAAGTTCCAGGAATAAATCCCCAGATCGTGGTTGTCGTTCCACATAAATTTGATGGCATACTTCCCCACCCCTTCGGCCGACATGGGCATGGGCCGGGCCTTGAACATGGGCAGCGCCCCGGGAGCAGCCTTCTGCGCCTCGCCCGGCCTGCGTCCGGATTTCTCGCGTTCTTCGTTGCACATGGCGCAGGGACAGGCATCGCGCAGAAAAACAAAGCTGTAATGCGAACGGTGACCATCGTTCCAGTCGATATCCACGCCCGCACCCGTGGTCAAATGCACCTTAACCGATTTGGGGTCGGTGGCCGCAGTGGGCGACTGAAGCGGAGTCTGCATGAATTTAGTATCGCATAGGGAACGCTTCCGTTTTGACACTCAGCTCTGCTGCGAACGTGCAAATATCGTAAAGCTGTGTCAACCCAGCCTTATACTGAAATCGTTGCATCGAGCTGTAAATACCGATAGGCATGTTGGCCCCGAGAAATCGGGGCCGTCTTTCTTTGGATTGGAATCAGAATATTTGGATTGGAATCAGAATCTGGATCGGATTCGGCACGCGCAGCTCAGCGTGTACAACTGACTTCGATCCGTGCGCAACTCCCTCGCAAATCGTCTGCCAAGCTTCTACAATCTAATTCATGGCTGTGGCTTTGCAGCGGACACCTTCGAGCTTCATCCGATTGCTGCCCAAGGCCGAACTGCATCTGCACCTGGAAGGTTCTATCGAACCCCGGACTTTGCTGGAGCTCCGCGAGCGCCATGGCGAACGCGGCTCGCTCGCCGATGCCGACCGCATCTACCGTTACGCCGACTTCCCTGGTTTCCTCATGGCTTTCAAGGTGGTGACCGACCATCTGCGCACTGCGGAAGATTACGAACTTATAACGTACCGGCTGATGCAGCGGCTGAAAGAGGAAAATGTGTTGCACGCCGAAGTCTATGTATCGGTCGGCGTGTGCCTGTGGCGCAAGCAGGATTTCGCCGCCATCTTCGAAGGGCTCGATCGCGGACGCGCCAAGGGCGCGCGCGATTTCGGAATCTCGCTGCTGTGGATTTTTGACGCGGTTCGCCAGTTCGGAGCCGAAGAGGCGCAAAAGGTATTCGAGCTTGCAGTGCGGTTCGGCGATCGCCACGTCGTCGGCATCGGCCTGGGCGGCGACGAACTGAAGGGGCCGCCGGAGTTATTTCGCGGCGCTTACGCCTATGCTCTCGACCACGGCCTGCGCCTCACCGCGCATGCGGGCGAGACGGCCGGCCCGGAATCGATCTGGGGCGCACTCAATCTCCAGGCGGAACGCATTGGACATGGCCTGACCGCGGCGCAAGATCCTGACTTGATTGAAGAGCTGGCCCAGCGCCAGATTCCGGTGGAGATTTGCCTGACTAGCAACGTCCGCACCGGACTCTGCAATTCCATCGGCGAACATCCGGCCAAAAATTATTTCGATCACGGGCTGATGATCACAATCAACTCCGACGACCCCGCGATGTTCTCGACCACGCTGCCCCGCGAGTATCAACTGGCGCAGGATACGTTCGGCTTCACGGATGAGCATTTGCGCGAGCTGGCACGCAACTCGTTTGAAGCTTCATTCCTGCCCGCGGAGAAGAAGCTGGAGTTTCTAGATCTTTTCGATGCCGCCGCCGCGAGATAACCAGTTACCTTCGCTTCCCAGGTTTTTGCTGCTCCTGTTGTAAAATTTGCCCACCGAATCTCCGCCATGCCCATTCGCACACTTCTTCAACTCGGCGACCCAATCTTGCGGCAAAAGTCGCTGCCGGTGAGCGATCCGGCAGCGCGCGAGACTCGCCTGCTGGCGCAAGACCTGGGCGATACGCTGGCTCACTGGCGCGAAACCACGGGCTACGGACGTGGCATTGCCGCGCCGCAGGTTGGAGTGTTACAGCGCGTTATTTTTCTCAAGCTTCCTGGAGTCGAGCCGTGGCCGCTGGTGAATCCGGAAATCATCGAACGCAGCGCGGAAAAAGTTGTCGTCTGGGACGCCTGTCTGAGTTTCTTGTCGATCTTTATGCAGGTGGAGCGCCACCGCGAAATCACGGTGCGCTATCAGGACCTGCGCGGCGAAACGCTCGAATTCCGCGCAGGCGACGACCGCTTTCTCTCCGAACTTCTGCAACACGAAATCGATCACCTGGACGGAATCCTGGCCGTGGATCGCATCATCGACATCAAGACGCTGGTGACGCGCGAAGAATTCGAGAAGCGATATCGAGATGCTACCCCTTACGACAATGCCGTCCCGGTTAAGGTCTGATCCTGACGATGTCCGAGAAATTGAGATTCAGCCAACTTCAGGGACGCTACGCAATTGTTCACCTTCCGCCCGACTCCGCCATCCCCGCTTGGGCAACGAAGGGCGACTTCACCTCGATCACTCGCACCGCCGACGAACTCTCCATCGTTTGTCCCGCTGACAATTTGCCTCCTGACGTTCAGTCTCCACTCCGCTGGGTCTGTCTTAAGCTTGAAGGACCGTTCCCTTTTTCGCAGACCGGAGTCTTGCTGTCGTTCATTCGGCCACTCTCCGAGAACGAAATTCCTATCTTCGCCATCTCGACCTTTGACACGGATTACGTGCTGATCCAGGAAGAGTTCGCTGAGGCGGCGCTCAATGCTTTGCAGAAAGCAGGTCACGAGATAATCGTCGATTAGAATGGGCGTCTCTAGTTCTCTATAACCCCAAGACCACTTTCTGAGGAGGCAGCGTGCGCGCCCTAACTAAGGCAGAGGTAATCGAATATTTATCGTGGTTTGAAAATATGGGAAGCGAATATCCTCACTCCGATGCGGAGGGCCTCTTCTTCACCGACCCAGAAGCACGCTGCATTGATTTGGAGTATCCCAAACCGGATAGGCTTCCGTGGTTCGTACGCTTCCTGGCGGCGATAGGTTATGAAGATAAAGATTTTGAGGGGGCTCTTGTTTGGTTTACGGGCTGGGGCGTGTGGAACTCTTCGGATGAGGGCGTTGGCTATCGCATCGTCGATGCAATGCATCGGGCGGCAGGTCAGCCCGGTTCCTTCGAGACTGCTCCCGGCAATGTTTTTCGAGCAGACGAGTTACCGGATGCTATTGCGATGCTAATGCAGCCGATGGTTTTCGGTTTCGATGCGTACTATCTTCCGAAATGGTCATACGGTACAGGGCAGTTTTTTGTCTTCGTGAGCCATGATTCGTATGTGAACATCATCACCCGCACGAAGGAGTTTTATGACAAGATTTTCAGCCTTCTCAAGGAGCTCGATCTGAGTCCAAGGCCGAGTAGTGAAGCGCGAATTCTGCGTTTCTGCAGACCTTCGCCGAAACGTGAGGACGCTGTCCAGTAGGCGCTCCGCTGACTTGGGATACTCGCTATTTGGCCCGTGAATACAACCATCCGCTGCTGCGCTCCGTGCTCCTACGCATCATCTGTGCTGTAATAAACATCTAACTATTGATGCCGTCAACGCTCATAACTCTGCGCCGCCGCGCCAAGGCCTTGCACCGCAACCTGCGCGGGGCTTCCATGACTGCGCGGGCGTTGGCTTCCACCGATCATCCGCTGTTGGCGCATATTATTCCTGTGCGGCGCTGCAATCTGGCTTGCACTTACTGCAACGAGTTCGACGATTTTTCCAAGCCTGTGCCTACGGAAGAGATGTTTCGCCGCATCGACAAGCTGGGTGACCTGGGGACATCGGTGGTCACGATTTCCGGGGGAGAGCCGCTGCTGCACCCGGAGCTTGATGACGTGATTCGCCGCATTCGGTCGAATGGGATGATCGCCGGGCTGATCACTAACGGCTATCTGCTGGTGGCCGAACGCATTCAGCGTTTGAACCGCGCGGGGTTGGAGTGGTTGCAGATTTCCATCGATAACGTCAATCCGGATGACGTGTCGAAGAAGAGTCTGAAAGTTTTGGACCGCAAGCTGGAACTGCTGGCGGAGCATGCGGACTTTCATGTGAATATCAACTCGGTCGTCGGAAGCGGCATTCGTTATCCGCAGGATGCGCTGACCATCGGCAAGCGGGCGGTTGCGCTGGGATTCAGTTCGACCATCGGCATCATTCACGACGGTAGCGGGCAGGTGCAGCCGCTGGGCGAGGAAGAGCGGCGCATTTATAACGAGATGAAGTCGTGGGAGAAGAGCAGCTTTACGCGCATCAACGCTTTTCAGGACAACATTGCGCAAGGCCTGCCCAACGAGTGGCGGTGCCGCGCCGGGGCGCGATATCTCTATATTTGCGAAGACGGGCTGGTGCATTATTGCTCGCAGCAGCGCGGCTATCCCGGAGTTCCGCTGGCTACTTACTCGCGTGACGACATTCGCCGCGAATTTGTTACCGAAAAAGGATGCGCGCCCAACTGCACGGTTTCGTGCGTGCATCAGGTGGCGGTGGTGGATTCCTGGCGTGCGCCACAACATTCGGCGCAGACTCCGTCTTCGAAGGCGGAGTTGATTCAGATTGGGTAGATTTCTTCAGCCGCCGGCGGAGATCAAAGTCTTAAACACAGAGGACACAGGGTTTCACAGAGGAAACACAGGGGCTCTCCTCTGAACCTCTGTCATAAGCATTTCTTATACCCGGGGGCGACTATTTTTTCGGTTGCGCCGAGGGCGGCAGAATGTTGTTCAGGCGCAGGTACATGGCGGCGGCCGCATAGTGGTCGGCCCAACTGCTGGCGATTGCCAGTGCCGCCATGGCGCGGGGCAACTGGCGTCCGAAGAGCTCGATATTGTCGCCCAGCTTCGAATCATCCATCTTGCCCAAGGCTTCGCCGCAGAAATCGAACGATGCTTTCGCCGCGGCGAGGAGTTTGTCTTTCCCGTCCGTCTCTTTCGCTTCGTCAACTTTTGGATCGGGCACGTTCGCGGCTTTCGCGCATAGAGTGTTGTTCGAATTGGCGATGTGAGCGACCAGGTGGGCAAAAGTTACCTGATCGGCCGTGGGTTTGTAAGTGAACTTATCGGCAGGCATCGCATCGATGGCACCAATGGTGTTCTTCTGCGAGCGCGGCAGGAGAATTTTCAGCGAGGCGGTCACGGGATCTTTGACGGGAGCGGAAGCTTGCGGCGACGTTGCCGATGACTGAGCTTGTGCGGTACCGAGGAAGGCACACGCTAAGAAGAGTAGAGCAGCAGTGCGTTTCATTGGAAGTCTCCTTGAACTCTTTAAAGGCGCAGCGCGAAGCGCATCACTATGACGCCAGCGATGTGAGGCCCACGATCAGCACCATGAAGGCGATGTACCAACCGAAAACAATAGCCAGTGCGGTTCCGCGCTTTACCTTGCTGACGCAGGTGAACCCGATCGCGGTTAAAACTAGCGTCCATATCCCGAAAATATCGATCATGGATCCCGCAGCGTAAAGGACCGGATGCTCGGTCACGCTGACGAGAGCTCCAAGATTGGTGGCTACAGGGTTCTGCAGGTTAAAACCGTCGGGACTCATACCTGCGAAAAGAGCGAGCGTGGCCAGAAGATAGCGTACCGCGCCGGCCAAACTAGCATAGAAAACGATGGCCAGTGAGACCTTGTACGAAACGGCGGCATTAGCCCCGAATTTGAACGTACCCATCAGCGCGGCGGCGACAATCAACAGCAGAATGAGATTGATCACGGGAAAGGCATAGGCGGTGATCATTGTTTGCTTTTCCGCCATTTGCATGCTCTTTTGGCGCTGTTCGGGTTCCTGGTTCTGAATGGCGTCCCACTGCTTGGGGCGTGTCTGCAACACATTTTCCGCCGCTTTGTCCCATCCAACTTTTTGTCCGACAGCGTATGCAAACAACCCCGAAACAATGGCCAAGATCAAGAATGGCGCCCACCACGCGGCACTGCGGCGCAGGTCGGTGAAGGTTCTGGAAGGCGCGATAAAAGTGTCGATGATACGGACGCCTTCGGAGAGCGGAGCGGGCCCGGGCGCAGGCGTAGGAACCGATATCGGTGGAAGTGGAGCGGCGGCCATGAAGTGCCTCCTGGTGAAGACTTCGCGGCCATTCTAGTCGGCTGGCGCTTTGGAAACAAGTCCGTTCAGGCGTTGACTTTGCCACCCGCGTCGGAAGCGACTGCTTCATAGGATCTGTCGACACGGGGATTTCCCGGCCGGGCGCTGCGGCCGAAGAAGGCTTCTTTTACCAGCTTGAAAATGGTGTGCCGGTTTTCGGCGACCACTTTCAGCCAGGCGAGGCGGCCCATCATGGGGAAGTAGATTCCGCGGAAACAGATGCGTGCAAGAAAGATGTTGATGCGATAGCCGAGAGGCTCGCTGTCGAGCGAATCGACCGCCTGGGCCAACCCTTCCGGGCTGTAGGCCTGGGCCCATCCGTATTTCACCTCCGCGTGCGCCTCCTCGACGGTCATTTTCAGCGGAGTGTGGGCCATGGTGAAGGGGATGAATTCCTGCCAGTGTTTGGCACGCGTGAGCCGGCCCGAAGCCTCCAGGCGCTTGTAGAGAGGGGTTGCGGGCAGGGGAGTGAGCAAACCGAAGATAGGCAGTCCCGGCGGCCAGGTTCGGACCTGGGCCAGAGTGCGCTCGGCCACGCCGGTCGTGTCGTTGTCCATGCCGAAGATAAACGACGTGATCGCATAGACGTTGCGCTGCGCCAGGCGCTCGAGCACGGCGGCGTATTCGCCGGGCTTATTGAATCCCTTGTTTACGTCTTTGAGATTTGCGGGATCGATGGATTCCATGCCGATGAAAATCCATTTACCGCCGGAAGCGGCGATCAGATCGACGAGTTCTTCGTCGCGCAGGAGATTGGCGCTGATCTGCGCCACCCAATGAACTTGAGCCTTGGCTGCGATGATGTCTTTGAGCAACGACTTGGTGCGCTTAACGTTAATGGCGAAATTGTCGTCGATGAAGAAGACCGCCATCTGGCCTTTTTCTTTGCGGGCGCGGGACTTTAGCAGAAGAAGTTCGTTGACCACACTCTCGTTCGAGCGGAAGCGTATGGAGTCGCCGAAGAATCCAGTGACGGTGCAAAATTCGCAGCCGTAAGGGCAGCCGCGTCCGGATTCGACGGGGATGATGCGGAACGTTCCCCAGCCTTCGCCAACTCCTTTGAGCAGTGGGTATACGACCTTAGGCAGAAGATTGAACTGGTTCAGATCAATCTTGTCCCAGGGAATTACGGGATAGGGCTTGAGCGACGGTTTGCTGTCTTTTCCGGCGGCGTCAACCGGCGCGTAGATGTCTTTCAGTTCGCCGCGCGCGGCATCGTTAACAATCTGCGGCCAGGTCGCGTCGGCCTCGCCCAGCGCAACGGCGTCGGCGTGGCGCGGACCGCCATCGCGGCCCAGTGCTTCATCGGCCATTTCCGTGACATGCGGCCCGCCCATCACGACCGGCACTCCTGTGGCGCGAATCGCGTCGGCGATACGGTAGGCCTTGGCGATCATGCGAGTCATAGCCCCGATGCCGACCAGGCCGATGTTTTGCTCGCGGACATACTCGGCGATCTGGGCTTCGTCCATGGGCTGGGCGTTGCCGTCGATCAGCAACACTTCATGTCCGGGAGGGGTGAGCGCCTGGAGCAGAAACATCCAGAGGTGTGGCATGAAGTTGCGGGTTACACCGTTGTCGGGGTTATACAGGAGAATTCTCATGACAGCTCCTTGTCCTTGAAGTCGCGGGTCCTTCGAACAGGGCCGTCACGAGCGATGCGTGACTGGGCTTCTAAATTAGTTAGGGAATGATAGAACGCCGGGTTTCCCGAATCCGCTGCGGCGCAAATCTCTACGTCGTGGAGTGTACGCTTTTTTGTGCGGTAACGGACAAAAATCGGCGCGTGGGTTGCCGTACGTACCAAACCGGAACAACTCTCCCAGTTTAAGATTGGCTCTATGACCGGTGTAACGCCTGTATCGGTGACCGCGCTGGCGTTGGAATTGATTCCGGCGGTGCTGTTTGGCTGTGCGTCGGAGGGTTTTGTTAGAAGAGTTCGGCAGTGGCCAGCTACGGTACGAATCGTGTTCCCGGCGGTAGCCGTTTTGCCTTACGTGCTAGCTTCTGTAGCGCAGCACATATTTGCCTGGAGATGGTTTGTTTTGTATGCGGGACTTCCAGTAGCCATCGCGCTGCTTTTGGAACATGCGGGGCAAACTGACCCCGAGCGGCGCGGCGACTGGCGGGACGCCTTCATTTTATTGGTTATCGGGCTAGCTGTGGATCTGCGCTGGTTTGAAGCGGCTTGGCCTGCGGGGCAGCGCGCGCTGAATGAATTACTGCTGGTCGATATCGGCTTGTACGGTTTCCTGGCGGTGAGGCAACTGGACGGCGTGGGATTTAATTTTCATTTGCACTGGAGCGATTTGAAAACGGGCCTGCGCGAATTGTTATTTTTCACGCCCATCGTTTTGCTGCTGGGACTGGCGCTGGGCTTCATTCATCCGCATACGAATCTGCCGGCGCTGTGGAAAGCGGTCCTGACCTGGATCGGAATTTTTTTGTTTATCGCGGTGCCGGAAGAACTCTTCTTTCGCGGATGGCTACAGAATCTTCTGGAGCGGCGTGTGGGGCGGATGGCGGCATTGGTGACGGCGTCGATGCTGTTTGGGCTATCGCATTTTAACAAACGCTCGGCGCATTTCAACTGGCGTTATGTTTTGCTGGCCACGATTGCGGGAATTTTTTACGGGCGGGCGTGGCGCGAGCGTCGCCGAATTCCGGCTTCGGCGATTACGCACGCGTGCGTGGATTGGATTTGGTCGTGGTGGTTTTGAAAACGCGCGACGAACTCTCTGGAATGAATGCCGTGCGGGCTTGATATGTTGGACAGCGCCTTGCATTGATTTCTGATCGCATCCGAGCCTAGACTTTATAGCTTAGATCGATTGCCACCTCTCGCTTGTGAGGATGAGAATTCGAAGGCGAGGTGAATTCGGATGATCCTATTCTTTCGCTGGCTGGTTGTGCTGGCTGTTTCACTCTCTGCCGCAGCGGCGCAAAATGCGCCCACACCGCAACTACAGCCCCGGCCGCCAGAGCCGCCCACTCAACCTTCCAGCAGCGCCGACCGTCAGATCACGCTCGATGTGCAAGTGAGGGATAAATCCGGCACGCCGGTTCGCGGATTGCAGAAGCAGGACTTCACAATTCTGGACGACAAGCAGCCGAAAAATATTGTCTCGTTTCAGGCCGTCGACGGCAGCGCCAGCGCCGCTGCCGATCCGCCCGTAGAAGTCGTTCTCGTGGTCGATGCGGTCAACACAGGCTTCCAGGCGGTCACCTTCGAGCGTACGGAATTGAAGAAATTTTTATTGCAGAACGATGGCAAGCTCGCGGTGCCGACGTCGCTCGTGATTTTTACTGACACCGGAGCAAAAATACAGAACGGTTCCTCGCGCGATGGAAAGGCTCTGGCCGCTCTCTACGATCAATACGAAACGGGGCTGAGGTCCATCACCCGGTCCCAGGGCTTCTATGGCGCGGCCGAGCGTTTCGATTTGTCGCTCAAAACGCTGTCCCAGCTCGTGGCATACGAGGGAAAGCGTCCGGGCAGGAAACTGATTATCTGGTTCAGCCCCGGCTGGCCGTTGCTCTCCGGGCCCCGCATCGAACTTACCAATAAAGACGAGCAGCATTTTTTCGACTCCATCGTGACGACTTCCGGCGCGATGAGGCAGGCGCGTATCACTCTCTATGCCATTGACCCGTTGGGCATGGAGGATGCGGGCGGGTCTCGGACTTTTTACTATAAGGAATTCGTGAAGGGCGTGAGTTCCTACAAGCGGGCGCAACCCGGAGACCTGGCCTTACAGGTGCTTGCGGTGCAAAGCGGCGGGCTGGTCCTGAACTCGACCAACGATCTTGTCGCTTCTATCGCGGATTGCGCCTCGGATGCCAATGCTTTTTATGTTCTCACGCTCGACTCGGCGCGCGCAGACCACGCCGATGAATATCACGCGCTGGGCGTGACGGTCGACAAGCCCGGAGTTACGGCTCGAACGCGCACAGGCTACTACGCCCAACCCTAGATTGCCGCCGCTGTTTCCCGCACCGTCAGGTATTCCGATTGTCTTCCTCAAGCGGACTTGA
>Ga0209006_10004903_pt1 | contig 12155 bp, 12 predicted proteins | sample JacPin_JW_Ref_O2_FD_188567 | JGI IMG/M metagenome (GOLD analysis project Ga0209006, IMG submission 188567) | Forest soil microbial communities from Algoma, Ontario, Canada - Jack Pine, Ontario site 1_JW_Ref_O2 (SPAdes) (version 2) | ecosystem: Environmental > Terrestrial > Soil > Boreal...
TGCCACCGGCCACAAAGCCGCTTACCTGAACCCTACCTGGTTCATCATTCGCACTCTGCTTTATTTTGCGATTTGGGGATTCTCGGGCTACCGCATCCTGAGCATGGCCGATGAGCACGATCGCACCGGCGATCCGGCGCTCTTTCGACGAATCAAGGGGCGCAGCGCTCCCGCGTTGCTGGTCTTCGTGGTAACCACCACGTTAGCGTTCATCGACTGGATCATGTCGCTGGAACCCGACTGGTACTCCACCATCTACGGCTGGATGTACACGGTGGGCCAGGTGCTGCTGACGTTTTCGTTTCTGGTTGCGGTGCTGGTGCTGCTCTCCAAGCGCGAGCCGTTTGCCAGCTTCCTCACGCGCCAGCATTATCACGATCTCGGCAATCTGATGCTGGCCTTCACCATGCTCTGGGCCTATATGTCGTTCGCGCAGTTCCTGATCATCTGGGCCGAAAACCTGCCGGACGAAATCCCCTGGTATGTTCGCCGCTTCAGCGGAGGATGGGGCTACATCGCGTGGACCATCGCGATTTTCCATTTCTTCGTGCCCTTCTTCCTGCTGCTGCTGCGCTTCGTAAAGAAGAATCCTACGCGGCTGCGGACCCTGGCGCTATGGATCATCCTCATGAAGATCCTGGATGTATTCTGGATTGTGGAACCGGCATTTCGTCAACGCGGGCTCGAGGTTTCCTGGACGGATCCGGCAGCGCTCATCGGCGTGGGCGGCGTCTGGCTGGCCGTATTCATCTGGAATCTGAAGTCCCGGCCGCTGCTTCCGGCCCGCGATCCCCGGGATACTTATTCGCTGCTGGCCACAGCGCACGGACACGGACACTGACAATGGAACACACGGTACATCACAGCCCGAATGGAGCCGGCCACGAGCAAAGCGAGGTCAGCGTACGGCTCATCGTGGTTTCGCTAGCCTTTCTAGCGGTCGCAACGGCCATCGTTTTTGTTCTGGTGATCGGAATCTTCCGCTATTTTTACGACACCTATAGCACCGAAGAAACTATGAAACTCACGCAGCCGGTGGTTCCTCCGGAGCCGCGCATCGAAGTAGCGCCCTGGGAACAACTGCAGCAATTGCGCGCCAAGGAAGATCACATTCAGACGACGTACGCCTGGGTGGACAAGCAGAACGGCGTGGTGCGCGTACCTATCGATCGCGCTATCGATCTTCTCGCGGCCAAGGGCCTGCCCTCGCACAATTATCTGGACGACATTCTGGCTGGCCGTAAGCCGGCAATAGCGCCGTCAGCGCCAGCCGCGGCGCCAAAAGCCAACAGTAGCAAGCCAGCGGGGGATCAAAAATGAGCGGTAGTAGACTCCCGATCGCTGGTCTCCTGATTGCCGCGCTGCCAGGCATCGCAGCCGCGCAACAAATGGGCATTCCGGCCGCAAGCCTGCCCATGATGGTACAGGGCGTCGGCATCGATCAGAACCTGAACGCGCAGCTCCCGCTGGAGTTGAAATTCAAAGACGAGAATGGACAGCTGGTTCGGCTGGGGCAGTATTTCCGCGAAAAACCGGTGGTTCTGGCGCTGGTGTATTACCAATGCCCCGGCCTGTGCGACCTCATCTTGAACGGCCTCTCCCACACTATGGAGCAGATCTCCTTGAACGTGGGCACCGATTATGAAGTGGTCACCGTCAGCTTCAATCCCAAAGAGACCTGGCAGCTGGCCAACGCTAAAAAAGCCAATTACATCGAGAAATATAATCGCAGCGGCGCCAAAGAGGGTTGGCATTTCCTGACCGGCGACGAAGCGTCCATCAAGAGCCTGGCCGACACGGTTGGCTTCCACTATAAGTACGACCCGGTGAACAATCAGTTCGCCCACGCCAGCGCCATCTATGTGATCACGCCCGAAGGCAAGATCGCGCGCTACTTCTACGGAATCGAATACAAGCCCCGTGATTTCCGCCTGGGTCTGGTGGAAGCTTCGGCCAACAAGATTGGCACGCCGGCCGACCAGGTGCTTTTGTTCTGCTATCACTACGATCCCACTACCGGAAAATACGGAATGGCCATCACCCAAGTCACCCGCGCGCTGGGCACAGCCACGGTGCTTCTACTGGGCGGCTTCGTGTTCATCATGCTCCGGCGAGAAAGGCACTCGCACCCCGACGCCCGGAGGTCCGCCTAAACTATGCAGCTTCCACTTTGGCCTGAAGCCGCTTCCGCGGTCGCCGTCGATGTCGATCATCTGTACATTTACTTGACCCTGGTCAGCGTCGTGATGTCGGTGCTGATCTTCGGCACCATCTTCGTCTTTGCGATCAAGTACCGGCGCCGTGGCGATGAAGTGCCGCGGCCTATCCATGGTTCGTTGCGACTGGAAATCGGTTGGTCCATCGTCCCCTTCCTCGTGATGCTCACCTTCTTCTGGTGGGGCGCCAAGATTTACTTCCTGAACGCCGTTCCCCCGCCCAACGCGATGGATGTTTACGTGGTGGGCAAGCAATGGATGTGGAAGCTCCAATATCCGGGAGGCCAGCGCGAGATCAATGAGCTCCATGTTCCCACCGGCCGGGCCGTCAAAATCACGCTCGCGTCCGAAGACGTCATTCACAGCTTCTTTATCCCCGCGCTCCGCATCAAGCACGATGTGGTGCCTGGCCATTACGACACCATGTGGTTCACCGCCGACAAGCCCGGCCGTTATCATATGTTCTGCGCCGAGTATTGCGGGACCGAGCACTCCGGCATGGTGGGATGGGTCACCATCATGAATCCGTCGGACTATGAGAACTGGCTGGCAGGCGGCGGCTCCAGTGGCACCATGGCACAGCAGGGCGAGCGCATTTTTGAGCAACTAGGCTGCGCCGGTTGCCACCTGGTGGAACGCCAGGGACGCGGCCCCAGCTTGCGCGGCCTCTACGGTTCGCGTGTGCAACTGAGCAGTGGACAATCCGTGCAGGCCGACGACGCCTACATCCGCGAGTCGATTCTGAACCCGAATGCGAAAGTCGTGACCGGCTACCAACCCAACATCATGCCCAGTTTCCAAGGCCAGGTCAGCGAAGAACAGATTTTGCAGTTAGTCGTCTATATCAAATCGCTGGCGGTCACCCCCGCGCCGGGAGCACCCACGGCAGTTCTTCATCGAGGAGACGCCCTGGCCGGCAATGCAGGCCAGCCAGATGGCGGTAAACAATGAGCACAGCTTTACAAGAACCTCAAACTACCGAAACCGTAAATTATTTGAACGCCCAATACGGCTGGAAGTCGTGGCTGTTCACCACGGATCACAAACGCATCGCCGTTCTCTATCTGATCTCCATCAGCGTGATGTTCGCGCTGGGCGGCGTCTTTGCCGGGCTGATCCGGACCGAATTGTTGACGCCTGAAGGCGACCTGTTCAATTCCGACACTTACAACAAGATCTTCACCATGCACGGCGTAGTGATGATCTTCTTTTTCCTGATTCCCTCCATCCCGGCCACGTTTGGCAATTTTCTGGTGCCCATGATGATCGGCGCCAAGGATCTCGCGTTCCCGCGAATCAATCTGCTGAGCTGGTACATTTACATCGCCGGCGCGCTCTTCGCGCTGGCAGCCATCGTCATGGGCGGCGTGGACACCGGCTGGACCTTCTATACACCGTTCAGCACCACTTACTCGAACACCTTCGTCATCACCGCCGCCGTCGGCGTATTTATCGCGGGCTTCTCATCGATTTTGACGGGTCTCAACTTCATCGTCACGGTTCACAAAATGCGCGCCCCCGGCATGACCTGGGGCCGTCTGCCGCTGTTCGTGTGGGCCAACTACGCCACCGCCCTCATCCAGGTGCTCGGCACGCCCGTGGTCGCCATCACGCTCGCGCTGGTCGGTTTGGAGCGGGCCTTCCATATCGGTATTTTCGATCCAGCCATCGGCGGCGACCCTATTCTGTTCCAGCACATGTTCTGGTTTTACTCCCATCCGGCGGTCTACATCATGATTCTTCCCGGAATGGGCGTCATCAGCGAGCTGGTTACCTGCTTCTCGCGCAAGGGCGTTTTCGGATATTCGTTCATCGCTGGATCCAGCCTGGGTATCGCGATCATCGGCTTTCTGGTGTGGGGCCATCACATGTTCGTCACCGGCATGTCGATGTACGCCGGTCTGTACTTCTCGTTTTTGACGATGGTGGTCGCGGTTCCCTCCGCCATAAAAGTTTTCAACTGGACCGCCACCATGTTCCGCGGCTCCATCAGCTATGAAACGCCCATGCTGTACGCCTTCGGATTCATCGGCCTGTTCACCATCGGCGGCTTAACCGGCCTGTTCCTGGGTACGCTGGGCATGGACGTCCATCTCACCGACACTTACTTCGTGGTGGCGCATTTCCACTACGTGATGGTGGGCGGCATGGTGCTGGCGTACATGGGAGCGCTGCATTTCTGGTGGCCGAAGATCACCGGCAAAATGTATCCGGATGGCTGGGGCAAATTCTCCGCCCTGCTGGTGTTCGTCGGTTTCAATCTCACCTTCTTCCCGCAATTCATTCTCGGCTATCTCGGACAGCCGCGCCGCTACCACGCTTATGCGCCCGAGTTCCAGGTGCTCAACGTGATGTCCACCGCGGGGGCGTCCGTGCTGGGTGTAGGATTCCTGATTCCGCTGATCTATCTGCTATGGTCGCTGAAGTATGGCAAAGCGGCCGGCAATAATCCGTGGGGCGCCAAGGGACTGGAATGGACCACCCAGTCGCCGCCCACCACCTTCAATTTCGACGTGACTCCGATCGTCACCGAAGAAGCCTACGAATACGCAAAACACGAGGAGGCGCACGTTGGCTGATACACACGCCGTAGCCACCCATCATCCGCCGCAGCTACGTCATCACTTCGACGACATGGGCCAGCAGTTTGATTCGGCCACCTTCGGAATGTGGGTGTTCCTGCTGACCGAAATCATGTTCTTCGGCGGCATGTTCGGCGCCTACACGGTCTACCGCAGCATGTACCCAGAGGCCTTCGCCGCAACCAGCAATTTTATGAATCCGGCGTTCGGCGCGGCCAATACCGCGGTGCTGATCGTGAGCAGCTTGACCATGGCGCTGGCAGTACGCGCCGCTCATCTGGGCCAACAGAAGATCCTGCAGATCATGCTGGTTCTCACCATGATTTTCGGCACCGCGTTCCTGGTGATCAAGGGATTTGAATATCACGAGCATTGGGTGGACATGAAAGTCCCCCTGTTCCCTGGCCACTGGGCCTGGGATGGTCCGCTGGCTCCCCCGCAGTTCGCTCATCAAGCCCAGATCCTGTTCTGCTTCTACTTCTTCATGACCGGATTCCACGCCATCCATATGGTGGTGGGCCTCGGCATTATGACTACCATTCTCCTGATGGCCCGCAAAGGATCGTTCGGTCCCACGTACTACACGCCGGTGGAAGTTTCGGGACTTTACTGGCACTTCGTCGACATCGTGTGGATCTTCCTGTTCCCGCTGCTCTACTTGATCGGACACACCAAGAACCTTATTTGATATGCATCCAGTCACTCCTGTTCGAACCTACGTTCTGATCTGGCTCACGCTGACGATCCTGACCTTCGTCACGTTTTACGTTTCGACGATCAATCTGGGGGCCCTCAACATCGTGGTGGCGCTCGGGATCGCGTTCACCAAGATGATGCTGGTGATCTGGTTCTTCATGCACGTCAGGACCGACAACCCGCTCACCAAGCTGTTCGTCTTCGCGGGTTTTTTCTGGATGGCGATTCTGCTGGCGTTGACCTTAGGCGACTATTTCTCGCGCGCCTGGATGCCGCTCGGCAAGTTCTGGTAGCGCGGCGCCCCATGCGCCCGCCTGCCCTGCTACATTTCGCCGCCGATGAGCACGGATAAACACCGATACAACAAAACTCGCTTTCGTTGTTTTTATCCGCGTTCATCGGCGTTTATCTGTGGCCAGTAATGTTTTGCCCTAGCGGGTCGCGACCAATCGCGCAACTCCCGCGCTACAATCAATTCATGCGCCCTGTCGTTTTCGCCTCTCTATTCTTGTCGCTGCTCACCGTTCTTTCCGCGCAGGAAAAGCCCAAGTCCACGGCTCCGCTCGACAAAGTCCGCCTGGAGGCTTACGTCCGCCATCTGCTGGCCGTAATTCCCGAAGTCCAGGTGAAGATCGACGACCCCAAATCGGCCGGCACGTCCGACCTGCAGGAAGTGGATGTCCACTTCACCTACCAGGGCCGCTCGCAGGACGAAACTTTCTATATCACCAAGGACGGCCAGCATATTGTTCGCGGCGTGGTCTATAACCTGGGCCAGAACCCCTTCCAGGAAGATCTCGAAAAGTTGAAGACCAGCGGCGCTCCCAGCTTCGGCCCGGCCATGGCGCCCATCACCCTGATCGAGTTCGGCGATTTCGAATGTCCGAATTGCAAGGAAGAAGCCAAGACGCTGCGCGAGAATGTCCCCTCTCAATTTCCCACCCAGGTGCATGTGTACTTCAAGGATTTCCCGCTCGAGCAGATTCATCCCTGGGCCAAGCCCGCGGCCATCGCGGGACGCTGCATCTACAAAGAAAGCCCGGCCGCTTTCTGGAAGTTTCATGACTGGATTTACGATCATCAGACCGAAATCCTGCCGGACAATCTGAAGACCCAGGTGATGGATTTCGCTAAGACCGCGCCGGAGATCGATGCGCTGCAGCTCGGACACTGCATCGATACCAAGGCCACCGAGGGCGAAGTAGATGCCTCGCTCGCCGAGGGACGCGCCCTCCACGTGGATGCCACGCCCACCTTGTTTGTGAACGGACGCCGCTTAGTAGGCAACTATCCGTGGCAGAATATCGAACAGATCATCAACGGCGAGCTGGAGTATCTGAAGAACGGGCAAAACACCGCTCCCAAGTCGTCCGCCAAGACCGACGAGAAATGCTGCGAAGTGAAGATCCCCTCCGTGCTCGACAAGTGACATGCGACTGAGAAGGGGCTTCCCGATCGCTCTCCCGAGCGTACTCCTGCTCGTTGCCACGTTTGGACTGTTTGCCGCCAACATCAGCAGCGACGAATACCTGGGCATCATTAAGTACCTGGCATCGCCCGAAATGCGCGGCCGGGCCACCGGTTCGCCGGAGCTTGAAAAGGCGGCGGCGTACATCCGCGACCAGTTTCGCGGCATGAACCTGAAGCCGGTTTTGGGCGACAGTTATTACCAGGATTTCGACGTTACCACCAGCGCGCGGCTCGGCAAAAAGAACGAGCTTACCTATAGCACCGCCGCCGGCCGGGAAGCGCTGCGATTCCAGCAGGATTTCATCCCGTTGAATCTTTCCGCGGCCGGCGAAGTATCCGGCACAGTGGTCTTCGCGGGCTTTGGGATTACCGCGCCCGAATACAATTACGACGATTATTCGGGGCTGGATGTGAAAGGCAAGATCGTATTGCTGCTGCGCCACGAGCCGCAGGAGTTCGACGAAAAGAGCGTGTTCGAAGGCAAGGTCTACACCGCTCACTCCCAGATTTTCAGCAAGGCCGCCAACGCCAAGTTTCATGGAGCCAAAGCCGTGCTGCTGGTCAACGATGTCGGCACGCATTCTGGCGACGCCGACGACCTGGAGAAATTCGGAGGCGCGGAAGGCCCGGACAATGCCGGCATCGAGTTCGTCCAGGTCAAAGCCAGCATAGTGAACCGCTGGCTGGCCCTGAGCGGCAAGAACCTGGAAGCCATCGAGAGCGGCATCGATCAGGACCTGCATCCGGAATCCTTCGCCCTGCCCGAAACGCTGCGCCTGAACCTGGATGTCGATATCGGACGTGAAGTGAAAACGGTCCACAACGTCGCCGCGTACCTGCCCGGCGAAACCAGCGAGTACGTGGTCATCGGCGCGCATTACGATCATCTCGGCCTGGGCGGGCAGTTCTCCATGGCGCCCTCCCTTACGGGCACCGTCCATCCCGGCGCCGACGACAATGCTTCCGGCACCGCGGGCGTCATCGAACTGGCGCGCTGGTTCTCGCAGCAGCCCAAACACCAGCGGGGCATTCTGTTCCTGACCTTCGCGGGCGAAGAACTGGGCCTGCTCGGTTCCAGCTACTACGTTAACCATCCCCTGCTGCCCCTCAAAGACGACGTGGCCATGATCAATATGGATATGATCGGCCGCATTCGGGACCGCAAGGTTTACGTGGGCGGCGTCGGTACCGGCAGTACTTTCGGGGCGCTGCTCAAACAACTGGCCCCCCAGCATGACTTTGACGCCGACCTCACCGAAAAGGCCGGCTACGGGTCGAGCGACCACACCTCGTTCACCACCCGACAGGTACCGGTGCTGTTTTTTTTCTCCGGCCTGCACGCCGACTATCACAAGCCGAGCGACACCTGGGACAAGATCGACGCCCCGGACGCGGTCCGGCTGCTGGATCTGGTCGCCGACGTCACCGGCCATCTGATCGATAGCTCGCCGCGCCCCCAATTCGTCCGGGTGGCCGAGACGGAGCCCCCCGGCGAGGTCGCCAATCCCCATTCCGGCAAAGTGTCCGGCGGCGGTTACGGACCGGATTTCGGCAGTATCCCCGATTTCACCGAGCTACCCAATGGCGTAAGGTTCGCCGACGTGCGGCCTGGCTCGCCGGCCGCTAAAGCCGGTCTCAAGGGCGGAGACATTTTGACCCAATTTGACGGCAAGCCCATCCAGAACCTGTACGATTTTACGTACGCGCTACGGGCCAGTCATCCTGGACAGGAAGTACTTGTTAAGGTCCTCCGAGGGAACCAAACAATTGAAGCCAAGGTACTACTGACCGAGCGGAAGTAAATCCGCATACTTTGGTCATGGCACCTGAATCATCCTTCGGAACCGCGCCGGCCCTGGCCCAAAGCATCGTACGGACGTTGCCGCCGCTCATTCTTCATCCCTTCGCCGACGCCGGTGGCCCCGGAAAGCTGGTGGAAAGCTCGCGCGCCAATTTGAAGCTGCAAGGCTTGCTGCCCCAAGGCGAAGCGACTCGCGACGATTTGGACCGCGCCTTATTAGACGGACGCTACTCCGAGCTTCGAATGCTGTACTACGTCGGCAAGGATCTGGCGCGCTGGATCGACCAGTGTCTGGAATTCGCCGACCGCAATCAGTCTGCCCTGCCCCGTGGCATCTGCTATCAAAGTTTTGCCGGGCTCCTGATCCAGGATCCGCCCACCGGCGTCCAAGCCAAACTCCGCAAATGGGGCGTGGCCGATTACAAATCCATCTTCGGCCGGGCGCTCGGCCTGCATACCCTGTTCGCCGCCGCGCCGCCGCGCGAAGTTCTTTCCGACGAGTTCGTGCGCTCTTATTTCCGCTTCGCCGACCAGATCTTCAACAGCAAGCAGAGCGAGTGCGATTTCACGCCGCTCACTTCGGGCGACTTTCATTTCGAGCTCTTTTCCTCGGGCGAATATTCGCGCATGCTGGAACGGTCCTGGGGCGAGTAATTCTCTTCCTCAAACTCCGCCAGAGTAGTCAAAAAGCCGGATGCGGCGTTCAGGTTGTATCCGGCCAGATCGCGCAGGAATCGCTTGCCGATCGTCGAATTGCTCATGCGGTTTCCATAGCGCCTGGCGACCCAAACCCCAATCGCCAACACCAAAAAGCCGAAGACGACATTCGCCACGATCCAGGAGGTGTCGAAGAGACGCGTCAGAACGATGAAAATGGGTACCCAGGTCAGCGTCGACAGCAGGAAGATCGCCTGGATATAACGGATGCGAAACTTTCGCAGCGTCTCCAGCCGCTTCTGAATCACGGCGATGGGTTGATTGTAGTCGATGCTCAGCGCGAGCCCGATCTGCGCGTTCAGAGCCGCCAGCGTCGCGATGGCCAGCACGTCCAAGACAATAGCCGGCCAGGCGACCCGTGGCGTCGACCAATTCTGGGCGATAAAACGGCCGAGTGAAACAATCACCACCAGCATAAAGATCGATCCCGCAGCCAGCATCGCCGCTAATCTCCACAGCGCAAACTTGGCCCGGCGCGTGTAAGAGTCCCGCAGCAACCGCCGATTCAGGCGAATGCTCTCATCGAGCTTTCGATCGTGCTCCGCCCACTTTTCCTTCAGTTCATCGAGTTCCATATTGTTTCACTCCTGCTTCCTGCCGCAGCGTCTCCTTCAGGCGGTTGATTTTTGTGGCGACATTGGTCTGGCTGATTCCCAGCACATCCGCGATCTCCTGGTAATTGTTCCCATCCAGATAAAGGATCACCAGCGCCTTGTGCAGCGGATCCAGTCCTTCGATCCACTGGTACAAAACCTGCACTTCTTCCGACCGGTTTGCCGTTTGGTCCACCGCTTCGAGCAAATGCTCGCTCCCCTGCACGACATACCGCGTCCGCACGCTCTCGCGCCGATAAAACGAAATCGCGACATTCAGCGCGATGCGATACATCCAGGTGGAAAAGCGCACCCGCTGGTCGAAGGAACGAAACGAGCGCCAGAGCTGGACGATAATCTCCTGCGCCAGGTCGTCGCGGTCGCCCGGATTCCTGCAATAGGAGTGGCAGACCTTATAGAGGATCTTTTTGTGCTCCTCCATCAGGGTCTGGAACCTCTCCTGATCTCGAGTCGTCATGCGTTCACTCTATTATTCGCGGCAAGCCAGTCAAAAATCACAGGGTATTCGTGGCGCACGCACTCTTGCGTGCCGTGTTCGCACTCCTGCGAACACCTCTTCCCCGCCGAAAAACCGTGATACGATAACGCGCATGCGTTGGCTCTGTCTGCTCGCGGCGTCCGCCGCCACCCTGTTCGCTCAACTGGCGCCGCCCAATGCCGCAGGCGTCTCCCTGGGCCATATTCATCTAACCGTTCCCGATCCCGACGCGCAGATCAAGGTATGGACGGATGTTTTCGGCGCCACGGTCTCCAAAGCCGGCCCCTTGAACCTCGTAAAGCTGCCCGGCATCTTCATCATTGTCACCAAAGCCAGCGCCACCGAAGGCTCGAATGGGTCCACCGCCAACCATATTGGCTTCCTGGTGAAGGATTACGCAGGTGTGGAAGCCAAGCTGGCCGCCGCCAACATTCCAGCGGTCTTCGACAACAAAAAGGACCAGATGATTGTGACCTTCCCCGATCAGGTGCGCGTGGAGATCATGGGCGACCCTTCCCTCTCCACGCCCGTCCAGTTCCATCACATCCATCTCATGACCACCGACCCTGCAGCGCTGCAAGCCTGGTACGTCAAGACCTTTGGCGCCGAAGCCAGCACGCGCCGCAATCTGCCTGCGGCAAAGATCCCGGGCGGCGAAGTGGATTTTCTGATGGCCAAGGAAGCGCCCGCCCCCACCAAGGGCCGCACGCTGGATCACATCGGCTTTGAGATCAAGGATCTGGACGCGTTTTGCAAAAAACTGACAGCGGACGGAATTACCTTCGACATGCCCTTCCGCGATGTTCCGGCCATCGGGCTAAAGATCGCCTTTATCATCGACCCGGTTGGTACTCGCATCGAGTTGACGCAGGGTTTAGAAGGCAAATAGACGTACCAGTTTGGCTGTAATGCGTCTAACCATAGTAGGGACCTATGGTCAGGTGCACACTCGTTCTATCCGTCGCCACGGCTGCGGCAGGGATGTTCGCACTCGCCGCCGCTCCCAACCCCGACGACATTATCAGCAAATCGATTGCGGTCACCAAATCGGACTGGGCGGAAGCTTCCAAGTACTCCTACCTGGAGCGCGACGTGGAGAGCAAACGGCACGATCCGCGCATGGCGAAAACATTCCGCGTGCTGATGATCGATGGCTCGCCGTATAACCTTGTTACAGCCATCGAGGATCGGCCCCTTGCGCCGGATGAGAAGGCCGCCGAGCAACGCAAACTGCAGCGGGAGATCCAAAAGAGACAGAAGGAATCCGAGCGCGAACGGGACAAGCGCATCGCCAAGTACAAGAAAGAGAGCGAACGCGATCATGAGATGCTCCAGGAGATGATCGCCGCTTTCGAATTTCATCTGAACGGCGAGGCGCAGGTAGATGGGCGCTCTTGTTGGGTGCTGGACGCCGAACCGAAGCCGGGCTACGAGCCGACCGATCATGAAGGCCGGGTTCTGAAAGGGATGAAGGGGCGGCTCTGGATCGACAAGGCCACCTATCAATGGGTGAAGGTTCACGCCGAAGTGGTCAAACCCGTAACGTTTTACGGATTCCTCGCCAAAGTGGGGCCCGGTACG
>Ga0209006_10004904_pt1 | contig 12153 bp, 10 predicted proteins | sample JacPin_JW_Ref_O2_FD_188567 | JGI IMG/M metagenome (GOLD analysis project Ga0209006, IMG submission 188567) | Forest soil microbial communities from Algoma, Ontario, Canada - Jack Pine, Ontario site 1_JW_Ref_O2 (SPAdes) (version 2) | ecosystem: Environmental > Terrestrial > Soil > Boreal...
TCGGCGTCGGCCTCGGTTGGGTCGCCACACACGCGCTGCTGCGCTGGGGCGCCGATCAGCTTCCGCCGGGCATGCCGGTCGGTATTGACGTGCGAGTGCTGCTTTTCACTCTCGCCATCTCCCTGCTCACCGGAATCGTTTTCGGAGTGTTCCCCGCGTTTCAGCTCTCTCGCGTCGATCTCAACGGCACGCTGCGCGATCAGGGCCGTGGCACTTCCGCGGGCCACGCGCGCGCCCGGCTAAGCAGCTTGCTGGTTGTAGGACAGGTTGCGCTCTCGCTCCTGCTGCTCATCAGCGCTGGATTGCTCCTCCGCAGCTTCGGGCGTTTGCTGCGCATCGACCCCGGTTTCGACGCCGGCAATGTTCTCACTATGGATATTTCGTTGCCGTCGGCAAAATACGCCAAGCCGCAACAGCAGATCGATTTCTTTTCCGAAACGGTGCGTCGCGTCTCTGAATTGCCCGGAGTGCGCAGCGCCGCAGTCTCGGCGGCGTTGCCGCTCAATCCCATCCGCTTTACGCCGGTATTGCCTGAAGGCCAGCCCGACGCGCCATTGGCGCAGCGCCCGTTCGTCGATATCGAGGCCGTCAGCCCGCAGTGGTTTCAAACCATGCGCGTCCCTCTTCGCGGCGGCCGCGATTTCACAGCCGCGGACAACGCCGATGCTCCCAAGGTTGTGGTCATCAATGAGAGCTTCGCTCGCCGCTTCTGGCCCAATCAGAATCCGCTGGGCAAACATGTCACCGTAGGGCGCTGGCCGCAGCCCGCCGAGGTGATCGGCATCGCGGCCGACATTCGTAACAAGAGCCTGGCGCAGCCCACGCAGGAACAACTTTACCTTGCGTTTCCGCAGTTGCCGTGGGGCAACATGCACTTGCTGGTGCGAACCGCAGTTCCCCCGCAGACGATGACTTCGGCGGTGCGCGCGCAAATCGCCGCGGTCGATTCGGACCAGCCCGTAACCAAAATTCAAACCGTCGACGATCTCATCGACAGCTCACGCGCCGAGCCGCGCTTCACCATGCTTCTGATCGCCGGCTTCTCGGTCTTAGCGCTGGGGCTGGCCGTAATCGGCATTTACGGCGTGCTGGCATACTCGGTCGCGCAACGCCGTCAGGAACTGGGCATTCGCCTGGCACTCGGAGCGAAGCGTGAAGAAATTCTGCTGATGGTCGTGCGTCAGGGAGTCACCGTGGCAGTCGCCGGCGTCGCGCTCGGACTGATCGCAGCTTTGTTGCTGACGAGACTGATGGCGAGCATGTTGTACGAGATCGGTGCATATGACCCAGCGACTTTCGCTCTTACGCCGCTGGTGATCGTAGTCATCGCCACGCTCGCGAGTTATCTGCCGGCTCGGCGTGCGACTAGAGTAGATCCGATCGAAGCTCTGCGGGAAAACTAAGCCTGCAAAGTAGCCGGAATAATTTGAGCTTGCGGCGTCTCGGCTTGCGCTCCCTGGTAGCGGTTCTCGCGATAGAAGCTTGCGAAGATCACGGCCACTACTCCAAGTACGATCGGCGTAAAGATGCTGGCCTCAGGACCGACGCTGCCGCCGGTAAGCCAACTGGGCCCGTGGAACGATGAGTTGAAAAGATTGTGGTAAGGCGCGAGGCCGCTGTCGGGCACGCCGTAGAAAAACGTCTGCCCCCAATCCCACCCGGCATGAAATCCCACTGCCCACCACAGATTGCCAGTGCGGCGCAGAATAAAACAGAACAGCAGAGCGAATAGTACGACAGACAACAGACCAAATTTGCTTTCTCCCGGGTTCCCCGAGTGCGCCAGACCAAAGAGCAGGGAAAGCGCAATCGCCGACGGCCAGAATCCTATGCCGGTCGTGAGCGTGTATTGCAGGTATCCGCGGAACGCGAATTCCTCTGCCAGCCCGACCAGAACGAACGTCCCCGCCCAGGCCAGAGTCGCCGACACGATTGTGCTGCCGTGAATCGCAAGGCCGGTAAGCTGAAATCCGTGCAGCGCGAAAATTCCCAGCAAGCAGGTGCTGATCGCGGCAAAGCCCGCGAATAGGCCGATCCAGAAATCTTTTCCAAACGCCGATCGTGCCGGCAGCCCGTACTGCCCGAACTTGCGCCGCTCGATGCGCGACATGATGAGCGCCGCGATGGCCGGGAACAAGAAAAGACTTCCTTCGGTGATGCTCAATGCAGCAGGCGATAAGGCCGGCACGCCGAAACTGGCACGTGGACCTCCGCCTCTGAGCAGGTTCACAATCGCAAACGGAATCGCAACCACGAGTACCGCGGCGAGGATGAACAGAAAAAAGAGAAGCACGCGCCAGCCAGCGCGAATGCCATTGGGCCCGCGAAAAATATTGCGCCGAGGCTCCGGCCGGGGAACGGGAATTGGAGCCTGAACCTGAACGACGGGCGTGGCTGAAGCGATTGGTTGATCAGTCATTGAGTTCGCGTGGTCGAGATCAGTCTATCGCCGCGGCGAGTCTACGCAAAGAGCCGGGCAACATTGCAACGCGCACCAGCATCAGCTAGAAGCCTGTTCCCCTACCAATTCACCTTCAGAGCAAACTGAAACTGCCGCGGATCGTAAGCGGCCGTAGCCTGCCCCGCATTCGTAAATAACGGACTGACGGCAGCGACATTCTCTTTGTTGGCGATGTTGAACATGTCGGCGATCAAATCAACGTTGAAGCGCTCCCCGAAGCGGATCTTTTTTGCCACCCGCACGTCGTCGAAAACAGTCCACGGCTGCATGCCGGTGTTGCGGCCGAGGTTTCCGTCAAGCTGCATCAGAGTAGGCGCGACTCCTCGCGCAACGAAGCCATTGATGCACGGCTCCTGGAACGTTCCGCTAGGCGAAAATTTGGATTGGTAAACCGTTCCGCACGCCGCATCGACCGTCGTGTTCGGGCGTCCGGTGAGAGAAGAAAGCTGAAAGTTGTCATCGCCGCCGGTAATGATGTTGAAGGGACGTCCGGAAGCGACCTCAAGCAGAGGAGCGACGGTCCAGTCACTCATGAGCTTGCTGCCGAAACCTTTGCCCCCAACCTGGCCAGTCTGATAGACGCCGCTAAAGACGAGCCGATGGCGCTGATCGAACAGCGAAGTCGATCGATCGTTGACAGGGAAGTAACTATCCTGCGGAGTGAGCGTCGACTGCAGATCGGTTGAGTCGTCAATCGAGTGCGACCAGGTATAAGACGCTAGAAATTCGTAGTGGCTCGTGAAGCGCTTGCGCAGGTTCGCGGTCAAGCCGTGATAAATCGAGCTCCCGTTCGAGAAATTCGCGTCCATGTCGCCGAAGGGAACGCAATTCTGCAGCGAGGTCAACGGATCGCACGCCGTATTGAAACCCTGCTTAGCCAGGCTCGACTCGATACCTTCGGCCAGCGTCACGCATGCACTCGCTCCGGCAGCGGCCAGCGCTTCTGCTATCGACGGATTCAGCCCTCCGGGCCGGAAGAAATTCATCAGCGGAGAGCTTACCCACGGGCCCAGCGGACCTGATCCGCAAGGCAAAGTCCCGGTGCCGACGGTAAACGGGCTGGCCGCCGATTGTCCTGCCGCGAGCGCCGATTCGAAGTTCGCGACCATCAGGTCGCCACGCACGGTATTGGCGTTAATCGGCCGGTTCAGATGACGCCCGCCGTTGAAGTTATAGGCCACGCTCAGAGCGAAGCCGCCGCCGAGATCCCGCTCGACGGTCACATTCGCCTGCTGCGCGTAGGCGTAAACGAAATTCTTGGCCTGCGGATAACCGAAAGGCTGAAATGCCAGCGGTAAAAACGTCGATTGACCCGGGTTCGCCAGATTCAAATTCAAATAGTTCTGGTTCAAAAAATCGGATTGCGGAAAATTCAGCGCCGTAAACTGCTGCTGGTTGGGCAGATATCCGAGATTGGTATTCGCCAGCGGAAAAGCCGACGCTGTGCAGCCGGCTTGACCCAGCGTTCCCTGAAAAATCGGAATCGCATTCAGATTGCCGGGATTTGCATTTCCGCCGCAAGGCGACGTGCCGGCGAAGGCCAGCTGTCCGCTCGACGACCCATCGGAAGCATCGCCCAGAAAGTACAAGCCGAGCAGCGGGTGATCATAAAACATTCCATACGATGCACGGATTACAGTCTTACCGTCGCCCGCCGGATCCCATGCCAGCCCAATGCGTGGCTGGACATTGTTTTTGTCGGTCTGGATTCCTTTCTGCAATCCCAACAAGTGATAAGCAGGGAGCGCGAGCCCCTGCGGCGGGGTGAACTTTGGCGGAATCTCCACGTCGTAGCGCACGCCATAATTCAGCGTGACTCGCGGACTTACGCGCCACGAATCCTGCCAGAAGAAGCCGATCGGAATGTTGTGAAACGTGTCGCTGGGGCTGCCGATGCCCTGAATGAAATCGCCGGGAAGTCCCGCGCCATAAGCTTGCACGGCGGAGAGACCCGGGAAGGCAGGAATGCCTGACGGAAATGAGAATCCGAGATTGGCAGCGCTGAATGTGCCGAAATCGTAGACGCCGCCGTAGTTGACCGTGAAGATCGCTTTGATGGGGAGGTAATTGAAATCGGCGCCGAACTTGGTGTCGTGATGGGCGATCGTCCAGGAAAAATTGTCGGTGAACTGGTAGCGCTGCTCCGTGCGCTGAATGAAGGAGTATGGTTCACGGCCGAAATACGCATAGCCGGGGATATTTACCGCCGGATCGGAGCCCGCCGGAATCTGCGTGTTATAGAAGTAGGCAAGTCCGCGCCGCGCGTATTGAAAGCGGAATTCGTTCACCTTATTCGTTCCAAACGCCCAAGTATCTTGCGCCGTTCCGGCGACGTCGCGGAACGTCTGCTGCGAAGTGCGCGAGTATGCGTTCTGTCCGAAAGGCTGGTCCTGCCCTCCGACTTCGATTCCCGTGATCGTGCTCGGGCTGACGTTGGCGCGAAGCATGAGGCGGTTGTTCGCACTCACGTTGTGGTCGATGCGCAACGAGTAAACGCTGGTTCCCTCAAACACCGGAAAGTTTCCTTCTTGAGATGTCAGAGTCTGGTACGAATTGGGAATGAAACACGGTCCGGGAGGCGCGCAGCTCGTAGGAAATCCTGCAAAACTTGAGAGCAGCCCTCCTGTGAAATATTGCACCAGGCTTGACGGCCACGCTCCCTGCACGGCCTGCCCCGAAGCAGCGCCGGCCAAGCCGATGTATTGACCAACCGCGGTCGCATAGCCAGGTATCGTTTGTTCTGCCGTAATCGTCGCGGGAGCGGTGAGAAAGCCAATCTGGCCCGAGGTCAAGGGCAGAGAGCCAAAGGGCAGGCCAACCTGCGAAGTGTCGAAGGGAATCAGATCGAAATTGTTCTGCCCGATGCTGGAAAATCCGGTCTCGTGCCGCCGCGTGATTTCATACGCGAAATAAAAATATGTCTTGTCCTTCTTGATCGGGCCTCCGAGCGCCACGCCGCCCTGCACCCGCGTGTATGCCGGATTTGGCACCGTGCTGAACGGATTCACTGCCTGAAAATTGCGATTGCGCAGAAAGCCGAAGATGTCGCCATGAAAATCATTCGAGCCCGATCGCGTAATGATATTCACCACGCCGCCCGAAGCGCGACCGTACTCCGCCGCATAGCTGTTCGTAATGATCTGGAACTCCTGCACAGCCTCCTGCGACACGGTCGAGCGCACTCCGTTGACGGAATTGTCCGTCGCGTCGGCGCCGTCGACGTTCACCAGATTCGAGCGCCCCCGCTGACCGCTCATGTTGAGTCCGGAAGTTGGCGCCGCGCCGGTATTCGGCGCATTGTCGCGCACTACCTGCGAATCAGTGAGCGTGAAATTAATGTAGCTGCGCCCGTTGATGGGAAGATTGTCGATGCGGCGCTGCCCGATCGTATCGGTGGTCGAACTGCGAGAAGTTTCCACCAGCGCAGCCTGCGAAGTAACCTCGACGATCTGTGTCGCCCCCGAGATCGAAAGCGTGACCGGCAGCTCCGCTTCGCCGCCAACGGTAATGCTGACCCCGGTGGTTTGAATCCTGGCGAACCCGCCGGCCTCGACCGTGACCGAGTAAGTCCCCGGCGGCAGCAGACGCACGCTATATCCGCCCTGCGCATCGCTGGTCCCGGCGCGCTCCAGTCCCTTAGCTGCGTCTTGCACCGTGACAGCGGCGTTGGTCACGACATTTCCCTTGGGATCTTTCACCGTAACGTGCAGATCGCCCGTGGCAGCGCCGCCTTGGGCAAACAGAAGAGCCGAAAAAAGCAACACGATGCAGCCGACGCACACAGCTCTAGAGGTGCGGATCATAAGGTTCTCCCTTGGAACTCGCGAATGCGAGCGGTGGTGGGAATGCTATTGCGGCAGATTGCCGAGATACTCACGAACGGTTGGGACTGATTTCACGCCCGCAGGTTTTTATAACAGAACGAAGTCCGAAAACAAGTCAGGAATCGGGCCCAGGACGTTCTTAAGTAACCCGATGGAGTGGCGGTGGAAATGCGCAGTTCGAGAAGATATCTTGACGCACTGGTGCATACGGCGACCTGACGAAATCAAACCTCCGCGTTTGAAAATCTCAGTAGGACGAAATGCGAACAGGTTGTGCGGGATTCTGAAGTCTGCCCAACAGCATGGCCGTACCGCTCAGATCGCGATAGCCATCGAGAATTGGTTGGGCGGCCAATCCTGCGTCGGGCCACGCCAGAGCGATGTAGATGCGAAACAACGCCATTGCTGCATTGCGCCGTAACAGCAGCCCTTGCTCAACGAGACGGTGCGCAGCCTCGGCGGTCTGCGCATTGCTTGAACTCATCGCGCTCTGACCTATGGTCACCAGAATCGCCGCATTCCTCCCGACGACACGCACGTAAGCGGCGGCGGCGCGCAACCGCACCCGTCGGACATGCCGAAAGTCTGCCGCCGGCAGGCGCCGACGCAAGTGTTCGTCTTCAGTCGGATTGACCAGGTTGCGAAAGGCTTCGACATCGACCGGCTGAATCCGAGTTTCACCGGAGCCTTCAGAAAGCCGCAAGCCGCGCGATACCGTGACGCCGAGAATGGTAGCCAGCGCCAGCGCGGCGAAGATAATGAGAGTGATGGCCAGAGTCATTGTAAAAGGCGCTCCAACTCGCGATTCCAGAGATCGAGATTGCTATCGGCCGGTGGAAGCAAGGGCTTGACGACGATGTTCTGGTGGACCAGCAAGTAGTAGAACCAGATCAGGACGCAACCGTTATAGGTAGCCATGTTCACAAAGTCGAGAACGGTGCGGTTGGTCGGAGGCAAGACTCCGTTGGCAGCGATGGCCCAAGTCGCAAGCTGGACACAGGCCGAAATGGCGAGGCCAATCGAGATCCCGAAAATGGGCCGCCCCATCCTGACGCCGAAATACCATGAAAATACAAAGATAAAAGCCAGCAGCCCAGTCTCCAGGAGATAAACCGCCTGCTGCAGAAGATGAGCACCGTTGATAATTCCGAAGCGACTGTCATTGGGTGCAAGAGCGGCTAGTAGAGCGGCTGCCAACACTAAAGCGCCTCCCACCGCGCGGATCAAGAATTTCCCCAGTTTCGCGATAGCAGAGTAGGAATCGACGACCTTGCCGAAAATTTCGGCGATCAACGCGAATTTTAGTAGCCCCTCGATTCCTAGAACCGCCCAGAAAACCCGCCACCAAACTTCTGGGGTAACTGAGGACGCCAGGTCGGCAACGTAAACCGTGAATTCACCCAGAGAACTCAAGATGGCAAACGCGAAGAAACTTGGATAAATTCTGTAGAGGCCGCGTCGCCACAAAATAGCAGCAAAGATGAGCAGGAGGGCGTTCGGCCCGATCCAGAGGTAATGCCAGAGAAGTGAGTGCGCCTGAAGCATCGCGACGAGCGGGCAATATACCGCGATTGACGGTAGGCCGCAACCAGAGAGTCAATCTTGTCCTGTTTTCGTAAGATGAGCGGGCCTGTCGTCGGGCCCGCTCGTCTTCGGTGCACAATTAAGATGGTCCGCTTATTTCGGCTTGCAGAGAGTCATACCGCAACCTGTGGTTCCCACTCCGCCATCGGCCTTGGCGACGGTTGGAATAGCGAGAGTGTTGAGTGCGATGAGGGCTGCAGCGAACAGTAGAATCGCGCGTTTCATGTGTGTTTTCTCCTTGTGACTTCAAAGTGGCCGTGATACTTTCACGCGCGGTCGCGCAGCCGCAACTTGTCTGAAAATCTTTAAGCGTTCGGAATTCGTAACAAGATGACTCTCAAATCAGCTCTCCAGGACTTGAAAGAAACGACTTTGGCCGCGGTCGGCGGGCTGTTGGGCAAACTCGCTTATCTCGCGTCATTGCGAAGATCCCCGGGTGGGTACCAGCATTGGGGACTGCAATCGGTTTACGGACAGGAATCTTCCGAGCGCGCGCTCAAGGTCGCGCACGCCGAGGTGATGACCGGTGTCTTACGGGCGCCTTTGGCGGCGCTGGAAGAGGACTTGCAGCAATCCAGCCGGGCCAACGGAGTTACTGAAGGGAATTATGTCCAGATGTTGAGGGAATCCTTCAACGACTTACTGCCAGGTGAGCGTAAAGATTCCCCGGCGGCCACGCACCTCAATTCAGTGCTGGTGGCGCTTTCGAGCCTTGAGAAGAATCGAGAGCGCGCCACTCGGTCAACTTCATAGCCACTCCGACAACTTGTCCCAACACTTCGGCATCCTGAGGATGACGAAGGATTCTCACCGGCACCGGCGAGAGCGGATGCGGCTGCAGAATCAGTTCATCGCGGCGCATGCTGCACCAGCAACAGGTGTGGCCATCGCGCGTCTCGACGAAATAAATCGGCCGCTCATATTCCGAACGCCATGAGCCTTCCACGACCTTGCTTTTCTCTTCATCGACCTGAATAAAACTGCCCGGCGGAAGAATTGGATACATCGTGAAGTCCTGCGTGCCGACATATCCATAAGTGAAGTCGCTGGTGGCGAACTGCGCGAGATACGCGAACGGAACCAATCCCCATCGCTCTACCATGCGTCCCAGATTCGTCGTGCGATTCTCGTCGAACGCCGGATCCATGCGAATGGGAACCTGCACATTCGACAGGCCGGCCAGCGCGTCGGACACATGCGATTTCGGAGGGGACACGATCCCCAAATCGGCAGCCATGTTATTCAGGTCGACGCCATACCAGGCCAACAGTTCGCGCAGATCGCGACGATAGATCACTGATAGCGCGTAAAGCCTGAAAATACTGGGTAGAATCCCCTTGGTTTCTATGTCGGAAAGGCGGCTGGGAGGTACCGAGAATTCTTCGTTGCGATATTTTTCCGCAATGCGCGCGCTGGAGTTCTCTACATCGCGCATCGTGAGGCCGAGTTTCTCGCGCAGAGTACGAAGACTTTTTCCCGCCGGCAGCATCGTACGCGCCTCCCCTAGGAAAGGTGGGAAAATCATATCAAAGCCGCTCGTGTTGCGATTCCCATTTCTGCACTTTTTTCTATTACTCCGAATGTTACGAAATCCGAACATATCTAAACCTTTTAATGCCAGATTGATAACCCGACGCGACTCCGGAAATGCCCGCCATCGCAGGACGGGTTAGTTCGCGAGTACTCCTCTCTTCTGTCCTGATTTCGTAACGTGATCTCCAAGATTGTTTCAACTCGTTCGCGGTTAACCCTATACGGCGGTCAAGAAATGATCCTCAATGCGTCATTTCGTGCTGCCCGCTCCCTTAGAACGGGGAACAAACTGTCGACTGGCCGCGCCAACCGCTAACTTTCCCTCAACTGATTCCCGATTCAGCCTACCCGTAATCAATCCAGCGTCGTCCCTGCCAAGGTCCGGATGACATTTGTCACGACCGCCGCGTGATGGATGGCACTGGTGCGCTCCCCGCTGATCCGCGATGATGCAGGTGTGATGACGCAAACACCGCGAAATTCGCCGGAGGCAGCAATGAGCGCGACCCCATTGACACTGACCAAAACACCAACACTCGGAACGACCCAGCAATCGCAGAGCATGGCGAGCGTGAACCCGGCAGGCGTTGTTGCCAGCCTGGAAGGCGTAAATAAGAACTACGGCCCCGTGAAGGCTTTGCGCGCGGTTGACTTCCAGGTACGCTCGGGCGAAGTAGTCGCGATGCTGGGACCGAACGGCGCCGGGAAGACTACCGCCGTTAAGCTGCTGCTCGGCTTGCTGCAGCCAAACGCGGGCAAGGCGCGGGTCTTCGGCGGCGATCCGGTCAATCCCGAAACGCGGATGAGAACCGGTGCGATGCTGCAAGTCGGCCGCGTCCCGGAAACGCTGCGCGTTCGAGAACACATCGATTTGTTCTCCAGCTATTACCAGAAGCGCCTGCCGCTGGCGGAAGTTCTTGCCGCCGCCGGCCTGGAGAAGTTGCGCGACCGCAAATTCGGAGAACTCTCCGGAGGTCAGAAGCAGCGCGTGTTGTTCGCTCTGGCCATTTGCGGCGATCCCGACCTGCTTTTTCTCGACGAACCCACCGTCGGCCTCGATGTCGAAGCTCGCCGTCTGTTGTGGGACGAGATTCGCAAGATGGTCGATCGCGGCAAGACCGTGCTGCTTACGACTCACTACTTGCAGGAAGCTGACGCCCTGGCCGATCGCGTCGTTGTAATCAATCAGGGTGAAATCATCGCGCAAGGCACGCCGTCTGAGATCAAGGCGAAGACCGGCGGCAAGCGGATTCGCTGCATCACCAGCCTCAGTCTTCCAAGGCTGCGGCAGATCGCAGGCGTCAGTGAGGTGAAAGAAGATCGCGAAGCCGTCGAAATACACGCGGTCGAAGCTGAGCCTGTGCTCCGCGAACTGCTGGCTCGCGACGCCAATCTCTCGGGACTTGAAGTCACCAGCGCCGGACTCGAAGAAGCTTTCCTCGCCTTGACGCAGGAAAGCACCCGCAGCAGCAACAAAAATTCCGCGAACTGAATACCGATTCCACTAACACTAAAACTTTTCAGCAGTGAAGGAGCAAGAAAATGAGCACCGCAACCCTGGCACTGAATCCGGCGACCGTAAGGCGATCGGCAGGACACACGGCGACGATCTATCTCAAGGAAATCAAATACGAGTTTCTGAAAAATCTTCGTCTGCGCATGTACACCGCCTCGGTCCTCAGTTTCCCGGTCATGTTCTACGTTTTGTTCGGCCTGGTCCTGAATGGGCATGAATCGATCGCCGGCACGCCTGTTCCCGTCTATCTACTTGCAACCTACGGAACATTCGGCGTAATGGGTGCGTCATTGTTCGGCACGGCGGCGGGTCTCTCCTCCGATCGCGGCCTGGGATGGCTGCAGGTAAAGCGCGCCAGCCCCATGCCGCCCTTCGCATACTTCGTTGCGAAGGTTGTTGTCAGCATGGCGTTCAGCGCGATCGTCGTGCTGGCATTGTTTGTTTTGGGCGTCAGCTTCGGCCACGTGCGCTTAAATGACGCGGAGCAGATCACGAAGGCGCTCCAGCTCTTTGCCACGCTGGTCTTGGGCTCACTTCCCTTCTCGACCATGGGATTGGCTCTCGGTTATTTCACCGGACCGAATTCCGCGCCGCCCACCATCAATCTGATTTATCTGCCGATGTCGTTCTGCAGCGGCCTGTGGGTTCCAATCCAGTTCCTGCCTGCCGTCGTCAAGCACATTGCCCTCGCCATGCCTCCCTATCACTTGTCACAACTCGCGCTCGGAATTGTAGGCGCCGGCTCTCACGAGTCCGCGGCGACGCACTGGGAGGTGCTGTTCGCCTTCACCATGATTTGCCTGGGCATCGCGCGCATCGGCTTCCAGCGCGATCAGGAAAAAATGTATGGCTAGGAAACCCGCTCGACGGGCGAAGAAAATAGGGAAGGGCACGACTTCAGTCGTGCCGCACGAATGACAACAAGGAACGGGACTTTAGTCCCTGAGGTTCCGGAGTAGCCATGAGCATGAACACGAAAAAATCGATGGGCTGGACCTTCATCCTGATCTTGCTCGGCCTAATCGCCTTGTTCGGCGGCGAAAAATGGCTGGTGCTGCTGATCCCTGCCGCAATGCTCGTGTGGTATGGCGCGCGTCCAACTTTGCGCAGTGGTCGGAATTGACCGCAGGGGTGACAATAGAGTCATGCCGCTAGTGTCCTTACAGCGAGAGATCGGCTCCGAAGAGGGCAGCCACCGGAAATTGAGGCCGTGGCGCACCATCTTCAAAGATAAA
>Ga0209006_10004905_pt1 | contig 12153 bp, 10 predicted proteins | sample JacPin_JW_Ref_O2_FD_188567 | JGI IMG/M metagenome (GOLD analysis project Ga0209006, IMG submission 188567) | Forest soil microbial communities from Algoma, Ontario, Canada - Jack Pine, Ontario site 1_JW_Ref_O2 (SPAdes) (version 2) | ecosystem: Environmental > Terrestrial > Soil > Boreal...
AAGCCGATCACGGCGCCTGCCGCGTTGCGAACGTAGCCGTCGAATCCGTCTATGGATGCATGTTCGTGTGCCGCCTCGGTCGGATAGCTTCCATTGCCGTACGAGGGGTCAAAAACGGTTGGATTGATCGGATATTCCACGATGAAATGGTTGAGGAAAGTGGGCGGTGAACTGGCATTGCCTTGTGCGGGCACGAGCGATCCGGATTTGGCGTCGACCCCCTCGGTATATGGATAGTTTGCATTGCCAGACGCGCCGGCCCCGGTAAATGTCCAGTTCTTGATCAGAAAGCTCCTGTCGGCAGTAAACGGCGCGACGGCAGTGGAATTGATCTCGTATATGGCACCTTGGGTGAATCCCTGAGCGCGTATTGTGCCCAGGAACAGCTCGGACCATGCGATGCAGCTGCCGTTTCCATTCGGATCCTTGATCATCTCGATCATCAGTTGCGGCGGCCGGACGCGGAGCCGGTTGAACCAGTACTTCATGTTCACTCCGTCGGGCCTTCCGTAACCGTCCATCGTCTTGCGCTTCACGCCGGCAGCCACGTTGCTCTTAAAGTCGCTCCAGATCGAGTTCACAATCGTCGCTTCCACAGCGAGTCCCTTCGCATTGCGACAGCTTATCTCCAGGACCGATTCGTAATCGGATTCCCACGGACCTTGGCCGAACTTCCGCGGGCGGTCCATAGTGACATATACGCGATCAGCACTGACCCCCGCGTTCAGCCAGGGTCCCGTGTTCACCTGCGCCTCCCATTTCAGGGTAAGCGAATTGAGAAAATCGACGTTTCCTGCGAGCGCCGTCGGACAGGCGATCGTGACGAGGATCCGCATCAGCGTCGGATCGACCGTCGCGCGCGTTGCGGGGAGGTTGTACCTACCCGCAACGTCAGTTGCCCGGATGTTGACGATATCGCCGGCGCTCAGCGCCGGCTGCACTGCAAATGTCGCGGTCACGCTCATCTGCGTCCCCTGCACGTATCCAACGGGGAACGTGCGGGCTGTTCCGCTCGACCCGTCCGTCCAGTGCGGGGCGGCGTAAACGCTCCCGGTCTCGTCTCGGCGAACGTCGAAGAATCCGACGCCGGCGAACGTCACCTCCTTGAGCGAAAGGGCATACACTGCTCTGCAATCGCACCCATACTCCTCGACGTTGACCACCGTTGAACTGCCGTCCGGGTAGTCGACTAGCTTGTTGTACCTGAACACGAATGGAACGCACGCGTTGGCGCGTGGATCGCACGCGCCTTCGCAAGTGGGGATAAGCTCGGCCTTTCCAGCGTGCTCCTTGATCACGAGTACGGCGTGGCAAGTGTCCGGCTCCGGTGCAAATTTCGCCCCGCTGGGGGCGCACGCACAATAAATACGCCACGTACGATTGCCGACCTCGCCGCTGACCGTCGTTATCTTTTGGCAGTGCGCGTTTTCGGGACAATCGCCGTCGCACTCGACGGAATATCGACCGGTCGGCAGATCCGTCGTGAGATCCCGGTATATTAAAATTCGGCCTTCGCACCGGCTCATGTGTCATCCCGCAAAGGACCGGTCGAACGTTAGCAGCGCGATCAATTCTATTGTCCGGCAGATGCCAGTTGGTCGACAGAGTCAAACCCGGGCCAATGTCCGCCAACGTTGTACTCTGGCAAACTGCTCGCACGCTGGCAAGTCCGGCGCGCCGCGTTTCCGATGAGTGCAGCGGCTGTGCGGCTCGCTGCCAGGCTAGCCGGGAATACCGGCGACTCACCAGCGATCAGCGTCTGTGCAGGAGCTGAACGGACACGCTGCGGCCTCGACAAGAGATGCACGGCGGCGGTTCGTTTGTCTCGAGCCCATCGACGACAAAAGGAACACCGTCGACGCCATCGCGGCGATCATCGCCGGGAAGGATCCTGCATTCACGCTGACGCCCAAAATGTGCTAAAGATAGCGCAGTTCATGGCGACGAACGGCACGACCAACAATTCCCCCGCATCGATCGGGGGTCCGTTCTTCGCCGAGAGGGAGGCCAAGCGCCGCGACGGCGATTGAGCGCGCAGGAGGTCACATGGGCAAATCACGACAAGACCGCAGCGCGATGGTCGCGGTCGCCGGCAACGGCCTGCTCGATCGCCGGGCGCTGCTCGGCCGCGGGATCATGGTGGCCGGCGCGATGGGCGCCGGGTCCGCGGGCGCGTTGACCGGCGCGGCGGCGGAGCCCCTGGCCGAGGCGCCCTGGAGCCTCATGCCGGGCGAGGGGACCCCGCCCTATGGGCATCCGTCGCGCTTCGAGAAGGCCGTGGTGCGCACCGTCGACAATCCGAACAACGAGCCGAGCGGATCGCGCGCGCGCACGCCGCATCATCTGCTGCGCGGCACGATCACGCCCAACGGCCTGCACTTCACCATCATGCATGCCGGCATTCCCGACATCGATCCGGCCCAGCACAAGCTCGTCATCCACGGCATGGTCCGGCAGCCGCTGGTGTTCGATCTCGATGCGCTCTCGCGCTACCGGCTGGTGACCCGCGTCGGATTTCTCGAATGCGGCGGCAACAGCGCGCCGCTCTTTTCCAACCGACCGGTCCAGGCCGGCGTGCAGGCGCTGCACGGTCTCGCATCATGCGCCGAATGGGCCGGCGTGCCGCTCGCGACATTGCTCGACGAGGCGGGCCTCGCGCCCGGCGCCCGATGGCTGATCGCCGAGGGCGCCGACGCGCCGCATCTGTCGCGCAGCGTCCCGCTCTCCAAAGCGATGGATGACGCCATGGTCGCGCTCTACCAGAACGGCGAGCGCATCCAGCCCGGCCAGGGCTATCCGATGCGGCTCTACCTGCCGGGCTACGAAGGCAACATGAACGTGAAGTTCCTGCGCCGCATCCAGGTCACCGACCGGCCGGGCATGACCTATTTCGAATCGAAGATCTACACCGATCCGCTGCCCGACGGCAAAGACACGCAATTCTACTTCGTGCAGGAGGTGAAGTCGTTCATCACCTCGCCGTCGCCCGGCCTCGCGCTCGAGGAGCCCGGTGTCTACGAGATCTCCGGCGTCGCCTATTCGGGCAACGGGCGGATCGCGAAAGTTCTCGTCTCCGCCGACGGCGGCAAGAGCTGGGCGGAGGCGGCCCTCGACGAGCCGCGGCTGCCCAAGGCGTTCACCCGCTTTCGCATGGCGTGGCGCTGGGACGGCGGCCCCGCCGTCCTGCAGAGCCGGGCCTGGGACGAGGCCGGCAACGCGCAGCCGACCCGCGAGCAGTTCGTGGCGCGGCGCGGCGAGACCTCCAAGCCGGCGTCCGTGCTCGGCTTCGCGGGCCACCACTTCAACGCCATCACGAGCTGGGCGGTGAGCGCCAAGGGCGAGGTGCGCCATGTCTACGCGTGAACGCACGCTCGCGATCGGCGCGCTCGCGCTCGCCATCGCGGCCGGCGCCGCGGGCAGCGCGGCGCTTGCCGCCGAGAGCCCGCATCTCGGCCGGCCGATCAGCCAGGCCGATCTTTCCGCATGGGACATCAACATCCTGCCCGACGGACGCAATCTTCCGCCCGGCCGCGGCACCGCCGCCGAGGGCGCCGCGATCTTTGCGGAGAAATGCGCGCTCTGTCACGGCGACAACGGGCGGGGCGGTCACGCCGCGCGGCTGATCGGCGGCCCGGCGAAGGCGAGCCTCGACGGCGGCAAGACGATCGCCAATTACTGGCCCTACGCGACCACGCTGTTCGATTTCATCCGCCGCGCGATGCCGTTCACGCAGCCGCGCTCGCTCACCGACCACGAGGTCTATGCGCTCGTCGCCTATCTCCTGGCGGAGAACAAGCTGATCGACGCGAGCGAGGCGATGGACGCCGCGACGCTGCCGCAGGTGCGCATGCCGAACCGCGACAATTTCGTCCCGCAGTTTCCCGATCGGATGTGACGAAGGTCGCCGCGTCCCGATCACCGCACGAGCCTGCGCGGCAGCGTCGCCGAGATCACCGCCGCCATCAGCACGAAGCCGGCGAGCACGAGCAGGCTGGCCGCGAAGGTGCCCGTGCGCTCGCGCACGAAGCCGACCAGGTACGGCCCGAGGAAGCCGCCGAGCGTGCCGAAGCTGTTGATCAGGGCAACTCGTCAGGTGAGCACGGCGCCAACGCTCCTTCTCCCCCTGAAGGGGGAGAAGCTCAGGGATGAGGGGGCCAATCAAGTACAATCAAGTACTAACACGTATTGAGTTCGGTTGCGGATTGTGCAGTTGTCAAACTGTTCCTTTGAAAATCGACATTTGAACTTCCCCTTGAGACCGACTGGTGAGCGAGTTCGAGTTCCGCCACGACAATCGGACCGCTTCCGGCGCTGACGAAACCGCGCGCGCGACTCGCGCGCTCAAGGGTGCCAAGGACAAGCGGCTTACTTACGAAACAACTCGCGTCGCGCAAGCGTGATAGGTCGCGCGAAGGCTTCGAACGGAGCCTTCGCGCTTTTGGTTCCGGTTGCTGCCGACAACACAGGAGAGAACGACATGCCTGCCATGATCAAGCCTTCGGGGCCGCAAGGCGCGGTGCGGCCATTTCATCCAGACGTTGGCGACGAGGATCCGGTGCAGCGCATTGCACATGCGCTGGAACATATTGCGGTCGTTCTCTCTGGAATCGATCACAACCTCGACGCCCTCGCTAGCACCATGATCGTCAAGAACCGCGGCGTGGCTCGCTAATTCTGTCTAGCTCGATCTTGTTCGCTTCATGCTACGACGCGGCAATCGCTTCCGCGGCACGCAACGCGATCGTGGCCTTGATCAGTCCGCCGACGTAGCCCGCGTTCGGTCCGCCGCACAACCCGCCGACGGTGGAGCCGGCCGCGAACAGGCCGGGCACCGGCGTGTCGTTGCGGTCGAGGACGGCGCCATTGCGGTCGACCACGATGCCGCCCATGGTGTTGGTGATGGCCGCGCAGATCGGCATCGCGAAGAACGGCGCGGTCCTGATCGGCCAGGCTTTGAATCGATCGCTGCGCCGCGGCGGCGACAGCAGATGCAGCATGCCGGCCACGATGGCGGCGTTGTACGCAGCGACGAGGTCCTCCAACCGTTGCGGCGCGATGCCGATCAGTCCTGCCAGCTCGGCGATCGTGCCGGCGCAATGCAGCGTGCCGCCCGCGTCCCGCAATAGCGGATTGGGCGGCTGCGCATGGCCGCGGCCCGGCGCGCCGTCCCAGACCGCCTGGTCGAACACGATCGTGGCGCCGAGCGGATCGGGCAGACGCGCAATGACATTGGACAGATAGATGCCGCCGAGACCCTCGTCGGCGAAGCGGCTGCCATCGGCGTCGATCACGATGCCGGCCGCCGCGATCTCGTCGACATAGGGCCGTGGCCACAGCCGGGTCGATTGCATCGCGTCGCGGCTGTGCAGATGGCCATAGAACATGTCGAGGCCGGTGCTCGCGGCACCGAGCGCCTGCGCCATGCGCAGGCCGTCGCCGGTCGCGCTGCCGCCGTTGCGCGCCAGCAGCTTCTCGGGCGCCGGGCAAATGTGCGCGCGGATCATGTCGAAGCCGGCCTGGAAGCCGCCGTCGGCGATCACGACGGATGGCGCACGCAACCGGGCGGCGCCCGCGGCGGCGTCCGTCTCGACCTCGATGCCGCCCGAACCAAGCGCCAGCGCGCGGGCGCGCATCCCGCGAAGCATCCGACCCTGCCGCCGGCGCAGGTTTTCCTCCAGACGCTCCAGCGCGACGTCACCGGAATATCCGCGCCAGTTGAGGCCAGACCCCTGGCGCCATGGCGGGGCAAGCACGTTGGTCTGGTAGCCGCCGAGATCGACGAGATCGATGCCCTCGTTTCTGAGCCACTGCATCAGCCGGCGGCCGTCCTGGGCGACGGCGCGCGCCAGATCCTGGCGCGCAAAGCCATCGGTGCAGGCTTCGATCCTGTCGGCGAGGACGTCCTCGTCCGCTGCCACGTCGGTGTAATTGATGTGGAACGTGCCGTAAGTGTAGCGCGAGTTGCAGAGGTATCGCTGGTCCTCGCCCTTCTCGAGGACGACGACACGTAGCCCAAGCTGCGCGGCGCGGTTGGCGGCGACCAGGCCCGCGATCCCGGCCCCGATCACGATCACGTCGTGCTGCACGTCGGTGTTGGCCATCAGGGCGGGGTCCGGATCAATCAATGTCGACGTTAGCGCTTCTGACGATCGGGCACCACTCATTGCGTTCGATTGGCTCATCCGATGGATGTCTGGTTACCCCCGGAAGCGGCGGAAAAGCGGACATGCCCGAACCGACGCTCAGCACACAAGTGCAGACATTGGCGGATGCGACCATCGATGAATCCAGGTACGTCGCGTTCCATCGAGCTGGCCTATTCGTCGGCGCGCGGGAGAGATTCAAAATTAGCGCGCCAATCGATAACGCCTAGGTCTACGACGTCCCACAGCGCGTGCCGAACTTGGCCCAGAGTGTAGTCCCGCCGACCAAGCCACCATCGTGAAAAGTCGAGAACGACTTCTTTGTCTTCGAGGCTCAAAGGAGCGCTTATCCGCTCATCCTCCAGAAAAGCCAGCATGAAGGCGACCGAAAGCGGGCCGGAGCGATGCATGATCGACAGCTTGTCGCGCGCGTCGATTGTCTCGGCATAGCCCGAATGAAAGGCGCCGGCAGCGGTCACCAAAATGCTGCTGCCTCGATAGACCGAGACGATAAAGAGATGCGCCATCATGTGTGCAAGGTCGAGCGCCGGATCGCCTGGCGACGCAAGGTTCGAACCGACGATGGCGATGAACTTCTCATTGAACAGAACGGAACTCGGAGATAGACGCCCATGCAACAGGACCGGCTCAATGCGCGCACTTTCCTCGACAATGCCGCGCAGACGGTTTGCCAAGTCATGATGGGTCGCTGCTGCACGCAATAGCGATTCGAGCGGTCGTGCTCGCGCTGGCGCCACACCGCTGCGAAATGGCACACCATCGATTCTCGCGGCGTGAATGCGTCCAATTTTCTCTCCCACGTCGGAAAGGAGAGATTCGAAATCGATCGCGCTGAATTCGTCAGGCCGGAAGGGTGTTGACCACCCGCAACTCGCCGACTCGTGCAGCAGCTCTTGCGCAAGCGACTTGTATTCACGCGGGTCGAGCCACTCCTCGACCAGGAGGCCCCGCTCGCCGTCGTAGCCGAGTAGCTTGGGCCGGAAGTCCGGCACGTGACGGGTGGCCGTCGTGGCGTATAGATGGGCGGAAGCGCAGCCTCCCCGGTCCGACGATCGCACCAGCAGCGACGTTCCTTCAGCGCAGACCTTGTAAGTCTCGCGATGATCCCTTCCCGACAATAGCTCGACCTTTGGTGCGTCGTCCGTTTTCAACAAGGCCATGGCCTTGAGCGCGAGCACCATGGCTTCGTCCCGCCGTGCGCCAGCCACAAATGCCTCCGTCGACGATGCCCGCTTTAGGCCCCATTTCGCCTGCTTGGCCCCGAACGATATCAGTCGGCAATTTTAAAAGCGACGCGCCGCCCTCCCGACTCGCCCCGCGCCCCCGCGCCCGCGGCCCGCAGGCGCGCCTCGAACTCGGCGAAGCGCAGGCCCTTGGCGCCGCGGCGATGGAAATAGAGATGCGTCGCGAGCCAGCGCATCGGCGAGGTTGCGATCAAGGCATCGACCAGAAAATTGGGCGGCGCGAGGTCGAGGCCGGCGCGTAGCGCGCGCTTGAGCCCGAAGCGCGGCAGCTCGCGCGCGAGCGCGCTCGCGGGCGGCGGGCCGAGGTGAAGGAGATGGTCGGCGATCGCTTGCGCGGCGCGGCGGCCGAACTGGAAGGCGAGGCGGATGCCGCCGCCCGTCGCCGGCGACACCATGCCGGCGGCATCGCCGATGAGCAGCACGCCCGGCGCCGACCATGGCTCGACCCTGCCGCCCGCCGGAATGCGGCCGGCGCGCCGCTCGATCACGCGTGCGCCCGCAAAGCCGAACAGCGGCTCGGTGCGCGCCAGGAATGCCGTGAGGTCGGGCCGCCGTCCGCCGCTCACCGCGAGGCCGACCTGCGTCGCCCGCGGGCCTGGCGCCACCCAGGCCAGATAGCCGGGTGCCAGGCGGCGGTCGATGAAACAGTGCAGGAAGCGCGCATCGAGCCCGGCCAGCGGCTCGAGCTCCGCCTCGACGCCGACGAGAAAGCGCCGGTTGCGCCCGAGCCCGAAACATCTTGCGACGGCCGAGCGCGCCCCGTCCGCGCCGAGCACGAAACGGGCCGCGAGGTCGAGGCCGCCGATCTTGAAGCGATCACCGTCGCGCGCGGCGCCGACGAAGCGCGTGCCGTAGCGGATGCGGGCGCCGGCGCGCTGCGCCTCGTGGCCGAGCCAGCGCAGCAGGCGCGCGGTGTCGGTGGTGAGAAAGAAGCTGCCCGGCGAGAACAGATCGATATGCCGCAGGTTCGGCGCGTAGAGCCGCACGCCGTGGATGCACCGCGTCATCGCGTGCGGCACGTCGATTTCCTCGGCCGCCTCCTTGACCAGGATGCCGGTGGTGGCAACGCGCGCGCCGGCGTCGTCCTTCGCCTCCAGAACCACGACCGAAAGCCCGCGCATCGCCGCCGTCCGCGCGGCCACGAGCCCGGCAAAGCTCGCCCCGACGATCAACAGGTCGCAGCTGTCCCCGGTCCGCGGCATCGTGTCCCCCTTCGGCCGATCGGACCGGGAGCCTATCGAAGCGGGACGGCGGCACGCAGCGTCATGATCGGGCTTTTTCCGCCGCGAGCGATTGCGATTTTGTGATCATTTGTGCGTGGCGGCGGGGACAGGGTCTTCCAGCTTGTCAGTGGATTCGGCTTGTAATACGCGTAGCCGGGGGTGCGATGACATTCTCGGAGGGGCGCGGCGTGGCGAGCAATCGGAAGCGGGTCGTGGTGCCCACCTCCATGGGCGCAGGCGGCAGGCGGCTGCTCGATGGGCGCGATGACGTCGAGGTCGTCGCTTTTCCCCCCGCCATCTCGTCTGCCGATTTTCAAACGCTGTTGCGATCGGGCGGCGAGGTCCATGGCGCGATCCTTGGGCTGACGCCCTTTGGCGAGACGGAGTGCGCGCTCGCGCGTGGACTGGAGGTCGTGGCACGCATCGGGGTCGGGTATGATGCCATCGACGTGCCTGCGCTCACTTCTCGCCGCGTTCCCTTGATGCTGGTGGGGACTGCGAACTCCTCCTCGGTCGCCGAGCATGCGCTTTTCCTCATGCTCACGCTGGCGAAGCGCGGCGCCGAGCTTGACACGTTGGTGCGCGCCGGCCGCTGGGCCGACCGCCTGACCGCGATGCCGGTCGATCTGTTCGGCAAGACCGTGCTTGTCGTCGGATTTGGCCGCACCGGCACGCGTGTCGCCAGGCGTTGCCTTGCGATGGAAATGACGGTGATCGTTCACGATCCCTACTTGCCGGCCGAGGCGATGCGGGCGGCCGGATGCGAGCCGGTCGCCGATCTCGATGCCGCGCTCCCGCGCGCGGATTTCGTGACCATCCACTGCCCACGCAATGCGGAGACGATCGGAATGTTCGGCGCCGCACGGTTGGGGCGCATGAAAAAGACCGCCTATCTGGTCAACACGGCGCGCGGCGGGATCGTCGATGAAGGCGCGCTGCATGCGGCGCTGACCGCAGGCACCATCGCGGGCGCCGGCATCGACGTGTTCGATCCCGAGCCGCCGCCGCCGGATCATCCGCTCCTGCGGCTCGCCAACCTCGTGACCTCGCCGCACATGGCGGGCGTGACGCGTGAATCGATGGATCGCATGGCGGTGCAGGCCGCCGACAACGTGCTCAGCGTATTCGACGGCAAGCCGATCCGCGAGAACGCGGTCAATCCGGAAGTGCTCGATTAGCGCGCAGCCCGTAGCCCGGATGAAGCGAAGCGAAATCCGGGAACACCCTGTCCGCGGCGAGGCTTTCCCCGCATTTCGCGGAGTTCACCCTTGGGCTTGCCGAAGGCAAGACCCGGGGGCTTCATGCGGGCTACGCTGGCTCGAAATCAATGGCGATGCTGCTCACCTTCGCACACAAGCTGGCCATTATCGTTCGCGAACAACGGCTTTTGCGCCATTCCGACGAGCGGGCACCTGCTCGATCGACTCGAACGCAGTCTTGAACGCGCCTCCGCTTCATGAAACTCTCCGGTAGTGCCGCCTGTCTTTTGCGCGCAGCCTCATCAATGAGCGAGGAAATCGGTGAAACCAGCGGCTTTGGCCTCGGTTGTGCTGCTGTGCACGGTCACCGTAGCTGCGGCGCAATCCGCGCCACCTGATTGCGGCGACGCTGACTTTACCCGATTGTGCGTATCTCATGGCGACAGCCCACAGATTTGTGCGTGCCGAAACAACGTTATGCATGAAGTGCTGACACCCGAGGAAATAAAGTGGGCGTGCTGGTTCCAGTCAAACCCACAAGCCGCTGAGCGGGCAATCGAGATGTTTAAGGAGCCTGACAAAGCGGAGGCCATGGGCGAACGCCTGATCGCGCGCGGGCACGTCATTAATCAGCGCTGCGCCGAGGTGAGGTAGGCGCTTTCATTCTCCGAACACCGCACGTGTAGAGGTGTGGCGCATGGGCGCGGTGGTCGGCGGGACTATCAAGCGCCGACTTCCGCAACAAGGATATCCTCGCGCAGCGCCTGCGCGGCGCGAAGCACCGTTCCACGCGGATCGACGATGGCGGACGAGCCGAACGAGACCTGCGTGGCGGTGCGGCCGGCAACGTCTGCGCGCACGACCGTCACTCGATTGTCCCGGGCGCGTGCAATGTCGACGGCCCTGCTCAATGCGACCACATCGGCCTTTGCCGGCGGCAGGCCATTGTTGCTCGGCACGAAAATGACCCGCGCGCCGCGGGCAGCCATGTCGGCGGCGATCTCGGGATAGTTGGAATCGTTGCAGATCATGATCCCGAACGACAGACCGCCGACGGTGAAGATCGGGCTCTGGTCCCCTGCGCTGTAAACCGACGTCCTGATCGCCGGGTGACGCTTGCGATAGATGCCGACGACCCTTCCGTCGTGAAACAGAGCGGCGGCATTGTACAGCTTTCCGCCACCGGCGGATTGCGTGAACCCCACGATCACGGCCACCGAACTGTTTGCGAGCGGCGCGAGCAGCGCGTCCAGCTCACCGCTGTTGGCGTCGATGGCGATGTCGGCGGGGCATTCCACGTCGTCCGCAAGCCCGCCGAGCACGGCCTCGGGACAGCACAGGATATCGACGCCTTCGCTCTCGCACCATTTGACGCGATCGCCAATGAGCGCGAGCGCGTCCATCGAGCCCGCGGGCAGAAGGGGAGCCTGATAGGCGGCGACCTTCATCGGAATCTCCGAGTTCTTTGCTACCGACAACATGGGCAGGAGCGAACGTCCGGCCAAGATGAAAGTGCGAAATCTTCTCCATTCGCAATCGGTGCTCCGCGAGGGTTCAGGATGTCGATTGGGCGCTCAACGCGCATTTCGGCCCGCACCGCGACACCGTGCTGATCGATTTGGATGGCGTCTAAGTCGCCGCCCTTATTCCGACGATGCATCCTGCAGGATCGTCGATGAAGAGAATGATTGCGTGTCGAATACTCCAATCTTTAACTTCATGGGCTGGCAGCGTAAGGCCACCCTCCGATGTGACGATCATTTGTCTGACGTTAACTGGTCGGTCGAACGACAAAAATATAGTAACCGTCGAATGTTCGCTCACTAAATTTCCAGCTTGATCTAGCTGCCTTGTTGTTTGAATAAGAGAATACCACCTCCATATATTTTGCACTTTTGATGCAAGTGCTGAGGTCTGCCCAGAAACAAATTCAAGAGTTATTCCTGTCCGAATCTTGCCCGGCTTCTCGGGCCTGGACTCTTTATTTGTTTTATTTATGAGCAAAACCCCACTCAACCCAAGCATAATAACGACAAACCATGAAATAGGATTTTCCACAACTCGCGTTGCGAGCTTATGAAATTCAGGCGAAAGCGCCTTCAGCCAGGGCCACCCGACGCCAGCCAGAAGGAAACACACCGCCAGCCCAAATAGGAGAGCGATAAAGGCCCAATGCTTCCAGCCGGCCTGACTCAGGCCGGCTACTGCGAATGTAGCGGCCAGGCTGACCAGGAATAGAACGATGGCCAGATCGTCTCCGACAATACCGAACATGAGTCCCGGCCTCCCTCTAAGAGGGTACCCCAGCGAAGGGACTGGCGGG
>Ga0209006_10004906_pt1 | contig 12151 bp, 9 predicted proteins | sample JacPin_JW_Ref_O2_FD_188567 | JGI IMG/M metagenome (GOLD analysis project Ga0209006, IMG submission 188567) | Forest soil microbial communities from Algoma, Ontario, Canada - Jack Pine, Ontario site 1_JW_Ref_O2 (SPAdes) (version 2) | ecosystem: Environmental > Terrestrial > Soil > Boreal...
TGCCGCACCACTCGATAACTGTCGGCGTGTACGTCGATGCCCAATTTAATGAGCTTGGCTTTGAGAGCCGTTTTGGAGGACAATGATTTACGGGTATTTATTGGTACTATAGGTGTTTTTCATACAACCTTGGTGTATCGCTTGTGCGCTCACCTGCCAATACCCATGCCATCTACCAGACCATTGCAAAATCCGCGCGTCGATTTTCAATGGCTCACAGCAATTTGGATGCGTTAGCTGTGAGGCGCGCGTGCCCCCAGAGACGGACGTTGGCCCCGGCGCCGTCGAAGAACCGTCCAAAACCCTTTTCTTTTGGCGCGTTCTTCCTAAACTCCCCTCATGGCGAAGAAATCTGACGCGAAACGGACAGCTTTTATCACTACCTGGCCGCACCGGCCAACGAGAACTTGAGCGCCTCCGAAGCGGCCAACATCGTGCCGTAGGCCGCACAGTCCACAGCCAACCCTTGATGCTCGCCATGAAATCGAAAAAACTCCAAACAATGTTTCCCGTCACTACCGTCGAGGGAAGGATTCACATTGTTCGCGGGCGCAAGGTCATCCTTGACCGCGACCTTGCCGAACTCTATGGCGTGTCAACCAGGGCGCTGAACCAGGCAGTCAAACGCAACGTTCAACGGTTTCCCGATGAATTCGTTTTCCGTCTGACCAAAGGGGAAGCCGACGCTTTATGGTCACAGTTTGTGACCTTAAACGAAGCGGAGCCCGATTCACGCCGTGGGAGGCATTTGAAGTATCTGCCCTTTGCCTTCACCGAGCATGGGGCGTTGATGGCGGCAAACGTTCTCCGCAGTCCGCGCGCCGTGCAAATGAGCGTCGTTGTCGTGCAAACATTCGTCCGCTTGTCGCGTTTGGCCGTTTCCATGGACACGCTGGCCCGCCGGGTTGAGGAACTGGGACGCGCCACCAGCAAAAACAGCGAACAGATCGAAGAGATCATTGCTGCCATTCGGGAATTGATGACGCCGCCGGAACTGCCGCGCCGCGAAATCGGTTTTCACACTCGCAAGGAAGATAATTATCCGGCTGCAAAGCGCCGCAAAGTGCTGGAAAAATGAACGGCCTGCTATCGCTGCACTCTCGAAGAACCGTCCAAATCCCTTTTCTTTTGGCGTGTTCTTCCTAAACTCCAATCATGGCGAAGAAAACTGACGCGAAACCGGACGTGCCCGCCCGGCAGAAATCCTCCGCGCTCGTGGACACGCGCGTCATTTATTGCGGCGACAATTTGGAGCAGCTCGTCAAACTGCCCGACGCCTGCATCGACCTCATTTACATCGACCCGCCTTTCAACTCCAACCGCAACTATGAAGTCTTCTGGGGCGAAACCCGCGAGAAACGCTCCTTTGACGACCGCCACGCCAGCACACAATAACCAAACCCGTCCCTCAATTTAGCCAAAAGGGTCGAACCAAAGTTTTGTCCACTGGGTGATGAGCGGGTGGATTTTGAACCGTTGGGGTTTGCCATGCGATTTCCTTGCCCTTAAGCCCAAAAGAGGAAAAGACAGGTTCGCGCAGAGTCGCAGAGGCCGCAGAGAGAGAACAGACTTCCTGTTTTGAGATGAATGAAAGCCATTGTGTCACAACATGTTGCACCGCATATTTCCATTTCCAACTCTGCGCCCTCCGCGACTCTGCGCGAGACCTCCCCAACGGCGCGAAACCCGGTCAAATAATTGCACTTGCGTTCCCAGCAATGTATGGTAATGTGTCTCGTGTGAGGCGCGCAAGTGCCTGTTCTTTGAAAATTTGCGGGACTGGTGAGACGGAAAAGGCCGGAAATGAATTGGCCGCAAAAGCGCACAAAGGGCACAAAGAAGATGGCCTCTTTCTTTGTGTTCTTTGCGTTTCTTTGTGGCAATCGCTTTCTGCCCTGCTCCTTTGGCTTCGTTCCTCTTCGTGTCGCTTCGTGATCTTCGTGGTGAAAGGTCTTGGAGCACACGTAAGTCGTTGATTTCCACGATAGTTTCCGATATTTCTAATGACTTCTTGTAAAATTGGTAGGGCGGGACTCGGCGAGCCGTAACTTGATTTCGCGGGAAAACGTCACGGCTCGACGGAAACAGAACAAATTAAGAGCGGCCCGCCTTGCGGGCTGTCTCGCCCTACCAAAAAAATGGTGCGCAATTACTTCTTCCAATTCCTTGATGGTTGGATATAAAGCCGGTGCTTTATACACCGTGACCAAGAACATTGTTTATTTCGATCTGGAGACGCAGAAGTCGGCTGATGAAGTCGGCGGCTGGGACAAAATCCGCGACATGCGCATGAGCGTGGGCGTGACCTACAGCACGGCGCGCGGCGGTTACCGGATTTATTCCGAATCGGAGGTCAACGCCTTGATCGACGAACTGCGCCGGGCCGACCTGGTGGTGGGTTTCAACAACCTGCGCTTTGATTACGAAGTGCTCGTCGGCCACAACGCGTTCTTCGATGTCGAGCAGGTGCCGACGCGCGACATGCTGGTGGATTTGCAAAAGACGTTGCAGCACCGGCTCTCGCTGGACTCCATCGCTTCGGCGACGCTGGGCGTGGAGAAGACAGGGGAAGGTTTGCAGGCCATTCGGTGGTTCAAGGAGGGCAAGTTGTTGGAGATCGCCGAGTATTGCTGTTACGATGTAAAGATTACCCGGCTGGTCCACGAATATGGCGTGTCGCACAAGCAACTCCATTATCACAACCGTTTCGGCAAGAAGCTGTCCGTCCCGGTCGCTTGGTCGGCCTAACTTTTCGCCAGCGGTTTCTTGACAGTGGAAAGGGCCTCGTTCACGCCCCGCAACTTGACAGCGAGGTCCTGGGCCAGATTGCGCATCACCATCATGCCCAAGTTCGGTTCGTGCCTGACCAGGTCGGCGAACGCATCGCGTTTCATGACCAGCAGAATGCTGGGTTGGGTCGCCACGGCGAAAGCGGCCCGAGGCGCTCCGTCCAAAAAGGCTAGTTCGCCGAAGATCTTGCCGTCGGCCATGTGCGCGATGGCCGGCGCGGACTCTTCCAATTGGATGCTGATCTTGCCGCGCAAGACGACGTAAGCCTCGTCGCCGCTCGCGCCCTTGGCAAAGACCTGGTCGCCGGGGCGGTAGAGTTTTTGCACAAACAGTCGGGCGATCTTGCGCAGTTCGCCGTCGCCCAACCCGGCGAACATGGAGAGCGGACGCAACAAATTGATGATAGCCAGCCCCAGCTTCTGATCCTCGAAATTCCGGTCGATAATCTGCACGATGTTCTTGGCATGGGCGGTGAATTCGCCGTTCTCCAAAGAGTAGCTGGCGTTCAACTTGACAACTTTGACCACATCCGAGTAGCGGTCATTGCGGCAGCAAAAGCCCGGCAAATAGGCCACGGGGACAAAGCCCAGTTGCTCCGCGCTCTTAAGCAGTCGCGGCGCGCTGGCCAGAATATCGACTTCGGTATAGACGGCATTGATCTGCTGCTGCATGACCTTGACGACGTGGGCCAGCAGCGCGCCCATGGAATCGTCGTCACTGCAAAAAGCGTCGGTAATGCGGGCGCAGCGGTCCTGCTCGTCGAAGTAGCCGCTCATCCCGGCGGTGATCTTATCGTCGCGCTGGCCCAAGAAGGCCCACGGCTGCCGCTCCACCGGAAGGCGCATCAACCCGAACCCACAATTAAAGCGGCCGGAAATCTCCATCGGCGGATTGGCGCTTTCGGCTTGGGCGCGCAATTGTTGGTAGTGAGCAATCGTGGTGTCGCAGATTTTGAGGTCCGAGTGCAGCGGGTAGCCGCAAGCGCCGTCCCGCACGACCATGTTGTAAGGAATCTGGAGGTTTGCCAAGGCGGCCATGCCCAATTCGCTGACTTGAGGCAGGGACTCCGAGAGAGGGTTGCGCGTCACTAGGACGGAATTGGCGCCGCGGACGTAGAAAAGAATTCCCACCCGCTGCTGCAGCAAATGTTTGAGCGGCTGGAATCCGACGCAGACATAACCCAGGTTTTCAAAAAGGATTTGCTGGGCGTTATTTATGGCGGCAATGCGGACGACCACCATCTCGCCGCGTTTCGTGGCGATATCGTTGACAGCGCGCAAGAGCGCTTCCGCCGAGCCATCGGCCACGCTTTCGGGCCGGGTAAGATTGCGACCTAAATTAGCGACGGGATTGCCATTAGGCCCCCAAGGTTTGAGAAAAGAAATGCTGGCCTGAAGACGGCCCTCGGATTCCGCCACCCAGGTTTCCTCGCCATTGGCGGCGTCGAGCATGCGGGCGATCCAAGTGACATCGTAGAGCTCCTTGGCGGGGTAATCGTCGCCGAGGGCCGCGAGAACCAAATTCAACCAGTGGGGGGCGTCCGCCACGGTTGCCGGTCTGATGCTAAAGCCCATGCGAGTCTTTTGTTTCTTGCAAATTAGCTTGGTTGACAAGGATTTGGTGCCCGCGACAGGACTTGAACCTGTACGATGTTACTCACTAGAACCTGAATCTAGCGCGTCTGCCAATTCCGCCACGCGGGCACGACCACCCCTCAAATCACCTCAACGGTCGCCTTGATCAATAGCATCCCTGACGCCGCCAAAGCAAGCATCCATTTGCGCGCACTCAATATGCCGCCTGCACGCCCTTGACTGATCGTTTCTTCATCCACGGCATGAGTGCGCGCAGGCGTTGGCCGACACGCTCGACCGGGTGTTTCTCGCCGGCCTTGAGCAGGGCGTTGTATTTCTTGTAACCGCTGTTGTATTCGCGGACCCAGCCTTTGGCAAATTTGCCCGACTGTATGTCTTTCAGCGCCGCTTTCATCCTCTTCTTGACGCCGGCGTCGATGATTTTGGGGCCGACGCTCACGTCGCCCCACTTGGCTGTTTCGGAAATGGAGAAGCGCATGCCGCTGATGCCGGCTTCATTCATCAAATCGACGATCAATTTCAATTCGTGCAGGCATTCGAAGTAGGCCATTTCCGGCTGGTAGCCAGCCTCGACCAGCGTTTCGAAGCCAGCCATAATCAAGGCCGAGGCGCCACCGCAGAGGACAGTTTGTTCGCCGAACAAATCAGTCTCGGTCTCCTCCTTGAAACTGGTCTGGATGACGCCCGCGCGCGTGGCGCCGATGCCTTTGGCCCAAGCCAGCGCGATCTTTTTGGAATTCCGGCTCGGGTCTTGATAAATCCCGATGAGCGCGGGCACGCCTTTGCCTTCCAAGTATTGACGGCGCACGATGTGTCCCGGGCCTTTAGGCGCAACAAGGATCACGTTGACGTTCTTGGGCGGAACGACGGTCTTGAAATGAATCGAGAACCCGTGCGAGAACAACAGCGTCTTGCCCGGCGCCAAATTCGGCGCGATGTCCTTCTCGTATGCCTTGGCTTGTTTGGTGTCCGGGATGGCGACGAAGATGACGTCCGCGCGCCGAACAGCCTCGCCCGTGCTGACGACCTCGAAGCCGTGCGACTTCGCGACCGGCGCCGATTTGCTGCCTTCGTAAAGGCCAATGATGACCTGGCAGCCGCTGTCCTTAAGGTTGAGCGCGTGGGCGTGGCCTTGCGAGCCGAAGCCAAGCACGGCCAGTGTTTTGCCTTGGAGATGTTTAAGGTCTGCGTCTTTGTCGCTGTAAACTTTTGCGGGCATGGATTGGATTGGGTTTAGGTTTGACTAATGAATGTCATTTGCGGGCCAGGGCGATCTTGCCCGTGCGGCTCAACTCGAGCACGCCGAACGAGTCCATCAAGCGGAGAAACTTGTCGAGTTTGCTTTCGTCGCCCGTGATTTCGATGGTCAGGCTTTTGGGCTGCACATCGACGATCTTGGCGCGGAAGATATCGGTCATCTGCATGATCTCGGCGCGGGTCTTGGTGTTGACAGCCACCCGCACCAGCACCAATTCGCGATCGATGAATTCCGATTCGCGGAAGTCATGCACCTCCAGCGCGTTGACCAGTTTGTTGAGCTGTTTGACAATCTGGTCCACCGTCGCGTCGTCGCCGCGAGTGACGATGGTCATGCGGGAGGTGTTGGCGTGCTGGGTCGGGGCGACGTTAAGCGTGTCGATATTGTAGCCGCGGCCGCTGAAGAGGCCGGCCACTCGCGTGAGCACGCCGAACTTGTTTTCCACCAGGACAGATATGGTATGTCGCATAGAATAAAAATCCCGCCTCCGGGTTGGACGGCGGGCAGCCTGCGAGCCGGCACGGCGCTTCAGGCCCCGTCAGTCCACGAGGACGACGACGACGCGAATCACCTGCGGCAAACTGGCCGATAAATTCATGGCGCGCACAGTAACAACGGACGCCCGGCCGGTCAATCTTCATTTTTACGCGGCCAAGATTCAAGTAGAACGAGACCCATTTCACATCCGCGGCGCGATGCCCCCCGCTGGTCATTCAATAATCAAACAGGGCGCGATAAAAGCGGTTCGGAAAACCTGCGGCGGAGACGTCGTCAAAGGGCAGAATTCCGGTGGCATCGGTGTTCGTCGTCAGCGGGCTCCACTGTGGCGGCGCGAGACTCGTGGTGGCCTGAATGATATAAGTGCGGCCAGCGGTCCCGGTCAGTTCCAGATGCATCGCGCCCGCGTTGGTCGGAAAAATGGCCGTGAACAGCGGCGGGACAGCCACGCTCAGAATAGCGTTGGAGTTCACAGTGACTGGAACCGACGTCCCAGCCGCACTCGACAACACCACGTTGCTGATCAGCAGCGTTTCATTGTGATCGGGCGCGTTGAAGGCAATGATCAAGGGCACATAGACCGCCACGCCGTTGGTTACCAGCGAGTCTGTAAGCGAATAGGCCAGAACGCGCAAGGCTCCCGGCGCCACTTCTCCGACAGCAAGCTGCTGGTCCGCGAGGGCCCCGCCGCCGACGGGCGTGCCGTGAGTGAGATACTCGGTGGAATACCACAAATCGAATTGAAACGCCACGACGTCGGTGTCAACTGTGATATTGATGGGAACCTGCACCGTGGCGCCCGGCTTGCCAACGATGGTGCTGATCGACATGGTCGGCGTGGCGAGCGCGCCCCGCGGCACGAAAAGAAGCAGGGCCATTGCTGCCAGTGGCCACACAGTTTGCTTGATGCTCATTAAACGTAAGAATGAACTGAAAGTAGTAGGGCTTCAATCCGTATTTCCATCTCCGGTGCTGTCGTTGGCATCAAAGCCAAAGGGCGTCAAAATACGCTAGTGAATTCAACCATTGTGGTTGCGGCTATGAACGTGCGAGAACAGGATAAAATATCGTCACAATTAGTAATGGACGCATTGATGTGATGCTGTTGGCCAGATGCCGAGATTAAGTCAAAACAGCCGAATGCCTCGCCCGTTTCCAGCTTGGGCGGCGATCGGCATTGTGCTCGCTATCGTCGGCCTGGTTGTGTGGATTCCTGTTCGCCATCCTCCTGCGCAAACTCAGTCCAAGGCGTTTGCCAATTACGCCGGTTCAGAGTCCTGCAGCGAGTGCCACCGGGAGGAATACGATCAATGGGCCAAGTCGAATCATGGTTTGGCGGAACAATGGGCCGATTCGAATACGTGTCAGGCAGCGTTTGCGACTACGAATACTGTCGGACGCGCGGGGCAACCGGCTGAACTTATTGTTCGCGACGGGAAGTATGAGGTAACGGCGACCAACGAGGGCGGCCAGCTTGAAACGCATCAGGTTGATCGCGTGATCGGCCGCGATCCGTTGGTCCAGTTTCTGGTGAGCGCGCCGGGCGGCCGATGGCAGGCGCTCTCCTCGGCTTGGGACCCGCGCCGGAAAGAATGGTTCGAGGTCTTCGGCGCGGAAGAACGTTTGCCGGGAGAATGGGGACATTGGACGGGGCGCGGGATGAATTGGAACAGCATGTGCGCCGCGTGCCACAACACCGCGCTGCGCAAAAATTACGACACAGCCACGGACAGCTATCATACTGCCATGGCCGAGATGAGTGTCGGTTGCGAGGCCTGCCACGGGCCGCTTCAATCGCATGTCCAGTGGCAGCATCGCTCTGCCAAGGCAGGCAGCAAGGATCCAACCCTTGCGCCGATGAGCCGCAAGCAGAAGCTCGATGCCTGCGGGGCCTGTCATGCGCGGCGGTCAGAGTTGACGGGCGATTTCAAACCCGGCGACAATTTCCTGGATCATTTCGAGTTGGCGATGGTCGATGGCACGGACCTCTATTATCCCGACGGTCAAGTGCATGAGGAGGATTACGAATACGCCTCCTTCCTCGGTAGCCGAATGCAATCCAGCGGCGTGGAATGCATGGACTGCCATCAACCGCATTCGGCCAAGCTGCGCTGGCCCGGCAACTTTCTTTGCCTGCGCTGCCATGACGGTTCTCGCACCAACGCCCCCGTGATTAATCCGCTCGCGCACAGCCATCACCAAGTGCGAGGGTACAGCCTCGACGGCAAGTTGATTGACAAGGATTTGACACACTTCAAGTCTGACGGCTTCAAAGAGACGGGCGGCGAATGCGTGAATTGCCACATGCCGCAGACGGTTTATATGCAGCGCCATGCGCGGTATGATCATGGTATGACGATTCCAGATCCATTGTTGACCAAGGAATTCGGCGTCCCCAACGCCTGCAACCGCTGCCATAAGGACAAAGATGCCGACTGGGCTTTGGCACACGTGGACAAATGGTATGGGAAGCTCATGGACCGGCCGACTCGTCAACGGGCCCGCCTTCTGGCCGAGGGAAGGGTCAGCAATGTCGCCGTGTTGGAGCCGCTCCTGAAAATGCTAGCCACGGAAACCAACGCGTATTGGAAGGCCGCGCTCATCAGCGTGCTGCCGTTGTGGGCTAACGAGTCGCAAGTCGATGCGGTATTGCAGCAGAGTCTGAGCGATGGCAACGCACTAGTTCGCGAAAAAGCCGCGCGCGCACTCGACGTGAGCATGGAGAATCGAACCGCGACGACGACGAGTGCTTTGCGCGCGCGGTTGGAGGACCCGGTGCGCTTGGTGCGTATCGCGGCAGCTTGGGCTTTGCGCGCCGACCTGGACACGAATAGCACGGCCGGCCGGGAACTGGATTTATTTCTTGACGTCAATGCCGATCAGCCGGGCGGCCAATTGCAGAAGGGGGAGTTTTTTGTTGCCAGAGGCGAACCGCAGGAAGCTCTTGAACACTATCGCAAGGCTGTTGCTTGGGACCCGGCCTCCGCTCCCATCCGCCACGACTTGGCCGTGCTCTACGGCTTGCTCAATCAAAATCACGAGGCGCTGGAGCAATTGCGCGAAGCCGTGCGCCTGGAACCGCGGGAGGCGGAGTATCATTACAGCCTCGCGCTGGCTCTCAACGAAGCCGGCGATTTGGCAAAGGCCATCGCTGAGCTCCAGGAAGCCACCCGCCTTAATCCGCGCCATGCCGACGCCTGGCGCAACCTCGGATTGGCGCGGGCGGCCAAGGAAGATTTAACTGGCGCTCTCGATGCGTTGGCGCGCGCGGAAGAGTTGACTCCCAAGGATCCGCGCCTCCCCTACGCCCGCGCCACGGTCTTGGCGCGCCTGAATCGATTGGCGGAGTCACGCGCCGCCGCCGCACGGGCCCTCGAACTGCGCCCGGATTATCCCGAGGCGCAGGAGTTGATGCGGCGGCTGGCGGCTGGGAATAAGTAAGCCCCCAGAGAGTTGCGCTTGTGGCGGGCCGGGAATCTGCTACAACTTATCTCGTGCGCAAGATCTACGGTCTTTTCCTTTTGTTTGGTTGGGCGCTGGTGCCGGCCTTTGGGGCGGACACGCCGGATCCAAGCATCAAAACATTGGACACCCCCCGAACCTTTCCCGAAATCGGCACGGCCGCGCAATGGCGGGAGCGCAGCCGCGCGATCCGCGAGCAGATTCTGGTCAGCAGCGGTCTCTGGCCGATGCCGGAGAAGCCCCCGTTGCGTGAGATCATTTTCGGCAAGATTGTTCGCGACGGCTACAGTGTCGAAAAGGTGTATTTTCAAAGTTATCCCGGCTTTTATCTGGCGGGGAATCTTTACCGTCCGGTCGGCAAAGGCCCCGGGCCGTTTCCTGGCATCCTTAATCCTCATGGCCATTGGGAGCATGGGCGTTTGGAAGATATCAAAATCGGAAGTATTCCGGGACGGTGCATCAACTTCGCCAAGCAAGGAATGGTCGCCTTCTCCTACGATATGGTGGGTTTCAACGACACGCGTTTTCCCGATTCGCCCCGCGGGCCGGATTTTTCCGACAGCCACCGCAGCTTCTCCAGCAACGGTCCAGCGGCGCAACTTTGGAGCGTGACGTTGATGGGCTTGCAAACCTGGGACAGCATCCGCGCCTTGGATTTCCTGGTATCCTTGCCGGACGTGGACCCGCACCGCCTGGCTTGCACGGGCGCTTCCGGCGGCGGCACGCAAACGTTTATGCTGGGCGCAATCGACGACCGCCTGGCCGCACAGGCGCCGGTAGTGATGGTCAGTCATACGATGCAAGGCGGTTGCGTGTGTGAAAATATGCCCGGACTGCGCGTCGAGTATTCCAACATGGAAATCGCCGCCGCCGCCGCGCCTCGACCGCAGATTCTGGTGGCCGACAACACCGATTGGACCAAGACCACGATGACCGTGGAAGGCCCGGCCATCGAGCATATCTATCAACTGTTGCAAGCGTCGGAAAAACTGCGCTATGTGAGCTTTGAAGCCGTCCATAATTACAATCAAGCCAGCCGGGAAGCAGTTTATCAATGGTTTGACCATTGGCTGCTGTCGCAGCCGGACCAGCCCGTGGCGGAGCCGCCGTTTCGGAAGGAAGCCGACGCGGACCTGATCGTCTTTCCCGATGGAAAACTGCCGGGCGACGCCGTCAGTCAAGGTGAGCTTGTCAAGTATCTCATAGAAAAGCATCGTGACCAATTGCAGAGCATCAGCCCGACCAATGCGCCTACCTTGGCCAACTACAAGTTGCTCGTGGAGACGGGCCGGCTGCGGACGTTGCAACTGCCGTGGCCGGCTGAGCCCGTGCGGGCCTCGGTGACAGGCCTGGTCAGGAAGGCAGGATTCGCCTCTGAAGACATGGTCGTGGCGCGCGAAGGCGAGAGCAACGCCATCCACCTGCTGCATTTCGCGCCGCTTCGATCGCATCGCGCGCGCAACCCAACCGTGGTCGTGCTCGACCATCCTGACGGCAAGGTGCCTTTTGTTGACAATGCCGGCAATCCGGCCGGGTTGGCTTTCCAGTTTATCGCCAAGGGTTTCGATGTCGCCGTCGTGGCCGACACCGCCGCCGCCGCGAACCCGGATCAGACTTCCTTTTTCTTCACCACCTATAATCGGACGCGTCTCCAGGAGCAGGTGCGCAATCTCGTTTCCATTTGCCAGGGCCTTAAGAACCTCTACACCGCCCACTGCCACGTGGTGCTGTGCGGCCGCGGCCACGCCGGGTTATGGGCCTTGCTGGCCGCGCCCGCCGCCGACTCGGTCATTGCCGATTGCGACCGCCTGGACTCGTCCGACGACCAAGCCTTGCTGGACCCCGATCTTTTTTGTCCGTGCATTCGTAATATTGACACATTTGAAGGCGCGGCCATCCTCGCTGCTCCGCACCCCTTGGTGCTCTACAACGTGACGGAAGGTTTCACGACCTCCGACCTGCGCTCCGCTTACCGAGTCTTGCAGGCGCCGAAGAGTCTCCGCGTGGAGAACCGTCCCATGACCGATGCCGAAATCGCCGGATCGGTTCCGCCTGAAGTGGTGGAAGTGAAAACTAATTGACCTTGGAACAGCCGTGGAGCGAGGGACGCACCGGCAGCCTGATCGAGTAAGCATACATGATATGAAGCGTCCCGCCGATAGCCTAGCCTCAGCGGATTTCGCCAAGTTTCCTGTTTGGCGCTTCACTGGCTCCGACACACCGGATGAGACTTACGTAACTCCGGTGCGGCAACTTCCCGTCAAACGGTTAGGTGGCTGTATTATTGCAGGCCAAGTTCAGCTCGCGAACGGCACGCGGGTGATAGGTTTCCTCGGCAACCTCAACCCCACTGATTCTCGCCGCACTGAGCATTTCCTCGCATTATCGGTGTTCCGCTCGGACGGTATGCGCTTCCACTTAGCCCGATATCACGACGTTGACGTGGCCCGGCGAGGCCCTGCTGCTCTGGCGGCATTTCTTGGCTTATCATTGGAGGCAGTTTTCCCGATTGCTTACGACGTCTCTAGCCTCGTTGCTGGCCCGCCCG
>Ga0209006_10004907_pt1 | contig 12151 bp, 9 predicted proteins | sample JacPin_JW_Ref_O2_FD_188567 | JGI IMG/M metagenome (GOLD analysis project Ga0209006, IMG submission 188567) | Forest soil microbial communities from Algoma, Ontario, Canada - Jack Pine, Ontario site 1_JW_Ref_O2 (SPAdes) (version 2) | ecosystem: Environmental > Terrestrial > Soil > Boreal...
ACCGCGCAGAGCGAGTTGCTACGTCTGGTACCATCGACGCTAGAGAATACCTTCGCAAAACGCGTCCACGACGATGTCTTCTGTTGGCCCATCGCGACCAATTCTCGGTAAGGATCTGACGTCAGCTTTCGGGGCGAAGCGGAAGTGGGCCGCGCGCAGCGTGAGCTACCTAGGTCGAAAAATGACCCAAACCGGACTCTGTCTTCTTGACTACGCTGTCGCTCAGATCGTTCCCTCTGGCATCCGTTCAAGCAGCTTGTCGAGCGTGACAGGATAATCCCTCACACGAACACCTGTAGCGTTATAGACCGCGTTGGCGACGGCGGCCGCGACGCCGCACAGCCCCAGTTCGCCGATACCTTTTGCCTTCATCGGTGAAGACATCGGGTCTGTCTCATCCAGGAATACCGTATCCTGATGCGGGATGTCCGCGTGAACCGGGACTTCGTACCCCGCAAGGTCATGGTTGACGAAGAAGCCGCGACGTTTATCGACCGAGAGTTCTTCCATCAAGGCGGCACCTACGCCCATGGTCATCGCCCCGATGACCTGGCTTCGCGCGGTCTTCGGATTTAGTATCCGTCCGGCGGCACATACTGCGAGCATTCTGCGTACACGGATTTCCGCCGTCGCGACGTCAACGCCGAGTTCGACGAAGTGCGCACCGAATGTAGACTGCTGGTGCGTCTTGGCGAGGTCGCCGTATTCAATCAAGTCTTCCGCAACCAGCTCTCCGTCCAAAGCTGCTTGTTCGATAGGAACGCTGTGGTTGCCCAACTTTACCTGCCCGTCCGCGAATTCGACATCCGCCGAATTGAACCCGAGTTTCTGAGCGACGGCCTCTCGGAGCTTGACGCACGCCGCATAGACGCCCGAGGTCGAGTTATTTGCGCCGAACTGTCCGCCCGATCCCGAGGACACAGGATATGCCGAGTCGCCAAGATGAACGGCCACCTTCGCGAGCGGCAGCCCCATCATCTCTGCCGCAGTCTGAGCGATGATTGTGTAGCTGCCGGTGCCGATATCGGTCATGTCTGTTTCGACTGTAACGATCCCGCGACGATCGAGGCGAACACGCGCTCCCGACTTCATCAGGAGATTATTACGAAAGGCGGCCGCCATTCCCATGCCGACTAGCCAGCGGCCATCGTGCCTCTGACCTGGTCGGGGATTCCGCGCGTTCCAGCCAAAACGCTCCGCGCCGACGCGCATGCACTCGACCAGTTGGCGTTTTGAGAACGGCCTCTTGGGATTCTCTGGGTCGACCTGCGTGTCGTTGCGGATGCGGAATTCCACGGGATCGAGATTCAGATGCTCAGCCATCTCATCCATCGCGATTTCCAACGCCATCATGCCGGGCGCCTCTCCCGGCGCGCGCATGGCGTTGCCTTCAGGCAAATTCAGTATTGACAAACGCAGTGCCGTCATCCGGTTTTCGCCGGCATAGAGCAGACGCGTTTGTTGAACAGCCGCTTCCGGCCTGCCGTCTGGCAAATTTCCGGACCAGCTTTCGTGGGCGATAGCGGTGATCTTGCCGTCGCGGTTGGCGCCGATCCGTATACGCTGGATCGTCGCCGGCCGATGCGTGGTATTGTTGAAGATAAGCGGGCGCTGCAAGGCAATCTTAACCGGCCGCCCGCTGACACGCGCAGCGAGAGCAGCAAGGACAGCGTCACTGCGCAGAAAAAGCTTTGACCCGAAGCCACCGCCAATGAAAGGCGAGACAAGGCGCACATTTTCCTTCGCCAGACCGAGGGTCGTTGCGACGTCACCCACCGTCCAGGCGATCATTTGGTTGGAGGTCCAGAGAGTGAGTTTTTCGCCGTCCCAGGCTGCAATCGAGGCGTGCGGCTCCATCATCGCATGCGCGTGATCCGGGGTCCTGTAGACCTGATCGAGTTGCACGGCCGCAGCCGCGAAGGCTCCGGAAAAATCGCCGACCGACGTGTCCTGCTGAGACCGTTCGGAGGGCTGGCCGGCGCTGTCCTTGGTCGCGGCGAGGTCGAATGCCCCTTGCCCTTTGTCGTAATCGATCTTGACCAGTTGCGCGGCTGACCGGGCCTGTTCGAAGCTTTCGGCGACGACGACGGCCACGGCTTGATGATAGTGGTCAATCTCGGGACCGCCCAACAGCTTCGCTGCGTTATATTTACCCTTTCCGAGCTTTCCGGCATTGTCGGCGGTAACGATGCTGATGACGCCAGAGGAAGCTTTCGCGCGGGAGAGGTCCATCGATGCAATTCGACCCTTCGCAATGCCGGCACCGACGACGTAGCCGTATGCGGGCGTCGAAAAGGCATCGTGCCATTCGTAGGCGTAAGTTGCCGCGCCCGTCGTCTTGAGAGGGCCGTCGATCCGGCTTGTCGGGTGTCCGATGATCTTGAGTTGGTCGATCGGATTGCTTATGGCGGGAGTGTCGAATTTCATAGCTCAACCTTTCGCCTCGGTAAGAACCGCAGCTAGCGTGCGCTCAACCAGCGTGACCTTGAAAGCATTTGCCTCGGTCGGCTTCGCACCAGCCAATAGCCGGTTGGCGACCGCGTTCGCCCCACGTTGCATCTCGGCCTCTGCGGCCTCCACGCGCCAAGGTTTGTGCGCGATGCCGCCAACCGCGACGCGGCCGGTCCCATCGCGCTGGACGATCGCTCCGATGGAAACCAGCGCGAAGGCATACGAAGCGCGGTCGCGAACTTTGCGATAGATGTGCGTGCCACCGAGGGGTTTCGGTAGCAAAACCGACGTGATGAGTTCACCGGGCGCGAGCGCCGTCTCTACGTGAGGTGTGTCGCCCGGAAGACGATGGAAGTCCGCGATCGGGATGCGGCGTGTTGCCCCGTCCGGGCGCACGGTCTCTATCGTTGCATCGAGTGCACGCATGGCGACTGCCATGTCGCTCGGGTTCGTCGCGATGCACGAATCGCTTGAACCGATAACGGCGTGTTGGCGATTGACGCCATCAATAGCCGCACAACCACTGCCAGGCTGTCTTTTGTTACAGGGTTGATTGGTGTCGTAGAAGTATGGACAACGTGTTCGCTGCAGCAGATTGCCGGCAGTGGTCGCCTTATTGCGCAACTGCCCCGATGCCCCTGCCAGCAAAGCGCGTGACAGCAGACCGTAGTCTCGCCGCACCCGCTTGTCCGCAGCAAGGTCGGTGTTGCGCACAAGTGCGCCGATCCGGAGTCCTCCCTCCGCGGTAGGTTCGATCTTATTGAGCGAAAGCCCGTTGACATCGATCAGATGTTTCGGGGTCTCGATCTGCAGCTTCATCAGATCAAGCAAGTTGGTCCCGCCAGCGACGAACTTCGCTCCTTCGATGCGGGCGGCGGAAGCGGCCGCCTCGGCGGGAGACGTTGCGCGCTCGTAAGTAAATGGCTTCACGCGCGCCTCCCCACAACTTCAGTTACCGCCGCGGCAATGTTTGAGTACGCACCGCAACGGCAAATGTTGCCGCTCATGCGCTCGCGCAATTCCGCATTGCTAAACTGCGGCGCTGCGTTGAGGTCCTCGGTAACGTGGCTCGGAATGCCGGCCTCGATCTCGTCAAGGACAGCGACAGCGGAGCAAATTTGCCCCGGCGTGCAGTAGCCACATTGATACCCGTCATGCTCGACGAACGCGGCTTGCATCGGGTGCATATGCTCAGGTGTTCCCAAACCCTCAATCGTAGTCACATTGTCGTCTTGGTGCATCACCGCAAGCGTGAGGCAGGAGTTGATACGCCGACCATCGACAATCACGGTGCAGGCGCCGCACTGACCGTGGTCGCAACCCTTTTTGGTCCCTGTGAGGTGGAGATGCTCGCGCAAGACGTCCAGCAGAGTGGTCCTGGTATCGACGTCGAGATCGTGCGCAACCCCGTTCACCCGCACAGAGACTTTTGCCATCGCCGGCACTTCCGACAACGGCAAGGGCCCGGCCAACGTAGGGGATTGCGCCAATGCCGTTTTTGAGATGGATGCAAGCGCCACGGATGTGGCTGTTCCCAGCAATAGGTTCCGCCGGGACATTCCGAAGTGGTTGTGTTCTGGCATAATCCATATCCTTGCGCGGTGCCGCGCTGCCCGTGGCTCCGCATTTAGAACTGATCGGACAGCAGATTTGTTTCCCGCTTTGGTTGGGGTTGGAGGCTTCTTGCATGACCTCTGTTCGTTTACGTGCCAAAAACATAAGCAGCAGAGGTATGCCGACAATGGCCCGTTTCCTCTGCGGCGGGGCCAGTAAAGCGGCCTTTCTCCAGGCTGATACTGGGCAGGCGACGCCGTTATGCACCAGGCACGGCCTGCCGCAAGACCTCTAGGGTTGCGCAAGCATACCGGCGGTCAGGTGTCACCCATCAACGGCTTCCGCCCGCTAGGATTATCAGGTACGCGCGCGCATTCGACGTGTTCCGCCAATCCTATGTCGAGCAACTGTTGAGACCGATGTCGCCACGCTCACAAAGATGAGGTCGGGATTTCAGGATCCGGGAAGCGGATGGCTATTAGATGTGGTGCTTCGCTCGTCGTCCCGCGAGGAGATGTGCGAAGCCCTGCGCATGGCGGGACTCATGGAATAGCCCGCAATCCTCGACCTGCAAGGTCCGTTGCTGGCCCATCTGTATGGACCGGCCGCGCGTTGCAAGCCGAAAATGATGATCTGGGGAAAGTTGGTCTTGCGCTTCTGTATCCGGCCTATTGCTGGAGCGGTTGAGCTCCTGGCCATCATGGATATCCGCGCGCGTTCGATCTCATTCGCGTCTCGGCCCCGAAGGCCAGATGGGCCACCTGATCACGAACACGCTGGCGAGACCTTTTCTCCATCTCCTCTTTCCGACTCGCAGACCTCGGCGGGAAAGCCAACTCTTGCTTTCGGATCAGCTTGAGCTGTCGACCATCCCTTAGTGAACTAGAGCGTTTTCATTGGGCTGCTGCCTTGGTGATGCGCGCTTCATAGCTGCGCTCTTGTGCCAACACCGTCCAGGCGATCCGTGCCAGCTTGTTAGCGAGAGCCGCGGCCAAAACGTTTCGGTGCAGGCGCTGAGCAGCGCGAGCGAGCCAGACCCCGAAGCTGTGCTTCGGCCAGCTCGCCGGCCGCAACAGAATGACCTGGGCAGCTTGCACGAAGAGCGTGCGTAAATATCCGTTGCCGCGCTTGGTGATGCGCCCGAGGATGGTTCGGTCTCCGGTCGACATCTGCTTGGGGACGAGCCCGATCCATGCCGAAAAATCCCGGCCTCTTGCGAACGCCGCGCCGTTGCCGATCGCTGCAACCATCGCACTCGAGATGATCGGACCGATGCCCGGCACGGTCATTACCCTTCGACAACCGTCATCACTCTTCGCTAACGTCTCGATCTCATCGGTCACGGGTTCAATTCTCTCATCGAGCTGCCGCCAGTCACTGGCAAGATCCGCGACGATGCGTACCATCCGTGGTGAGAGAACGTCTGTGCGCTTGGCCAGGATGTCGGGCAGCGCCTGCCGAAGGAAGCGCAGTCCTTGCCGGACGATGATGCCGCGCTCCAGAAGAAAGCCGCGAATCTGGTTGATTACCGCGGTCCGCTCGCTGACGAGGCGAGACCGTACCCGGTGTAGCGCTTGCAGATCCAGTTGCTCATCGGTCTTGGCTGGAACAAAGCGTGTCGTCGGCCGCTGCACCGCCTCGGCTACGCTATAAGCATCTCGGAAATCATTCTTGTGCGCCTGCCGAAACGGCTTCGCATACGTGGGTGGCACCTGCTTCACATCGTGGCCGAGCGCGGCAAGTTCACGAGCAACATAGTGTGTCGCCAAACCCGCTTCGATGCCAATGAGACAGGATGGCAGGTTCGCAAGCCTCGATGTAATCCGTCCGCGGGAGACCTTCTCCCGCAACACGATGGCGCCGCGCGAATCGAGGCCAATCATATGAAGTGTGTTCTTGCCCATGTCCATTCCGATAGTGGTCACTGCGTGAACGCTGGACGTGCGAGGCATGACGGCGCTCCTTCTCCTGACAAGCCCTCCGCGCACTCCGAGTGTTGTCGGGGGCGGGAGCGCGGCCGGTCCATCCCATTCGCGTCATTTCGCGGCGACGCCGCAAATCGGTCGCTTTAGGAGCGAAGAAGCCCTTCAGCAAGCCGCGCTTGCACAACCGGGGTAGTCGCGGTGAGCAAACCAAAATACGATCGACCAAGTGACTCTCAACTATTTGATCGAGCAGAACCAGTATCGATCAGACTTCGTTCGGGTCCCGGATTTCTAAATGTCCTCGGCGCTCGCCTCCTTAAAGGTCACGCGATCGCCCAGCCGATGTGCGACGTAGTGTCGGTCCGCCTCCACGACAGAGGGTGCGTGGAAAGGCGATAAAGTTCACTTGTATTTATATTGGAATTTCAAGTACATAGGCGTTCGCAGTTTTGTCCCTACTGGCGCGCCATCCTACCTATTGATTTACATCGCCTTTCGTATTCGCGTTCGTTGCGCGTATGGCGGTGGTTTGCAGTTGGTTTGCAAATTTTGTTCGCGGTGAGTTCTCAAAATTGAAAATGGCTTGGTCCGCGAGGCCGCGGGTCCGGACAAGATATCGTTCAAGTATCTGCGAGGCCCATTCAGGGGATAATCGAACTAGGAGTCTCCAATCGCAAGGCAATCTAGCTTCGTTGGCACTGCAGCAAGCTTATTAGTTTCTCGGTAGCGTGCTAGCTGTTTGTTCCGATTGACTGTAATTTCGTGCTGCGCGGTTCGACGCGCTTGTTCTGCGGCGACATCCTCGCTCAGCTGGGCCTTAATGTTAGGTCTAGTAAACTGATCCATGGCCACGCTCCTCCGGCCATTCCCACCCTGTGGCTAATTCTTGAGCGCGCTTACCTCCGGCACCGCCGAGGCTACCTTGCGCGATGTTCCCGGCCGCTGAGAATCCTGCTCGCCTGCCGCGAAGCCCGTTCGCGATCCTGATTAGCACCGCTGGCGCCAGGGCGTGCCTCGCTGGGCAACCGGACCGCGAACGTCCCACCGGTCAGGGTAATCCCAATCAGGGCATACATCGCGCATCAATTTCTGGAGCGCTTCCATTTTCCTTGACACCGACGAGCAATGTTATGTCGGCATTGACGTCCATTGCTATTGCGCCAGAGTAATACCCTGTCATCGCGTGCATAGCCTTCTCAATATCTTCCAACGTTCCTTCCATCGTAATGGTTGCTGGCGGCTTCGAACCGGCGGCCTGGAAAATACATTCCAGTAGTGTCTTGCCAGCGTATGGCGCAGCCTGACAGGCTACCGGCATTTTGGTGCTGAATATGTACGTACAGGGCGGTGTGTGAGCGTTCGTATCAATCTTGCACGCGGTCCCCACCGGTTTGGTGTTCTCCAGCCAGGTGCAGGTAAATGTCGCGGCGTTTGCGGGCAAGCCAGCCAACGAGAAGCAGATCACGGCCGCGGACGAGAAAAATATCTGTCGCATGTTTTCCTCCCTAAATTTTTTCGGTTGAGTGTTTTTAAGTATCACCGCAACTGTCAGTTGTCAACAACTTTTAGTTGTCAGTTTGGTGACGGTGGGAGTGACACATCAATCATTACCTCGGCGGCATCCAACCGCTCTTGTTGCCGTGTATACGGCTGCGACTATGGCTCTCGGGAAACGGGGGGAATTCGTTGCAATAAAGACTGTTGCCGATTTCGGCGGACAAGAATAAGCAAGATCAAATCCGGTTTTTTTGGAGAAAAGATCGCAGATGGCGCGGCGGGATTTTTCTCGTGCGGTCCCGGAGAAGTTCGCGATGGTCGTGGTCAGGTGTCACTGACCAAAAGCGGTCTATCAGATCGTTAGCGCTAGGAGTAACGATCCACTCACCATTGAGCAGCAGAGTATTCCAACGCCCCCAACACCGAGCTGAGTCAAATGGTCGCCGGTCTTGGGGGCTGGCCACGCGCGACATTCTTGCGCGTCGTTATCGCTGCAAACTTGATGGCGAGTAATTCGCCAGTTCTGATTTCAGACTTTATCTTTTTCTTTTCGGGTTCTGGTACGGACTCTGCCCTCATGCGGTAGCGCAATTTCCCTCTCGGTTGGAGCCAACAAACGCGCGGCCGCAGGTACGCGTGACGGCGCGGTCGCTGTTGGGGGTGGCCAGATGCACTGCGGTTGAAGTGGTTGGCTCGAATCGAGCAAGTGAAGGTAGGTTTCTAGAGCATGCCAGCACGACAACGACCAAACCGTGGACCATCCGGAATTGTATAGATACTCGGTCTGGACGTGCTGAAATCCGACGATTGGCAGCTTTGGGACGAGATCGGGGTCGTTGACGATGCGCCACGAGGTGATCCCCAAGTTGTCGAACATTGATGCGAAAACCTCGTCGCCAACACGCGGTGAAGCGAAAGTGCAAATCAACGGAATGCGAGCGTTGGAATTAGTCGAATTGTCGGCCACGTATAGGGTTGCGAGGGCGGCACCAAGGCTATGTCCCGTCACCTCGATTTGAGGGCTTTCGGCTTGCCGCGAGTAGTCCCGTATCGCGGCCCGAACTTGCTGTGCAAAACTGCCTGTCGGTTGAAGCGATTCTACGCCCAGGGCACCTGGAGGCGAAGGACGGACGACCCGCAAAGTTTGATAGATCTTGTAAAAGCCATCTCCGACCTGGCCAAAATTTGGCATTGGGGTAAGCACTATCGAGGTGAGATCGTCAAGCCACTCGGTTAGATCTTCTGTTCCGCGAATAGCCAGAACCCAGTTAGAGTCGGACGGACTACTCGCGATCAAACCATAAAACGTATAAGGGAGTGGCCCAATCAGGAAATCTCTCATTTGCACCCAGGCGACGAATTTATAACCCGCCGGCAACGCCATGGGCGGGGGCGTCGGATTGGTGGGCGCAGATTCGTACATTTGGTACACGACTTCAACGAACTGCCCGAGAACCACGGCGCGCGCAGCATCGGGGGCCGGAAGGATGGCCATGATTGCCTCCGTGTGATTGAGATTTGATTTGTGATTGACGTCCGTCGGCAATGAAGCGACCGCCGACTAGGTTCGTTTCCTGCGACGCTCTTTACGCGTATAGATTGTAAGTTATACAAGATACACGCGTTGTCAACCCAGTTTCCATATAGCCGTGATTTTATTTAATTCGACGCGACTGATGTCCACCTGCGCGGTGAAGACTTTGCGGAGCCAATCCTTGGTGCGGGGTGATAGCATCGTGTCTCAATAAAAGTTGCGCGCCAAAAGGCGCCTTCAGGGAGGGATTGCCATGGCGACACACGAATCGGCTGTCGAGAAATCGGTGGCAAGCGCGGACGTCGACGCGAAGCGGCGCACGGCGATCAAAGGCGCCTTCCTGACCGAATTCATCGACATGTTCGACATCTATCTGCCGGTGGTGGTGCTCACGCCCGTGCTGGCCTATTTCCAGCCCGCTCATATCGAGCCTGGCCTGGCGGCGATCCTCGATTCCTTCGTCTTCATCACCACGCTGCTCGGGCGCCCCGTGGGCGCCTTCATCTTTGGCAGGGTGGCCGACCGGATCGGAAGGCGCACATCCTCGATCATCTCGGTGGTGGGATTCGGCATCTTCACGCTGCTGATCGCACTCCTGCCGGGCTATCAGGCGATCGGCATTGCGTCCTATCTGCTGCTCGTGCTGCTTCGCTTCCTGGACGGCATCTGCCTTGGGGGCGGCTACACGGCGAGCCATCCGCTGGCGATGGAATACGCGCACAAGAGCCAGCGCGGCTTCGTCGGCGGTCTGATCATCGCGGCTTTCCCGGCGGCCTATGTGGCGATCAGCGTGGTCGCGATGATAACGTTTGCGGTCTTCCCGCTCAGCGGCATGGACTCGCCTTACGCGAACTGGGGCTGGCGCATTCCCTTCCTGATCGGGGCAGTGCTGGCGGGATTCCTAGCCGACTACTATTGGCGGAAAGTCTCGGAATCCGAGCTGTGGCAGGTCAAAACCAGGGAAGGCACCCACAAGGCACCGGCCGCGCGCCTTTTCGGCGGCTCGAACGCGCGCAATCTTATCCAGGTGCTGATCATGATGACCGGTTTCTGGACCACGCAGAACATCATCACGATCTATATGCCTTCGGTCTTACTCTCACAAACCCTGCATCTATCGAAGTTCGAGCTGACCATCACCTTGATCATCACCTATTGCGCGCTGTTCTTCAGCTATATCGGCGCCGGTATGTTGGGCCAGAAAATCGGCCGCCGGCGCACCTTCGTAATCCTGGGTGTGCTGATCGCGACGGTCGGTGTCGTTCTCCTTTATGCGCTCGCGCATAGCGCGGGGCTCGCCTTGCCGCTGATCGTCCTCCTGGTCTGCTTGCTCGCGATCCTTGTCACCGCGCCTTGGGGCGTGATTATCACTTACATCAACGAGCGGTTCGCGACGGACGTGCGAGCCACCGGCTTCGGCATCGGCTTCAGCCTCTCGGTGGTTCTGCCCTCATTCTACGCCATCTACCTGAATTGGCTCGGCCGCCTCGTCTCGCCGCACGCCGCGCCGGCGGCGCTGCTCTTGATCGGCGCCGTGATTGCCACGATCGGAGCCGCGCTGGGGCCGGAGACAAGGGACGTCGATTTCTAAGAATGTCCGGCGTCGCCGAGTTCGGGCGCCGTTCGATGCCGACGGAAAGCGCGGCGTGATTCGTCGCCACGTTCGGACTATTTTCGGGAGGGCCAGACCTCTCGGGCGGCACGGTGCCATGCTCCCCGCGCGCAAATTCACCGGCCTTTGCCCGTGAACGAGCCTATGCCCGAATGGCCGGAGAGTTGTTTCCTGACAAAGGATCTGCGTGCGTGGCAAACGCATGTTGCACCGGCTTCGGCCGTTGGGCCGACACCGATGCTCATGCGCTTCCGCTCGTCAGACGTCCGCCGGCTCAGCGCCCGTTTCGCTGGGAGCTCGGACGTGCGCGCGGATCTTGCTGCTGCTGCCGAAAAAATCGCTCCTCGATCTCGGTAAAGATCTTGTGGAGCCATTGCTCCGCGCGGTCGGTTCTCTCCTGGTAATATCGTACATCCGATTCAAGTTGCACGATGCGATCTTCGGCCGCGCGAAGTTCCGCAGAGAGCTTTTGTGCAAGATCAAGGGCGTGTTGACTGTTCGCTTCGGCTACACCCGCCGCCTTGTGCAGCAGGCCCAGGATGCTGCGACCGGCGCTGTCCAGTTCGTCCGCTTTGTTTGATGCCGTACCTTTGGCGGTAGGGGCGAACTGGATCACAGACTCAGACTCGTATTGCGCGCCAGCGACGCCACGACTCGGCTGACTACCCATGTTGAACCCCACTGACTGATTACTCTGACATTTGAATGAGAAAGCCCGCAGGACGCAATGGGCATCCTGTGGATAAATGAACGGTCGATACCTCCTGACTCATTCCAGCAACAGATACACCGTCTTCTTGGCAGGCGTGTTGCGTCGAAGCGTCGAACGGCGGATTTTCAAAAATTTGAGCAACGCTGCTGGTGTTGGCGCGAATAAACCGCATGCCCACTGCAGAACAAACGCCAAACAATGGGGTGAGATTGCGGCGCTTTCAGCAAAGGCAAATCGCTGCGGCAGCCCGCACTGCGACGCCGCGCGCGTTGGTGCTGCGCATCGCGTCTTTCAGCAACAGGCCGCGATGTCTCGATCGATGATCGCCAAATCGGGTAGGAGCAGCATTCCCAGCCAGAGACGGGGAATTAGCGAGCGACCGCGACGGGCAGGCGCTCGATGGCCCTAAGGCCGGGCCGCTGGCGCCATTTGACCTCGGATTCATCGACGGCGAGCGCGAGTTTCGGCCAACGCCGCAACAACGCCGTCAGCGCGCAGTGGCCTTCGATGCGAGCCAGTTGATGGCCGAGGCAGAAGTGAATTCCGGTGCCGAAAGCGAGATGCCGGTTCGGTTTTCGCGCGAGATCGAGTGTTTCCGGATGCGGATTGGCCTGCGGATCGAAGTTTGCGGCAGCCAGCATGGGCATGATCTTGTCGCCCTTCTTCAGCGCCACGCCGGCGAGGGTGATGTCTTTGCGGACAAAACGCGGCTTGGTGAACTGCACCACCGAAATGAATCGCAAGAATTCCTCCACGGCCAGAGCACCGCGGCCGAGGTCTCCCGCCAGCCAGTCGCGCAGCGCGGGATTGCGCAAAAGCTCGTAGACCGAGCCGCTGATCAAATGCGTGGTGGTTTCGTGGCCGGC
>Ga0209006_10004908_pt1 | contig 12146 bp, 10 predicted proteins | sample JacPin_JW_Ref_O2_FD_188567 | JGI IMG/M metagenome (GOLD analysis project Ga0209006, IMG submission 188567) | Forest soil microbial communities from Algoma, Ontario, Canada - Jack Pine, Ontario site 1_JW_Ref_O2 (SPAdes) (version 2) | ecosystem: Environmental > Terrestrial > Soil > Boreal...
TGCAAACACGTCCACTCGGAAAAACCGGCCTGCAAGTGCCCATCCTGGGCTTCGGCGCGTCTTCCATCGGCCAGGAATTTCGGCGCGTCAATCTGGATGAGGCATTGCAGAGTGTGCGCGTCGCGCTGGAGTGCGGGTTGAATTTCATCGACACCTCGCCCTTCTATGGACGCGGCATGAGCGAGGTTTTGCTCGGCGTGGCGCTGCGCGACGTGCCGCGTGATTCCTACACGCTCTGCACCAAGCTGGGCCGCTACGACCTCGGACACTTTGATTTCAGCGCCCGCCGCGTGGCCGAGAGCGTGGATGTCAGCCTTCATCGTCTGGCAACGGCCCATCTCGATCTGGTTTTGTGCCACGACATTGAATTCGTGCCGATGCAACAAATAATCGATGAAACGATTCCGGCGCTCAGGAAACTCCAGCGACAGGGCAAGGTGCGTTTCATCGGTTTCAGTGGTTATCCGCAGAAGATATTCCGCTTTATCTGCGATCAGACCGACGTCGATTGCGTGCTCAGTTACAATCAGTACACCTTGCAGAACACGCGGTTCGCGGATGAAAGCATCCCGTATCTCAAGGCCAAGGGCGTCGGTATCATGAACGCTGGCCCTTTCAGCGCCCGATTGCTCACCAACGCTCCCCTGCCCAAGTGGCTCAAGGAGCCGGAGGCGGTCAAGGCCGCGGCGCGCAAGGCCGCCGACCTCTGCGCCAAGCGAAAAAACGACATCGCCCGCCTCGCCCTGCAATTCTCGGTCGCCAATCCCGACATCGCGACGACCATTTCCGGGAGTGCGAGCCCGGAGCACATTCGCAACTGGGCGAAATGGGTGGCGGAGCCGATGGACGAACAATTGTTGACTGAGGTGCTGGAGATATTTCGGCCGGTCAAAAATCTTGGCCATCCCGAGGGTCTGCCGGAAAATAATTGAAGCGCAAAACGCCATGAGAGCCATTCAATTGGAAAAGCCACACAACTTCCGCATAGTCGAAGTTCCAGAGCCGTCCGCGCCCGGACCCGGTGAGGCCCTGGTGCGCGTGCATCGTGTTGGTATCTGCGGAACGGATTTCGGCGGTTTTCTGGGCAAAATGCCTTACTTCAGCTATCCGCGAATTCCCGGACATGAACTGGGTGTTGAGGTCATCGCCGTAGGTGAGGGCGTGACAAATGTGCGCGTTGGCCAGCGCGGGTCCGTCGAGCCATACTTGAATTGCCAGCATTGTTATTCCTGTCGATGCGGCCACACCAATTGCTGTGAAAGCAACCAGACACTCGGTGTTCACTGCGATGGCGGTTTGCGTCCTCGTTTTCTCATACCGGCGCGAAAGCTGCATTTGTCCGACAAATTAAATTTCGAACAATTGGCACTCGTTGAGACGCTGGCGATCGGCTGCCACGCCGTGCATTGCGGCCAGCCCAGGCAGAGCGAGCATGTGCTGGTCATCGGCGCCGGTCCCATTGGCCTTTCAGCCATTGAGTTTTCGCGACTCAGCGGCGCCAAGACCATCGTCATGGATGTGAATGAGGCGCGACTCGATTTTGTCCGTCACCGCATGAGGATTCCCGACACCATCGTCACCCGAAACGACGGCGATGAATTGAAGCGGCTCATGGAGTTGACCAACGGCCAACTGGCAGATGTCGTGATCGACGCCACCGGCAATAACCGGAGCATGAGCCATGCGCTGAACTACTGTGCTTTCGGCGGCCGGCTCGTTTATGTTGGGATAACGCAAGACATAGTTTCGTTCCCGCATGCGCCGGTGATGCACCGTCGTGAGCTGACTGTGTTAGCCAGTCGCAACGCGCTCCCGGGGGATTTCGCGAGAATCATCAAGCTCATCGAAGACGGCCAACTCGATACCAAGCCGTGGATCACCCATCACGCAGATTTCGACGAGATGATCCAGGCTTTCCCGACCTGGATTCAACCGGAAACCGGCGTCATCAAGGCAATCGTCACTTTCTGAGGCAGCGTGGAGTAATTGATCATCATCACGCCGGCAGCAAGGTGGCGGTGTTCGCCCTGTAATTGGCGGAGCAGCGCGGCAGGCCAAACCTCGTAAATAAACGCTTAAAGAATATGGTGGAGGGGGCGGGAATTGAATCGAGTTGGTTTTCCTTGCGGTTGTTCGTGATGAGTAGAAAACCATTGTGATTGTTGATGTTTGTGCGGGTTTCCACTTTCTGAGTTTTTGGGCTTTTTTGAACGATCTCGAACGAAAACGAAGTTTCCAATTATTCGTGCGGTCAAAAGGCAGTGAAGTGCGCAAGAGTTCGATCAGTCTGTTTCAGAGCCTTGCCTTCGATCTCACTCATGCACATGCGGGATCGTGCAGGCATGTTGCCAGGCATGAATGACGTGGCTGACGATTTGATCCACGCCCGGTCCGTGTCGGATTTGCGCGAATACAAATGGACCGGAGCCGCGCATCTTGCGCGCATCACGATCCATGACGGCCAGGTCCGCCCCGACGGCCGCGGCCAAATCGGTCTTATTGATGACCAACAAATCGGATTGTGTGATGCCGGGTCCGCCTTTGCGCGGAATTTTGTCGCCGCCGGCCACGTCAATAACATAAATCGTGTAATCGGCCAGCTCGCGGCTGAAATGGGCGGCCAAGTTGTCGCCGCCAGATTCCAGCAATAAAAGCTGCGGGTGAAATTGCTGCTGCAATTCCTCCAAGGCGAGCAGGTTGGCGGAAATGTCCTCGCGAATGGCGGCGTGCGGGCAGCCGCCAGTTTCCACGGCGCGAATGCGTTCAGCCTCGAGGGCCTGGTTGCGAATGAGGAACTCGCCATCTTCCTTGGTGAAAATATCGTTGGTCACAGCGGCGATGTTGTATTGCTCTCGCAATCGTCGGCAGAGGGCGAGCAGCAACGCCGTTTTGCCGCTCCCCACCGGCCCGCCGACACCGACGGTGAAGGCGCGTTGGTGAAAGTCGCGAGCCAGCGGTTGATCGCGATCATGAAAATGGCCGGGGTGATCCATGTGTTCATGCGTGTGAGCAAGGCCGTGATCGTGGCTGTGAGAATGGGCATTCATAAATTTAACTTTGAAAGAGCCGCGAATAAAGTCGATCTTGTGTGGCCTGCCAAATTTCCAACAGGGGCGCGGTTTGGGCCGCTTCCGCGACCGTCAGCGCATCGCATTGCGCCAGAACTTCGCTTGCGACCGAGCTGAAGCGATGCTGCAATGCCTGTCCTTCCATCGGTCCTACGATGCCCAAACGGATCGCGGCACCGATGAGGCCGCGCAGGTGAAGAAATAGAAACAAGCGCGCCGCGCGAGAGCGTTCCAGGCCGACGGCGCGCGCGGTCGCTCCGAAAATGGGCGCGAAATGCCCGCAACGCGGACGGACGACGTGTCGGCCAGGGAAGATTTTCTCAGCGGAGGAAAGAAACGCGCGGCCTTGGAGGCGACTGGCGCGATTAGCGACGTGATTAGTGAGAAAGGCATCGCACCATTCGTCCAGCGCAACGAGTTGACCAGGATCGTCGAACGCCGCCCCGACAAAGGGCAGGCTGGCTTGGCCGAGTTGCCGCAGGCTGCTTTCCAGCAGGGCCGCCAATTCGGATGCGCTCCGAACTTCACCGTGTTGCCACGCCGCTTCCAATCCGCCGCTGTGGGCGAAGCCGCCGGCGGGAAAAGCGGAATCCGCCAATTGCCATAACATCCAGTCGTCCTCGGCGGCGATGGACGGGTGGTTTTGAATTTGGCGGCGGTGTTTCAAAATAGGGAATACCTTTGGGCCAGCGGCAGGACTTTGGCCGGCGCGCATACCAGCGCCTGGCCGTCGGCGGTCACTTCGTAAGTCTCAGGATCAACGGTGATGCGCGGCGTAGCATCGTTCCACTTCATATCTTTCTTGCCGAGGCGGCGGCAACCTTGGACAGCTTCGATCCGCTTGTGCAGGCCGTAGCCTGTGGCGATGCCTTTATCTCGGCAGAGCTGGCTAACGAAGGCGATGGAACTGCGTCCGGCGGCGGAACCAAAACCGCCGAACATCGGACGCATGATGACCGGCTGAGGCGTGGGTATGGAGGCATTGGGATCGCCCATCTGCGACCATGCAATGAAGCCGCCTTTGAGAACCATTTCGGGCTTCGCGCCAAAGAAGGCCGGCTTCCACAACACCAAGTCGGCCAGCTTGCCTGTTTCCACCGAGCCGATGCAATGCGCCATGCCGTGGGCGAGAGCAGGATTGATGGTGTATTTAGAGATGTAGCGTCTGATGCGCAAATTGTCGCACCCGGAATTTTCGCCCGGCAACGGGCCGCGCTGTTGCTTCATCTTATCCGCCGTCTGCCACGTGCGGGTGATGACTTCCCCAATGCGCCCCATCGCTTGCGAATCCGAACTCATCATGCTGATCGCGCCTAGGTCGTGCAGAATATCCTCGGCGGCAATGGTTTCGCCGCGAATTCGGCTCTCGGCAAAAGCGACGTCTTCAGGTAGGCCGGGATCAAGATGATGGCAGACCATCAGCATATCGAGATGTTCATCAAGAGTATTGACTGTATAGGGCCGGGTAGGGTTGGTAGAACTGGGCAGCACGTGCGCTTCGCCGCAAATGCGAATAATGTCCGGCGCGTGCCCGCCGCCCGCGCCCTCGGAATGATAGGTGTGAATCGTGCGCCCATTGATGGCGGCCAGCGTCGCCTCGACGAAGCCGGATTCGTTCAACGTATCCGTATGAATCGTCACTTGCACGTCGTGCTCATCGGCGACGCGCAGGCAGCAATCAATCGCGGCGGGCGTTGTCCCCCAATCCTCGTGAAGCTTGAGTCCAATGGCGCCGCCCAGAATCTGTTCAGGCAATCCGGCCGGCATCGCCGTGTTACCTTTGCCGGTGAAACCGAAATTGAGCGGCAGAGCGTCGGTGGATTGCAGCATCCGCTCCAAGTAAAACGCGCCCGGAGTGCAAGTCGTTGCGCAGGTCCCGGTCGCCGGGCCTGTGCCTCCTCCCACCATTGTGGTCAGGCCCGCCGCGATGGCTTCGAAGGCCTGTTGCGGACAGATAAAATGAATGTGCGTATCCAGCCCGCCCGCAGTGATAATCAAACCTTCGCCAGCGATCACTTCGGTCGTCACGCCGACGATCATGCCGCTAGTCACGCCAGCCATGACATCCGGGTTTCCGGACTTGCCAATGCCAGAAATCAGGCCGTGCTTGATGCCAATGTCCGCTTTGTAAATGCCGGAATGATCCACCACCAGGGCATTGGTAATGACGCAATCCAAGGCGTCGGCCTGTCCTACACCCGCAGCCTGCCCCTGGCCTTCGCGGATGGTTTTGCCGCCGCCGAATTTGCATTCATCCCCATAAACGGTGTAGTCGCGCTCAACCTCCAGAATGAGCGAAGTATCACCCAAGCGGACGCGGTCGCCGGTGGTGGGGCCAAACATCTCGGCATAATGCCGCCGTTTCATTTTGTGCGGCATGGCGCGTCAGGGCGGTTGATGGGAAAACTTTTGTTGGGCCACGCGTTGCAATGCGGTTTTCTTGCCAGCGTTGGAGACAGGGCCGTCGGCCAGATTGTTGCCGCCGCGAATGACACGCGCACCTGCGATCTCGACCAGCGGGACAGTTTTGGTTTCACCCGGCTCAAAACGGACGGCGGTCCCGGCCGGAATATCGAGGCGTTTGCCGTAAGCTTGGGCGCGATCGAATTTCAACGAGGCATTGGTCTCGATGAAATGGTAGTGGCTGCCCACTTGCACCGGACGGTCGCCCAAATTAGTCACGGCGATTGTGATTGCCTCGCGTCCGGCGTTTATTTCCAATTCGCCCTCGGGTGTAGTGCAAGCGCCCGGCTCGAAGTCGGAATCGACGGCGGGAAACAAGGCGGAGTCCGGCACGGGCAGAAAACTGCCGTGCAAGGCCAGGGCCAAGTTTCCATTTTCCGCCGCGATGGGATGATGCACAGTCACCAATTTTGTGCCATCGGGAAACGTGCCTTCGACTTGCACTTCGGTAACCATGGAAGGCACGCCGTCCATTACTTGATTGCGCCCGAGGAATTGGCGGCCCAGATTCATTAGTTCCGCCACGCTCTTTCCGTCGCGGATGAACTCGAGCAATTGCGTGGCAATGAGGGCGACGGCCTCGGGATGATTCAAACGCAAGCCGCGCGCGAGCCGCTTTTGCGCCAGAACACCTGCCTGATGCAGGATCAATTTGTCAAGTTCGCGCGGATTCAGGTGCATGATAATTTCTCACCACTTTCGCGCCCACGGATCGTCATGCAAAAATTCGGTGACGAAGGCCAGACGGCGGCGGACTTCGCGACCAACTTCCTCTCCGTGTTCACCCGCGACGCGCAGCACGGCGCCTTGCCGAATGGGGCTGGCGCTGACGATGAGTTCGGCCCGCCGGGTGACCGGCAGCGACTCCACTTCGGCCAGCAGACGGGCTGCGGCGTCGGCCACCATTGGGCCGGTCATGGCGATAAGAGCCAGGCAGTTGAAGCGCCCCATTCTATTGGCGCCGTCGAGCGGACCGTGGACTTGATCCAGCAGCAGCGCATCCAGCAGCAACCTTTCCTGGTCAACAAAAACCTCGTTCGTGCTTCGCAATCGGGTGAAAGCCCAGCGTTCGCGGCGGGCGGCGCGACCGGAACAGAACCAATCGAGTAGAACGAGGTTCGCGTCCGTTTGCAAATAAAACTCCTGCCGCTGGTTATAGGTCGAGCCGGCAAAGGATTGAACGGGATCGGGCGCGAGCACGAGCAGGGAACCGGCTTCCAGTTCGGCGCGCAACGAGTGGCCGCAGGGGCGAAGACAGGGATTGCGGTAAATCTTGGTCGAGGCCTGGGTGGTCAGGAAGCAGCGGGCGTTGGCGCCCAAGCGAACGTCAAGACTAGTTTCATCGCCCGCCACAAAACCGCCGCCGAAACTGCCCAGGCAAGCCCAGACACTGTCGCCCCGAGGCTGCGGCACCAAAAGCTTCATGGGATTGGAGGCGCACACAGTCGTGGCGGCGCTGCGCCCGGCGACCACGTCCACATCCAGGCGTGCTCTGGCGGAGTCGAAGTTCACACCGTTAAATGTTCCTTGACGATGGCATCGTTCAAATGGGCAATCGGCCCCTCGGCCACAATCGCGCCTCGATCCATGATGTAAAAACTGTCGCCAACGCCAAGGCAAAAGTCCAGATATTGCTCGACAAGGAGGATGCTGATTTTGCCTTCCTTCTTGATCTTAATAAGCGTCTCACCGATCAGGTCGATAATGTTGGGCTGAATGCCTTCAGTCGGCTCGTCCAGCAGCAGGATTGAAGGGTTGGTCAACAGAGCGCGGGCGATGGCTAATTGCTGCTGCTGGCCGCCGCTGAGGACGCCGCCCTTGCGTTGGAGCATTTCCTTAAGCACGGGAAACAATTCCAGCACGCGCTCCAACTCGCCGTTGACCTTTGTGCCATGAATGACCAGGCTGATTTTCAAATTCTCCCAAACGGTCAGGTTGGGGAAAATGTCGCGGCCCTGCGGAACGTAGGCCAGACCCATGCGGGCGCGATCATCGGGAGGCAAGCCGGCGATTTCCTTGCCGCCGAATTTAATCGTTCCTGCGTCCGTCTTGGTCAGGCCGATGATGGATTTGAGAGTGGTGGTTTTGCCAACGCCGTTGCGGCCCATGAGGCAGACCAGACTGCGGTCGGGCACGGTTAGATTGACGCCGCGGAGGATGCGCGAGCCTTCATAAGCAACGGCTATGCCGGCGATTTCCAGCATCAGTGGCCGCCTTTCTCTTTCTTTTTCCGTCCGAGATAGACCTCGATGACCCGCTCATCGTTCTGCACCTGATCCACGGTTCCTTCGCACAGCACGGTGCCTTGGTGCAAGACGGTGACCTTGCGGGCAATCTGGCGGACGAACGTCATGTCGTGCTCGATGACAATAACGCTGTGGCGTCCCGCCAGGCTCATCAAAAGCTCGCCCGTTTTGCGGGTCTCCTCGTCGCTCATTCCGGCAGCGGGTTCATCTACGAGAAGAAGCTTGGGGTCCTGTGCGATCAACATGCCGATTTCCAGCCATTGTTTCTGACCGTGGCTCAACAAGCCGGCGATCCAATCGGCGCGCTCAGTCAGGCCGACGGTGTGGAGGACTTCGCCGATTCGTTCCCGTTGCGCGGAAGTGGTGCGATGAAACAAGGATGAAAAAACGCTGCGCGGGCCTTTGAGCGAAAGCAGCAGGTTTTCAAAAACAGAGTGATAAATATAAACCGAAGGCGTTTGAAACTTACGCCCTATGCCGAGCCGATTGATTTGATACTCGTTCAGGCGAGTCAGGTCAGTGTTGGCGCCGAATTCGATCTTGCCGCTGTCAGGCTGGGTGCGGCCGGTGATGAGGTCCATCATGGTGCTCTTGCCGGCGCCGTTGGGGCCAATGATGACCCGCAGCTCGCCCTCGTCCATGTAAAAATTCAAATCTGAGATGGCCTTGAAACCGTCGAAGGTTTTATTGACGTCTTCGAGCATCAAAACAAATTGCTTTGCGCCCATGGTCATTTGTTCTTGGCCATTTCTGGTTTGGATTCGGAAGCAATAACGGGCGCAGGCGCGGTCTTGGGACGGAGACGCCGGTAGAGCGAACGCAGTTGCTCCGGCAGGCCGACGATGCCCTTGGGCATGAACACTGTCACCAAAATGAAGAGCGTGCCCAAAATAAGCAGCCACATGTCGGGATAAGCACGGGTGCTCCAGCTTTTGAGCACGTTGATGAAAACCGCGCCGATGACCGGGCCGATCAAGGTGCCGCGTCCGCCGACGGCGACCCAGACCACCGCTTCAAGCGATTTGTCCGTGCCCATTTCGCTGGGATTGATGATGCCTACCTGTGGAACGTAAAGAATACCGCCGAGGGACGCGATGAGGGCGCATAGTACGAACACAAACAGTTTGTAATAGCCGGCCGCGTAGCCGCTGAACAGCACGCGATTTTCACTGTCGCGAATGGCTTGCTGAACCAGGCCGAATTTAGTCCGGCTAAGCCAGCGGCAGGCCAAATACACGAGTACCAGCGCCAAAGCAGTCGCGATGTAGAGGCCGCGTTGGGTGGCGGGCAACCGAAGATCGTGGCCGAGAACGAATTTAAAATCCGTAAAGCCATTGTTGCCGCCCAGAAGGAGGCTGTTGCGGAAGAACAACAAGCAGGCGGCATAGGTCAAGGCCTGGGTGAGGATGGAAAAATAGACCCCGCGAATGCGGGAGCGAAAGGCGAGAAAACCGAAAATTGCAGCCAGAGCACCCGGCAAAACGAACGCCATCAGGATGGCAAATGGAAAGCTGGAGAAGGGCTTCCAAAACGTGGGCAGCGTGCGCCATCCCAGGAAAACCAGGAAATCCGGGATAGGTTGATGATATTGGCCGAGGTTGCCAATCATGCGCATCAAGTACATGCCCATCATGTAGCCGCCAAGGGTGAAAAAGAGAGCCTGGCCCAAACTCAACATGCCGGTGTAACCCCACAGCAAGTCCACGCTGATGGCCAGGATGGCGTAGCAAAGGTACTTGCCGTAAAGATTGATGCTGAAATTACTGACGTGCAGAAAAGAGCCTTCGGCGGTGAAGGCGTTCAAGGATGGCAGCACCACCACCATGAGCAAAGCCGCCGCGACCAGACCCCATTTTTCTGATTTCGACCCGATAGGCCGCATAATTTCAGTCCAGGCTCCGGCTGCGGCTGGCAAAAAGCCCGCCGGGTTTCCATTGTAAAAAGAGAATGATGGCCACCAACACTACTATTTTTCCTGTCACGGGCGAACCGGTCGTTTGCTGTAGCACTTCGTCAAACGTGCCGATGCCGAAGGCAGAGCAAACCGTCCCCACGATGCTGCCGACACCTCCAAGGACGACCGTCATAAAGCTGTCCACGATATAAGTTTGGCCGAGACTAGGTCCGACATTGCCGATTTGTGATAGAAAAGCTCCCGCCAAACCCGCCAGGCCCGAGCCGAAGGCGAAGGTTAGCATATTGACACGGGCGGTGCGGACGCCCAGGGAGGAGGCCATGGCACGGTTCTGCATGACCGCGCGAATCAGCAGGCCTAGCGGCGTCTTTGTCAATAATAGCCAGGTGCCGATGACGATAGCGATGGCAAAGGCGATGACAAAGACGCGGTTGTAGTCGAAGCTTACGTCGTTGATCGAGAAATGGCCCAGCAGCCACGAGGGGGAATTGACCTGCACATTGTTCGCGCCGAAAACCATGCGAAAGAGCTGCTGCATCACTAGCGAGATGCCCCACGTCGCCAGCAACGATTCAAGTGGACGGCGATAGAGGAAGCGGATGACGGTCCTTTCGATGGCCAATCCGGCCAGCGCGGCCATGATAAAGCTCAAAGGGATGGCGAATAGGAAGTAGCTCTCGTACCACAAACCCGTCGCATTGAAACCGGGAAGGTGCAGCCCGAAGTGGATCATCTTGCCCCCGAAACTGAAGGGCAAAGTAATGGAAAATCCAAAGCCCGAACCAAAAATGTTTTGCACGACGTAGCAAGTGTAAGCGCCGACAGCGATCATCTCGCCGTGCGCCATATTGATGATCCCCATTAAACCGAAGGTAATGGCCAGGCCAAGCGCGACCACGAGCAAAATCGAGCCAAGGCTAAGGCCGTGAAAGATCGTGCCGGTGAAATTCACGAAGGATATGTGGTTCTCAATGACGCGAGCGGCGCTGTGGCAGGCGTTGACCACGTCCCGCGGGCAACCCGCCTTGTTCATAAGGCTCTCGATATTTGCCAATGAGCCAATGGACTTGAGTTGGGCAAGATGCTGGACGGCGGCGATTTCCACCTTCGGATCGGAATCGGCCAATTGGAGCAACGCGATGGCTTCGTCCAGGCTGCGCCGAACGGCCACGTTGGTTTCCTTGGCCAGCCGGGCTTGCAGAATGGGAATGTAACGGGGCTTCTGTGAGTTGCCGAGTTTGAGCACGGCCGAATTGCGTTCTTCTGGATTGGCTGCCGCGAGCGCTAGCGTGTCCATGGACTGCTGGATAGAGGAGCGGAGGCGCATGTCGGTTTCCGCGTTGGTCAAATCAGCCGCGGCGAAGCGAATCTCTTTGCCACTGGCGTCCTGGACGAACTGGCCGTCAATTATGCGAATGGCGCGCGCCTTGCCCTCGCCGTCGAGTTGGTCGTCCAGCAAAATAGGAACCTTGGAACCATCGGGGCTGTCATAGAGATAGACGCCTTCGCGAACCCAGGCGGTTAGGACGTCATGCACGATTTTGGCGCCTGATTCGGCCAACTCATTGAGGAGCTTTTGTTGCTCCGGGCCTTCGCTCAGGATGGTTTGAACCAGTTTTTGGCGGATGGCGGCATCGGGAGTCGCGTCACCCCTGGCCGAAAAGCATCCCACAAAGACGCCCACGGTCAAAAGCCAAACCAGCAATGTCGGAGCCAACTTCATTGACAAACGAGGGGCGGAGCATCCGCTCCGCCCCATGCACGCAGGGAACAACCGTTCTGGCCAGACACTCGCCGGGTCATTTGCTCACGACCGAGAGCTTTTCGTCAAGTCCCTTCAGGAGAAAGGGCTCGCCGTAAACAGCGTCAAAAGTTTTGAGAATTTTGAACTGGCCATTGGCGAGAGTATCACCGATATAGACGTTCTTGGTGCAGTGGTGATTTTTCTGCATGGTGACCAAGCCGGCGGGACCGGTAAAGCTGATGTCCCCAGACTCCAGCGTTTCGCGGACCTTGTCCACATCAAGAGCACCGGCTTTTTCGACCGCCTCTTTCCAGAGATAGACGCCGTCGTAGGAGAGAACCATGGGGCTGTCCACGGCGCGGTTTTCCTTGACGACTCCGGGATGATCCTCGGTCTTGAGCCACTCATCCCACCGTTTAAGGAAGGCCTTGTTTCCCTTGGATTTGATGGACATGAAATAGGTCCAGCAACCCAATTCGCCCACGAGGTCTTTGGTCGGCAAGGCGCGCAGTTCATCCTCGGCCAAACTGAACGAAACCACGGGGCAATCGGCCGGGGTCAAACCAGCGGCGGCAACTTCCTTGAAGAAGGGCACGTTGGAATCACCGTTGATGGTATTGATCACACAGGCGTCGCCACCGGCGGCGAATTGTTTGATCTCGGCCACGATTTGCTGGTAGTCGGTGTGGCCAAACGGAGTGTATTTGCCG
>Ga0209006_10004910_pt1 | contig 12143 bp, 5 predicted proteins | sample JacPin_JW_Ref_O2_FD_188567 | JGI IMG/M metagenome (GOLD analysis project Ga0209006, IMG submission 188567) | Forest soil microbial communities from Algoma, Ontario, Canada - Jack Pine, Ontario site 1_JW_Ref_O2 (SPAdes) (version 2) | ecosystem: Environmental > Terrestrial > Soil > Boreal...
GTAGATTGCGGCGCCCGTGGTTGTGTCGGTGAGATTAATTGTTTGCGTCGTAGCGATCGTACCGTTCTTGGGGGTAACCACCGGCGGGGACGCCTTTTGGAAAGTGTAAGTTGCTGAACCCGGGGCGCTGGCTTGGAATCCGCTTTCTGTCGCGATTGTCTTCACTGTTGCAGGGGCAGAAAGCGTGAACGGCGCGAGATATTGTTGGGTGGTTCCGGTGCCGGGAGAAGGCGTGGTTCCATCCGTGGTGTAGAAAATTGCGGCGCCGGTGGTGCCGTCAGTAATTGAGACGGTTTGGGTGGTCAAAATGGCGCCACCGGTAGGCGCGAGGACAGGTACGACGACGCGTTGGACCGTGAAAGATTCTGCCGAGACAGCGCTTGTCGCAAAACCGCTGGCAGTGGCAATTGCTTTTACCGTTGCGGAAGCGGGAAGTGTGAAAGGCGTGCCGTATTGCTGTGTAGTTCCTGTGCCAGGAGAAGGCGTGCTGCCGTCGGTGGTAAAAAATATGGCCGCGCCGGTGGTGGAGTCTGTAATGGAAATGGGTTGCGTGGTGGAAATCTTGCCACCCTTGGGGGTGATGATCGGAGTGGCGGCCGGTTGCGACGGTATGAACGTATAGGTCGCCATGGCTGTTGCGCTATTGGTATCGCCGGGCGCGGTAGCGATGGCTTTCACGGGGGTCGTAGAATTTAGATTAAGCGCCGTGCTGTACTGCTTTGTGGTTCCCTGGCCTGGCACTGGCGCGGATCCGTCGGTGGTGTAGAAAATCGTCGAGCCGCCAGTTGCGTCAGTGATGGAAACGCTGACGGTTCCGCTGAATGATTCAGAACCGGGCGTGATTACCGGCGTAGCGACAATCAACGTGTACGTTGAGGTGGCTGTTGCGCTGTTGGTATCGCCGGGCGCGGTAGCGATGGAGTTGACGGTGGCGGTGGAATTGAGCGTAAACGTAGTGGTGTACTGTTTCGTGGTTCCCTGGCCTGGCACGGGTGCGGATCCGTCGGTGGTGTAGTAAATCGTTGAGCCGCTGGTCGCGTCAGTTATAGATACGTTGACGGTTCCGCTGAATGATTCAGAACCGGGCGTGATTACCGGCGTTTGCACCTGCGTGGTTCCCGAAGGCGTGGAGGCGAAGGTCCAAGTTTCGATCTTCTGGCTGGCGGTGAGTCCACCGGTTCCTGCTGTAAAGCCGACGAAGGCTGTGTTTCCGCCAATTGTTTGGGGAATGTTGATCGGCCAACTTTTGCTAAAAGTTGCGTTCATCGAGAAGTCAGTGATGGTCATAGAGAGAGTGGCGCCGTCATAAGTGAGGTGAACGCTCATGGTGTCGCCGTTGTTCAAGATCACTCCTGAGGAAGTCATATCGGTTGACGGCACAGTGGGAGAAGCTCCGTTTGTGTAAAGGCCGGTTGAGTCGTCGCCTTCGCCGTCGTTGCTGTAGAGATCGAATTTCACGGCTATGCTGTTCGAGATTCCGGGAGTTTGACCGGGTGTATCGGGACCATATCCCAGGCCGCCGCCCGCGGGTCCTAAAGCAGCGGCGCCTGCCGAAGAGTTCTGAATCGTAAATGTCATGCCGTCGGCCTGGGCATCAGAAAGCTGGAAAGTAAAATCTGTCGTGAAATTCGTAATGTTCACCGGCGTAGTAAAGAAAGCGCTGCCTGCCTCGCTTTGTCCGCCGTTGGTCAATTGGAGACGGCTGTCGTCAAGATCCGTTGAACCATTGAATCGCATGCCAGTGGGAGTCGAGAAACCCATTCCAAAATTGATAACTGTAGCGTTCGGATTGATCGTATAGGTTGCCATTGCAACGGGACTATCGTTTAGGCCGGACGAAGAGGCGATAGCCTTAATTGTAGAGGTTGAAGTAACCGGAATCGGCGTCGTGTATTGCTGCGACCCGTGCGTGGGTTGGGTTCCGTCGGTGGTGTAGTAGACGGTCGCACCAGGTGTGGTATCGGAAAGTTGAACCGTTTGTGAGGAGCTATAAGTTCCACCTGCAGGCGAGAAGTCCGGCGGAGATGTCGCGCTACCTATGGTAAAAGTTGCAGTGGATACCGGGCTCTGAAGAAAGCCGTTTGCTATCGCGACTGCGGCGAATGTGGTGGTAGCGTTTACCGTCACCGGCCCTTGATAGAGAGTGGAAGCCCCTGTCGGTGTGCTTCCGTCCGTAGTGTAAAAAATGGTCGCGTTCGCGGTTGTGCTGCTGATCGCAACCTGGACCCCTGTGGCATAGGAGCCAGCTAGCGGGTTAAACGAAGGCGCTGCAGCTTGAGGCCATCCAGCGGTCAAACCGAATACGTCGACCTCCTTTTGCGCACCCACGTAAACTTTTCCGTTGGTCACGACCGGCACCACAAACTTTACCGCGTGTCCCAGAGTGTCGCGTCCGGAGGTAAGGTTGGAAGCGTAATACAGAGTCGAAACGTTCGTTGCCGAATATGCGCGAAGAATCGCGGGTCCGCTGGAACCGTACGCGTCCGATTGGACGGCCCAAACGATACCATTAGCGGTTCCACTCGATGAAACAACGGGAGTTGATCCGGGAAAGTTGCTAGATTCTGCCGAAGAGGAAGTGGGTGACTGAGAAAGCCTCCCATTGGTCAGCGAATACGCTACCAGGTGACCACCGTTGCCCCACATATAAATTTGGCCATTCCAATACGCCGGCATACTCCAAAGGCCGGCGGCGCCCGCCAGGGGTTGGATAATTTCCGGATCGCTGGTGCAACCGTTGCAATAGTGGCTGCCATCGCTGGTTAGCTGGTCGCGATTGATGACGTAGATCTCGCCTTGCTTTCCTGCCTGAATGAGAATGTGAGGGAACGGTCCCGGCTGGTCAGGAAGGGCAAGCACACCGCCGGAGCCCAGATCGGTGTCGGCGTTGTCGAGCGACGCCTGGTTCCAAGGAGTGAAATAATCCACGGGAACCGGGACTCCGTTGGTCACGCTAAGCTTTACGATGCTGTCGCCATAGTCGATTGTGGTAGATGGCGGAGGCGCGGGGATGGCCACGGTATCATCGCCGTTTCCTGTGGCGACATAAATGTTCCCTCCCTCGTCAGCTGTAAGGCCAGATCCCGCCCCCCATATTCCGTTACCTTTTCCGTTTGGCGATGTGCACCAAGCACCTGTTTGCTGCAGAGTCGCCGCGTTATAGGCGAGGATCCAGCCGTGCCACGGCCCGTTATCGCCATGTGAAGAAAAACCCACATAAAGAAATCCGTTAAGCAATAGTAGGCCAGGTCGCTGGTTGGCCCACTGGGGGTTAAGGGGAACCGTGGAACCATTGCCGTCGGGTGCGGAACCGGGTACGGAAGCGCTCATCAATACGGGTCCACCGAATTTCTCAGCGCCGGTGGTGATGTCCACCGCATGCAGGCGGTATACGATGCCCGCGGCTTCTTTTGTGTTCACCACCACGTAAAGCGTATTGGTCGTGTGATCGATGGTGGGCGTGCCGGTAATCCCTATTTCGGGGTTTATGTCTTGCGTGCCGCCAACATCGTTGGTTGAGAGGGTGGTTACGTTGGTACCTAAATAGCCGACGTTCCAGAGAGGCGCGCCGTTGTCCGCGTCAACGGCATAAAGGCTGTCGTGCTCTGTGGCGATGTAAAGGACGTTGTGAATTCCTTTTCCAGGGATGGTAACGCTGGGCACATAGAGCGGCTGCGCGTACACGTAACCGTCAACGGGTATCCAAAACAATTTCCCGAAGGTTGAGGAATTCACATTAGAAGTAGTCAGGATGGTTTCCGCCGTGTTCTGGCCGGTGCGATTATTGTCGTAGTGTTGCGTCAGTATGCTTGTCTGAGCGGACGCCGGGAGAGAGACGAGCAGGAGTCTCAGAATGGCCGCAGACATACTTAGTGAAAACTTGGAAATCCACGACGTGCGCCGGGGCTCTATAGTCAACGACGAGCGGGCGATGAAGAAATCGGAAATTACCTTCGAAACCTTACGAAAAACTAGCAGAGTGCACGTCCTTTTGAAGTCGAGCCGAACGTCTAAGTTCCATTACCCTATTTGCCTGATCAAAGTACGACATGAACTTGCATTTAGATGACCGAAACTGCCCGGATAATAGGCGGCAACATAAACCAATAAACATGAAAATAAGGTAGTTACCACGAACCGGCCCCGTTGTTCGCCCCGGATGCTCGAGGGAGGGAATTCATTTTCTTGTTTTGAGAAAATCTCCGCGGAAACAGAAAGGATTTGCGCAACTTAGCAACTTGGGCGGTTTACGGGCTGACCGTGAGATTTTGCGATTCCTGAATGCGACCTACGGTGCTCGCCGTTACCCGGATCTCAATGTCGGCGTTTGGATTTCTCAGCTCCAAATTGGGAATAGTCTGCTGAGTTCGGCCTTCGGCTACCTGGATGTAGGGCGGCAACGTGTTCAGATTTCCCGCGGGGCTTACGTCAAGTTTTACCCACGTGCCGGAGGGAGGCGCCGGTGCATCGAGCGTAATCGTTAAATCGACACGATCGTGACCCTTTACTTTGCTGACGCTCTTTCCGTCTTTCGTAAACTCGATCTGATTCACGGGAATCCTTGAATAGGCTTTCACCACATTTCGATAGATGTATTCCTGGTCACCGGGAGGCTCTCCCATGCAATGGATGAGAAGTTTCGTGGTCACAATCTGCGTGGCGACTACATTCGAGACATGTTCGTCATCCCAAAAAAGATAATTTCCGTTTTGAACGACAGGAATGGTCTGAATCACTTTTTTTTCTACGTTGGTGTCAGGCTTGTGTTCGCCGGTGCCGTCATTCCAATCAATTGTCGGAGTGAAATGATCGGCGTATGCGCAGGGATTAACCAGATGGCCGATGGGAGCATGCCACTGCGCTTGGCGGTAAGAAATTCCAGCTTCAAAATCTGTGACGGTGAGGAACATATAGCGAGGTTCGCCGTGAGTGGTTTTTGGATGTGTTCCGGCAAGACCTAGAGTCGATAGCGCCAACAGAGCGAGACTAATTCCTATGCGATACCGTCGCATGAGCACCTTTTGGAATTGACAGATCGTGACGGCGGAAATACTAACAAGCCGTAAAGCGCGAGTAAACACAGTTTGCTTCCTGTTGCGCGTCAGCTGTTGGCGGTAACGCGAGCTCCTGCCAGCTTTCTAGAATTTCAAATTCATTTTTCTGGTCGGAGGGATACGAGTATTTTTCTGATCTCTTCCGCCTGGCTTGGCTGGGGTTTAAGCATTAGCGCAGTTGCGAATTCCTTTTTGGCCATGGGGAGATTATTGGATTTTTGGTAAGCCAAACCGAGGTGATAGTGGTAGGTGGAATTTTCGGGACTGGCCTTTACGGCTTCCTGCAATGCGCTAATGGCGGCGTTATAGATGCCCTGCTTGTAATAAGCCCAACCGAGGGTGTCGGCGGAAAATGCTTCATTAGGCAAGCCTTTGCGCGCCGCCTGCGCGAGGGAAAAGGCTACGTTGATGTCGCCGCCGTGCTCGAGCATTACGTAGGCGAGATTATTTGCCGCCAGCGCGTAGTCCGGCTGGATTTGCAGAGCTTTTCTATAGGCATCTAGAGCCTGTTGCCAATCCTGGTGTGCCTCGAGCGATCCGCCTAACCCGGTGTAGAGGCGAGCGTCGCCAGGGTTTTGCTGAATGGCTTGCTGGTAGGTGGCGATGGCCTGATCGACCGAGCCTTCCGCGACCTGTAAGCCACCGAGCGAGAGCACGGCGGGAACGTTGTTCTTGTCGAGATCCACGGCTTTGCGAAAAGCAGCGTCCGCTTTGGGCTGTTCCTGAGCGTGAAGTTCAAGTTGTCCGAGGAGAAAATAAAAGTTACTGCTGTTGGGAACGAGCGCGATCTGGTCTTGCACCAGGCGCAGAGCTTTGGCCGGGTCTTTGCGTTCCACCGCGATGTTCACCAGGCCTGCGAGCGCGTCGGACGATGATGGATCGAGCTTGAGCGCCTGAGCGAAATACTTCTCGGCTTCCTCCATTTTTTTCTGGCCCAAACGTAGATCGCCCATCTGAATGTAGCCGGCCGGATTCTGCGGAGCTACTTCGATGGCCCTTTTGAGATCTGTTTCCGCAGCAGCCTGATTACCTTGCCAGAGGGCGGCTTGAGCCTCGTAAATGTATCCGTCGGAGGAACCGGGGGCGATCGATTTCAAAGCTGCTCCGCTTTCCGCAAGAAGTTTCGCATCGTGTTTTTGCAAAGCCAGGCTAGCAAGGGCTTGATGAGCATCCGGCATGGTCGGTTGCAAGCGCACGGCTTCCCGCCATTGAGCTTCGGCTTGACCTAGGTTTTTGGTTCCGGCGTAAGCGAGTCCAAGTTGAAAATGGCCAACGGCATTGTCCGGCGCATTTTTTACTGCTTGCTCCAGCACGGGAACGGCATCGGACTGCTTCTGCTGCCGATTCAAAATCGCGCCCTTCAGAATTACGGCGCCAGGATCGGAAGGGAAATTTTTGAGGTTGGTGTCGTTCACTTTGTTGGCTTGGTCCAAATGATTCTGCTGGACCAAAAGCTGGGCGTAAGTTTCGGCAATGGCTTTGTCTTTAGGATGTTGAGAATAGAGAGCGCCGAATTCGTCGGCAGCTTTGTCTAATTCTCCCTGGCTCAAGTAAAAATCGCCGAGCAGTCGATAGCCCGCCGGATTATCTTTCAGCGCCGCCTTGGCTTGCTGGATGGTTTGTTCGGCCTCGGGCTTCTTTCCTTGCGAAAGGTAAAGATTGGCCATGGCAACACGCGGGGCCGGATTTTGAGAGTCTATAGCGATGGCAGCATTAAATTCTTTTTCGGCGTCGCTCCAGCGCTTTTGTCGTTGGTAGAAAGATCCTAGAGCAATTGTCGCAGACGCGGATTTCGGATCGAGAGAGAGCGCTTTCACGAAGTTTTGCTCCGCGGCAGCGATATCGCTCGATCGTTCGTACATGAAAGCGAGATTCAGGTAGGACAGTGAGCGATTTGGATCCATCTGCACGGCTTGTTGGGCCTCGCTCAAAGCTTTTTGGGAATCTCCCAGCGCTGCATCCGCGTTGGAAACGATTACCTCAGCGCGGGCGTTTTGCGTCTCATTACCCAAAACAACAGCAGCATGATCGCGGGCGTCTTTAAACCTGCGGCCGGCGAGATACAAATCAGCCAGGTCGAGTTGGGCCTTGAAATTGTTGGGGTCGAGTTGGACCGAGCGGGAGAGTTCCTGGAAAGCACGTGTCCAATCGCCCTTTTTCGCCAGGCAGCGGCTCAACTCGTAATGCGCGGCCGCGTAGTTGGGATCGATCTGGATCGCGTTGTCGTATTCAATAACCGCGGCCTCGCAGTTGTCGTTCTCGAAATACGAGACACCTTTGTCGAGGAATTGTTTTTTGCGGACCTGCGGATCGCGGGAGCACCCGGCGACGAGGGCGAGCGCGAGCGCGGTGCAGAAAGTTAGCTTCCTTGCGAACTTCATTCTCGACCACTCCGCGAGGGGGTTGTCGTCGCTCAATTGAGGACGCACTGCAATTCTATCCTCAGGTTCCGAGGCAATCCAGAGAAGTATATTGGGGCGAGAACCGGGGTTTCCTGACGCATACTACAGACGGCAAAGTGCTTACGGGCACAGTAATCGACTGAATGTCATGGGAGTGTAACCTTGAACGAGCCGGCCTACTCTCAATGGTTGGTATGACTGGGAGTGCCAACCGGGCACTAAGCGGAAGCAAATTACCCAAACGTGGAAGTTTGCAAGGATTTCCAAGATTGCATCCCAGAGGCACAGTTAGGGAGACCTAGCCGCTAAGCAACAGATAGTACGTGGTTTAACTGATTTCTGATGCACTTTTATGGAGCGCGAACCTTGGCAGTGGTCTTGCATTTAGTGCCTAACGAACGGGTAGTCCTATGTACACCAATGCACGTGTGAACGAGGATGAGAAGCTCTATGGCAAGCCACGATATCGCAGTTGAACCGGTAAGAGGGGAGTTGGGCTTTGTGGCAGGCATGTCGGCTGCAATGCAAAGCCTCGAGAATGTTGTGGCGGAAATCGCGCTGACAAATATTCCTGTTTTGCTAGTCGGAGAAAGCGGTACGGGCAAGGAAATGTTTGCCCAAAGGATTCATCGCCTTTCAGCGAATGGTGACACCACGTTGGTGAAAATAGCGTGTGCGTCAATGAACGCCGCAAACTTTGCCAGCGAACTTGGGTTAGATATCAACAGTAATGGTGCGAATGACTTGGCTCGATTCCAGCCTGGAACTGTTTTCTTCGACGAAATCAGCGAGCTTGACGCGGGCTGCCAACGGAGTCTTCTTTACGCGTTGCCGGATGGCGACCTGAGGCCTCGGCGTGGTTTTCTGGGGGCGCGACTGATTTCGACGACCAGCCGGAATTTAGATGAGGAAATGCGAGCAGGACGATTTCGGAGCGAGCTTTACTATCGCATCACTGGCGCATGCTTGCGCCTTCCTCCGCTGCGAGACCGGAAAGAAGATATTCCCATTCTGGTGGAATCCTTTTTGACAAGATATTCGGCGGAATTTGGGCGGCCAAGGCCTACCTTGAGCCCGCGCACACTGCGAAGGTTCCTTGATTATTCATGGCCCGGGAACATACGCCAATTGGGAAATGTGGTTAAGAAAATTGTGGCGCTCGGGGATGAGAATCTGGCGCTTCCGGAGGCCGCGGCGGCACCCGTTGAAGTGCGATCCCAGCCGGTGGAATCGCGCAGCTACTCGTTGAAAGCTGCTGCTCGAGCCGCCTCCCGTGAAGCAGAGCGAGGGATGATTTTAGAAGCGCTTGCGCGCACGCGCTGGAATCGCAAGCGAGCGGCGCAGGAATTACAGATCAGCTACAAATCGCTTCTTTATAAATTGAAACAGATTGGGCTGCCAGAGACCCAAACTGAGTAACGGAAGCAGGAGAGAAGATGATTAAAGGATTGCAAAGATTAGTGGTGGTTGCGCTTTTGATGGCGGTTCCTGCGTTGGCTCAACAGGATGCGGCTGAGCGAACGTCGCACCGGGAGGCGCAGTCCGGATCAAGTACACCGCAGCGCGGAGCGACGGACGATCCGAACTATGTTATTGGGCCGCAGGATGTGATTGACGTGAATGTTTGGAAAGAGGTCGATATTTCGCGAACGGTTCCGGTGCGACCGGATGGAAAGATTTCCCTCCCGCTGCTGAATGACGTGCAGGCGGCTGGCTTGACGCCGACACAGCTGGGAGCGCAAATCACGGCGAGCTTGAAGAAATTTGTGACGGACCCGCAAGTTACCGTGATCGTCACCGCCATTAATAGCCAGCGAATTTATGTTTTGGGTGAAGTGACGCGACCCGGAGCTTTTCCGCTGCTGCCTGGGACCACAGTGTTACGGGGTCTTTCGAGCGCGGGTGGTTTTACGCAATTCGCGAAGATGAAGGGTATTTATGTTCTGCGGCTGGAAAACGGAAAGCAGGTGAAATATCCGTTTAATTATAAGGATGTGGTGAACGGAAAGCATTCGGAGCAGGACATTGTATTGAAAGCTGGCGACACGATCGTGGTTCCGTAGGGGGATGAATGCGTAGTCTGTATCAAATCGCCGGGACGTTAATTTTCGTTATGGCGATAGGTGTGCCGGTTGCTGGAGCGCAACAGGAGCCGCAACCTCAGCAGCCGGAAGAGCCGCAACAGCAGGGAGCGCAGCAGCCGATCCCGGCGTACAAGTCTCCACTGGCATCGCAAGCTGATAACGGCGAGTCCATGAGCGAGCCCGTGCAACTCGGCCCGGACAATCGTCCGCTGACGGGAATACAAGAATTGTCGCTGGGCGTGCCACTGGATCGCCATAGTTACTGGCAGCCACATGCAGAAATTGATTTCACTGGGGATTCCGAATCTCCACAGTCGGGTGGAACAGGAGGCTGGACCACGTGGACGACGGTGGTTGGCGGTGTCGATCTGCATCGATTCTCAGGACAGTCAGAGCTGACGTTTGAGTATTTGGGAGGGGGAGTTTTTTCGAACGACGGCAGCGCAGGAAACGGTATTTTACAGGATGCAAATTTTGATGTTGCGTTTTCATTCCGCAGGTGGACGCTGACGCTGATCGACGAGCTAAGGTATACGCCTGAACTTGCTTTCGGGAACGTCGGTTTTGGAGGAATCTCGAGTTCGCTTCCGGTCCAAACCAGCCTCCCATTCGGCGATACTCAGACAATCCTTAGCGCGTTAGGACAACGCCTGTCCAATGCAACAGGCGCCCAAGCTGACCTGAGACTAACCCGCAAGTCATCACTCACGTTTTCGGGCGGCTATTCAGAGCTGTATTTTTTTGATCAAGACTTACTCAACAGCACGGCAATTTATGTTCAAGGTGGATACAACCATCAATTAGGCCGGACCGACACTCTGGGGGTTTCTTACGTGTACAACGGCATTCGCTACAGTAATTTTTCGCAGTCGATCGATACCCATAGCGGGCTACTGTCTTACGGGCGCCGGATAACTGGCCGACTCGCATTCCAAATAGCGGCGGGACCCCAATTTGCTCATTTCGCAACGGGGCTCTCGTGCATAACGGGTGTAGGAGGTTCGCCTTGTGGATCTTCAAGCCAATTGCTCTGGTCTTTGAATACAAGCTTGAATTACCAGTTACAGAAAACGGACGTTTCTGCGTCGTACGCTCACGGCGTTGTGGGAGGATCGGGAATTCTCGCCGGAGCCATCGGAGACTCGTTGCTAGGAACGGTTTCGCGGCAACTATCCAGAACTTTTAATGGAGACGTTGAGTTGGGATATTCCCGAAACAAGGGATTGGCGGTGGCGATCACGAACGTTCCAACTTTGAACGGAACTTTTGATTACTGGTCTGTAGGGGCGAATTTGACTCATCCCTGGGGACGGACGCTGCAGTTTGTGTTGGGATACCAGTTTCAATACCAGAACTCGAATGACTCGTTTTGTACGGGATCGCAGTGCGGCAGTTCGTTTACTCGTAACCTGATTAGCATAGGCCTCGGGTGGCGTGCGCGGCCTAAGGCATTTTGACGGGGACTTCACCGCAAAAGAGGATGGCATGACTCAACAGGAATTAACATTCGCGGACTACACCGCGATACTTCGTCGGCGATGGGTTTTGATAACCGTGCTGGCAGTAGTCGGAGGACCGCTGGCTTATGGAGTCTCGCGGCTACTTCCAAACCGCTACACGTCGCAAACGTTGGTGCTCATCGAGCAACCGACAGTACCTTCGGATTTTGTGAAGCCGGTGATCTCGACGGAAATTAACGAGCGTCTGGCCAGCATGCAGGAAGAGATTCTAAGCAGGTCAAGACTTGAGCCGATCATCCATCGGTTTGGGTTGTATTCAAACGAAGTGAACCAAGTGCCGGTGGAGGCATTGGTAGGGCGGCTCCAGAAAAGTATCCAAGTAACTCCGGTGCAGCCAATGGCCGAGACTCAGTCGCAGGCGTTGCCTGGATTCCACATCATCGTGACTTTGGACAATCCGAAGACGGCGCAGGAAGTCTGCGCGGCCGTGACCTCGATGTTCATTGAAGAAAATCAACGCTTGCGGCAACAGCGTTCCGAAGATACCACTCAATTTCTGGCCCAACAACTGGTGGATGCCAAAGCAAAATTGGATGCACAGGATGCCAGGCTCGCGGAGTTCAAGAGCCGCTACATCGGTTCACTTCCGGACGAAGAAAAAGGGAATTTAAATCTGCTGATGGGATTGACGTCGCAACTAGACGCCGCCACGCAGGCTTTGGCGCGCGCGCAGCAGGACAAGAGCTTTGCGGAGTCGATGTTGGCGCAGCAAGTGGCCGCCTGGCAATCAGCCCAAACCGGCGCAAACCCGGAAACGATGGACATGCAATTAACGGCCTTGCAAACACAACTCGCGAACCTGCAGTCGCGTTACACCGATGATTATCCGGATGTCGTAAAAACGAAGAACCAAATCGCAGCTCTGCAAAAAAAGATGGCTGATAGCGACACGCCGAAGGTGGCCGGCACTGGCAAGGCGCCCAAGGCCGCAGCAGAGCCGGTTCAAATCGCTCAACTGCGAGCGCAAGTTCACACGACGGATCAGGTGATCGCTCAAAAAACCAAGGAGCAGGAAAAAATTCAACAGTCTATTAAGCTATATCAGGACCGCGTGCAATCGAGTCCTGCGGTGGAACAACAGTA
>Ga0209006_10004911_pt1 | contig 12143 bp, 10 predicted proteins | sample JacPin_JW_Ref_O2_FD_188567 | JGI IMG/M metagenome (GOLD analysis project Ga0209006, IMG submission 188567) | Forest soil microbial communities from Algoma, Ontario, Canada - Jack Pine, Ontario site 1_JW_Ref_O2 (SPAdes) (version 2) | ecosystem: Environmental > Terrestrial > Soil > Boreal...
GACGTCGTGCACGCGGAATACGCGCGCGCCGCGCTCGTAGGCGAGGACGCAGGTGGCGAGCGTGCCGGGGAGCCGCTCCGCCGCAGCGAGCGGCTCCGGGGCGCCGGCCGACGCCGCCGCACCGACCGACTCGGCTGTGCCGGCGGCCGTGTTCGCGATGATGCGCCCAAGGAAGCTCTTACGCGAGGTTCCCACCAGCAGCGGGCGCCCGAGCGCGACCAGCTCGTCTAGACGACGCAGCAGCTCGAGGTTGTGCGCGAGCGTCTTGCCGAAGCCGATCCCGGGGTCGAGCAGCACGCGCTCCTCGGCGACACCCGCGGCGACGGCGAACGCGAGCCGCTCGGAGAGGAATGCCTTGACCTCGTCGACGACGTCCGCGTAGCGCGGTTCGCGCTGCATCGTGCGCGGCTCGCCGAGCATGTGCATCAGACAGCATTGGGTCTGGCTCGCGGCTACGACCTCGACCATCTCGGGATCGCCGCGCAGCGCGGTGACGTCGTTGACGAGGCCGGCCCCGGCCTGCAGCGCGGCCCGCGCAACGGCGGCCTTGGAGGTGTCGATCGACAGCGTCGCCTCGCGCGAGGCGAGCTCGGCGGCGAGCCCTTCGACGACGGGCAGCACGCGACGCAGCTCTTGGGCCTCCGCCACGGGCTGGGCCCCTGGACGAGTCGACTCCCCGCCGATGTCGAGGATGTCGGCGCCTTCGGCTACGAGCTCTAGACCGTGGGCGACCGCGGTGCCGGGCTCGAAGAACAGACCCCCGTCCGAGAACGAGTCCGGCGTCACGTTCACGACGCCCATCAGGCGAAAGTCGCCCGGGACGCCGACGTCAGATGTCAGGCCAGCTCCGGGCGCTCGGGGTCGCTACCGCGAATATCCGCGGTACCGCCGGCGAGACCGGGGCGAGGCAGCGGACGCGGCGCTTCGCGACCGGGACGATCCAGGGGCGCGGGCGGCGCGGCGGGCAGCTCGGGCTTGTGCCCCTCTTCGGGCCCGAAGACCTCCTCTTCGCTCTTGCCGGCCAGCAGCCCGATGAACTCTTCCTTCTCGATCGTCTCGCGCTTGACGAGGATCTCGGAGATCGTGGTAAGTCGATCGCGATGTTCGGTGAGGATGTCGCGCGCGCGCTTGTGCGCGACCTCGACGATGCGTCGAACCTCGTCGTCGATCTCGCGTGCGATCTCGTCGGAGTAGTCGGGCTCGGTCGAGAACTCACGCCCGAGGAACGGCTGGCCGTGATCGTGACCGAAGACGCGGGGGCCGAGCTTCTCGCTCATGCCGAAGCGCATCACCATCTGCTTGGCGGTCGCGGTCACCTTCTCGATGTCGTTGGAGGCGCCGGTGGTGATCTCGTCGAAGACGATCTCCTCCGCGGCGCGGCCGCCGAGCGTCATCGCCATCGTGTCGTTGAGCTCGGCGCGCGTCGTCAGGAAGCGGTCCTCCTGGGGCATCGAGATCGTGTAGCCGAGCGCCTGGCCGCGCGAGATCACCGAGATCTTGTGCACGGGATCGGAGTGCTCGAGGTAGTGCCCGACGATCGCGTGGCCCATCTCGTGGTAGGCGGTGATGAGGCGCTCTTTTTCGCTCATCACGCGCGTCTTCTTCTCGGGGCCGGCGATCACGCGCATGATCCCCTCCTCGAGCTCGACCTGGCCGATTTCGCGCTTGCCGGTGCGCGCGGCGAGCAGCGCGGCCTCGTTGATCAGGTTCGAGAGGTCGGCACCGGTAAAGCCGGTGGTCTGGCCGGCGAGGGCGTCGATGTCGATCTCCTTCGCCAGCGGCTTGCCGCGCGTGTGGACTTCGAGGATTTTTGCGCGACCCTTGCGGTCGGGGCGATCGACCGCGATCTGGCGGTCGAAGCGGCCGGGGCGCAGCAGTGCGGGGTCGAGGATGTCGGGCCGGTTGGTGGCCGCGATCATGATGATGTTGTCCTTCGCCTCGAAGCCGTCCATCTCGACGAGCAGCTGGTTGAGGGTCTGCTCGCGCTCGTCGTGACCGCCGCCGAGGCCGGCGCCGCGGTGGCGCCCGACGGCGTCGATCTCGTCCATGAAGATGATGCAGGGGCTGTTCTGCTTGGCCTGCTCGAAGAGGTCACGCACGCGCGAGGCGCCGACGCCGACGAACATCTCAACGAAGTCGGAGCCGGAGATGGAGAAGAACGGCACGCCGGCCTCCCCGGCTACGGCGCGTGCGAGCAGCGTCTTGCCGGTACCCGGCGGCCCGTAGAGCAGGACGCCTGTGGGTATTCGCGCGCCGAGCGCCTGGAACTTCTTGGGGTTCTCGAGGAATTCCTTGATCTCGTGCAACTCCTCGACGGCCTCGTCGACCCCGGCGACGTCGCGGAAGGTGATCTTGGGCGAGTCGGCGGACATGCGCTTGGCGCGTGACTTGCCGAATGACATGACTTTGGAGCCGCCGCCCTGGACCTGGTTCATGAGGAAGATCCAGAAGCCGAGGAACAACGCAAACGGCAGGATGTAGGTGAGCAGCCCGAGCAGCGCGCTGCTCTTTTCCGATTCGACGTTGAAGGCGACGTCGGCTTTTTCGAGCTGCGTTATGAGTGCCGGCGCGGCCTGTTCGACGTAGCCGATTTCATAGTTTTCTTTGTTCTTGAGCTTGACTTCGAGCGCTTTGCCCTTGTTCTTGAACTGAACTTCCTTGACTTCGCCGCTGGGGATTTCCTTGCTGACGAGCGTCTGGTAGCTGTGCGTGCGCTTGTTGGACGAACTCGGGTTGACGAGTTTGACAGCGAGGAAAGCCAGCACCACGACGATGAGGATCGGGAATGCGGCGCTCTTGAAGAAACGGCTCATGGCTTGTTCCTGGGGTCTTGAACACCGTCTGAAGTCGTGGACACCAGTGCCCTAGCGTACCATGCAAGGTCTGGTTTTCCGGCGGTTGCGACCGCCTGCGGGCGGGGAGCTGCAAGGCGCACGATCGCTGCCTCTAGCGCTCCAGAGCGGCGACGTACGGGAGGTTGCGGTAGCGCTCGGCGTAGTCGAGCCCGTAGCCGACGACGAAGCGGTCGGGGATCTCGAAGCCGACGTAGCGCGTGGGCAGATCGACCTTGCGCCGCTCGGGCTTTGTGAGCAGCGCGCACACCTCGAGCGAGCGTGGGTTGCGCGAGCCGAGGTTGCGAAGTAGGTATTGGAGCGTGAGCCCGGAGTCGACGATGTCCTCGACGATGAGCACGTCGCGCCCTTCGATGGATGCGTCGAGGTCCTTGAGGATCCGCACCACCCCGGAGGAGTCGGTGGCGGAGCCGTAGGAGGCGACAGCCATGAAGTCAACCTCGACGGGGACGTCGATGTAGCGCATCAGGTCGGAGAGGAAGAACACGGCGCCCTTGAGCACGCCGATCAAAAGCAGCGGCCTGGCGGCGTAGTCGCGCGAGATCTCCTCACCCAGCTCGAGGACGCGGCGCTTCAGATCCTCGGCGGTCACCAGCACCTCGCCCAGGCCGGGCTCGCTTGAGACGACGCGCGCGGGGGTGGCCACGCGGGGGAGTGTAGAGATGATTCCGATGGAGCCGCCTTGGGGCGACTGGCGGGGAGCGTTGCCGCGCTCTGGAGCGCAGCGTAAGTCTGGACGCGGCCCGCTCTCAGGCGCGGGGTACGAGCTTGACCATCTCGAGCTTGCCGTCGCGGATGACGGCGCCGGCCTGACCGCCGACGTGCAGCTCGGCGCTGCCGCCGCGCCGGCCGAGCGCGAGCAGCTCCTGCACGCGTCCGCCGGCCTGGGGCACGTAGCTGCCGGCGGCCTCCTCGGCGAGGCGCACGACGACCATTCGTGCGAGCGCGGCGGGCAGCTCCTGCAGACGCGCGAGGGCGATGCTGCGCCGGCCGGCGAGCTCCTGTGTGACGATCTGATCGAGCAACTCGGTCTCCTCGCGCAGCAGCGCGGCGGTCCTGAGCACGTTGGCCTCGGCCGCGGGGTGCACGGCGCGCAGCGCGGGCACGAGCTCGTGCCGGACGCGCGCGCGTGCGTAGCGACGATCGTCGTTGCTCTCGTCCTCGCGCCAGCGCAGCCCGCGCACCTCGCAGTAGGCGGCGGTCTGCTCGCGGCTGACGGCCAGCAGCGGCCGGATCAGCCGGCCATCGGCGGCGGGCATGCCCAGCAGGGCGCGGCGCCCGGGCGAGGCGGCGAGCCGGTAGAGGATCGTCTCGACCTGGTCTGAGGCTGTGTGCCCGGTAGCGATCAGCGCGTCGCGCTCATCGGCGATGCGCTGCGCCTCCGCGTAGCGGAGCTCTCGCGCCCAGGCCTGGAGGTTGCCGGTTGGGCGCTCCTCGCCGGTGGGTGGCGCCCCCGGGTCGGCCTCCTTTCCATGATCGGCGTGCGGGCGCGGCACGGAGGACGGCTCTGCGCGCACGAGGATCAGCTCCACTCCCAGCTGCTGGCAGAGCGCAGCGCAGTGGCGCTCGTCGGCGCCGGCGGCTTCGCGCAGGCCGTAGTTGACGTGCAGGGCGTACAGGGCACGTGCGCCGAGCAGCGCGACGGCGACGTCGAGCAGGCAGGTGGAGTCGCGCCCGCCGGAGATCATCGCGACGACTGGACGGTCGCGCGCGAACAGGCCACTGTCGCGTACCGCCTGGCGGACGTGCTCGACCATCGCGCTAGCCGGCTCGGGCGGTGGCGATGAACAGCTCTGTGGGCTCGGAGAATCCCTTCATGCGCACCTCGCCGATGCGGTCGAACTCGAGCCCGTCGACGCCGGCGGCCATCTCCACGACGGGGCGCGTGACGAGCACCTCGCCACCGCCGGCGCGCGCGACCACGCGTGCTGCCTGGTTGACCTCACGGCCGTAGTAGTCGCCGTCGCGATAGAGCGCCTCGCCGTAGTGGATGCCGATCCGCGGCAGCGGATCGTCGGGTGCGATCCCCGCCTGCAGCTCGAGCGCCCAGGCTGTGAGCGCGGCAGCGTCGGAGCCGACGACCATGACCTCGTCCCCCAGCGACTTGATCACGCGCGCGTCCACGGGCAGCGTCTGCCCGACGGCCTCGACGAAGCGCTCGACGGTGCTGAGCGCCTCCTCGTCGCCGCGCTCGACGGTAAGGCGGGCGTACCCGGCGATGTCGGCGAACGCGATCGCCACGCGCACCCGGCCCTCCTCGAGCGCGTCGGCGCCGAGGTCGGCCTCCATGTGGCCGATCATGTCCTGCTCGACGAAGCGCGCGAGCAGGCGGCTGTGCAGGTAGTTCATGAAGGGGGTGGCGAAGGGCAGGATCTCTCGCGTGAGCCCCTCCATCTCCTCGGCGATCTCCACGTTTGGAACGTCGGCGCGCATCAGCGGCTCGTGCACGTAGAGGTGGATGAGGCGCACCTCGGCGTCGGCGATCTGCGCGACGGCCTGCCCGTATACGCGCATCAGCTGCAGGAAAGCAGGCAGCGGCAAACCGGCGTCGATCACTGCGGCGGCGTATTTGAGCATCTCCACGTCTTCCTCGGAGAGTCCGTCCAGAGGCACGGCCCCCAACCCCATGGTCGCCTGGATGCGCTGGATCAGCTCCGCGTCGAGCCCACTGATGCGGACGGCCTGGCGAAGCGTGTGCCGCGGTCCGGGGCTGCTGAGCAGGTTCTCCAGCGGCCCGACGGCCAGCTGGCCGTTCTCGCCGGCGCGCTTGATCTGAGCGAGCGTGTGCCCGCGGGCGCGCAGGCGGGCGACGACGCGCGCATAGGCGGCGGAGGCGGGGGTCCAGGTCCCGTCGTAGCCGGGGATCAGGCCTCCATCCACCCAGCGCTTGACGGTCGCGGGCGAGACGCCGGCGCGCGCGGCGACCTGCACGAGCGTCAGCTCGGTGGTCTCACCGGCAGGGTCATCGGTGGGCTCGGCCACTCAGGCGTGGGAGGAGGCGAGCTGGGGGTGGGCGGGCATCCCGTCCAAAGTCTAAAGTCGCCGCCGGTGTCGCACAGCGTCCCCATCCACCTGCGCCCCACGGCGCCGCTTGCCGAGCGCGTGCTGCTGCCCGGCGATCCGGGCAGGGCGCTGGCGCTGGCGCAAACGCTGCTGGTGGCGCCGCGCATGTTCAACCATCACCGCGGGCTGTGGGGCTACACGGGCACGGCGCCGGACGGCGAGCCGCTGACGATCCAAGCGACGGGGATGGGCGGGCCGTCGGCGGCGATCGTGCTGTGGGAGCTGATCGCTCTGGGCGCCAGGCGGGCGATCCGCGTTGGTACGTGCGGCGCGCTGGCGCCGGGCCTCGAGCTGGGACAGCTGGTGATCGCGCGCGAGGCGCTGTGCGGGGACGGCACCTCCCGCGCGCTGGGGGCAGGCGAGCGCGCGGGCGCCGACGAGGGCCTCTCGGCAGCGCTGGCGCGCCACGCCCCAACGGCGCTCGAGGGAGCGGTCGTCAGCGTGGACCTCTTCTACGGCGGCGATCCGCACGAGGGCGCAGGCGATGCGGTGGCGGTGGAGATGGAGGCGGCCACGCTCTTCTCCGTGGGCGCGCGCGAGGGTGCGGCGGTCGGCTGCCTGCTGGCGGTGTCGGACACGTTCGACGCAAGCGGCGCGCGCGGTCGCATCGACGACGACACGCTCCTCAGCGCTGCGGAGGCGATGGGCGCGGCGGCGATCGCCGCGCTGGAAGGCTGAGCCGCGCCCGAACGCTGGGCCGCCCCGGAAGGCTGATCGCTCAGGCTCGGCCCGGTTTGCCGCTCGCTTTTGGTGTGCCGCCGACTTTTGCTTTGCCACCGGCTTTCGGTTTGCCACCGGCTTTCGGTTTGCCGCCGGCTTTCGCATTGGCGGCCGCCGGTTTCGCTTTGGCGCTCGACGCCGTTGTTTTCGCCCCCTGGGCTTTGGTGTTGGCGCCTGAAGCTTTGGATTTCGCTCGCTGAGCTTTGACGTTGGCGCCGGGCGCCTTTGCGGAGGCGGCGCTGCTCGTCCCCTGGGCACCGGCGGCGCGATCGAGCTTGTCGGTCAGCCTGGCGAGCTGCGTCTCGATCGCCGATAGGCGCTGGTCGATCTCGAGCTCGGCGCCGCTGTCGCGAGGGGGCGACATCGCGCGGTCGAGGCGGTCCACGCCGTCCTCGATGCCCTCCAGGCGATTGGAGACCGACCGCAGCCGCCTGGTCAGCCTTTCGATGTCAGCTGCCGAGGGCAGGTTGAGCGCGCCCATCGCCACCTCCTGAGCCTGTGCCGCCTTCTCCCGAGCGTCGAACGCCCTCCCGATCGCTCCCGTCAGCAACGGGTTTTCGAGAAGGTCGGAAAGCGCCCTGCCGAGGCGCTCCTCGGTGCTCGCGCCGAGACGCTCGCGCAGGCTCTTGGCGGCACTGCTGGCGTCGGACATTGTGCGCTCCTGGTGTCGGGTCGGGGGGTTCGGCGAGTCTGTTGGTCCGCAGACGCCGATCGTGCCTGGGAAGGATACGGTGCAGCGGTGCCCCAATCGCTGTTCGTGTTCATCCAGCTGGAGTACCCGTGGGCGCTCGGCCCGGCGGACGGCCGCTATCTGGTGCGCCGCTACGAGGACGGCGAGCCGGAGCGCGTGGTGGTGCTGGGCGCGCAGCAGGCGGGACGCCGCTCGCTGCTGGCGGGCTCGGGCCTCAGCCTGGGCGGTCCGCTTGCGGGACGCAGGCGCTCACGCGAGCCGGTCGTGCCCGCGGGCCCCGAGCCGGAGCTGGTGACGACGACACGGGCGACGATCATCGACCCTGTGTCGCTGTCGGCGGAGAGCCAGGCACGTGCGTGGCTGGCGGAGCTCGACCGCGAGCGCGAGGTGCGCGCCGCCGTGGCGGTGCTCAACCGTGTCATCCACGCCCACCGGATCGCTTCCGCGGACCCCTACCTGCATCAGGTCTCCCCCCCGCAGGCGCTCGTGATCAGGGCCGGCTGGGGCGAGGGCGAGCAGGTGGCGGACGGACGCTGGCTGCACGCGCGAGCGCTGAGCTGGCCTCCCCGCGGGCGCGGCTCACGCCGGCGCAAGGGTGGGGATCGCTCCGCGGCGCTGCGCCCGCAGGAGCGCCTGGCGGCGCTGCTGGGCGCGCGCGAAAGCACGCTGCTATGCGAGGAGGTTGTGCTGCGGGCGCGTGAGGATCTCGATCACGCGCGCGCGACGCACGCCGCTCTGGAGCTCGATCAGGCGTACGGCCTCGCGCTGCGGGAGCTCGGCGCGGAGCAGCGCCAGGACCTTGCGATCCGCATCGCCGAGCTCGAGCAGCTGCGCCCCGGCGTGCAGCATCAGGCGCAGATCGTGCTCACGGGCGAGAGCGGCGCGACAGGGGCACACGCTGCGGTTGCGCGGCCCGACGAGGAGATCCTCACGCACGCGCTGGAGCGTCTGGAGGCGACGCTGCGCGCCCGCACGGCCGCCGGCTTCGCGCACTGAGGAGGTACTCGCGCGCCGGCGGGCAGCGCGTAAAGTGATGTGGATGGATCCCACCACGACAGCGGTCGGCGCCTGGAGCGGCGGGCGCTTCATGCACTTCGGCGAGCCGATCTCAGACGAGCGCCTGCGGGCGCTGCTGCGCCCGGGCGAGGGAATCGACACGGTGATCACCGCTGACGTCTACGGCGCGGGCGAGGCCGACAGCCTGCTGGGCTCGGCGCTGGACGGCGTTGATCGCGATAGCTACTGCCTCGTCGGCGCGATCGGCCATGACTTCTATACGGGCGAGCGCGACGGCGCGAAGGGCTTTCCGCGCTTCACCGACCCACGCCTGCGCGGACCGGAGGGCTACGCGGAGTACATCCGCATGGCCACCGAGCGCAGCCTCGAGCGTTGCGGTGTGGAGCGCTTCGACCTGCTGCTGCTGCACAACCCCGACCGCACCGGGTACTCCAGCCCGGTCGTGTGGGAGGGTATGCAGGCGGTGCGCGACGCGGGCCTCACGCGTCTGCTGGGCGTGGCGCCCGGTCCCGCCAACGGCTTCACGCTGGATCTGATCGACTGCGTCGAGCGCTTCGGCTCGCAGATCGACTGGGCGATGATCATCCTCAACCCGCTCGAGCCGTGGCCGGGCGAGCTTGTGCTCGATGCGGCTCAGAGCAACGACGTAAAGCTGATCACGCGCGTGGTCGACTACGGCGGCGTCTTTCACGACGACGTGCTGCCCGGACACTCCTTCGCGGAGTACGACCACCGCAAGTTCCGCGCGGACGGCTGGGTCCAGGCCGGCCGCGAGAAGCTCGAGCGGATGCGCCCGATCGCCGAGCGTCACGGGCTGAGCATGCTGCAGCTGGCGTGCGCATGGAACCTGGCGCAGCCGGCGGTGCAGTGTGTGGCGCCGACGCTGATCCAGGAGAGCGGACCGCAAGCCCGAACGATCGAGGAGAAGCGCACCGAGCTTGCAGCGGTTGACGCTGTGGGGGCTCGCTTGAGCGAGGAGGAGCTGCGCGAGATCAGGGAGATCGGCGAGAACGTGGGCTGCATGGCCCTGAAGGGCGCGAGCGTCGAACACGAGGGACCGGCCCGTCCCGACCGTTGGGGCCTTGACGAAGAGCTGACGGCGGTCGCCAATCGTTGGGGAATCGACCCCTCCAGCGATCTGGCTCAGGGCGCAATGGCGGCCGGTTAGAGATCACGACATACGGGCAGGAGCCAACCATGAGCACAACCAGCAGCCAGACTCCCCAGGTCTCACTCCGCGACTCCGACACAATCCCCCAGCTGGGCTTCGGTGTCTTCCAGGTCCCGCCCGCCGACACCGAGGAGGTCGTTGCGCAGGCGCTGTCGGCGGGCTACCGCCATATCGACACCGCTGCGGCCTACCGCAACGAGCCGGAGGTCGGCCAGGCGATCCATGCCTCCGGCTTGGAGCGTGGCGAGGTGTTCGTGACGACCAAGTGCTGGAACGACGACCAGGGCTACGACCAGGCCAGGCGCGCCTTGGACGCAAGCCTGAAGCGCCTGGAGATGGACTACGTGGACCTGTACCTAATCCACTGGCCGGTCCCCGCCCACGACAGATACGTGGAGACGTGGAAGGCGTTCATCGACGCCCGCGCGGAGGGGCTCGTGCGCTCGATCGGCGTGTCCAACTTCCAGCCCGCCCACCTCGAGCGCATCATCCGCGAGACAGGCGAGACGCCGGCGATCAACCAGATCGAGCTGCACCCCTACTTCCAGCAGCGCGGTCTGCGCCACGAGCACCAGGAGTTGGGCATAGTCACCGAGGCGTGGAGCCCGCTGGCTCAGGGCAAGGCCCTGGACGACCCGGCGATCGTGGAGATCGCGCAGGCTCACTCCAAGACACCCGGGCAGGTCGTGATCCGCTGGCACCTGCAGATCGGCAACGTGGTGATCCCCAAGTCGGTCACGCCGCAGCGCATTCAGGAGAACTTCGACGTGTTCGGCTTCGAGCTGAGCGCCGCGGAGATGCAGGCGATCGACGAGCTCGACGCCGGCGAGCGCACCGGGCCCGACCCGGACACGTTCGTCAGGCCGTAACAGCGCCCGTCCGTAGCTTCCGCCCGAAGGGGCGCATAGCCGGCCGCTGGGATACTTCGCGCCGATGAGCACCCGGCGTGGCAGTTACGACGCGGTCATCGTCGGCGGCGGACACAACGGCCTGGTGGCGGCCGCCTACCTCGCGCGTGCCGGCCGCTCGTGCCTGCTGCTCGAGCGCCGCGCTGAGCTCGGGGGCGCGGCGGTCTCCGAGCAGGTCTTCGAGGGCGTGGGCGCGCGTCTGTCCTCCTACTCCTACCTGGTCAGCCTGCTGCCAGAGCAGATTGTCGAGGAGCTCGGCCTGAACATCCGCCTGGCGCGCCGGCGCGTGTCCTCCTACACGCCCGACCCGCGTGTGTCGTGTGCGCACGGGCTGCTCGTGGACGGCGAGGATCGAGCGGGTACCGTGGCGTCCTTCCGGCGCATCACCGGGCGCGCTGAAGCCTCGGCGGTATGGGACGCCTTCTACGCGATGACCGCCCGCGTCGCCCGCGCCGTCTTTCCGACGATGCTCAAGCCGCTCGTCTCGCGGGAGCGGATGCGCCGCCTGGTGGACGACGAGGGTGCGTGGCAGGCGCTGTTCGAGCGCCCGATCGGCGAGGCGGTGGCGGAGGCGTTCCCTGACGACCTCGTGGCCGGCGTAGCGCTCACGGACGCCCTGATCGGCACGTTCGCGGGTGCCGATCAGACGAGCCTGCTGCAGAACCGCTGCTTCCTCTACCACGTGATCGGCGGCGGCACGGGCGAGTGGCAACTGCCGGTCGGCGGGATGGGAGCCGTGACCGGCGCGCTCGCCCAGGCGGCCCTGACGGCTGGCACGGAGCTGAGGACGGGCAGCGAGGTGCTGGCGATCGAACCCGGGCGCGACGGAGCCGAGCTGCGCTTCGCCGAGCTGGGCGCCGACGGAGAGCTGGGCTTGGAGCAGCGGGTGTCGGCGAGGAGGGTGCTGGTGAACGCGGCGCCGAGCGTGCTCGATCGGCTCCTCGGGGTCGAGCCGGAAGCACATCAGCCGGAGGGATCGCAGGTGAAGCTAAACATGCTGCTTTCGCGCCTGCCGCGGCTACGCGACGAGCGCACGCCACCGGAGCTCGCGTTTGCGGGAACGTTCCACGTCAACGAGAGCGCCTCACAGCTGCAGCTCGCGTTCGAGCAGGCAAGCGCCGGCGAGATCCCCTCACTGGTCCCGTGCGAGACCTACTGCCACTCGCTGACAGACCCCAGCATCCTCGCGCCGGCACTGCAGGCGGCGGGCGTGCAGACGCTGACGGTGTTCGCGCTGCACACGCCCGCCCGCCTGTTCCGCGCCGATCCCGGGCGCACGAAGGCCGACGCCGCCGCGGCCATCATGCGCTCGCTGGAGAGCGTGCTGGCGGAGCCGCTCGCGGACTGCGTGCTGCGCGGCCCAGACGGTGAGCCGTGCATCGAGGTTCGCAGCCCGCTGGACATCGAGCGCGAGCTGTGCATGCCGGGCGGGCACATATTTCACCGCGATCTCAGCTGGCCGTTCGCAGAGTCCGAGGATGAGGTGGGCAGATGGGGCGTGGAGACGGAGTACCCGAGGGTGCTCATCTGCGGCGCAGGTGCCCGCAGAGGCGGCGGCGTGAGCGGCATCCCCGGGCGCAACGCCGCGATCGCGGCGCTCAGCTGACGTCGAGCCCGAGCACCGCGCACAGCGCCTGGAGCTCTGCGACCACGTCGCCGGCGAGGCGAACGTCGGCGATCCCGTCCAGGGGCGTGGGGCCCTGCGTGAGGATCGCCACCCG